>Ga0074044_10001167_pt1 | contig 24133 bp, 22 predicted proteins | sample BogForMeECP23OM1_FD_94443 | JGI IMG/M metagenome (GOLD analysis project Ga0074044, IMG submission 94443) | Bog forest soil microbial communities from Calvert Island, British Columbia, Canada - Bog Forest MetaG ECP23OM1 | ecosystem: Environmental > Terrestrial > Soil > Wetlands ... | reverse complement strand
GCCATATCCTGCCCCAGGACCAGTATTGCCTGGCATACCGGCTGTGCTAGGCCGGGCAGCGACCGAATGGGCCGACTGACTGTCGGTTCCACTCTTTAGAATTAGACTAACTTATTTTCCTGGATTAACACCCCAGACCGCACAAAGTTCCTTTGCTTGCAAGCCGCGGTAGAAGTGGCGGAAAATCCAGTCATGACAAACACCTCAAGCGACGCCTGGCAGCCCAACGATCTCGAATCATACTGGCTGCCGTTCACCCCCAACCGCGCCTTCAAGCGCGCGCCGCGGCTGATCGCGCGCGCCAAGGACATGCACTATTTCACGCCCGACGGCCGCGCCGTGCTCGACGGCACCGCCGGGCTGTGGTGCACCAATGCCGGCCATAACCGCGATCCGATCGTCGCCGCGATCCAGGCCCAGGCGGCGGAACTCGATTACGCCCCGGCGTTCCAGTTCGCCCATGCCAAGGCGTTCGAGCTGGCGAGTCGGATCGTCGCGCTCGCGCCCGGCGATCTCGATCGCGTGTTTTTTTGCAATTCCGGCTCGGAGGCCGTCGATACTGCGCTCAAGATCGCGCTGGCCTACCATCACGTGCGTGGCGAGGGCGCGCGCACCCGTCTGATCGGCCGCGAGCGCGGCTATCACGGCACGGGCTTCGGCGGCATTTCGGTCGGCGGCATCGTCAACAACCGCAAATTCTTCGGTTCGCTCTTAACCGGCGTCGACCATCTGCCGGCGACCTATAGCCGCGAGCATCAGGCGTTCACCAAGGGCGAGCCGGAATGGGGCGCGCACCTCGCCGACGAGCTCGAGCGCATCGTCGCGCTGCATGACGCCTCGACCATCGCCGCCGTGATCGTCGAGCCGATGGCCGGTTCGACCGGTGTGCTGCCGCCGCCCAAGGGCTATCTCCAGCGGCTGCGCGCGATCTGCGACCGCCACGGCATTTTGCTGATCTTCGACGAGGTGATCACCGGCTTCGGCCGCCTCGGTGATGCCTTTGCCGCCGAGCGCTACGGCGTGACGCCAGACATGATTGCGTTTGCCAAAGGCGTCACCTCCGGCACCGTGCCGATGGGCGGGGTGATCGCGCGCGAGCGCCTCTACGAGGCCTTCATGCACGGTCCCGAGTACGTCATCGAGCTGTTCCATGGCTATACCTACTCGGCGCACCCGCTCGCCTGCGCGGCCGGGCTGGCGACGCTCGACCTTTATCGCGACGAAAACCTGTTCGAGCGGGCCAAGGCGCTGGAGCCGTGCTTTGCCGATGCGGCTATGGCGCTCAAGGGCTTGCCGGGCGTGTTCGATATCCGCACGGTTGGGCTCGCCGCCGGCATCGACCTGGCGTCGCGCCCCGGCGCCGTAGGCCTGCGCGCCTATGAGATCATGGAGCGCGCGTTCCACGACCAAGGCCTCATGGTCCGCATCGCCGGCGAGACGCTGGCGCTGTCGCCGCCGCTGATCGTCAGCGAAGCGCAAATCGGCGAAATTTTCGAGAAGGTGGGGCGGGCGATAAGGGCGGAGGCGTAACCGACTGCAGGTATCACGCGCTCGATCCGATCGAAGATTCGCTTTGTCGTCCTAAATGCCGAGATAAGCCGCTTGCACTTTCGTGTTGTTTGCCAGTTCCGCACTGGTGCCGTGCATGATCACCCTGCCGCCCTCCAGCACGTAGGCGCGCTGCACCAACGTCAGCGCGCGGCTCACGTTCTGTTCGACCAGCAGGAGCGCCGTCCCCATCGCGTGGATTTCCTCGATTTTCTCAAAGGTGGCGTCGGTGACGACCGGTGCAAGACCTAACGACGGCTCGTCGAGCATCAGCAAGCGCGGCTTCAGCATCAGGCCGCGGCCCACGGCGAGCATCTGCTGCTCGCCGCCGCTCATCGTCCCGGCTAGTTGCTTTCGACGCTCGGCCAGTACGGGGAAGATGCCGAGGACGCGGTCGAGCGTGCGGCTGCGCTCGGCCTTGGCGCTCGGAATGTAGGCCCCGATCTCAAGGTTCTCTTTCACCGTCAGTTCGGGAAAAACCTGGCGGCCTTCAGGAACATGGGCGATGCCGAGTGCGGCAATCTTATAGGGCGGCAGCGCGGCGATGTTGGTCGCCAGGAAAGTGATGCTGCCCGACGTCAGGCGGACGAGCCCGGAGATCGCGCGCAGCGTCGTGCTCTTGCCGGCGCCATTTGCTCCCAAAAGCCCAACGGCTTCGCCCTCGCCGACCGTCATGCTGACGTCGCTGACGGCCGGGACAGAGCCGTAACTGGCGCTCACTGCCGATAGCGTCAGCACCCGCCGCCTCCCGGTGCGCCATGCACGTAGCCGGTTCCCAGATAAGCGCGGATGACGTCTGCGTTGGCAACGACCTGCTGCGGGTCGCCCTCGGCGATCTTCTGGCCATGGTCGAGCACCACGATGTGACGCGCCACGGCCATAATGGCGCGCATGACGTGCTCGACGATGACGATCGTCAGTCCGCGCTGCGAAAGTTTTCCAATGAGCGCGACGGCTTGATCGATCTCTGCCGGGTTCAGCCCGGCCATGACCTCGTCGAGCAAGAGAAGCCGCGGCTCCGTCGCCAGCGCGCGCGCCATTTCGAGCCGGCGTTGGTCGATGGTTGTCAGGTCGCGCGCCGGCGAGTGCTCTTTGGCCGAAAGCCCGACGAAATTGATCGCTTCGCGGGCCCGCGCACGTGCGACTTCAGGCTTCTTGTTACGCAAGAATGCTCCGGTCATGACGTTTGCCAGCACCGTCATCTTGCCAAACGGTCTTGCGACCTGAAACGTTCGTGCCAATCCGTGCGCGCAGATGTCGTGCGGCCTTAAGCCCACGAGCTCGCGACCGAAAGCCGACACCGAACCGGCGTCGGGCCGATGGTATCCGGTGATAAGATTGAAACTGGTCGTCTTGCCGGCGCCGTTTGGCCCAATGAGCGCAAGAGTTTCGGCTTCGTTCACGGAAAAACTGACATCTTGCACCGCGCGCAGCCCACCGAACCGCTTGCTGAGGTTGCGAATAACGAGTGCCTCAGCCATCGAGCGGAGCTTCTTGCGCGCGCGCCGGGCCGGGGTGAACAAGGCGTCCGTAACCATCAGTGATAACGCCGATCAGCCCGGTTGGTCGCCAAAGGATCACTGCTATCAGGATCAGGCTGTATACCGTCAACTGCACCCCGCCATGGCCGCTGCCGAGCCAGCTTTGCAACAGCGCGGAGGTCGCTTCCAGCAAAACAGTACCGACGACGGGACCCCACAAGGTTCCAATGCCGCCGACGATCGATACCAGAGCCGCCTCAACCGAAACGTTGAAGCTGAATGCGGTATTGGGATCGATGAAGTAGATGTACTGGATGTAGAAAGTCCCGGCGAGCGCCGTGAGAAATGCGCTTATCAAATAGATGTGCCGCTTGATCCGCAGCGTGTCCACGCCGATCGCTTCGGCGGCGTCCTCATCCTCGCCGACGGCAACCAGGTAATATCCCATCCACGATCGCTCGATCCGGTAGGTGACCGCGAGCCCGACCGCCAGCATCGCGAGCGCGATGTAATAGTACGCGGCCTTCGACTCGAACTGCATCATCAGCGGCGCGTCTCCAAGGTTGGGGAGCGTAGTGCCTTCGGCCCCCCACGCGAAGTCGCGAAACTTGAGAAACAGCAGCATCAAAACTTGCGCCGTTGCAATCGTGGCAATCGCAAAATACGGTCCGCGCAGCCGGAAGCACAAAGCGCCGATCGGCAGGCTCGCCAGCATCGCTACGACGCCGCCGGCCAGTATGCCGATCCAGGGTGAAACCCCGAATCGAATAAGCAGGATCGTCGAGGTGTAGGCGCCTAAACCGAAATACGCCGCGTGACCCAGCGAAAGCTGCTTGGCGTAGCCGCCCATTAGGTTCCAAGCGACGCCGATAAATGCGAACAGCAACACCCTGATGAAGATGTCGATGGCGAAAGCATTCGGCACCGCGACGGGAAGCACGAGCGCGATCGCAGCGAGGATGCCGAGCCAAAGCACGCCCGGACTGGAGAGCCTGTGCATCACCGTGTCCAGCCTCCGAAAAGTCCGCTGGGCCTCAGCGCAAGCGTCAGCAGCATCATCAGGAACACCACGATCAATCCGGAGTCGGCGCCGACGAATTGCACACCCAGCGACTCGGCGACGCCCATCATCAGGCTGGCGATCAGTGCGCCGGTGACGTTGCCCAGGGTCCCCAAGACGACGGCGACGAACGCCATCAGCACAAACACTTGGCCGACCATCGGATATGCCGGATAGAACGGCATCAGCAGCGAACCCGCGGCGCCGGCGAGAGCCAGCGCCACGCCAACGGCTACGCAGAACACGCGATCGGGATTGATGCCCATCAGCATCGCCACGTCGCGGTTCTGCGCTGCGGCGCGCATCGCCTTGCCGAGATCGGTGGCGTGCAGGAAGATCCAGAGCAGCCCGCTCAGCAGCATGGCGACGATGAAGGCGATGAGTTTTGCCACCGCGATGTAGAGCACGCCAAGATGGATCGTCGTTTCGGTATATGGAGTTTCCACCGTCCGGTAATTAGCCGTGAACAACAACAGTGCAACGTTCACCAGCAGCAAGGAAAGTGCGAAGGTGAGGAAGATCTGAGGCATGTCGCCGAGTGCCAAGACCCTCCGGATCAGGAATTGCTGCAGCAGCACGCCGATGACAAACAGGACGGGCATCGACACAACGAGCGACAGCAGAGGATCGATGCCGAATCGACTGGCAAGGAAAAAGCTGATGTACATGCCGATCATCACGAATTCGCCTTGGGCGAAGTTGACAATCTTCACCACGCCGAAAATCAGCGTAACGCCTATGCTCACCAGCGCGTAGATGCCGCCGATGAGCAAGCCGTTCACCACCGCCTGTGCCACCGTCGCGAACATCGGCCGCGCCGGGTCTTAAGCTTTCAGCAACGGTGCACGTGCGTCTTCCTTGGGAAATACAGCCGCCAGATCACCGTGCTGCCACTGGACGCCGACCGGATGGGCGTAGATGTTCTTGCCGTCAGGGCCGAATTTGACTTTGCCGCCGGGACACATCGCGGCGTAACCCTGGGAGACGTCAAGCGAGGCGATCGCATCGCGCACCTTTTGCGGATCAGTTGATGCCGCCCGCTCAAGCGCGTCGGCGATCATGAATGTCTGGGCGACGAGACCGCCGGCGTACTCGAAGAGAAACTCGCCGTACTGCTTGCTGAATGCGGCGTTCACCGCTTGGGCATTGGCGTCGATATCATGGTTCCAATGCGCCACGCCCAGCAGGCCTTCCGCGTTAGTGCCGACGTTCTTGTAGAAGTCGGGAATGACGAACCCACCGGAGCCGCCATTGATGGCGATCTTGAGGTCGACTTGTTTGATGGCGCGGATGATCAGAATGAGGTCGTTCAAATACGACACCGGGAACAACATGTTCGCGCCCGAGGCTTTGACCTTGTTGATGAGCGGGCTCGCATCGGTCAAACCGGCCGAGTACGGCTCGAACAGGACGATCTCCACGCCCTCGCCAGGCGCTTGTTCGCGCAGACCGTTGGAGGTCGAACTGCCGAATGCGGTATTCTCGAATACCACCGCCACCTTTGGCTTGTCGCTCACCAGCTTCGACATTTGGAGTTGCGCCAGAGCGAACTGCGAAGCGCGCGCGAAAGGCGTGAAGGTATAATGACGGTCCTTATTGAGCTGGTCGGAACTCGAGCCGGTCAACAGCGGCACTTTCGCGCGTTCGGCGACCTCGCTTGCGATCAGCGTCAGAGCACTGGCAAAGCAGCCATGAATCGCCGACAGCTTGTAGCCCGAGATCAAACGGTCGGTCTCCGTGCGCGTGACAGTGGTATCGCTCTGCACGTCGGAGATGATCAGGTTCAGCTTGGCGCCGCCGAGCGACTTGATGCCGCCAGCATCGTTGACCATCTGGACCGCGAGCTTGGCAGCATTGACGCAGCCCTGTCCGATTTGGGCAAAGCTTCCGGTGACCGGGTATAGTCCGCCGATATAAACGGGTTCGGCGGCTGCGGATTTGCGCGGCATGCCGAACGCGGCCAACGCGCCGGCGCCGACCACGGCTGTCGCGGATTTTTTGAGGAAGTCTCGGCGACTGCGCCGCGCTGCAACGGCCTTACTCTTGGACGTTCCCATCTCCGCCTCCCCCGATCATTTTTCCCGCCGCAAGTCGCTACGGGCGCTTAGTAGGTGCATACAACATTGTTTATAAGATTGTAAACATCTAATTCTTGCCCTATCTGTCTTGCGCGAGAGCTACTTCCGGGATCCCCTCATGACGACCAGTAGGACAAACCGGCGAGACCGTTCGACGCCTGCGGCGACCGCCGCGCCGAAACGACAAGCGCGTGGATCGGCGTCGCGCGCCCGCGAGCAGGCGATGGCCGATCGCATCGCCACGAGCCTGGAGGAGGATATCGTCCTCGGCCGGCGTCACCCGCGCGAGCGGCTTATTGAGCAGGATCTCTGCGACCGCTTTAAGACGCATCGCGGCGACGTTCGGCTTGCCCTTTTCGAACTTGAGAAGAAGGGCATCGTTCAGCGCATTCCCAATCGCGGTGCGATGGTGCGGGATCTCACGCCAAAGGAGGTCATGGAGATCTACGCCGTGCGCGAGGAAGTGGAGGTCATGGCCGTGCGCATTCTGCCTGTCCCGGTTGCCGCAAATGAGCTTGCCAAGCTCGAGGAACTTCAGAGCAAGCACAGCACGGCGATCGATAATGAGGACATGCTCACGGTGTTCTACACCAACCTGCATTTCCACCAGACTTTATTCGGGCTTTGCGGCAATGCCTGCCTGATCGAAACGATCAAGCAGCTCGAGCAAAAGGTCTATGGAATTCGATTTTATGCCAATGCCTTTCCCGAGGCGCTCGATCGCGCGCGCCGTGACCATATCGACATGATCGAAGCGTTGCGCACCGCGCGTCGCGATGACCTCATTGAGCTCACGCGGCAGCACTTAAAACCATCGCCGCAGGCCTATATCCGCGCCTATGAGCGTCGCTTCAGCTAACCCGCTTGCGGCTTCAAGATCGCCCAGCCGACATGCACCTCGCCGGTGCCGCGGCGCATGGGCAGATCGAACGGCGTGCCGACCTCGGCGTTGCCGGCGATCGCGGCGAATTGCGGCGGCAGGTGGCCGGTGTCGCCGCCGGTCCACACCACGACCGCGCCCTTGGCGCGCAAGTCATTGAGATCGATCCACGGCGCGCGGCGCGGCAAGCCGTCGATCAGCACCTGCGGCTGGTCCGGCGAATAATGCGCGAGGTTGCCGCCGTCCCACATCGAGCCGATGACATAGCGCAGCGGCTCGCCGGTCGCGGCGTGAAAGCGCTGTGTCAAGTCGGCGGCAAGCTTGTCGCCGGGAAAAAACACGGCGCGGTAGCGGTGGTCGATCAGCGGCAGCACCGTGTAGTTGACGATGAAGACGCCGGCGAACACGGCAAAGACCGCGCCCCATGCCGCGACGACGCGGCTGATGCGGTCGCGGTCGAGCAAACTGCGCACGGTCAGCACGATCCAAAGGCCGAGATAAAGCCACAGCGGGTAGCCCCACATCGCAAACGTGCCACGGCCGCTCATCGCCGTGAGCACGATCATGGTGAGGCCCGGGCCGAAGGCAAGCAGCGTCACGATCCTGCGGTCGAAGGCGTCGGCGGCCTCCGCATGTCCCGACCCCAAACTCCTGCCCATAAGGGGGAGAGGAGATTTCCCGGGCCGCGGCCATAGCGGCCATAACAGTGCCGCTGCAATAAAAAATGACGGCAGCAGGAAAAACATCTGGCTTCCGGCGAACACCGCGGGATGCACGATGTGATCGATCCCCCCACGCACCGGAGCAGCGCGCGCTTCGGCATAGGCAAACGGCAGGAAATCGCTCTGAAAGAGCCATATGACATGCGGCGCCGCGATGACGAGCGCAACGGCAAGCGCGAGCCAGGGGCCCACTGTCGCCAGCGCGCGTCGCGCGTCGCGATCGAAGATGAGGAACAGCGCATAGGGCGCCACTAATACGACGACGAAATATTTTGCCCACAGCGCGCCGCCGAACGCGAAGCCGAGCAGGAGCCAGTGTCCGATGCGGCCGCGCTTGAGGGCGGCGTGAAACGCGTAACCGGCGAGCCCCCAGAACGGCAGTTGAATGACGTCGTGGTTGAATTTCACCGCCGTGTACTGGAAATAATGCATGCCGTCGATGATCAGTACGGCAACGAGCGCGCCGGTCGCGCCGACCAGCGGCCGTGCGGTCGCAAAGACCGCCGCGAAAGCGATGATAACGACTGCCTGCGCGAGCGCGTAATAGGCGGCATCCGTGCCGAACCCGCGGTGCATGATTTCGACGAGCCACCACGGCAGCGGCGGCAGCTTGTCGTAGCCGAGCTGCCATTCGCGGCCGTAGGTCAGCGCCTCGATGAGGTCGAGCGGCAGATTGGCGTAAAGCAGCGTCGGCAGCGCGGTCCAGACGGCAAAATGCAAGGCCAGGAAGGCAACAAACGCAGCCTGCGGCCGGCTCTCGATCCAGCCGATCAATCCGGACACCGGCACTGCTTTGGCCGCCGCTTTGGCAACCGCTGTTGGCGCGGCCGCGGGGACGGATTCGGGCATCTCGGGCGTCAAGGACATGAACTCTTGCGATAAGCCTGCTGCGCAGCCGGCCGCTGCTCAGCTTTGCCGTTATAAAAGCACTCCATAAGCTTAGCTACGCATGGCGGCGGACTTGCGGCGCCGCGGCGCTTGTGGACACTGCTACAGTCCGGGCGCGAATCGTTCTGGATGGGCCCTTGTCGGCGCCAACTGGGCTCCAAGGGGCTTCCGGTGGGCTTTCGGTGGGCTTGTTGGGTGTCCTTGGGCATCGTCCGGCGTGAGGCATAGCGGGGTTCGGCATGGTGCGTATCAGCGCCATCTTCATTGCTGTCTGCATGGTGCTCATCGCCGGCTCGGTCGGCTTTGTGGTCTACCTTCGCTTTGGGCTCACCGGTGCCGAGTCGCTCCTGATCGCGCTCGGCGTTCTGACCGCGCTCGTGGTCTACAACACCATTGCCGCCCGCACCCGCGACCGCGCCGAGGTGAGCGACCAGATCGCCAACCTGTCGCGCAGCTCGGCCGATCTGGCGTACCAGCTCGCGGAGCTCGGCCGTCAAGTCGTTGCCATGGAGACCAAGGTCGATACAGTTCTCGGCAAGGCGTTGGCGGCAGCTCAGCCGCTCGCCGCCGAAATCGAGGAGCTCTCGAGGCTGGTCAAGCAACTCGCCGACCAGGTTGCGGCGCACGAGGTTGCGCTGCATAACGACAGCGGCAAAGCGCGCGTCGCGCCCGCCGCAACGGCGATGCCCGCTTCCGTCCCGGGGTCCGATCCGGCCGCGGCCGCGGCGTCGGCGGCGCCGACCGAGGGCGTGGTTGCCGCCTTCAACGGCCTGGACCGGGACGGCATCATTGCCGCGATCCGCAGCGCCATCGACGCCGGCAGGATCGAACTCTATCTGCAGCCTATCGTGACGCTGCCGCAGCGCAAGGTGCGCTATTACGAGGCGCTGTCGCGGCTCAAGGCCGAGAATGGCAATATCGTCGCAGCCGGCGATTTCCTGCAATTTGCCGAAGCGGGTTCGCTGATGCCGAAGCTCGACAAGCTTTCGGTGCTGCGCTGCGTGCAGGTGGTGCGTCGCCTCCTGCTCAAGAACCGTGACATCGGGCTGTTCTGCAATCTTTCGGCGGCAACTTTGACGGACGCGGGCTTCCCGCAGCTCCTCGAATTCATCGAAGCGAACCGCGCGATCGCCGCCGCGCTGGTGTTCGAATTCACCCAGAGTGCGGTCCGCGCCATGGGACCGATCGAGCACGAGAGCCTTGCCGCGCTCGCTGATCGCGGCTTTCGCTTCTCCATGGACAACCTCACTGATCTTCGCGTCGAGCCGCGCGAACTCACCCAGCGCGGCTTTCGCTTCATCAAGGCGCCCGCGACGCTTCTGCTCAACCGCGTCGGCGCCGCCTCGACCGACATCCATCCGGCCGATCTGTCCGATTTGCTCGGCCGCTTCGGCATCGATCTCATTGCCGAACGGATCGAGGCCGAAGGTTGGGTGGTCGATTTGTTGGATTACGATGTCCGCTTCGGACAGGGCTTCTTGTTCTCGGCGCCGCGTCCGGTACGCGCGGAAGCGTTGCAGGGCGTCGATGCTGCGAAGAGCGATGCGGCAAAGACCAATTCTGCCGAGCAGGGCAAACACAACGCCACGCCTGCCGCGGCGGGCGATGCCGCATCCACCGCGCGTAGCGGCATCCTCGCCCAGCTTGTGCGCACCGGCAGCGGGCGCACGTGATCCGGCGTGGGCGCCAACCTCAACGGTACGCGGTCTTAATTGCCTGATTTCATCGAACGATTTGAACCGCTGGCGCACGACTACGACGTGCTGTTCTGCGATGTCTGGGGCGTCGTGCATAATGGAATTGCCGCTTATGGGCCGGCGTGCGAGGCGCTGACGCGGTTTCGCGAAACCGGCGGCACGGCGATCCTCATCACCAATGCGCCGCGGTCGGGTGCCGCCGTGCAACGCATTCTCGACCGCCTCGGCGTGCCGCACGAGACCTACGACGCGATCACGAGTTCCGGCGACGTTACCCGCGGCATCCTCGCCAGCCGCCGCGGCGACAGCGTGTTTCATCTCGGCCCGCAACGGGACCTTTCGATCTTCACCGGCCTCGACGTCACGTTCGCGCCGATCGTATCCGCCGATTACGTGGTGTGCTCGGGTCTGTTCGACGACACCACGGAAACGCCGGAAAGTTACCGCGACCTGCTCGCGCTGATGCGCGAGCGTTCGCTGTTCATGGTCTGCGCCAATCCCGACATCGTCGTCGAGCGTGGTGCAACGCTGGTCTATTGTGCCGGCGCGCTGGCGGATGCTTACGCGGCGCTTGGCGGCGAGGTGCTGTATTGCGGCAAGCCGCATGCGCCGATCTATCAGGCCGCGCTTGCGGCAGCGCAAGCGGCGCGCGGCGGCGCCGCGGTGCCGCTTAGGCGCGTGCTGGCGATCGGCGATTCGGTGCGAACCGATCTCAAGGGCGCGGCGTGGTTCGGGCTCGATAGCCTGTTCGTCACTTCCGGGATCCACGCCGAGGACTACGGCGGCCGCGACACGCCTGATCTCAGTGCTCTAAACGCGATCTTCGCCGCCGCCGGCGTCGCACCGAAAGCGGTCATGCGCGGACTTAACTGGTAAGCGTCAGTGCGAGGAGCGACCCGCCTGTGCTCGCTTCGCGAGCTAGTGCGGTGGATTTGAAGTTCCTACAGTCCAGCCGCAAACGCGGAGAGGAACTTCAAAGCCAAAAACCGCACTAGAATCGTACATTTGCTAGTGTCCCGATTCCGAAGTTCGCATGAGAGGATGCCGCAACCACTTGCGAACTTCGGAATCGGGACACTGGGTGGATCGGGACACTAGGTGGGTCGCTCGCAATGACGAGACTACTTTGACGTGGGCTCGGCCTTCTCAACCTCCTCGCTGAATACCGCCTCGATCTTGGCCTTCAGCGTCTGCGCGTTGAACGGCTTGACGATGTAATTGTTCACGCCCGCCTTCTTCGCCGCGATAACGTTCTCGGTCTTCGATTCCGCCGTCACCATGATGAACGGAATTTCGCCGATGCCGGGGTCGGCGCGCACCTGCCGCAGCAGGTCGAAGCCGGTCATCGGCTGCATATTCCAATCCGATATCACCAAGCCGTAGCGCTTGGAGTGCATCCTTGCGAGCGCGCTCGCGCCATCGCGGGCATCATCCACGTCGGCGAAGCCGAGTTGCCCCAGCAGATTACGAATGATGCGGACCATGGTGTTGTAGTCGTCGACTACGAGCACAGGCATTGACGGATCGAGAACCATGGCTCTGCTCCTGACGCGCTCATGGCGCGGGACCCGACGTGTCGGTCCATCATATCGACGCCGGACCGCCCCAGCGGCCTCCTCGTCTCCAGTCGGGCAGTGAAATTACTCCGGGGTGTTTGAATATCGGGTTAATCGCGGTAATCGGCGGCGGTGGCGGTGCACAACCCGGCAGTTCGTGCTGCTTGACTTTGGCACTGCCGCGACGCCACCTACGGCCCCGCAGGTTTTCTTAACCATTGAAGCCCAATGCCGACGAAAAGCTTCCTCGTCGTGCGCGACAGCGCGCCCGATGACGCCTTGCGTGGCGCGGTCGTCGCCATCGGCAATTTCGACGGGGTGCATCGCGGCCACCGGGCCGTGATCGGGACCGCGCTGGCGCGTGCCCGGGCGCTCGGCCGGCCGGCGGCGGTGCTGACCTTCGAGCCGCACCCGCGCGCCTTCTTCAACCCCGGCGAGCCGCTGTTCCGGCTGACCGACGAGACCGCCAAATTGCGGCTTCTCGCCTTCACCGGGCTCGACGGCGCGATCGTGCTGACCTTCGATGCGGCGCTTGCGAGCCTGACGGCGGAGGAATTCGTCGCGCGAATTCTGGTCGAACGGTTTGCCGTGAGCGGGGCCGTCATCGGCTTCAACTTCCACTTCGGCTTGAGCCGCGCCGGCTCGCCGGACTTTCTCGCGGCCGAGGGCAAGAAACGCGGCTTTGCGGTCGAAGTCGTGCCGCGGTTCGAGGACAACGGCCGACCGGTGGCCTCCGGCCCGATCAGGGATGCGCTCGCCGCCGGGCGACTCAAGGAAGCGGCCGAGTTTCTCGGCTTCCCCTGGTTCGTGTCCGGCACGGTCATCCATGGCGATAAGCGCGGGCGCGAGCTTGGCTTTCCGACCGCCAATCTGCGTCTCGATGCCGGCTGCGGGCTGCGCCACGGCATCTATGCGGTACGGGTAGCCGTCGGCGGACGTCGTTACAACGGCGCGGCGAATTTTGGCCGACGGCCGATGTTCGACAACGGCGCCGTGTTGCTCGAAGTCTTCCTGTTCGATTTTGCCGGCGATCTCTATGGTCAAAGCATCGACGTCGCCTTCATCGACTGGATTCGCGAGGAACGGATGTTCGCTTCGGCCGGCGATCTTGTCCGGCAGGTGCAGCACGACTGCTGCGTCGCGCGCGACGCATTGGCGCGCGCCGGCGATATATTTCCGCCGATCTAGAGCAATTAGTCGCTGCCGTCGTGGGAGTGCTCGCGATACTCACGCGCCCACAGCACCGCCAGGAAGCCGAGCAAGGCGATCGGCACGATGCGTTGCCAGCCAAGCGTGCGGCCGACCTGGACGGCTGCGGCGAGGACTTTTGGATCGAGCAACCACGATGGCGCCCGCGCGCGGGCGGCGCGTTCAAGGATCGCGCGTTCTCTTGCGCGCCGGCGAATAAGCACGCAGGCGATGATCCCGATCACAGCGATCAGCACGAAGACCCCGACCATCACCAGACCGGCGACGATGCTGCTCGTTTCGAGCACCAGCCAGTCGTAGGCGGTGACGCACAGAAAGACGAACGCCGTCAACGACGCGACCGCGATAATCGCGACCCAGACGAATAAGGCCGGGCTCGCGCCGATTCTCGCCTGGACCGCAAGCGCGATGTCGCGCATCCAGCTCTTGAGCATGGAATCCTCGCGATCCGCTCGGCGCCTAAAGCTTCAGCGCCGCCTTAGCGGCGCCACGTTGCGCCGAACAGGAATCCGAGACCGGCCGCAACCGCGAGCGTGGCGTAGGGCCACTTCTTGATTGCTTCATCGAGCGCGTCGACCGCCTCGCGGCCTTTATCCGGAGCGTCGGAAACGATGCCGTCGACACTCGACCGCGCCCGCCGCCACGCCGCCCCGCCCTTGTCGGCGAGGATGTCGCCGAACTGTTTGGCGAGCCGTGCGAAATCGTCGCGCAATGCTTGCAGATCGCTCTGGATGTCGCCAGAGGTCTCGGCTGCGGTCTTGGGGACTTCGCGAATGCCGTCTTTGGCCGTTTCTCGAACGTTATTCGATGCCGTTGCTGCGGTGTTCATGCAAATTCTCCGTACACAGGCCGAATTGCTCGGTTAATCATCAGGGCGCGCAGAAGTTCCATTGATAATTATCAAGGGCTCGAAATATCCCCACTCAATCGGGCAGTCTGACGTTGTCGGTCGTGACCAAATGGTTGAATACGACAAGCGTTTGCGTTTGCGTGGGGGCCCTTTCCGCACCGCAATCGGCTTGTTAGAAGGCGCAGCATGACCGACACGCCCGCAAAAACGCGCGATTACAGCGCGACGCTATTCCTGCCCAAGACCGATTTCCCCATGCGCGCCGGCCTGCCGCAGAAGGAGCCGGGCATCCTTGCGCGTTGGCACAAGCTCGACCTCTACGGGCGGTTGCGCGCTGCCGCCAAGGGCCGGCCGCGATTCATCCTCCACGACGGGCCGCCCTACGCCAACGGCAACATCCACATCGGCCACGCCCTCAACAAGATCCTCAAGGACGTGGTGACGCGCAGCCAGCAGATGCTCGGCTTCGATTCGAACTACGTGCCGGGCTGGGACTGCCACGGCCTACCGATCGAATGGAAGATCGAGGAGGAGTATCGCGCCAAGGGCAAAAACAAGGATGCGGTGCCGGTGATCGAATTCCGCCGCGAGTGCCGGCAATTCGCCGAGCACTGGATCAAGGTGCAGCGCGGGGAGTTCGAGCGCCTCGGCGTCGTCGGCGACTGGGCGCACCCCTATACCACGATGGATTTTTTCGCCGAGGCGCAGATCGCGCGCGAGCTGATGAAGTTCGCGGCGAACGGCACGCTCTACCGCGGAAGCAAGCCGGTGATGTGGTCGGTGGTGGAAAAAACCGCGCTCGCCGAGGCGGAGGTCGAGTATGAGGATTACACGTCCGATACGGTGTGGGTGAAGTTTCCGCTTCGTGAATTCGGCGGCTCTGGCCTCGATGAACAAGTAATGGAAAATTTGCGCGGCGCTGCAATTGTAGTTTGGACAACCACGCCATGGACATTGCCAGGAAATCGAGCCATTAGTTTTTCGTCTAAAATTGAGTACGGGCTTTATTTAGTTACTGACGCACCAACGGAAAATTGGGCGAAGCGAGGAGACAAGCTAATTCTCGCAGATGCTTTAGCAGTCGAAGTGATGAGGCAAGCCAGAGTACTAGCGTTTAAGCGCCTGCAGTCTGTGAGTTCTGGAAGTATCCATAGAGGCCTTAACGATTTTATTTGCTTCCATCCGCTCGCTCGAACAATACCGGGTTACGAATTTGACGTTCCTCTTCTCGAAGGTAGTCACGTCACCGAGGACACTGGCACTGGCTTCGTGCACACCGCGCCGGGGCACGGCCGGGAGGACTTTGATGTATGGACGGCAAACGCGCGCGAGCTGTCGGCGCGCGGCATCAACACCGCCATCCCCTACACGGTCGACGCCGACGGCCGCTTTACCGACCAGGCGCCGGGATTTACCGGCAAGCGGGTGCTTACCGACAAAGGCGAGAAAGGCGAGGCCAACGGGGCGGTGATCGAGGCCTTGATCGACGCCGGCATGTTGATCGCGCGCGGCCGGCTCAAGCATCAATATCCGCATTCGTGGCGCTCGAAGAAACCGATCATCTTCCGCAACACGCCGCAATGGTTCATTGCGATGGACAAGGACATCGCAAGGCACCGCGACACGCTGCGTCATCGCGCGCTTGAAGCGATCAAGGCGACGCGCTGGGTGCCGGCGCAGGGCGAAAACCGCATCACCGGCATGATCGAGAGCCGGCCCGACTGGGTGATCTCGCGCCAGCGCGCCTGGGGCGTGCCGATACCGGTGTTCATCAAGGAGAAGCTGGACGGCTCGGTGGATATCCTCAACGATCCCGACGTGAATGTCCGCATCATCGAGGCCTTCGAGGAAGACGGCGCGGATGCCTGGTACGCCGACGGCGCGCGCGAGCGCTTCCTCGGCAAGCTCGCCAAGGACAATTGGCGCAAGGTCGACGATATTCTCGACGTGTGGTTCGATTCGGGATCGACGCACGCCTTCGTGCTCGAAGACCCGCGGCATTTCCCGGCGCTCGCCGGCATCGCCCGCAAGGCCGACGGCGGAGCCGAGACCGTGATGTATCTCGAAGGCTCCGACCAGCACCGCGGCTGGTTCCAGTCCTCGCTGCTCGAAAGCTGCGGCACGCGCGGCCGCGCGCCGTTCGATGTCGTGCTCACCCACGGCTTCGTGCTCGACGAGGCCGGCTACAAAATGTCGAAGTCGCTCGGCAACGTCACCGCGCCGCAGGACGTGATCAAAGACTCAGGTGCCGACATCCTGCGGATGTGGGTGTGCGCCGCCGATTATGCCGACGATCTGCGCATCGGTCCGGAAATCCTCAAAACCACCGTCGAGACCTACCGCAAGCTGCGCAACACGCTGCGTTGGATGCTCGGCAATCTCGCGCATTTCCAAGCCGCGGATCGAATTTCCTACGAAGCGATGCCGGAGCTCGAGCGCTTGATGTTGCACCGCCTCGCCGAGCTCGATCCGCTGGTTCGCGGCGCTTACGCCGATTTCGATTACAAGCGCATCTTCGCCGCCATCAACGCCTTCATGACGATCGATCTCTCGGCGTTCTATTTCGATATCCGCAAGGACGCGCTGTATTGCGATCCGTACTCCTCGGTCACGCGCAAGGCCTGCCTCACCGTGCTCGATTATCTGTTTCGCGCAACGGTGACCTGGCTCGCGCCGATGCTCTGCTTCACCGTTGAGGAGGCGTGGCTCGCGCGCGACCCGGCGGCGCTCTCGGTGCATCTCGAAGAATTCGCCAGCGTGCCGCAATCCTGGCGCGACGACGCCCTGGCGGAGAAATGGCGCAAGGTGCGCCAGGTGCGGCGCGTGGTCACCGGCGCGCTCGAAATCGAGCGGGCGCACAAGCGCATCGGGTCCTCGCTCGAGGCGCATCCGATCGTGCATGTGTCCGATCTCGAGCTGTTCTCGGCGATCGTCGACGTCGACCTCGCCGAAGTTTGCATCACGTCGGGGGCCGTGCTGGTGGAAGGGGAGGGACCGCCCGACGCCTTCCGGCTGCCGGACGTGGCGGCCGTTGCCGTCATTCCGGAATTGGCCGAAGGGCGCAAATGCGCCCGCTCGTGGAAAATCTCGCCCGCGGTCGGCGAGGATCCGCAATATCCCGACGTCACGCCGCGCGATGCGCAGGCGTTGCGCGAATGGGAAGTGATGCGCAAGGCGGCGGAGTAGGGCTTCGTGGCCGACGCCGCACAAAGCAAAGCGGACCGCGGCTATGCCTGGGGGCCGTTGAGCGCACCGGGGCTCGTGGTTGCGGCGATCACCTGTGCGATCGATCAAGCAAGCAAGTTTTGGCTCATGTTCGTGTTCGATCTCGGGAGCCGGCCACGCCTGGCCATGACGCCGTTTCTTGATCTTCTGTTAACCTGGAATACCGGCATCAGTTATGGCCTGTTTGCGCAGCAGGGGCCGATCGGCCAATGGGCGCTGCTCGCCTTCAAGGCGGCGGCGGTGGCGTTGCTGTGGGTCTGGCTGGCGCGGGCACCGTCGCGGCTGACTGCCGCAGCGCTCGGGCTGATCATCGGCGGCGCGCTGGGCAACGCCATCGACCGGCTGCATTGGCCGGGGGTCCTGGATTTTGTGCTTCTCCACGTGGAAACCGCCAGTTGGAGCTTTCGCTGGTACGTGTTCAACCTCGCCGACGTGGCGATTGTTGCGGGTGTCGTGGGACTCCTGTATGAATCGCTACGGGGTGGTAGTGCCGCAAAAGCGCCCTGATCTGGTATATAAAAAACCTGTAACGAGGGTCAGGCTAGTCTTCAGGACTACCGCCCGGAGCTTGACGTTCCGATGCCTCGGGGTGAGACCATGCCGCAGAATCGTATTCGCAACCGCAAGGCTGGCCGTAGCGTGCTCATGCGCGCTGCGCTGGGCGCCGCCGTCGCCGCCCTCGTCGTGTGCGCCAATACCGCTGCCGTGCGAGCCGGCGACGACGATGAGGATGGCGCATCGGTGATGAACAGGATCATGCGCACGTTCGGCCTGAAAGCTCCGGACGGCGGGTATGATGGCATCAACTACGCCGAGCGCTCGCCGCTCGTTGTGCCGCCGACGCGCGATCTGCCTCCGCCAGTGAACGCAACTGCGCCGCCGGCCCCGAACTGGCCGAAGGATCCGGACGTCGAGCGGCGCGCCAGAGCCCAGCACGAGGATAAAAAGGTCGTACCGCACAAGGACTACGTTGTGGAATCCTCCCGTCCGCTGCGGCCCGACGAACTCAATGCGGGCGGTGGCACGACTGCGAGCAATGGCAGTGCCGCTCCTACGACCGGGAGTTCTCAACAGGACGACAGGTATTCTACCCCCGCCAAGAAAAACCCCTTCACCGACCTGTTCAAGAAAGAAGAATACGCGACGTTCACCGGCGAGCCGGCGCGGGGAAGCCTGACGGATCCGCCTCCCGGATATCTCACCCCGTCGCCCGATCAGCCGTATGGCGTCGGCGCGGAGCACAAACAGTACAAGGTGCAGACTCTCGGCGAGCGCGTGGAACCACAGTCGGGATCGGCGGCGTCGCCGGGCCATTGATCGAGCGCGGGACTGCTTCTCGACTTGAATTGAGTTCCTGAACGGGGCGACTGCCGTTCTGCCACACATTGTGCGACGTTTTGTGGGGCGTGCTCTTGACCAAGCCCGCGGAGGCTATTCTCGTGCCAAAAATGATGATGCTCATCCTCGCGCTTGCCGGCACGGTCGCCTTTGCCATCCGCGCCGGGGCCGCGCCAACCGTGACGGATTTCACGCTGAAGAACGGTCTTGAAGTCGTGGTGATTCCCGACCATCGCGCGCCGGTCGTCACCCACATGATCTGGTACAAGGTCGGTGCCGCCGACGAGACCCCGGGCCAGTCGGGCCTTGCGCACTTCCTCGAACACCTGATGTTCAAGGGCACCGAGAAGAATCCCGGCGACACGTTCTCGCAGGACGTCGCCGAAATCGGCGGCCAGGAGAACGCTTTCACCTCCAGCGACTACACCGGCTTTTTCCAGCGCGTCCCGCGCGAGCACCTCAAGGAGATGATGGTGTTCGAAGCCGACCGTATGACCGGCCTGGTGCTGACCGACGACGTCGTGCGTCCCGAGCTCAATGTCGTGCTCGAAGAACAGAACATGCGGGTTGCCAACAATCCGGTCGCACGGCTTGGCGAGCAGATGGACGCCGCGCTCTACCTGAACCATCCCTACGGCCGGCCGGTGATCGGCTGGCGGCATGAAATCGAACAGCTCGACCGCAACGACGCGCTGGCGTTCTACCGGCGCTTCTATACGCCGAACAACGCCATCGTGGTCGTCGCCGGCGACGTCACCGCCGACGAAGTCAAGGCCGACGCCGAGGAAACCTACGGCAAGGTTGCCCCGCGCGCCGAGATCGGCCCGCGCAATCGGCCCAAGGAGCCGGTGCAGGAGGCGCCGCGCACCGTCACGCTCGCCGATTCCCGCATCGAGCAGCCGAGCGTGCAACGCAACTATCTCGTCCCTTCGGAAACTACGGCCAAGCCCGGCGAGAGCGAGGCGCTCGACGTGCTCGCCCATGTGCTTGGCAGCGGCGCCAACAGCAGGCTGTACCGAACGCTCGTGGTCGACAAGGGCATCGCGCTGAATGCCGGCGCCACCTATTCGGGCACCGCGCTCGATTACGGCAAGTTGGGCGTCTATGGCGTGCCGAAGCCGGGCGTGACGCTGCACGAGGTCGAAGATGGGATCGACGCCGTGCTTGCCGACGTCATCGAGCGCGGCATCACCGCCGATGAGCTCGATCGCGCCGAGAACCGCCTGATCGCCGATGCGGTCTACGCCCAGGACAATCAGGCAACATTGGCGCGCTGGTACGGCGCGGCCATCGCTTGCGGCGAAACCGTCGACATGGTCCGCGCCTGGCCCGACCAGATCCGCGCCGTCACCGCCGCTGCCGTGCAGGAAGCCGCGCGGCAGTGGCTCGACCGCCGCCGGTCGGTGACCGGCTATCTCGTCAAAAGTCTTCAGCCCGAGGAGAAGCGCACGTGAAAGCCATCGTGCAAGCCATTGTGCAAGCCGTGGCGCCGGCGCTGTGCGACCCCCACCCCCGCTTGCGGGGGAGGGTAGGGTGGGGGTCGCGCGCCATGGTGGCGATCATGATGCCGTTCTTGGCGCTCGCCGTGTCTTCAGCGCCGGCGCTGGCAACCACGATCGAGCGCGTGGTGAGTCCCGGCGGGATCGAGGCCTGGCTGGTGCACGAGCCGGCAGTTCCCCTCATCGCCGTCGACTTTGTCTTCGCCGGCGGTGCCGCGCAGGACCCGCCCGACAAGGCCGGGACCGCGAGTCTCGTGGCCGCTCTGCTCGATGAGGGCGCCGGCGATCTCGATTCGAAAGCCTTTCATGATCGGCTCGAGCGCAAAGCCATCGAATTGGCCTTCCAGGCGGAACGCGACAACGTCCGCGGCTCGCTGCGCACGCTCGTTGAAAATCGCGATGAGGCCTTCGACTATCTGCGGCTCGCGCTCACCGCACCCCGCTTCGATCCGGCCGATGTCGAGATCAATCGCGCGCAGATTCTGTCCGTGCTGCGCCGGGCGACGACCAGCCCGACCGATATCGCGAGCCGGCGCTGGTGGGAGACCGCGTTTGCCGGCCATCCCTACGGCCGCCCGGTGAACGGCACGCTGCAATCGGTGCCGAACATCACCATCGACGATCTCAAGACCTATACGCATCGGGTGCTGGCGCGCGACAACCTCAAGATCGCCATCGTCGGCGACATCGACGCCGAGACCGCGAAGGCCATGCTCGACCGCGTGTTCGGCGCGCTGCCGGGCAAGCCGGAACTGACCCCGATCGCGGCCGCCTCGCCGCAGGGTCTCGGCCGCCGCATCGTCGTCAGCCTCGACGTGCCGCAGGCGGTGGTCGAATTCGGCGGCGCCGGCATCGCGCGCAAGGATCCGGATTTCATGGCCGCCTACATCGTCAACCACATTCTCGGCGGCGGCTCGCTTTCCTCGCGGCTTTATCAGGAGGTGCGCGAGAAGCGCGGACTGGTCTATTCGGTGTACGACAGCTTGTTGTGGCTTAATCACACCGCGCTGGTCATCGGCACGACCGCGACGCGTGCCGAACGCACCGGCGAAACACTAGACTTGATCGAGAAGGAGACCCGCCGCTTCGCCGATAACGGCCCGACGGCCGACGAACTCGCCAAGGCCAAGGCCTATCTCAACGCATCGTTCGCGCTCAATCTCGACACATCGAGCAAGGTCGCTTCGCTGCTCGTGCAGTTGCAGCTCGATGATCTCGGCATCGATTATGTCGCGCGGCGGCCGGCGATGATCGACGCGGTGACGCTCGACGACGCAAAACGCGTGGCCAAGCGCCTGTTCGACGGCGGCCTCCTCGTCACCGTGGTCGGCAAGGGTCTTGCCGCGACCACGGCCAACTGAGCGTATTATTCCCCGCCCCACCCGGGTCGCGCTTGCGTGCGCCCGAGTGCAGGCTCTTGTGGGGAGGGGTTAGGGGTGGGGGCAGCCAGCTGCGCCATGATCCGCGTCACCGCCCACATCGCAATCGACGAGCGCGAGATCGAGGAAAGCTTCGTGCGCGCTTCGGGGCCGGGCGGGCAGAATGTCAACAAGCTTTCGACCGCGGTGCAGCTTCGCTTCGACGTGCGGCACTCGCCATCGCTCGCTGCGGACGTGCGCGCGCGACTGGAGCGGCTCGCCGGCTCCCGGCTGACGCGCGAGGGCGTGCTTATCATCGCCGCGCAGCGCCACCGCACCCAGGCGCGCAACCGCCAGGACGCGCTCGACCGCCTCATCGATCTCATTCGCCGCGCCGCGATCCCGCCGCGCAAGCGGCGGCCGACCAGGCCGACCAAGGCGTCGCGCGAGCGCCGCATCGAAGGCAAGAAGCGCCGCGCCGGCATCAAGCACTTGCGCCGCGCGAAGCCGGCGTTCGATTGAGAGCTTCGTCGGTCCGTGCCGTAGGAAACCACGCCAATGGCTATCAAGCAGACTCTCGAAGTTATCAATCGAATGGAGGCTGACGGAGTCGTCGGTCGATATGCCATCGCTGGCGCCGTTGCCGCATACAACTATGTCGAGCCCGCGGTCACCGAGGACCTCGACATATTGATTTCGTTCGACAGGCACCCGCGGCAACCAAAATCCGGACTGGCCACGCTCGCTCCCGTCCTGTCCTACTTGCAGCAAAAAGGCTATGCGGAATTTCGCCGAGAGGGTCTTGTCATCGCAGGCTGGCCTGTCCAATTCCTTCCGGTCGCTGACGATCTCGATGCGGAGGCGCTGGCTCAGGCCGAGGAGGTCGAAATCGAAATCAGTCCAGCCGAGGGATCGGTGACAAGCCGCGTGCTGCGGCCGCAGCACATCGTGGCAACTGCATTGCGGACCGGCCGGCCCAAAGACCGCATCCGCATCGCTCAGTTCCTGGAGGAAAATGCGGTAGACCTCGCCGCCCTGTGCGATGTCATTTTCCGCCACGGCCTTCAGCCAGCCTGGCGGGCGTTCTGCCGTCAAACTGGATTTGCCGACCCCTGCGATGTACAACCGACGCCATGAAGGACGCCGAGAAAACGATCTATCCGGACATTTCCGATATCCTGGCGCGAAAGAGGAAGGGTCGTCGGCAGCTTTCGCGCTTATCTTTCGGCCAGAAAATCGCGCTGGTCGAAGATTTGCGCGAGCGTCTTGCTCCGCTCAAGCGGGCGCGCGAACGGCGCATTGCCGCGAAATCGATGGGCCGAGCGCGCAGCTCGTAGGCGCGAGACGCTTCGCTGTCGCGCGCGACGCGCCGGTGCGCGCAGCGAAATGCGGGAACGATCGGCCCGCTCGAACTTTTGTCCCGGATTTCGCCGGCGCTCGATCCGGGCTACGGTTTCTGCGCAACCCGAGTCGCCCATGCCGGTCCGCCAGCTGTCCGAAGCCGTCGTCAACCGCATCGCCGCGGGCGAGGTGGTCGAGCGGCCGGCGAGCGTGGTGAAGGAGCTCATCGAGAACGCGCTCGATGCCGGCGCGCGCCGCATCGATGTGCTCACCGACGGCGGCGGGCGGCGCCTCATTCGGGTCAGCGACGACGGCGAGGGCATGACGCGCGCCGATCTTGCGCTCGCGGTCGAACGCCATGCCACCTCCAAGCTCGCCGATGATGATCTGGTGTCGATCCGCACGCTCGGCTTTCGCGGCGAGGCGTTGCCCTCGATCGGCGCCGTCGCGCGCCTTTCGGTTACCACGCGCCATGCCGGCGAGCCGCACGCCTGGGCGATCGAGGTCGACGCCGGGGTGAAATCCAAGCTCAAGCCCGCGGCGCTCGGCGCCGGCACCCGCGTCGAGGTGCGTGATCTGTTCTACGCAACGCCGGCGCGGCTGAAATTTCTCAAGCTCGACCGCACCGAGGCGGAGGCGGTGCGCGAAGTGGTGCGCCGGCTCGCCATGAGCCGGCCCGATGTCGCCTTCACGCTCGCCGGCGAGGAACGCGCGCCGGTCACCTTTGCCGCCATGCTGCCCGGCGCCGCCGGGCGGCTGGCGCGGCTCGGCGACGTGCTCGGCGCGGCCTTTCGCGCCAATGCCGTCGAGATCGCCGCCGAACGCGAGGGCGTCGTCGTCGCAGGCTTCGCCGCGCTGCCGACGCTGACGCGCGCCAATGCGCTCGGCCAATATCTCTTCGTCAACGGCCGGCCGGTGCGCGACAAGCTTCTGCTCGGCGCCGTGCGCGGCGCCTATGCCGATTACCTGCCGCGCGACCGGCACCCGTTGCTCGCGCTCTTTGTCGCGCTCGATTCGCGCGAGGTCGATGTCAATGTCCATCCGGCCAAGGCCGAGGTGCGCTTTCGCAACGCCGGCCTAGTTCGCGCGCTCATCGTGCACGCGCTCAAACAGGCGCTCGTCCGCGAGGGCACCCGCGCGGCGACGACCGGCGGCAGCGCGACCATCGCGGCGTTCCGGCCGGCCGTCGCAGTGTTCCAGCGAGGCTGGGATTGGCGGCGTTCACCGGCGCGGCCGAGTGATCCGCGCCCGCACGCAGTGTTGCATCGAGGTGGCTTTGCCGAGGTGGCCCAGGCCGCCTTCGATACCGGCATGCCAGCGGCCGATCTGCGCGCGTCTGTCGATGCGGCATTCGACGGGGAAACTGCTGCGGAGGCTCTCGATCATCCCCTCGGCGCGGCGCG
>Ga0074044_10001166_pt1 | contig 24134 bp, 16 predicted proteins | sample BogForMeECP23OM1_FD_94443 | JGI IMG/M metagenome (GOLD analysis project Ga0074044, IMG submission 94443) | Bog forest soil microbial communities from Calvert Island, British Columbia, Canada - Bog Forest MetaG ECP23OM1 | ecosystem: Environmental > Terrestrial > Soil > Wetlands ... | reverse complement strand
CGTAGATGGAATCGACGTCCTGGAGAAACGCGCACAGGCGTTCGAGGCCATACGTGAGCTCGGCGGAAATCGGATCCAAATCCACGCCGCCGCACTGCTGGAAATACGTGAACTGCGTGACCTCAAGCCCGTCAAGCATCACTTGCCAGCCGATGCCCCATGCGCCGAGCGTGGGCGACTCCCAGTTGTCTTCCTCGAACTTGATGTCGTGCTGGCGCAGGTCAATGCCGATGGCGCCTAGCGATTCGAGGTAAAGCTCCTGCACATTTTCCGGCGGCGGCTTCAGGATGACCTGCAGCTGCATGTGCTTGAACAGCCGGTTGGGATTCTCGCCGTAGCGGCCATCGGCCGGACGCCGCGACGGCTGCACATAGGCGACCTTATAAGGATTGGGGCCGAGCACGCGCAGAAACGTCTCCGGCGCCATGGTTCCCGCGCCCACTTCCACGTCGTAAGGCTGCTGAATCACCGCTCCGCGCTCGGCGAAGAAGGCTTGGAGCTTGAGGATGAGTTCCTGGAAGGTCAGCGAATTGGGTTTCGATGAGTTCACGTAATGAATCCAGCTATTAGCTTTTAGCCTTTGGCTGTTAGCTCGAACCTCGACGCCAAAAAAGCCAAGAGCTAAAGGCTAAGTGCTAATTGCCGAACTTCTCCAACATTCCTGCCGTCACCAGCTTTTTCTCGATGTGGCGCTCGAGAATCTGGATCAGGAACTTCCGCAAATCGGCGCACAGCGCCTTGGGCCAGTCGATACCGGCGAAGTCGGAAGCACGCGAGCGCAGCATACGGGCTGCAATCTTGCGCGATTCCGGCGACAACTCCGATGACGCAAGCCGCTTGTCGTCCACGCACGTCAGGCCGTCGGCTAGCGCGTGCCAGAATGCGCGGTTGCCTTCGCGATCCCCGATCAACGACCGGCCGCAGACTACGCATTCCGTGAGCTCCGGCAAAAAGCCCATCAGCCGCGTCATCCACAGCTCGAAGTAGGTGACGGGCATCCACAACGCCGAGCCGTGCAACTCCGATATCACTGCCAAACTCAACCGGAAGACCGCGTCGCTTGCTTCACGGTCCGGCATTAACTGGTCGAGCAACTCGGCAACGTGTGCCAGTGCCACCGACCGCGCATACGTGACCTCGCTCGCCATCGGCGACTCGATCACTTCGCAGGAATCGAGCCGCGCCAGTTCCTGGCGCTCGCGGTCGTCGTAAAACACCCGCACATAGGTGAGCGGCTCCAGTGCGCCTCCAAAGCGGCGTTTCGACTTCTTGGCGGCGCGGGCCACACCCTTCACTTTGCCCTCGAGGCGGGTGAAAAGCGTAACCAGCAGATCGGATTCGCGCAACGGATACGCGCGCAGAACGATTGCTTCCGACTCCTTCAGCGCCATGGAGGGCTACAAAGCTAAACGATGATTGTAACGGAGGGAGCGGACTTTTGGCTTTTGGCTCTTAGCTTTTGGCCTTTAGCTCTTGGCTCTCAGATTCCGGGGTAGGTGCGCAGTAGCCGGTTCAAGCTAAAAAGCTAAGAGCTAATGGCTAAGAGCTGTTCTACCGCCCGAAGTACTTCGCGTTCCGCTCGGTGTACTCTTTCCACTTTTCCGGCAGATCGTCGAGAGCGAAGATGGCGGAGACAGGGCACACAGGCACGCAGGCGCCGCAGTCGATGCATTCGACCGGATCGATGTAGAGCATTTCCTCTGTACCGTACTTGTCTGAGTCCTTCTTGGGGTGAATACAATCCACCGGGCAGGCGTCGACGCACGCGGTGTCTTTGGTACCGATACAGGGTTCGGCAATTACATAGGCCATAGTCTTTTCAGTGCTCCCAGGAGATCGGAACAGATCACCCAACAATGGAAAAATTGTAGCAGGAATTTCCTCGTTGCGTGCGGTCCCTTACAGCCAATGGGGCGGGATCGCATGCGAAGCGCAGAACTCTCGCGCGAAGCGTGGAAACTCGCTAGCCACCGGTGATGTGAGCAGATATGCAGGCAATCGGGGGTCTTATTAGTCTGCTCCCTGTGCGATCGCCTCAGCTGATTCACCCGCGGGCACTGGAACAGCCGGAACGCGCGCTGGCGCCCCTCGCCAGGCGTTGGGCTTGAAGCCTTCTCTTATGAGTTGAAAGATGGTCCGCCGATTTTGCGCAATCACCTTTACCCACGCCATTTTTCCCAGCATGGGGAAATAAATGCCGCGGAAACAGAGCCGCGCAATAAAGATGTTGACGCGATATCCCAGCGGCTGATCGTTCAGCGACTCAACGGCCTGCGCCAGCGCTTCCGCGCTATAGGCCTGCTCCCAGCCGTGGTTCACTTCGGCGTGAGCCTCGTCAATGGTCATCTTTAGTGGCGTGTGCGCCATGGCAAACGGGACGAACTCTTGCCAGTGCTTGGGTCGCGTCAGCCGTCCGGCCTTCTCCAGTCGCTTGTACAGCGGAGTGGCAGGCAAGGGAGTGAGCAGACCAAAAATCGGGAGCCCGGGAGGCCAGGTGCGAACCTGCCCAAGCGTGCGCTCGGCGACTCCGACAGTGTCATTGTCCATGCCAAAAATGAACGAGGTGATGGCGTACACGTTGCGCGCCGCCAGCCGCTCGAGCACGGCGGCATACTCACCCGGCTTGTTGAATCCCTTGTTCACGTCTTTCAGATTGGCCGGGTCGATCGACTCCATCCCGATGAATATCCACTTGCCTCCCGAAGCCGCGATCAGGTCCACCAGTTCCTCATCGCGCAACAAATTGGCGCTGATCTGCGCCACCCAATGTACCTGCGCGCCGGCGGCAATGATGTCGCGCAGCAGCGATTTCGTGCGCTTAACGTTGATGGCGAAATTATCGTCGATGAAAAACACGGCCATCTGGCCCCTCTCGCTGCGGGCGCGCGCCTTCAACCGCAGCAGTTCATTCACGACGCTCTCGTTGGTGCGGAAGCGAATGGAATCTCCGAAGAAGCCGGTCACGGTGCAGAACTCGCAACCGTAGGGGCAGCCTCGCCCCGATTCGACCGGAACAATTCGAAATGTTCCCCACCCTTCTCCAATTTTTCCGAGCGTTTTCCGCACGGCCTTCGGCACAAGATTGAACTGGCTGAGATCGATTGACTGCCACGGAATCTCCGGGTATTCCTTCAGCGAGGGCTTGCTTTCCTGGCCAAAGGCATCCACCGGCGTATAAATTTCTTTAAGCTGGCCGCGCTCCGCATCGTTCACAATCAGCGGCCACGTCGCGTCCGCCTCCCCCAGTGCGACCGCGTCGGCGTGGCGCGGTCCGCCATCACGACCAAGCGCCTCATCTGCCATCTCGGTCACGTGAGGGCCGCCCATCACTACCGGCACGCCTGTAGCGCGAACCGCGTCCGCCATACGATACGCCTTGGCGATCATTCGAGTCATGGCGCCGATCCCGACCAGCCCAATTTCCTTATCACGCACGAACTGCGCGATCCCCGCCTCGTCCATCGGTTGGGCGTTGCCATCCACCAGCAGCACCTCATGTCCCGGCGGCGTCAGCGCTTGCAGCAGGAACATCCAGAGATGCGGCATGAAATTGCGGGTTACGCCGTTGTCAGGGTTGTAGAGGAGGATTCTCATGATTCCTTTCGCGATTCGGCAGAACTTTCCTTCGTGCATGCTTCATCGCAGGGAAGAAATCATCGACGCCAGAACGGCGATAGCCCTGAGCATTCCAAACTGGAGGTTTTCCGATTAGTGTTCTCACCCGTCGCGAATTTTACACGGGAACTAGGTCGGCACGTGTTCAATTTTGTACAAAGGGTGATATTCGACAATATACCCCGCCACGGCGCTAGCTGCGACCGTCAGTGGCGAAGCGAGGTACATCTGGCCCGGACCGCTGCGGCCGGGGAAGTTTCGGTTCTGCGCGCTGATGACGATTTGGTCGGGGCGCGTGGAAACACCGGGGCCGGCATTGATGCACGCCCCGCAACTGGGCTCGATCAACCGCGCGCCGGCCCTTTCGAAGATTTCGATGTAGCCTTTCCGCCGCGAATACTCGCGCGTTTCCTGCGAGCCGAACTGAATCCAGAACTGGACATTGGGCGAAACGCGTTTGCCATGCTCAAGCGCATCGCCGAGTACAGCGGCGTACATATCCATGTCTTCGTTCTTGCCGGCGGTGCAGGTGCCTCCGTAGGCGATTTCGATGGGCACAGGCGTGTTTAGGTCGCGGATGTATTTGCCGTTGCCCGGGTCGCCGGGCGTGGCGACCATGGGCGTGATGTCAGCCGCATCGAGCTCGATGATGTGCGAGTATGCGGCGCCGGGATCGCTATCGAGGCCGGCGATCATCAGCTCCGCTGCGGCATGCTTAAGTCCGCGGCGCTCGACGAGGAACTCGATGACCTTTGCATCGGGCGCGACGATGCCGGTAAAGCCTCCGATTTCGGCGGCCATGTTGGTCATGGTGGCGCGTTCGTCCACGCTTAAGGCTTCAACGGCTTCGCCCGCGTACTCTATTACCTTGGCGAGGGCCTGGCCGCTGCGCACGTAGTCGAGCGAGAGAATCTTGAGAATGAAATCCTTCGCGGCGACGTTCGGGTGGCGCTTTCCCTTGATGACGATCTTTACCGAGTCGGGGATCTTGACCCGGACGTCTTTCGTAATCCACGAATTAAAAACGTCGGTCGTGCCGATGCCGAAGGCAATGCAGCCGATTGCTCCGACGTGTGGCGTGTGCGAATCGGACCCGACGTTGACCTGCCCGGGAAGTGCGTACGTTTCGAGCATGACGGAGTGGCAGATGCCTTCCGAACCCTTGCGGTCGGCAAGTTCGCCGTGCAGCTTGATTCCCTGCCGTCGGGCAAAGTCGGCTTGCTTCAGCTTGAGCTGCGTCGCCAGATCGAGGAGCCCCATTTTCTTCTTCTCTTCGGAGATGACTTCATCCAGGAACGTCAGGTGGTCGCGGAAGACGCAGATGCTGGCGGCATCATTGACCGGGACATCCTTGCCGACGTATTGCTCGTAGAAAATCGCAGCCATCGGTGTGACGTATTCGTGGCTGAAGCGCAAATCGACGCGGGTAAAACCGGTGTCGCCAGGCTTGACGGCAGAAACGCCGACCGTGCCATCGGGCATGACCATGTGCTTGGCGAAGATCTTCTCGGCCAGCGTCATAGGGCGTGTGGCGCGGGCGCCCTCGCCCGCAGACTCAATCGGCGGCAGAAAAACTCTCTTCTGCATGCGCGCCACGTTGAATGGGAACAGTCCGCCGTATTCGATCACCTGGCGCGTGATTTCGTCTTCGCCGGCAGTGAACTCGTTGAGAGAAATTTCTTCTCCCGCGCGGATCCGGTCAATGAGCGAAAAGTCGGTGGAGGTGAGCAGGCCGAGATTCTGGCAATTCTGTTTGTAGATACGTTCAATGTTTTCGGCAATCACCACCTGAATGCCAGCGCACATTTCGGCATAAGGCGACTGCTCGCGGCTGGAGCCCTTGCCGCGCCGCTTGCCGCTGACCGAGCACACGAAACCACCTTTTTTCACGTCGCCGCGGCCGATGGGCGCAACACCTCCGCATTTCAAGCCAGCATAAGGAATCTCGCCAAGGGTTTGGTCGAAGTAAAAACAAAAGTGCGCCGGGCTGATTTCGTCGGTCGAGATGTCGTCGCGGAGTTTGGGGTTGGCGGCGGGGTTCTTCGTGTCCCAAGGCATGTCCCAGCCTTCGAGTTGTTTCTTGATCAGCTCAGGATCTTCGGTGAGAAAGAGGATGCGGCCTTGCAGGCGGATACGATCGGCGCGCTTATCGACTTTGCGTTCTGTAAGCGAGTTGGACATGTCGTTGTATAAGAGGTGCGGATTAACCACCTATCAGCCTCGTATGACGGAGACTTTACCTGACGTGAACCCCACACAGGTTGCTCGCCTCATTTTAAATCGTGCCGGCAATTTCGCCAGGTCCGACATCTATGCCCCTCGCGTTTGCACCATTCGGTGGGGCGGGACCGGAGAGGAGATTCTCAGTTCGCGGTCAGAGCAAAGTGCTGCACAATCTGCCACCGGCCGCCGATCTTCTCAACCACGATCAGGTACTGTCCAAGATGAACTACGGAACCAACAAGCCTTCTCGTCCGCCCAGTCCCATAGCCGAGCGTTCCAGAACTTTTTTCTGCGCTTGGCTCGATTGCAAGCGTGCTCCCTTGGTCGATTCCTGATTTGACCCACTTTCGAATCTCCTCCCGGCCTCGGAACGTGCCGCCATCGCTTACCAGGGTTGCGTTTTCGGCGTACAGTGCTACGACTGCATCAGCGTCCTTCGCGTTGAACGCTTTGAGGAACTCCTGCCTGACTTGCGCAGTCGGTTCGTGGCTGGACACACTTGTTGCCATCGGCTGCTGCCCGAATGTGCTCAAACTGAAAATCAAAAATAGTGCTGTCAAATTCTTCATCTGTGCTGCTCCGACGCGCCTTAGCTGAAGCTTCGAGAAGTTGTGTGCCATTCTTCATCTCGAATCATGGTCGATTACCTTCTTAACGTTTGTGTTCTTTCGCGTAGGCGACGGGGCTAGGTAGTTCTTCAAGACCGCGGCCAGCAAATATGGCATGGAACTCCGCGAGCAAGGCACCATGCACGAGGCCGTTCGAAGCCAGCGTTTCGCGGCTTGCAATCTGGAATGGGCCGCCTGCAAAATCCGTAACGCGGCCGCCGGCCTCCTCGACCATGAGAACGCCAGCCGCCGTATCCCAGGGATTGAGATTGAATTCCCAAAAGCCGTCGTATCGTCCGGCTGCGACGTTGCACAAATCAAGCGCGGCCGAACCCGCGCGCCGTACGCCGTGCGAACGCAGAGTGATCTGGTGATAGAAGTAGATGTTCGGATTCTGATGGCGCTTGTGGCTGGGGAAACCGGTGCCGATCAGGCATTCGGCGAGCCGCGCGGTCGAAGACACGCGAATCGCCACACCGTTCAGCCGCGCGCCACTTCCCTTCTCGGCGGCGAATAGTTCGTCGCGAGTTGGATCGTAAATCACGCCCGCGATGCGCTCACCGCGGTAATCCACCGCCAGCGAGACGCAAAACACCGGATACCCATGCGCGAAGTTGGTGGTGCCGTCGAGCGGATCGACGTACCACTTGTAATCGCTGCCGGTTTCAATCCTCGTTCCCTCCTCGCCCATGACGTCATGGGGGGGAAAGTGACGGCGGATGCGTTCCAGGATGAGGGCTTCCGATTCGCGGTCGGCCACAGTGACGAGATCCACGTCGCCTTTGTATTCGATCTTCACGTGACGGTGAAAATGCTCCATCAGCAGGCTGCCGGCTTCGCGGGCGATCGACTCCATGGTTGAAACCAGGCTGGCAGGATGAGTGGAAGTGGTTTGAGAAAAACTCATGCGGGATTATGGAACATCAAGATTATGGCTTTACTGGCCGCTTACTGCGAGTTCGAGACTGTGCGCGCTACTTCTTCTTGCCGTCTTCGGCGATATAGACGATCTCGTGTTTGAAGATAAACAGATTCGGTCCATCATCGCGCGTAACGCGAACCATATGCTTATCGTAATACTCGATCCAGCCGCGCACGACTTCTCCATCGGCGAGTTTGAGGCTGACGATCTTCTGCTTCTCGCCGAGTGACTTCAAGTAAGCCGCTTCCTCGAAGGTTTCGTCAGGAGGCGGCGTGCGCTTCTTTAAGTTGTTGCTTCCTTGCAGCGGAGACATACTCACATTCTACACGGCGCACGCAGTCTTCCCCGCCTCACTTTGATCTTGGTTTGCGGCGGCCCACGCGCGCCAGAATCCTCCGTACCTTCTTGGGAGAAATCGATAAGCGCGACGCCACGCGGGACACTTTGCGGCCCTCGCGCTCCCACACCCGTGCGATGACGATTTCGGCGAACTCCTCGCTGATCTGACGAAACGATTTCTCGCCTACCGCGCCTTGCGACCAGGCCTTCAGAGCGGGATCCACGCTTCCCTTGCGAACAATTTTTGCGCGCAACGTTTGCAGGTCTTGCCAGATGCTATCGGGCTGAGCGGCGCCGCAAGCGGCGCGGGCCAGATCGTACGATTCGCGCGCCGCTTCCTCATTATCAAAGAAGGAATTGCACTGCGTCAGTCCCTGCCACAGATAGGCTGTTGCGAGCAGGATGTGATGCTGGGTGTGCTTGGCTAATTCAACGGCTTCCTGGCTGAAGTCGAAGGCGCGGCGGGCGTGAATGCCGGGATCTGTGCCGCCGCCGATTCCCTCTTCCACCTTCGCATTCTCGATCATGCACTGCAGAATCCGCGCCCGCCCCATCAGGATGTAGTCGTGTTTTTCCGCGGCCAACTTGTAAGCGGAAGCCGATTCTTCTTCGGCGCGCTGAAAGTCGCCGCCATCAAGATGAATGTAGGCGGCGTTGATGTAAACCGTCCCGAGACCATGATGCGTGGGACGCTGTCGGTAAATCTCGCGGGCAGCCTCAAGATGCTCAAGCGCTTCGCGCCGCAACTGCGTGAGCTGCCGGCGATGATCCGTGCGGGCGCTGATCCCCGCCGAATGAGCGGACGATTCCCCACCGGCCCGGCTGGATGTCTTGCGCTGCCGCTGGGCATCGAGGTCGACCCGCCTTTGCAATTGCAGGGCGATGCCGCGCTTAGCGAGCGCCATATTGGCCAGCGAGCGCGCCAGGTTCGGATGCCGCGGGTCGCGCTTCCTGTAGTGCTCGATCGCGCTCGAAAACATGTCGATCGCCTGATCAAAGCGGCCTTCGCGGCGCGCCATTCGGCCGTAGAACGACTGAATATTGCCAAGCGTCACGTAGTCATCGGTCTGGCCAAGCGCAGTTTCAGCCGCTTCTGAGAGACGCACCGCTTCCTTCCACTTGCCTTGCTGAAACAGTAGCCAGCTCTCGAGAACCTGCATCACGGCAGCCATGCGCGGATGACCAAGTTCGAGAGCTAGGTCTCTTCCCTGCCGGGTATAGATCACAGCCTCGTCGTAATCGCCGCGACGGCGCAGGCATCGGCCTTTCCAGTAATACGCGATGGCAAGCAGGAACTGGTTGTCGAGTTCTTCGGGCAGGCTCAGCACAAAATCAAAATGGGGAATTGCCGCGTGCATGGCCTCGTCCGCCATCGCGACCATGCCTTGCGCCATACGGAGACAGACGAAATCGACGATCGGAAGCCGCGACCGCGAATGCGCATCGAAGCGGGAGAGAAGGTCTTTGACAGAAGGCGAGGCGGCGAATCCGATGTCGCTCCAGATGGCAAGCAGGACGAGCAGGCGAGCCGCATTCCCCTGCGAGGAATCGATGCCCGCGATTATTTTCTGGTGGGATGCGAGACAGGCGAGGCCGCGCTCGATTTCACGCGCGGCCACATGCGCCTGCAACTCCGCGAGAAAGCTTTCCTCAATTTGCGCTTTTGCTTGGCGGCCCTTAGCTTGTCGATCTTTAGCTTGTAGATCTTTGGCCCGGGAACCCTGTCGTGCGCCCATGCCTTGACGTTCTAATCTAATAAGTCGTAACTGGCAAGAGTCAGGAACTCGGGGAATTCCTTGCCGGTCATCAGAGCCTCAAGAAGGTGCGCAGCTTCTTGCAATTGCCGGTCGCCGCGTAACTCCGCTGCCCGTTCATGAATCACCTGCTTTACCAGGCTCTCCGTCACAATTTTGCCATCGGTCATGCGGGCGCCGTGCTTCACCCACTGCCAGACTTGCGCCCGGCAGATTTCGGCGGTCGCGGCATCTTCCATCAGGTTGTAGATCGGGACGCACCCCGATCCGCGCAGCCAGGATTCGAGATACTGCAATCCCACGTCAATATTCCAGCGCAGGCCCGCTTCGGTAATGTCACCGGCTGGCACCTTAAGAAGATCCTGGGCCGTGATGGGGCGATCCGTCCGTGGTTTCGAAATTTGGTTTGGTTCGGGCATGTAGGTGTCGAATATTTCTTTGGCGACCGGAACAAGCCCGGGATGCGCCACCCACGTGCCATCGTGGCCGGCCTTCACTTCGCGCAGCTTGTCGCGGCGAACTTTGTCGAGTGCCTGCTCGTTGGCGGCCTGGTCGTTCCGAATCGGAATCTGCGCCGCCATGCCGCCCATGGCGTGAATGCCGCGCCGGTGGCAGGTTTGAATCAGCAGTTCAACGTACGAACCGAGGAAATGCGCCTCCATGGTGACCAGCGAGCGGTCGGGCAGCACGAAATCGGGACGCGCGCGAAATTTCTTGATGAAGCTGAAAATGTAGTCCCAGCGGCCGCAGTTGAGCCCGGCCGAATGGTCGCGCAGTTCATAGAGAATTTCGTCCATTTCGAAGGCGGCCAAGATGGTTTCGATCAGAACGGTGGCGCGGATCGATCCGCGCGGAATGCCCAATTCATCCTGCGCGAAGCAGAAGACCTCGTTCCATAGCCGCGCTTCGAGATGGCTTTCGAGCTTGGGTAAATAGAAGTATGGGCCGGTGTCTTTGCTGAGCAACTCCTTAGCGTTGTGGAAAAAGAACAGGCCAAAATCGAACAGGGAACCTGAAATTGGCTTGCCGCCCACGAGAAAATGCTTTTCATCAAGGTGCCAGCCGCGCGGGCGCACGAGCAGGGTGGCAAGCTTCGGACCCAGTTCGTAGCGCTTCCCTTCCGGACTCTCGTACCGAATCGTGCCCCGAATCGCATCGCGCAGGTTGTTCTGGCCTTCGATATTGTTGCTCCACGTCGGCGAGTTGGAGTCCTCAAAGTCGGCCATGAACACACTGGCGCCTGAGTTCAGCGCGTTGATGATCATTTTGCGGTCTACCGGGCCGGTGATTTCGACGCGCCGGTCGAGCAGATCTTTCGGGATGGGCGCGACCTTCCAATCGCTTTTGCGGGTCGCAGCGGTCTCGGGTAAAAAGTCGGGGAGCCAGCCCGCGTCAATCTTCTGCTGAAGCTCTTTACGCCGTGCCAGCAACTCCTGCCGTCGTGTCTCGAACCGGGCAGCCAGCTTCAACAAAAATGCGCGAGCTTCCGCGGTTAAAATGCTGCTCTCAATCTGGCTGGGGGTTTGAGTTTCCGGCGTGTCATTCTGAGGAAGTGTCATGGTATTCATAAGTCAACATCATAGCGATGGCCCGGCGCAAGTCGTGTCCGACTAGGTCATTTTGTCCTAGTGGGTCCGAGCGGACAGGGCGGTTTGTCCGGAACCGCATTTCGTTGTCTACTGCAAGTGGGCGCAAGTCCGAATGCAAATTCTTGGGTGAGGATGAGCATATGACAACGTCAAATTCGAATCGCGAAACCGGCAACTGGCAGCGCAACAATTTCAGCGGCATCACGGCGACCGAGGGCTCCAGGGTGGCGCAGTTCATCGACTACACCACGGTGGAAGAAAGCTACGAACTGCTGCCGTCGGGGGATTAATATTAGGACCGCGCAGATATTGCCGCGCAGCTCGCATTATTACCGGAAGGGCCTGTTTGCATTAGGCACGACCGGGCATAGCTGGAAAAACGCGGCAATCTCAAAACAGACGCAAAGCGGATCATTCGTGAAAGAGAAAATGCTGACTAAAGTTGAACGCCCTGAAACAACAACGACGACGATGACCGAGTTCGACCAGCAAGTCGCGGCCGCTGAACAATGGTTTGCGAGCCCGCGGTTCAAGGGGATCACGCGTCTCTACTCCCCGCACCAGGTCGCCGAGCAGCAGGGCACGATACGCGGCGACTACACGGTCGCCCGGCGCGCGGCGGAGGAGTTCTATGCGCGGCTGCGCGAGCTCTTCGAACAGCGCAAGCAGATCACGACCTTCGGACCCTATTCGCCGGGCCAGGCCGTCATGATGAAGCGCATGGGGATGGAAGGCATTTACCTCGGCGGCTGGGCGACGTCCGCCAAGGGGTCGGTCAGCGAAGATCCGGGTCCGGATCTGGCCAGCTATCCGCTAAGCCAGGTGCCCGACGAAGCTGCGGGGTTGGTGCGGGCGCTTCTGGCGGCCGACAAGAACCAGCACTTCGCGCGCGCGCGCATGACGGAACAGCAGCGCAATGCGACTCCCGCGATCGACTTTCGGCCGTTCATCGTCGCCGATGCCGACACCGGCCATGGCGGAGATGCGCATGTGCGCAATTTGATCCGCCGCTTTGTCGCGGTGGGCGTACCGGGCTACCACATTGAAGACCAGAAGCCCGGCGCGAAAAAATGCGGGCACCAGGGTGGAAAAGTGTTAGTTGCCGAGGATGAGCAAATCCGGCGGCTCAACGCTGCCCGTTTGCAGCTCGACATTATGCGGGTCCCAGGCATTATTGTGGCGCGCACCGACGCCGAGTCGGCGACGTTCCTCGAAAATCTGATTGACGAACGAGATCAGCCTTTTGTCCTCGGCGCGACCAACACCGACGTTCCAACTTACCGCGTCGGTTATCTGGCGATTCTCAAAAAGCTATCCGAAATGGGAGCCCAGGAAATTTACGGGCACCTCCTTTTCGCGGTATCCGAAAGCGAGTATCAGGCCGCCTTTGACTGGCTGGAGCGCGTTGGGTTGATGCCAACGATTGCCTCCACAGCGAAGGCCCTCGGCAAAGCCTCGCCCACCGAGTTCGACGCTGCGCTCGACAAAATGGACACCTCCTTCATGGAAGCGTGGCAGGCCGAAGCCAAACTCAAGACGTTCGGCGGAGCTGTTGCGGACGCGATACAGGCACGCGCCGATGATGGCGAACGCTTTGACATGAACATCGAGGAATGGCGCGAATTCGCGAAGCGCGCTTCCATCTATGAAATCCGCGAGCAGGCACGCTCAATGGGTATCTTCGTGGTTTGGGATTGCGAACTGCCCAAGACACCGGAAGGTTTCTATCAGGTGCAGGGCGGAATCGATTACGCCATTGCCAAATCGCTCGCGGCTGCCCCTTTTTCAGATCTGCTGTGGATGGAAACCAAAACGGCGGACCTTGAAGATGCAGAAAAGTTCGCCCATGCCATTCATGCGCAGTATCCCGACAAGATGCTGGCTTACAATCTGTCGCCATCGTTCAACTGGGACACCACCGGCATGAGCGAAGATCAGATGAAGCGGTTCCCCGAGGAACTTGGGAAAATGGGCTTCGTCTTCAACTTCATCACCTATGGTGGTCACCAAATCGATGGATTGGCTGCCGAGGAGTTTGCGACCGCCCTGAAGCAGGACGGCATGCTGGCTCTGGCGCGGCTGCAGCGCAAGTTCCGGCTGCTGGAGTCCCCGTATCGCACGCCGCAAACGCTGGTCGGCGGACCACGCCTTGATGGCGCGCTGATGGCCTCGTCGGGACGCACATCGGCAACCAAGGCCATGGGCAAGGGGTCCACGCAGTTCCAGCACCTCGTCCAGACCGAGGTTCCACCGCGGCTGCTCGAGGAGTGGCTGGCGGCGTGGGGCGAAAAGTGGGTGTATCCGGGGAAGATTCGCGTGCAACTGCGTCCACACACAGCCGGCTCAGAACTGTTGGAGTTGACCTTGATCGGCGACTCCAACAAGGAGAAGATCGCCAACATCATATTCGCCAGCCTGCAGGATCGCCGGGGCCGAAACTTTCTGTCGGTTCGCGACCAAGGCACTCAACCGCCGTTCCGCAAAAAGCGCCTGATGACGCTTACGCAACTATTCCTGATTCACCGCTACTCGGCGAATGCCGTGCATTACGTCACTCCAACCCAGGACAATGAGTATCAAGCAGCAAAGATGAAGCGCGTTGGTATCTTCTCCGACGTGCACACCGAAGTTGGGCAAATCATTGTGGCGCAGGTAAGCAAAGAAGGCGTGGCCGAACTACTCAAGCCAGATCGGGTCCGTCTGCTGGACATGATCAGCAAGACGTCAACGGCGGTCGACGGCCAAGCGTCCGGGATCGAAAAGATTGACGAACTGCTGCCTTCAGGAGACTAGAACCAGAGTCAACGATGCAGGCGTGGGGCTCGAACTTAAGTGACGCCGGTGAGTGGGAGTGCTGGCCGTTTAAGATTCGAGCCCCATCTGCTTCTCGCAACTATTTTCCGGCGTTGCCGCCTGCTTTCTGCTGCGCAATCCATTTGTCCGTGCGGGCTTCGAGCAGATCGAGTGGCAGCGTGCCGCCGTCCAGCATCTCGTCGTGGAACGCGCGTACATCGAACTTGGGCCCCAACTCTTTCCTGGCACGCTCGCGCAGTTCGCGAATTTTCAACTGGCCTAATTTGTAACTCAGCGCTTGCGCCGGCCAGGCAATGTAGCGGTCGGTTTCGGACTGGATACTTGGCTCGTCGATGGCGCCGGATTTGCGGAAGAAATCCACGACCTGTTCGCGGCTCCATCCCTTCGAGTGGATTCCAGTGTCCACTACCAAACGCACGGCGCGAAATAGCTCGGAAGACAGTCGGCCGTAGTCGGAAACCGGGTCCTGGTAGAAACCAACTTCCTTCCCTAACTCCTCTGCATACAGCGCCCAGCCCTCAATGTACGCATTGAAACCTAGCCCGTGGAGCCGGAATTTCGGCAACCCGCTAAGCTGCTGCTGGACGGAGAGCTGCATGTGATGTCCGGGGATGCCCTCGTGGTAGGCGATGGCCTCATCGTCGATGAGCGAGCGCTCCTTGAAGTTGGAGGTGGCAACCACCACGCGGCCGGGCCGCTTGCCGTCGGGTGTGCCGGTAACGTAGTGGGTTGCAGCCGCGGCCTGAAAGCTGGGGATGGCTTCTACCGTAACCGGCGCCTTGGGAAGCAGCGTGAACAGCTCCGAGAGCTTCGGCTCCATCTGCGCGATGTAGTGGCGGAAAGCATCGAGGATCTGCTCCTCCGATGTCGGAATGTATTTGGGATTGGTTTTAAGGGAAGCGCGGAATGACGCGAGATCGGCGAAGCCTTCCTTCTTGGCGATCACCAGCATTTCGGCCTGGATGCGATCCATCTCACGCAGACCGAGTTGGTGGATTTCGTCGGGCGTCATGTGCGTAGTGGTGCGGGCGTAGATGTCGTTCTGGTAGCGCTTTTCGCCGTCTGGCAAAGACGTGATCGCAAGCGCAGCGCGGCCCTGGGGAGCGTATTCCGTGCCGAGAAACGCGGCGAAGGTTTTATAGGCCGGAATTACGTCGGTGTTGATCGCGTCAGTGATCTGCTGGGTCAAACGCTTCTGATCTTCGGGCGAAATCGTCGCAGGAAACTTTTTCGTCGGGCGGAGAAATGGATCACTCTCGCTGATGCCCTCACACTGCGCTGGGAGTTTCTCGAGCAGGAAACGGACGGGCATCAATTTGTCCTTCATTCCAGCGCGAAGAACTTCGGTGGTCTGATTAAGAACGCGGGGAATCTGGTGCAGACGCGAGATGTAGTCCTCGTACTGCTTCACGGTGTCGAAGGGTACCGACAGCGGCAAGTCGGCGAGACCGGTATGGATGCCATTCTGCTGGTTGATCGGCATTTCATATTCTTTGAGGCCGTAGTCGGTGATGCGCTGCTCAAGGACGCGAACGAGGAGGTCGTGGGAAAGTTGGTCCTGGTCGGAGAAGCCGGTCGTTGTAATGGCTTCCAGCCGGGCAAGGAGATTCTCGTTGGCTTTCTCACGCTTGGCGATTGCCTCAAGGGAGTAATCGGCCAACTTGTCGTTGTAGCGGTAATCGCCGAAGGAAGTGGCACGCTCAGGAAAGTTGCGTAGGTCGGTCTGGTACTGCTCTTCGAAAAGAGCGTTCTGAGCGGCAAGGCGGTCGGCTAGCGGATTAAGGTCTTGTGCGGACACCGAAACAGCGACAGCAGCTAGGAAAAACAAGCTTTGGAGGAGGCGCATAGTCATGCAGCCTACCATGAAAATTGGTCGCGAAGCACGCACTCCGCGCGCTGGACTAGGAGAGCATCGCGTTCAGCCGCGCCTCGATTGTTGCCAGCAATTCAGCGCCGGCTTCACCGGCGTGGCGAGTAGAAAATTCGCTGCCTAGTTCGACCACCGGGAGTTTGGCGCAGGCGTTTTCGAAGGCTTGCAACGCTTCTGGAGAAGCGATTTTATCGGGACCCACCAGCAAGAGATCAAAATGCGCGACGCGCATCAGCAGGCGGGCGTCGCTCAGCCGATCGGTGGTTTGAACTTCGTATCCGGCGCGGCGCAGCAGTTCGCGTAAGTAGGCCAGCACGTCGATATTGGAGTCGAGACAAAGAATGCTTCGGCCGGTGGAGGCGGGCGCCTCGGCGCGGCCTGCGGGGCGGTAGAAGGCAGCAAGCGCCGTTTCCTCCGACTCGTGCAGGTCGAACACAGCGCTCAGGCGCGTCATGTCAAGCACTTTGCGCACGTGCTCCGGGACATTGCAGAGTTTGAGGTCCCCGCGTGCCTGGCGTGTATTGGCAAGGGCGCGGACCATCGTGCCGAGGCCGCTGCTGTCAATAAATCCGACCTCGCCCAGATTCAACAGGATGGCGCGGCGGTCCTCCAGCAACGAAGCTACGTGAGTGCGCAGCGATTCGCTCTCGCTGCCGGCAACAATCCTTCCCTGGCAACGCACGATAGTGACGCGGCCGACGTCGCGAGTGTCGAGCGATAGAAGCAATGGGCCTCCCCAGAAGCCGAATCAAACTAGCCAAAGTCGGCACATTATATGCCGGAGGGGACCCAGGCGCTAGTGAACATTTCCAGCCTTCGCCTTTACGTCCCCTGGATTCAAGTCGAATTCAGCATGCGGTATGCCCTGCATCCATTTGTCGAACCAACCGACGATGTATTCCAGACGCTCGATACGATGCCAGGGCTCGCCCGAGCGTGACAGTTCGTGCGTTTCCCGCGGGAAGACAACCATCTCGGTTGGGCGCTTCATATATTTGAGCGCGCGAAACAGTTGCTCGCCGCCGGAATCCTGCGGCGTCCGGTAATCCGATTCGCCAAGCACAAAGAGCACCGGAGTGTGGATGTTCTTCACGTAGGTGATGGCAGAGCGGTTGTTGTAATCGTCCGGGTCTTCGAACGGCGGCGCCTTGAACCAGCGCGGTTGAAACAGCGTGAAATCGGCGGTGTACCACCAGGAGGCCCAGTTTGAGATGTCGCGTTGCGATACCGCCGCGGCAAAGCGATCCGTATGCGTGATTGTCCAATCCGTAAGGACGCCGCCGCCGCTGCCGCCCGTCACGCCGAGTTTCTTGCTGTCGATGTAACCGCGTTTGAGCAGTTCGTCGACGCCGATCATCAGATCGCGGTAGTCGTCGCCCGGATAGTGATACTGAATAATGTTGCCAAACTCCTGTCCATAGCCAGTCGAGCCGCGGGGATTAACGTAGAGGACGACGTATCCTTTGGCGGCCATCCACTGAAATTCGTGATCGAAGACCCAGCCGTAGGCGGCGTGCGGGCCGCCGTGAATGTCGAGAATCAGCGGGTACTTCTTCTGCGGGTCAAAGTCGGGTGGCTTCTGAATCCAGCCCTGAATGCGTTTCCCATCGAAGCTTGTGTAATTGATCTCCTCCGGTAATGTGAGGTTGAGTCGAGACCAAAGCTTACGATTAAAGTCAGTGAGCCGCGTTTCGATCCCGTCCGTGGCAACAGCAAAAAGGTCTCCGATCATGACGGGTGTGGAGACCAGAGCAACCGTCGCGCGGGCGTCTGCATTCGCAGAAAATTCCAGCACGGCCTGATCGCCGCGCGTGACTTCGCTTACGGCGCCGGTTTGCGCATCGACCCGCACAATCGGCGTGCGCCCTTGCTTCTGCACGATGTCGATCAGCGAGCGGCCATCCGGTGACCAGTAGAGAGCGCGGCTATGGCCGCCGCGCGGCGCCGCATTGTCGCCAAACACGGAGTCGCCCATATCGAAATCGAAGTCAGCGGTCAGGTTCTGCGGTTTTGCATCTGGCACAACATCCATGACCCAAAGGTCGGGTTGCGAATAAGAGCGCACCGGCTCCGCAGCCGAGCCGTGGAAGGCGAACTTGCGCCCATCGGGGCTGAGAGCAAGATCGTTCACATACACGGGCACGGTGACCAGCTTTTCCGCGCCTCCTCCCGCTGAAGGCACGGAATAAATGTCGGTAGCCGGGAGCTCGTAGTAGGGTTCGTCGACGCGTCGCGTAAGGAAGTAAATGCGAGAGCCGTCGTTGCTCCAGATCACCCCGCCCTCATCATAATTTCCGCTGGTGAGCTGCCGGGGCTTGGTGGGTTCGTCGGAAGCCGTCGGCATTGAAACGATCCAGATGTGGCTATGACGCTTGGCGTCGAGATAGCCCTCATCGTTGCTGCGGTAAACTGCGCGACCGATAACGTGGACGTCGGACTCGTGCTCCTCCGCTGCCTTCGCATCGGCAGCTTTGTTGTTTTTCTTGCGTTCGACTTTCTCGATATCTTCCGGCGTCGTGTCGCTCAAGAACGCGATTTGTTTACCGTCGGGCGACCAGACTGGATTTGAGGCTCCCTTGGGCAGATCGGTGATGGCCCGGGCTTCCCCTCCCGCGAGCGACAGCAGTGCAAGCTGACCGGGCTTTTGCTTGCCCGTCTCGTCCTTGTCGCCGCCGCGAACGAACGCGATCTGCTTGCCATCAGGCGACCAGCGCGGCTGCGCGTCGTGCTTGCCATTGGTCATGCGGACGGGAGCTTCCTTGCCATCGGTGGCAACGATCCAGATCGAAGTTTCGTAGCCGGTGTGCTTCTCATCGGCGTTAACGCGCGTGAAAGCGACGCGGGTGCCGTCGGGTGAGACCTGCGGATTTGCGATCCAGACGAAGTCGAAGAGATTCTCTTCAGTGATGGAGCGCCTTTGCAAGCTTGCGGTTTGTTGAGTGTCCTGCGCCACTAGAGACGCAGCAAGGACGATGACGACAACGAAAGCGCTGAATTTCATGCAGAACCCCAGGCCGTAGTGCGGCGGCAGCGAACTGATTGTGCCTTTTTGCATGGCGTCGGTCAAACGAGTGGCCGTGTTCGTGAACAGACCGGTACATCGCAGGAGACACTCCTGCAAGTGAACTTTCCGCTACACTAAGCGAACATCTTTAATCATTGCGGGGATTGCTGATTGGACAACTTGGGGAGCCGGTCACGGCGCTATCTCGTTTTTGCGTTTTGTCTACTGAACCTGGTCTCAGCGGCCGCGGAGACAGTTCCGCCGGAACTCTATTCGGGCCTCAAATGGCGCTTGATCGGCCCCTTTCGCGGTGGGCGCGTCGTCGCCGTCACCGGTGTTCCCGGAAATGCAACGACCTTTTACTTTGGGTCGGTTGACGGCGGCATTTGGCAGACCACGGACGCCGGCATGGTTTGGAAGCCAATCTTCGACGGTCAACGTATCGCTTCCATCGGCGCAATTGCCGTAGCGCCCTCGGACCCGAAGATCATTTACGCCGGTACCGGTGAGGCAGACATTCGTTCGGATTTGTCCTCTGGGGATGGAATCTACAAATCGACGGACGGCGGGCAAACCTGGAGCGATGTAGGTTTGCGCGATTCACGGCAAATCAGCCGCATTGTCGTGGATGCTCAGAACGCGAATGTCGTCTATGTCGCCGCGCTTGGCCATGCGTACGCATCCAATGCCGAACGCGGCGTGTTCAAAACAACCGATGGTGGCGTGCATTGGGCGAAGGTCCTCGATCAAGGGCCAGACATCGGAGCGGCGGATGTTGCAATCGCCACTGAGAAATCCAGCCTCCTTTTCGCCACGACATGGCACGCGCGCCGCCCGCCCTGGAGCACCTATGCTCCGCTCAGCGGCCCGGGTAGCGGGCTTTATCGCTCCTCTGACAGCGGCCAGTCGTGGGCGCATCTGACGGGAGCGGGCTTGCCGGACGGTGACTGGGAACGCACAGGAGTAGCCGTTTCTGCGAATGGGAAACGAGTGTATGCGCTGATTGATATCAATCAAGCCGGCGCTGCCGGTGCCGCTGGCCTGTATCGCTCCGATGATGGAGGCGATTCGTGGGTGCTGGTGAATTCCGATTCCCGGCTCACCAGCCGCTCGTGGTACTTCGGCAATATCACAATCGACCCGAAGAACGACGATGTGATCTACATTCCGAATGTTGCGCTGTATCGCTCTGAGGACGGCGGTAAGACAATTGCCATTGTTCGTGGCGCTCCCGGTGGCGACGACTACCACCAGATCTGGGTCGATCCCGCGGATTCGACTCGCATGATTCTGGGCACGGACCAGGGAACCACCATCAGCGTGGACTACGGCAAGACGTGGAGTTCCTGGTACAACCAGCCCACCGCTCAGCTTTACCACGTCATCACGGATAACAAATTTCCTTATGCCGTTTACGGCACGCAGCAGGATAGCGGCGCGATCGCGGTGCCGAGCCGTACCGACCACGGACAGATCACCGCGCGCGACTGGTTCTCGCCGGGTGGAAGTGAGAGCGGATACATCGCGCCCGACCCCAACGATCCGAACATCATCTACCTCACGGGCACCTACGGTTCGGTGGACCGCTTTGATTTGCGCACCTCGTTCAGCCAGGACATCACTCCGTGGCCGGTTGTCTCCTGGAATACGGAAATCAACGAGCGCAAGTATCGCGATCCATGGACGCCTGTGTTGGTGTTCTCGCCTTTTGACAAGAAGACGCTCTACTTAGGCACACAGTTCGTGATGAAGACCACAGATGGCGGCCTGCATTGGGAAACGCTCAGTCCGGATTTGACCGGCGCGGCCGAACCGGCACAAGAAAAAGCGGCCGAGGGACCGGCAACGGTTGAGAACTCGAAGCAAAGAGGATATGGCGTCGTATTCACGATTGCACCCTCAAGCCTCAATGGCGATTTGATTTGGGCCGGCAGCGACACTGGGCTGATCCATGTGACACGGGATGGAGGCAAAAGCTGGAAGGATGTCACCCCCAAGGGACTGGCCGACTGGAGCAAGATATCGCTGATCGAGGCCTCGCATTTTGACGCCGCAGAGGCGTATGCGGCGGTCGACCGGCATCGACTGGACGACCAGCAACCATACCTTTACCGTACGCGCGACTATGGTGCGAGTTGGCAGCGCATCACGGATGGAATTCCTTCGCCCTCATTTCTGCGCGCGGTGCGGCAGGATCCGCAGGATAAGAGTTTGCTTTTTGCCGGAACCGAACTCGGAGTCTGCGTTTCCTTCGATGACGGCGACCACTGGCAATCCCTGCAGTTGAATCTGCCCGCGACCTCGGTGCAGGACCTGGTCGTTCACAATGATGACCTCGTGATTGCTACGCATGGACGTTCATTCTGGATTCTCGACGACATCTCGTCATTGCGGCAGGTTAACCGTGCGATGGGTGCTGCTAAGGCATGGCTCTACTCCCCTGCTAGCGCCGTGCGGGTCGACAACGATCGGTTCCTGGGAACTCCGATTCCGCCAGAAGAACCTGCAGCCGAGAATCCTCCGAACGGCGCAATTATCGACTACTACTTGAAGGGCGCCGCAGAACACGTGACGCTCGAAATCCTCGATTCTCAGGGAAAGACAGTCCGCGTTTTCTCGTCCGGCTCACGAAAAGAAAGCAAGCGCCCGCCCGTCGCCATCGCAGAACGGTGGTTTCCAAAGCCGGAGGTTCTGGAGACAACACCGGGGATGCACCGGTTTGTCTGGGATCTGTCTTGGAGCCCAATCGGCGGCAATCCGGAGGGGCCAGGCGATGACGAGGAATATGGCGCCCCGCGCGCACCGCGTGTAATTCCTGGAATGTATGAGGTCAGACTCACGGTGGATGGGGTCAGCACAACGCAGCCCCTCAAGGTGGCCATGGATCCCCGCTCAGCCTCGACTCCAGCGGAGCTGGAGCAGCAATACCAGTTTGGCCGGCAGATGTTCACGGAAGCGATGGCAATTCGGCAAACCTTGGCTGACATTCGCTCGGTCAGAGCGCGGCTCACAGCCGCTGGGCAAAAGCTAAGCACGCAGCCGACCGACCTCAAAACGGGGATCGCTCAGGCCGAGGATGCAATTAAGAAAATTCTCTCCGGTAACGGGGTGCGCTCAGGCGATGGCATGGGCCTGGAGCTTGCAAGCAGCGGCATTGCTTCTGCGCTGCGCGTCGTTGAGAGCGGGAATCGAACGGTACCATCGCAGGCCATCGCTGTATTTGAGGAAGCGGATCGAGCGGCAAAGACGCGCATGGAGGAATGGACCCGGTTCAAAAGAACGAACCTGCGTTCACTGAGCGATCAGTTGAAGCAGGCAAATGCAGGTTCGGCATCCCTGGATGAAAACTGAACGATACGGAACTGCCGCAGAACTCCTGCGTTAGCGCAAGCAAATGCATTGGAAGTGCACAAACTTTCACCGCTCTTCATGTCCTCTTCTTCAGCGTTTATTCAGTTGACAGGGACCGCCATTCAATAGCAGACTCAACAAGCTAGTGAGCATGGCGAAGCGGGCGGTCTCCGCCCACGGGGATCTTCGTTCGCTCCACGTTCATGCGGTGAACCTCACTCTAAATTGAGGGCGCAATCGACGGGCTCGGCGAAAAGCCGAGGGGGGATTATGAGAATAGGAATCGCGAAATTAATCATGCTGTCCGTAACCGCCTTGATGGCTACTGCTGGGAGCGCCGGAGCCTGGGCTCAGAGCTGCCCCACCTCTCCCAATTATCTTCCAGATTTCAGCTCGAACCAAAGTTGCCTCGCTTTCAACAACAACGGTGCAGGCGCAGGGTACCCTGGTTTCTACGCGCCAGTTCCGCCCCCGCCAGCTGGAGTGACGAAGGTGTTGCGGCTTACCCCAAATCAGTTTTTTTGGGCGACGTCTGCCTGGTATACAACTCAGCAGCCCGTCTCGGGCGCCTTTTCCACCACGTTCACATTTCAGCTAAGCGGTACCACCCCTGGAGATGCCGGCAACGCCGATGGAATTGCGTTCCTGATTCAAAACTCGCCTGCAGGCACGACTGCCTTAGGCCCTGACGGTTGCGGCATCGGCTTCGGTGACGACACTCAGATCGGCTGCACGTCTTCAACGGGCGGCATTCCAAACAGTCTGGCCGTGGAGTTCAATAGCTACCTGAACGGCGGCATCGACCCGAGCAACAGCGATGTCACCATTCAGAATTGCTCAGGCACTGGCCAGAACAGCGTAGATCCGGGCTGCAGGATTGCTATTAACGATCTCACCCAACTGGCCAATCCGATCAACCTCGCCGATGGCAACGTTCATACCGTGACCATCAACTATTCGGGCCCCAGCACCAAGCTGCTGGATGTAATTCTGGATAACATTGACTTGTTTCCGGGCGGCATTTCATTCGACCTGACCACGTTAAGCCTGAACAATGGCAACGCCTGGGTTGGATTCACGGCGGCAACCGGCGGCGGCGATGACAACCAGGATATTCTGAGCTGGTCATTCACACCGCAAGCCCAGACTACGGTCGTTACAACCACCGGAACCAGCACACTTTCGTTCCCGAACGCTTCCGGAACCACCGCCTACGACTTTACGGCCGGGCTGACGGCTCCTTACGCGCAGCCGGTAGTATCGGTTCAACCGATCCTCATGACTCCTGCAGCTTGCGATGCACTTGTGCAAAAGAACTTCTGGCCGGCCCGTTGCTTTGTCTACCAGAATGCCGAGAATACCGGCCTGGATGCGGCGGTAATGTTCTCCGTTACCTGCCCGAATTCTTCCAACTCGACCTGCAACGACGGGGGGACCTTCTTTGCGGCGCTGGGCACCGACTTCAGCTTCTTGTTCTCCGACAACCCGTTCCTGATCTACCCAGGAATTCTCGGCCCCTTAAACCCATTTCCTGGCTGGCTAAAGGGCTCGGGTCCAAATACTCAGAATCCTTGCCAACCACCAGCGTCTGGGCCGCTGTTCCAAAGCAACCAGATCTCGGCTTTCTCGGTAACGGGCGATCCCGGTGGCAGAACCACCGGCGGGAGCGGAGGCACAGGTTCTTGCTGGATCGCGACTTACGACACGCCCGGTGAAATCTGGCCGGGGATCACTATCTCGTCTCCAAAGTCGACGAAATACAGCAAGGGCCAGGTGGTGACTGCAACCTATTCGTGCAACAATCCGACCACATCGCAGCCTACCAGCAGCCCGACGGGCCCGTATCTGGTCGCAGCAACCTGCACGCAATCTTCGGGCACGCAGTCGTCCTGCACACAAACCAGCAGCGGCCTGTCATGTACCGGTACCGTCGATACTTCCACCAAGGGAAAGCACACATTTCTGGTGACGGCAATCGACTCGGGCGGCAACCAGAACCTGGATGCGGTTGTGTACACCGTCAAATGAGAAAGCACGGGACCTCG
>Ga0074044_10001165_pt1 | contig 24141 bp, 20 predicted proteins | sample BogForMeECP23OM1_FD_94443 | JGI IMG/M metagenome (GOLD analysis project Ga0074044, IMG submission 94443) | Bog forest soil microbial communities from Calvert Island, British Columbia, Canada - Bog Forest MetaG ECP23OM1 | ecosystem: Environmental > Terrestrial > Soil > Wetlands ... | reverse complement strand
GTCCAGCATCAGCTTCCTGAGTCGGGTCACAGTAACCTCCTTGTGACCCAAAACCTTACACGGCAACAATGCTGGCGACGACCACGCGGTAGCGTCCGCCGCGCTAGCGGCTTAGTTCAAACGGGCAAACCGGAAGTCAGCAGTCGTTAACTGGCGATCACACTCATCTGCGCTGTGCTGTATTCTGGATCGCCCGCTCGATGAATTCACGCCGATGCGATTGCGGTACTTCTATAGGCTCGCCGCTGGTTGCTTTCTAGCCACAATTGCACTGCTCGCTGCTCTGGAACTTATTGCGTCAATCATCGGACAAGAAAATGTGGCGTGGCTCGAGAATCCGCCGTTTCTGGTTCGACTTCCTCTGGGCATCCTTGGCGTTGCATGCGCCGTCGGAATCATCTCTCTCTGGTTTGGAATGATGTGGGACTGTTTATTCGTGAACAAACTCTCGACGCTCTCCAAGGTTGGCTGGTTCCTCTTGCTCCTCCTTACGAACATGCTGGGAGCACTGATTTATTACTACGCACAGTTTCAAAAGCGGGAACCAGGAATTAGCCAATAGAGTCTGCGGCTCGTGATTGTTGCAATCGGGCGACTACCCTCTCCGACCCCGCCGACTCCCACTCAAGCCTGAACCCTCGCCTGCTCTAAATCCCCAGTCGCACTGCCCGCAACTTTTCCTTCGTCCTCCTGCCACCTCTGAGCCACGGCATGCAATTCCTGAAACACCTTCTCGATGTCCTTCATGCGCTCGGTGATCCCGTAGGTCACGGTCGGCGGAATCGTCTGCTCATACTGCCGGAAGACGAATCGGTTCTCTTCTAACGTCCGCAGCCGCTGCGTCAGCACCCGCGAAGAAATCCCCGCGACCTGTTTCTTCAGAGCCCCGAACCGCATAGGCCCGGTGTTCCCTAAAGCCCACAGAATGTGAAGAGTCCACGGCCGCGTCAGCACCTCCAGCAGCCCGCTGATCGCGCACGGCGATGGGATTGAAGCAGCCTTGCGCTGTCTGGTCATGATACTAAGTTACTATAAAGTTCCCGATATGTAAAGAGATACTAATTACAAAAAGTAACCATTAGACTTCCTGCCTCATCGAATCCCCAGAACCGACAAAAGAAGAACCGGACAAGAGAACAGGACTGATGAAACAGGAGGCTTTCTTATGAAACTGCTTCGCGTCGACTCCAGCGCCCGCCGCAACTCCATCTCCCGCCAGCTGACCGCCCGCTTCGTGGAGGCGTGGAAACAGGAACACCCTCACTCCGAGATCGTGGAACGCGACCTGGCCACGACGCCGCTGCCGCACATCACCGACGAATGGGTGCAAGCCGCGTACTCCGACCCGGCCAGCCACACCGCCACTCAGAAAGAAGTTCTCGCGCTCTCCGACACCCTGATCCGCGAACTGGTCGAGGCCGATGCCATCGTCATCGGCGCTCCCATGTACAACTTCGCCATTCCCGCGCCCCTCAAAGCCTGGATCGATCAGGTCGTTCGCAACGGAAAAACTGTTCTGTTCGGCGACAGTGGCCCCAAGGGAATTCTGAAAGACAAAAAGGTTTACATCGTGACTTCGCGCGGCGGCGCATTCCGTCCCGGAACTCCGACCGAGCGCTTCGATTATCAGGAGCCGTACCTGCGCCACATTCTCGGCTTCATCGGACTGACCGACGTGACCTTCATCCACGCCGAGAATCAGAAACCCGGAGCTCAGGGAGAACTCGCCCGAACCGCAGCCATCGCCGAGATTCAGCGCCTGGCCGGCGAAAGCCACCACGCGCCACGACATTAACAAGCGCTCGCGCGGGTTTCCTTTGCGACCTTCGCGAAACCTTAGCGCCCTCTGCGGTTAAAAAGCTTTTGTTCCAAATTCAAACTCATAGGAGAAGAATCGTCATGGCAACCGCTACCCTTTCCCGTTCGCAAACCCAGACTCAAGCCCAAACTCAAGCGCCAACTCTTGCTGGTCCTATCGTGCTGCTCGGCCGGATTCTGTTCGCCCTAATCTTCGTCATGGCCGGCCCGAATCACTTTTCCAGCAACACCATCGCCTACGCTGCCTCTGCAGGAGCTCCGCTCGCCCACATCCTCGTGCCGGTCTCAGGCGTAATCGCTCTTCTCGGCGGACTCTCGATCCTCCTCGGCTACCAGGCCAAGATCGGCGCCTGGATGATCGCCCTGTTTCTGATCGGAATCACGCCCGTGATGCACCCGTTCTGGTCCGTCGCCGACCCCATGATGCACCAGTTGCAGATGATCATGTTCATGAAAAACCTGGCCATGCTGGGCGGCGCGCTCCTGATCACCCAACAAGGCGCCGGCCCCTGGAGCCTCGACAACCGCAACTCGCAAAGCTAAGCCGCAAAGCGGCGCAAGAATAAAGCCCACGACGCAAGCCGTGGGTGGGAATAGCGGGACAGGAGCGAGCCCCAAAGGGGCGAAAGAGACGCTGCGGGATCTCACTGATCCCCTCGCGTCTTGGATGGGCGCGGCTTCAAGCCGCGCCGTGCCGAACCATGCAATCTCAAACAAGAAAGCCGCCCCGTTGGGGCGGCTTCAGAACCAACTCAAACCGGGAGCCCTACGCCGCGCTCTCCGCCACCGGAGGCCGCATCGGCTCATCGTAGCTGCCGCCATAAATCGACGGCACCTTCGAGCCCATCGGCCGCAGATACGTCGCCAGCTCCCCGCGATGATGAATCATGTGATTGTTCACAAATCCGAGATACAACACCGCCGGCAGATTGAACACGCCTGCGAAGCTGACCGGCGTCATCAACTGCTCCGCCGTCATCCCCGCCACGCGCGCCAGGCCAAGCTGCATGTTCTGGTCGTACCACGCCACCACTTCCGCCGAAGTCTGCGGCTTGTTCTCCGGATTCTGCATGCTGAACTTCAGATCTGCAATTCCAGTCAGAAACTGTACATCCGTGTTCGCGATGTGCCACGCCAGCTCCTTGGCCGTCCGCGCGCACGGATCCGGCTTGTAACTCGAGGCCGCATCGGGCACGGCCGCAATCACTTTCTTGGTGATCTCAGCTTCCCGCGCGATCCCGTCAACCATCATGGCGCGATAGCCCAGGGCGAATTCAGGACTCAATCCTTGAGACATAATTTTCTCCTTTGAGGGTGCGAAATTCAGGGGTTTGAAACATGGATAGAAACGGTCAAGCCGAAACCGGCGCAGCCCGCGCCGTTCCAGCCCAGTAACCCAGCCGACGGATTATACCCCGACCGGCTGCTTGGCGCCCGCTCCCTGCTTGGTCCGCACCGGCACCGGAGTCAGCCATCCATGGCGGTCATTCTTCTCGCCGCGCACGATAGCGTAAAACTCCTTCTGCAGCGCCTTGGTAATCGGACCGGTCACGCCCTTGCCCACCTTGATCTTGTCCACCGACCGGATCGGAGTCACCTCGGCCGCGGTCCCGGTAAAGAAAACTTCGTCTGCAATGTAGAGCATCTCGCGCGGAATCATCTGCTCGACTACCGTAATATTCAAGTCGCGCGCAATCTGCAGCACCGAGTCCCGCGTGATCCCCGGCAGCACCGAACTTCCCAGCGGAGCCGTGATCAGCTTGTCGCGATGCACCAGAAAAATATTCTCCCCCGAACCTTCGCTGACAAACCCGGCAGCATCGAGCGCGATCCCCTCGACATATCCGTTGACGATCGCCTCCATCTTGATGAGCTGCGAGTTCATATAATTCGCGCCCGCCTTGGCCATCGCCGGCAAAGTATTCGGAGCCAGCCGCGTCCACGACGACACGCAAACATCGCACCCGTCATTCTCGCCGCCCAGATATTTTCCCCACGGATAATTAATGATGTAAACCTCGGTCGGCGAATTAAACGGATTCACCCCCGCCTCGCCATATCCGCGCAACACAATCGGACGCACATAGCACGGCCACGCCCCGTTATGCCCTACGGTTTCAAGCATCGCGCTGACCAACTGCTCGCGCGTGAACTCCACATCGATGCGATACACCTTGGCCGAATCCAGCAGCCGCTGCATGTGCTCCTGCGCCCGGAAAATCGCCGGCCCCGAAGGCAGCTCGTAGCACCGTATGCCCTCAAACACCGACGACCCGTAATGCACCACATGCGACATCACATGGATGGTAGCGTCGTCCCAATTAATCAGCTTCCCGTTGTGCCAGATCTTGTCGGTCTTCTGGATGGCCATTGCAACTCCTTAAGATTACAGACCATTATAGCCGACGGAAAGAAGCTCTCAGCTTCTAGCCGCTAGCTTCTAGCTACCCCGAGGCCCATCCCGGCACATGTGGGGACGGACGTATTCGTCCGTCCATGCGGCCCAGGTGTATCGGGCCGCAGGGCTGGATGCCGAAGACTTCTTAGTTGGTCGGGGTGAGGGTGGCTTTGACTGCGGCGGTGGATAGTTCGTCGCCGCGGAAATATTTGGGATTGTCCTTCGAGCCTTCTTTTAGATTCGCGGCTTTCATTTCGGGCATGGCTTCGTAGGGCTTGGAATAGTCGTTGGCGGCGTTCCAGAACAAGAATCCGATCCCGCCTTTGGCGCGGGCCGTTTCGACCTGAATCTTTATGTATTCGGGGGAATAAGTTTTCGTACGCCAGTGGAAGGCTTGCAGCCAGGGGCGGATTACTACGCCGCTGCCTTTGGTGATAAGTTCGAAGCGGTCCATGGATTCGCCGATGAAGTGGGCGGGCTCGTCACCAGGGTGCGGAATGTTGTCCATGCCGAAGAAGTGGCTGGGATAGATCATGGGGCTGAGGACGTCGCAGTAGTGGGCCATGCCGACGATGTCCTGTCCGGTGTGGGCCAAGTCGACCTGGCGTTGCCAGGCCATGACTCCGAAGACGTCTAAGCTGAGTAACACACCGGTGGGGTGGAGTTCGGCGTAGGCTTTTTTCAGGAAGCCGGTGATGACGTCGGTGCGCTGGGCACCTTTGGGTTTCGGGGCCATGCAGGGGGCGGTGGATTTTGGCTCTGGCTTCGTCTCCGTTCCGCTCGGCTTCGCCTTCGCGGGACGGGCGCGGCGCCCGTCGCCACATGGTTCGTTGGCGCTGCCTGCCTCAGGCTGCGGCGCCGCTTGCGCTTCCGGTTGGCCCTGAAAGACGAACTGCGCGTCTTTTTGGTCGCCTTCGGCGGGGAAACGCACGTAGTCGAACTGGATTTCGTCGACGCCCAGGCCGGCTACGTATTTGGCTAACGCGATGTCGTAGTCCTGTACTTTGGGGTTCGAGGGATCGGTCCAGACCAGCTTGCCGTTTTCGCGCCACGCGGTTTTATTCTTGCGCGACTGGACTGCGAGTTCGGGATGCTCGACCACCAGATGCTCGTCGCGGAAGATGGCGATTCTGGCGATGGCGTGCATATTCTGCTGGTGTACGAAGTGGACAAACTTGGGCACATCGTGAATGTAGACCTGGTGCTGGCCGAGCAGCGGATGCTCGAAGGGAATGTTGACGCTGCCGTCAGAATCTTTGATGTCGAAAACTACCGAGTTGCCGCCTACTTCGCGCCAGTGGCGGATGATGCGGAGTCCATGATCGCTGGCGGCCATGATGCCGGTCAGGTAGATGGCGCGGACTTCGAACTCTTTGGCTACCGGGATGGTTTTTTCGGTGATGGGCGCGGCGAGGATTCCGGGGATTACGAGTTGTTCGTTGGCTTTCAGGATGTTGGAGCTGTCGGACTTGTGATTGACGGCGCGGATGGCGTCGGCCAGCTCGGAAGACGTCAGGTATGAAGTGCGGCCCAGATAACGGCGGGCGATGGTGGGGATTGCTTCTCCACGCTTCGCGGTGTAGATTTCGGTGCCGGGCGCAGCGGTCGGCTGCAGCGCAGGAAGCGTCGTCGGCTTGGTGATGTCAGGGACGCTTGCATTCACGGGCTGCAGTTGCGGCGCCTGTTGCGCAGCGGCGGTGGCTGTGGGCTGGCCGGTCTGAGCCTGCGCGGCGAAGTCGGAGGAAGAATATGGACCAAGCCGCCAGGCGGCTGCTCCAAAAAAAAGGCAGGAAACTCCAGTGACGATGCGAAGCGACGAGAGGCGCAAGATTTCCCCCAGAAACTAATCCTGTGGCGATAGTAGCTTTGAGCCTTGCCTGCCGCCAGTTACGTGGGGACAAACACGGTTGACTATTTGAGTACGGAGAAGCGGGGTTGGGTGCGAGGCTAGCCCGGATGGGCTAGGAGGCAGTTTCGGCAATTCGCTGTCGGCTGTTGGATGGGTTCCGCTTGGCTTCGCCTTCGCGGGACGGACGAGGCGTCCGTCGCTACGTGGTCTGTGGCCGCGTGCAAGAAGTCCGAGTCGGTGCAGGTTCCTTCCCCGATGGTGCAAAGTATTTCTCTTATCCTCTGCGGTGGGCTCAGGTTGGAGGTCACGGCGGGGGGGTAGTGGGCTCTAACTCCTGCCAGATGATGGAGTTCCCTCTTGCGGAGTGTGGGGTGGGACGGTGGCCAGCCGTTTGCTTAGTTCTAGTTAACCCGGACGAGCCACGGTCTGCCAAGCCAATGAAAAGGCTGACAGATTTGGGGACTTCCAAAGCAGCAGGGTGAAAGACGGAAGAGAGCCCATAAGTCACGGGAATTGTTAGCGTAGAGCCGTAGAAAACGGCCTCAGGAAAGGGAAAGATGTCCGGAATCCTCGGACAGTCATCCTATGAGTATGCGAACGAACCTCGCCACAGTGCTCGATCCGAACCGCCGCAGCAATGATGCTGGGGAGTTCGATGCCGCCCTGCGCCGCCGCATTGTGGGCCAGGATGCGGCGATCGAGAAGGTCGTCGAGATTTATCAGATGTTTCTGGCCGGGCTGAACGCGCCGGGGCGTCCGGTCGGGAACCTGCTGTTTCTGGGGCCGACGGGGTCGGGCAAGACGCGCGTCGTCGAAGCCATGTCCGAAGCTCTGTTTGGGGATGCGCGGGCTTGCATCAAGATTGATTGCGCGGAATTTCAGCACTCGCATGAGATTGCGAAGCTGATCGGTTCACCTCCGGGATACCTGGGGCACCGGGAGACGCATCCGCTGCTCACGCAGGAAGCGTTGAATCAATGGTTTACAGAGAAGCTCAAGCTTTCGATTCTGCTGTTTGACGAAATCGAGAAGGCTTCGGACTCGCTATGGCAACTGCTGCTCGGAATTCTCGACAAGGCTACGCTGACGCTGGGCGACAACCGGCGCGTGGATCTTTCTCAATGCATCATCATCATGACTTCGAACCTGGGCGCGGGCGAGATGATGGATCTGGTGGATGGCGGGTTCGGCTTCGCTCCGAAAGTGTTTTCGGTGGATGAGTCGTTCGACGACAAGATTCAACGCACCGCGGTCGAAGCGGCGCGGCGCAAGTTCACGCCGGAGTTCATGAACCGCATCGACAAGACCGTGGTATTCAAGACTTTGCGCGACGAGCACCTGTCGCAGATTCTGGATATTGAACTCGGTATGGTGCAGCAGCGCGTGCTGATGGCTGCGGGCACGAACCAGTTCGTGTTTAACTGTACGCCAGCGGTGAAGGAATATTTGCTGAAGGAAGGCACGGATCCGCGGTACGGAGCGCGGCACTTGAAGCGCGCGATCGAACGCAACCTGGTTTTTCCGATGGCAAACCTGGTCGCAACCGGACAGGTAAAGCTGGGAGATTTCGTCCGCGTCGACATGGCTTCGGAGAACAAGATGATTTTTGTGAAAGAAGCCGAGAACACGATGGCTCCGGTGCTGCTGGAGCGTTACGGGGCCGCGGCGGCGAACCAGCCGGCGGCGCGGGCAGCGCGCACGGCGGCGAATAACCGGCGGGATTTTGGAGCTCCGTCGCCGGGCGTGGCGGAGAGTAAGTAGGGCAGCTTCTAGCTGCTAGCTTCTAGCTGAACCAACAACTTTTATTTCTCGCTTGACCGCATCTCGCGAGGAACCCTCGGGCGCCGGATTTATCCGGCGCCTTTTTCTTTGCGCGCTCGACGGCGCCTTCTTCTTTTGATCGGCGTTTTTCGGGGCGGTAGAATACTCGACATGTCGAAATCTTGTTTTCTCGTCTTAACGTTGATGATTGCACTGTCGTCGCTCGCGTTTAGAGTTCAGGCACAAGCGAAGGTCGACAGCGATGTTGCGCTGGATCGCGCACTGAAGACTTCGTCGCTGACGTATGAGGGCAAGCCGTTTCACGCGGTGATGAAAATCGGCAAGGATGGCGAGGAGTATTCGGGGCGGATTGAATTCTGGTGGGTAAATTCCACGAAATATCGCGTTAGCGTTCGTTCGCCCACCTTCAACCGGACCACGACCGTCCACCGAGAGCGGGTGTCTGAGGTAGACGACGGCGACTACTATCCCCAGTGGCTGGAGACTTTCGTTCTGGCAGTGATGAACCCGGTACCCATGGAGAAGAATCTTCGCGGGCGCGGCATCTCGGTCGATTTGAGCGTGGAGAAGGACATGAAGTGCATTCGACGCGACGATCGAACCGACGGCAACACGGATTACCTGACCTCTGGAATGGTGTGCTTCGTGGGCACGGAGCCGCGGCTAGGCTATCTGAGCGCGTTCAATTATTCGATGTCCTTCGGCGACTGGAAGAAGTTCGAGGGAAAACAGATACCGCGAATCTATACCACGCACATTCTCAACGAGGAAAATCTGGTCGGTCATTTGACCACGTTGGATGAGTTGAAGTCGCGGGACGAAAACATGTTTGAGGTGGATGATGTAACACCGCCGGATCAGAAGGTTTCTACTGCGTTCGTCTCCACGCAAACGGCGGAGGGCCTGGAGGAGAGAGCCCCTGCTATTCGTTGGCCGCCGGTACGCGAGGGCAACACGCAAGGATCTCTGACGTTGTACGCGCGCACGGATCGCACCGGCCAGGTGCGGGAGGTGATGCGATATGACGCGGACCAGCAGCCGGCGCTGGCCGTTACTGCCCTGGAGCAGGCGGTGAACTACAAATTCAAACCTCTGGTTGTGGATGGTGTGGCGGAGCAGATGGAGATGCCATTGGTGATTCGTTTCTCGACGACGATTGCTGAACCGATTCCGGTGCTTTCGGTGGCCGACATGGCGAAGCAGACGATTTCGTGCAAGCCGAAAAGCATTCCGCAAGGCTTATTGCCGAAGGGAACGGTGATCACGCTGCGGGTAACGGTGAATGAAAAAGGAGAAACCGTGAACGTAAGGCCGAGTGGAGGCGCGTGCGCGGGCTCGTGCACGTTGCTCACTGGCCCTCAGAACCCGCTCAGCGAGTGCAAGTTCGCTCCCTACTCGCAGAACGGCCAGGCCACGCTGTACAAGGGCGACGTGGAGATTACGGCTCCTTGAGGATTGCTGGATAACGCGCGGTTCGAAGGAGCGGAGGCATCGAATAGAATCACAGGCACGATGCGGATGTGCGGGCTGGTTGCGAGTCGTTGCTTTCTGCTGGGCTTTCTGCTGGCCATCGTTCTGATGGGCCGGAGTTTCTCTCAGGCGTCAGGGCAGATCAGTCTCAGTGAGGAGGGGAAGAATTCGTCTGCGCCTTCGGGGAGCGAGGCTTGCTCAGGGTGTCACTCGGAGATATACAAGTCTTATCGGAACACAGTCATGGCTACGGCTAGCGGGGCGGCTGTGGACGGCGTGGTTACGGGCGAGTTCACGCACAAGGCTTCAGGAGTGCATTACCGCGTTTATGAGATGGAGGCTGGCAGCCGAGCTTTGCTCGGCCCGTCCGGGTCTGAGACCCGGACCCACACGGAACCTGCCAGCCACACAGCGTCGACAGTTTGGATTAGCTTTGAGCGGGCGGGGGGCGACTCGCTGCGGGGAGAGCGGGAACTCTTGTATTTCATTGGATCGGGCAGAAAGGGACGCAGCTATTTATTTTCGGAGGCAGGATTTCTATTTGAGACTCCGATCAATTGGTATTCGCAGGAGGGGCGATGGAATATGACTCCGGCTTATACTGAGGCGCGGGAGAGTCCGCTGAACCTGCCGGCATATGTGGATTGCTTAAATTGCCATGCCAGCGGGTTGCAGCCGCCGGTGGCGGGGACGGACAGCAAGTTTTCCGGCAAGCCATTTTTGCATGGGGGAATCACTTGCGAGCGTTGCCACGGCGCGGGCGAGGGGCACGGCGAGAGTGCTGCGGCTCCGGGTTCGAAGCTTCATGCAGCGGACAGTAATTCTTCGGGCAGTGATTCGGGAATTGTGAATCCGGCGAAACTTTCCCCCGAGCGGCGCGACTCGATTTGCATGGAGTGTCATTTTGAGGGGACGGTTGCGGTGGAGCAGCCGGAGAAACATCTTTATCAGTTTCGGCCGGGCGAGCGGCTCTCCGATTCCATTCATTATTTTTTGCGGGTGGAGAATCAGGGAGAAAAAGCGCAGGCGCTCAGCCAGTTCGAAGCGCTTTCGTTGAGCGCGTGCCAGCGCAAGTCCGGGGACAAGATGTGGTGCGGGAGCTGTCATGATCCGCACGCGGAGCCGGGCGCGGCGGAGAAGGCCGCGTATTACCGCGGCAAGTGCCTGCAGTGTCATGGCGAGGCGTTTGCGGCGAAGCATCATCCCGATAAAAGCGATTGCACTTCGTGCCATATGCCGGCGCTGCCGAGTAAGGACGTGGGGCATACCGAAGCGACCGACCACCGGATTCTGAGAAATCCGGGCGGGTTGCTGCTGGAAAGTCCACAGCTCGAAGATGCGGTACCGCAGCCGCAGCTGGTGTCGTTTCCGGCGCGCGATGCGGCGCTAGCCAGCACGCGGGATTTTGCTTTGGCGTGGGAGACGCTGGCCCAGCGCGGTGTGCCCGGCGCTACGCGAGAAGCCGAGCGATATTTGCGGAGCGCGGTGAAGGAGCGTCCGGAAGACGCGGTGCTGCTGGGGGCGCTCGGTTTTGTGGAGCAGGAACATGGACATGAAAAAGAGGCGCGGGAACTCTATGAGCATGCGCTGAAGATCGATCCGCTGGATAACGATGCGGCGGATAATCTTGGGGCGCTCGAGGCGCGGGCAGGAAATCTTCGGCGGGCGGTGGAGTTGTGGCAGGAAGCGTTTGCGCGGGTGCCGGATCGCAGTGCGATTGGAATGAATCTGGCGATGGCGTTTTGCGTGGCGGGGCAGAAAGAGGAAGCGCGAAGTTATGTCAGGCGAGTGCTGGAGTTCAATCCGGATTTCGGCAAGGGGAAACAGTTACTGGCGCGGTTGAACGGGGATCCGGTGCAGTGCAAGCCCTGAGGGGATTAGGCAATTGAGTCATTGAGAAATTGCGCGATTTAGTAATTGGGAAATTTAGTAATTTAGTAATTGAAACACCGTCCGGGTCGATTCACTCTTTTCTCGGCGATCGAGAATTTCTTCAAATTACTCAATTACTAAATTTCCCAATTACTAAATGGTCCTCTGGTTTACGGGCTTGGTGCTCCCGTTGACAATCTTGGTTATCTCCCATAGCATCAATAACTTGAAGCACGATCTTCAGCCTTCAACCGGGAGCCGCTTGTGATCAAGCTCGACATTATCAATGAAGTGGTGGCCAAGACGGGCATCACCAAGACCAAGGCGGAGCTGGCGGTGGAGACCGTTTTCGAGAGCATGAAGAAGTCGCTGGCCCAGGGCAATCGCATTGAGCTGCGGGGATTTGGCGTGTTCAACGTGCGTCCGCGAAAGACCGGGATCGGGCGCAATCCGCGGACGGGCGCGGAAGTGTCGATTCCGCCGGGGCGTGCGGTGCGCTTCAAGCCGGGGAAAGAGTTGCAGTCGATCGATTAAAGGCGCCGCATGAGACGGCCGGCGCGGCCGCGCGCCGAAATTGCGATTCGTAGTAGCATCAAAGAGTCGTCCTGTTGAGTTGGATTTTACGAATCGCATGTCGGAACCAAGTCTCCCGGAACCAGGTCTCCCGCTTTCCTCTTCTTCCACCACAATTGAGTACTACCACGCTTTGCCGGTTCCGGAGAGAGCGGCTCCGAGCGAGCGTTACTGGCTGCACGGCTTGCTGCTGCTGGCGACGTGTTTCACTACTCTGGTGGTAGGAGCGCGGATGGAATTCAACTTCCTGCACAACTTGCCTCCGTTTAAGTTCGAGAATGAATGGCTGCCATTTTTTCCGGTGGAATGGATCGTGGCGCATCCTTCGAGGCTGCTGCTCGGCATTCCGTTTTCCGCGACGCTGCTGACGATCCTGCTGGCGCACGAGATGGGGCATTATCTTTTTTGCCGCTACTACGGAGTGCGGGCTACGCTGCCGTTTTTTATTCCGGCTCCGACTTTGATTGGGACGCTGGGCGCGGTGATTCGCATCAAAGCGCCGATCCGGTCGCGGGCCGCGCTGTTCGACATTGGAATTGCGGGTCCGATTGCGGGATTCGTAGTCGCTGTGGCGACGCTCGCAGTTGCGATGACTCTATCGAAGCCGATTGCGCCGGGTATGGGGGCGTCGGACTTGCGGCTGGGGTATCCTGCAATCTTTTACGTCGTGCACGATTTGCTGCGCGGTCTGGGTTCGAGCTCTGCTGCGGCGGCGCTGCCTTTGAGTCGGGTCTATCTGCATCCGACGGCAGTAGCGGCGTGCGTGGGGATGTTTGCGACGGCGCTGAACCTGCTGCCCAGCAGCCAACTCGATGGTGGACACATTGTGTACGCGTTGTGGCCGCGGGCGCACCGCGTGATCTCGTGGATCACGGTCATCGTGCTGGCGTACCTGGGTCGCATCTATGTGGGATGGTGGGTTTGGGCGGGGCTGCTGGTTGGGATGAATTTGCTCACGTACCGGCAGCGGCAGGCGCCGGAGTTTCCGCCGCTTCCGCTGAGCCGGTGGCCTTTGGCGGTGTTGGCGCTGGTAATGCTGTTGTTGACGTTTACGGTCTTGCCGTTCCGGGGATAATTATTGTTAGGGCTGAAACCCCGTAGCGATTTCATGAGCTTGCGCGGCGCTGAAGCGCCGCTCTTCCACGGCACTGCACGGGCCGCAGGCACTGCGCGGGCTGCGCCGGGCGGTGCTAAACCGCCGGTCGTCAATTTAGATTTTTCCATTTAGATTTTTCCAGTTACATCCTTCCACCTACATCAGCCACAGAGCGTCGACGTCGACGATGACTTGCGTGCGGGGGATTTTGTGTTGCGTTGCGTAGGCCAGCATGGCGCGGAGTGTGGTGTGCAACTTTTCGCGGCTCGGCGACTTCAACACGAAGTGATAGCGATAGTCGCGCTTCAGGCGCAGGATGGGCGCAGCGGCGGGGCCGAGCACGCGGACGCCTTCGTGACGAGTCTTGTCGAACCAGTTCCCCAACATGCCCGACCAGCGCAGGGCGTCGTCGAGCTTATCGCTGCGGACGAGCACGTTGGCTAATGCGGAGTAGGGCGGGTAGTGCATCCAGCTGCGGAATTGCAGTTCCTTTTCGTAGAAGCCGACGAAATCGTGGCGGGCAGCGTATTGCACGGCGTAGTGATCCTGAAAATAAGTTTGCAGAATTACTTTGCCGGGCGACTGGCCGCGGCCGGCACGGCCCGCGACCTGGGTTAGCAGTTGGAAGGTGCGTTCGGCGGCGCGGAAGTCGGGCAGGCCGAGGGCGACGTCGGCTCCGACCACGCCGACTAAAGTTACGCCGTGAATGTCGTGACCTTTCGCGATCATCTGCGTCCCGACCACCAGATCGAGATGGCCGTCGTTGAGCGCGTTCAGGGTGCGCTCGAAGTCTTCGGGACCCCTGACAGTGTCGCGATCGAGCCGGGCGATGCGCGCTTGCGGGAACATGCCGTGCAGAAGTTCTTCGAGTTTTTCGGAGCCGGTTCCGAGGAAGTAGACGTATTCACTGCCGCAATGCGCGCAGGATTTCGGAACGGCGGCGGTGTATCCGCAATAGTGGCAGACCATCTTGTGTTCGCGCTTGTGGTGCGTGAGGGCGATGGCACAATTGGCGCATTCGAGCTTCTTGCCGCAGGTGCGGCAGAGGACGACAGGAGAATATCCGCGGCGGTTGAGCAGGACCATGACCTGCTCTTTTTTTTCGAGGCGTTCCTTGATTTCGGCGGCGAGTTTGCGCGAGATGACCTGCTCGTGGCCGGTCTCCTGAAACTCGAGGCGCATGTCGACGATCTCGACTTCGGGCAGCGGACGCTGTTCGACGCGGTCGGGAAGTTCGACCAGCGCGTATTTACTTTTCTTCGCGTTGAAATAGGATTCGAGCGACGGTGTAGCCGAGCCGAGTACAACGACCGCATTCGCCATTTTGGCCCGCATGACGGCAACATCCCGGGCGTGGTAGCGGGGAGTTTCCTCTTGTTTGTACGAAGAGTCGTGTTCTTCGTCGACGATGATGAGCGCGAGATCGGCGACGGGCGCGAACACGGCGGAGCGCGTGCCAACGACCATGCGCGCCTCTCCGCGCTTAATGCGGTGCCACTGCTCGGCGCGCGCGCGATCGGTGAGGGCGGAGTGGAGGATGGCGACCTCGTCTCCGAAGATGTGATGCAGGTCGGCGGCGACGGCGGGAGTGAGACCGATTTCCGGGACGAGCAAGATGGCGGAGCGTCCGGCGTCGAGCACGGAGCGCATGCCCGCCAGATAGATTGCAGTTTTTCCCGAGCCCGTGACGCCATGCAGCAGCATGCCGGAAAATCTGCGGGCATCGACGGCTTCGCGCAGGCGAGCGAGCGCCGACTGCTGGGCGGGGTTGAAATCGAATTCGACGCGAGGCGGGCGTTGACCGCGGGAAATTGAGAAGTCGGCGGAGGCTTCAGTGATTTCGACCAGGCCGCGGCGAACGAGCGTGTTGAGCGTAGTGCGGGGAACTTCCAGGGATTGCAGGGTTTCGACCGGGACTGTGCCGCCGGCTGCGATTAGAGAGTCGATCAGCGTGCGCTGATTTTCGTTCAGCTTGCCTTCGGCGGATTTGAGGAGCGCGATCTTGACGGTGCGTTTGGCGTCTTGCGCCGCGGAGAGATCTTCGCGGGCGATCCATTTTTTGCGGACCATTCCGGCGAGGATGGTTTTTGAGGCGCGCGTGGCCGAGCGGAGGGTCTCCTCGCGGACTAGGGCCTCGAGGGCTAAAGCCCCATTCTCAACAGGCTCTTGTGGCACGACTAAAGTCGTGCCCTTCGCGCTCGCGCGGTCCCCGGTCATGTGCTTCTTGGCCGTAGTGTGGCCTTCTGCTGAGGGAACTCCCACGTCTCGAGCGAATTCGGCTTCGGATTCGTACGCGGCTAGATAATCGAGCGCTCTGACTTCGGCGGCTTCTTCTTCGGGAGTGCGGCGCGCGCGCGCCGAGGAACCCGACACGCCGGCGTTGTGCAATGCGATTTGGCCGGCTTCGGTGATGCGATATCCGATGCTGCGATTGAATTCGGCGCCTAGGGGCAGCATTGTTCGGAACACTTCGCCGATGGGCGCGAGATAGTAATCGGCAATCCAGCGGGCGAGACGCAAGAGTTGTTCGTCGAGTACAGGTGTGGCATCGAGCGCGGTGATGATGTTTTTCGTGACGACGGAAGGCTTGCGGTCGTGCAACTCAACTACGATGCCCGTCATTCGCCGCTGGCGAAAGGGGACGAGCACGCGTCCGCCTACGACGGGCGCGGCTTCCGCGGGGATGCGGTAGGTGAAGGCCATGTCCAGGGGAACGGGCAGGGCGACGTCGCAGAATTCGGGCATCGTTGGAAGAATAAATCAAGGGCGAATTACTGGTGTCGGCGAACCCAAGGTCCCTCGACTGCGTTGCCGTCCGCTGTCGCGGACGGCAACTTCGCTCGGGATGACAAACCCCAAGAAACTGCTCAGCTTGTTAGGTACTTGCATTTGGCGCTTTCAGTCCCAGATATTTCATCACCATCTGCAAGTCTTTCCAGGCCTCGCCTTTCTGGCGCGGGTCGCGAAGAAGAAACGCGGGGTGATAGGTAACGGCGAGCTTTGCCCCCTGCCACGCGGGATCGCTGCTGCGCGCGCCAGTGGGCATGAAGTCGTAAAAGCGTCCGCGGAGTTCGGACATGGGTGCGTTGATGGCGAGGAGATTTTTGGCGGAGACTGCGCCGAGGGCGACCACAACCTTGGGCTTGACGGCAGCGATCTGGCGCATCAGAAATGGCGAGCAGGTTTCGGACTCGTCACGCTCGGGCGCGCGATTGCCCGGCGGACGGCATTTCACCACGTTGGCAATATAGATTTCTTCGCGCTGCAGGCCCATGGCTTTGATCATGTTGTTGAGCAGTTGTCCAGAGCGCCCGACAAAGGGTTCGCCTTGCGCGTCTTCGTCGGCTCCGGGGCCTTCGCCGACAAACATTAGCTCTGCGTGCGGATTGCCGACTCCGAAGACGATCTGCTTGCGGCCCTGCTTATGCAGTTTGCAGCGGGTGCAGTCGCCGAGGTCTTCGCGGATCAGTTTGAGCGCGGCTGCGGGATCGGCGACGCCTTGCCCCGGCCTGGGCGTGAGAACTTCGAGAACATTTTCTTTGACGGCTGCGACTGCGGCGGATTTTCTGGCTGGCATTTCCTCTCGCAATTCCGGTGGGGCGGGATCGTATTGTTCTGCTGCGATCGAGTTGAGTTCTACATCGGCCTCTTGCTGATCTCGCGGCTCGCGGCGGTAGAAATCGTAGATACCGAGATCGTGATAGTAACGGATGCGGTCGGCGAGCGCGCGTCGCAGTTCAGGATCGAGGGCCGGGGGCATGGGCTTTTCGATTGTAATGCAGCGAGCGGGTGAGTGCGGGGATGGCGGCGAAAAGCAGGTTCCTCACCACTGCGCGGCTCGGAATGACAAGGCTAGAAGAGGATCAGGCTTTTACCGGCGACTTGCGGTGTTGGCGCAGGCGGACGATCTGATCCAGGACTCGCTGGGCGACTTGCCACTTTGTCGTCTCGGGAACTTCGACGACTTCGTCGCGAGTGATGATGGTGACGGCGTTGCGATCGGAGTCGAAGCCTGCGCTTTCGCGCGAAACGTCGTTGACTACGATGGCGTCGAGATTTTTCGCGACCAACTTCTGGCGGGCGTTTTCGAGGACATTTTCAGTTTCGGCGGCGAAGCCGACCAGGAGCTGCGAAGTTTTTCTGGCGGAAAGTTCCTTGAGAATGTCAGGCGTGGCTTCAAGTTCGAGGGCGACCGGGCCCTTGCGCTTGAGTTTCTGATCGGCGGCGACTTTCGGGCGATAGTCGGAGACGGCCGCAGTCTTGATCACGATGGTCGCCTGCGGCAGCAGGGTGAGGACGGCGTCGCGCATTTCTTCGGCGGACTCGATGCGCGTGACTTCGGCGGTTGACGGCGGAGCGATCGAGGTTGGTCCGCTAACGAGAAGAACTCGCGCGCCACGGCGCAGTGCCGCTTCAGCGAGGGCATAGCCCATGCGTCCGCTGGAGCGGTTCGTCAGGTAACGCACGGGATCAATTTTTTCGCGGGTGGGGCCGGCGGTGATGAGCACGGTCTCGCCAGCCAGATCCTGCGATGCACCCAGGGCTTCGAGCACGGCGGTGACGATGGTTTCGTTTTCCGCGAGACGGCCGGCGCCGGTCATGCCGCAGGCCAGGTAGCCAGCGCCGGGTTCCACGATTTTGACTCCGCGCTGGCGGAGGACTTGCAGGTTCGCCCGCGTAGCGGGGTGATTCCACATGTTGACGTTCATCGCGGGCGCAACGACTACGGGAGCGCTGGTCGCGAGGTAGAGCGTGGTCAGAAAATCTCCGGCGATGCCCTGCGCGAATTGGGCAAGAACGTCCGCGGTGGCGGGCGCGACGAGAAGCGCGTCGATGGATTGCGCGACCGCGATGTGCTCGATGGCGGAGTCGAGGTTGGGTTGGCTTTCTTTTTCTGGCCCGGCTTCTTCGGGGCCGGAAGAGAACATGCCGGTGATGACTTTTTCTCCGGAGAGCGCGGCGAAGGTGAGGGGGCGGATGAATTCCTGGGCGGCGCGGGTCATGATGACCTGCACGCGGATGCCGCGGTCCTGCAACAGACGGACTATTTCTGCGGCTTTGTAGGCTGCGATTCCGCCGGTGACGCCGAGAGCGACTTTCATGGTGATTGGATGACCAGACGGCGATTCGAGATTGAAAATCCCTTGCAGCGGGATTCAACAATCGGCGACAGATTGCGATCGCGGCCCTCAGGGGCTAAAGCCCCATTTTTTATCGGGCGCGAACGGCACGGCTGAAGCCGTGCCCTACCCAGATCCAGGATACTCACGATCGCGTGGACGAGTCGCCCGCGCCCACATGCGCCACGCCGTGCAGTCTTCCGAATTAGTCCTGGCCGAGCGCTTTGTCCAGGACTTCCCCGGCTTGTTCGGCGGCGGTGCGAATGTCCGGGATCTCCCACTTCACTTTGCCGGCGCGGATTTCATCCTGCGCGATGCGGCAGGGCTTGCGGGAATTGGTATCGACTACGGGCGGCGCGCCGGACTGGAGTTGCCGCGCTCGCCGCGCCGCCACCAGAATGTAGCGGTAATTGCTGTCAAAGCCGTCGATCAACTTCATAGGGGGCTCTCCCTCGAAAACTGATTTTGAAGTCCATCTTGCCGAGCGTCGAACCGTGTGTTCCGCGGAGTCAGACCAAATTTCGGGTGTGCTCCGATGTTCTCGTCATCTTGACTTGTGACTTGCAATATCGTAATTCGCTAAACCGCCGCGTTTTTCGTACCGGGCGACTTCTAGAATGATACCGCGAAAACCGCGCTCGCGCTCATGGCAAAGGAGTGCCAAACGAAGCCAGGATGGGCGGCACGCGCGGGCGCACATTTTCGAGACGGCAGCGGTCGGCGAGATCGACGATGGCTCGCTCCGGTGCGTTCAGCGGCTGGCCCGACCGGCGCAGGCGCTCTGAAGTAACGATGGCCTGCAGTTGGTCGCTGGATTCCTCAAGCTTGTCGTTGATCAGAATGTAGTCATACTTGTTGTAGTTCTCGATCTCGCGGCGGGCCTCCTCCAAACGGCGCTCGATCACATCGTGGGAATCCTCACCGCGCTTGCGCAGGCGCCATTCTAGAGTCTTGCGGTCGGGAGGCAGGACAAAAATACTGACGGCCTCGGGGAGCTTTTGCTTTATCTGCGCCGCACCCTGCACGTCGATGTCAAGCAAAAGATCGTTGCCCTTCTGCTCCGCTTCGCGCAGGAAGCGCCGCGCCGTGCCGTAGTAATCCCTTCCGTAGAGACTGGCGTGCTCGAGAAATTCGTCGGCGGCGATCATCTGCTCAAATTCCTCGCGGGAGACGAAGAAGTATTGCTTGCCGTTTTGCTCGCTGCCGCGCAGCGGTCGGGTGGTGTAAGAGATAGAAAAATCGAGGCGCGGCGTCATCATGAGCAATACATTGACCAGGGTCGATTTTCCCGACCCGGAGGGCGCGGAGATGATGTAGACGATCGGCTTGTGCGGCGGGTTCATTCGAGGTTCTGCACCTGCTCGCGTGATTTTTCGATTTCCGCTTTCATGGCCAGGCCGGCCTCGGTTATGTTGAGCGCTTCACCGGCGAGACCCGATGTTTTCGAAAGCAGCGTGTTGGCTTCGCGATTCATTTCCTGCAGAAGGAAGTCGAGCTTCTTGCCGATCTCGCCACCCTCCTCGAGCAGCGCGAGAAAATGCTGGATATGCGTTTCTAGGCGGACAACCTCTTCCTGAATATCGCTGCGGTCGACGAGGAGGGCGGCCTCCTGCAGCACGCGCTCCTTGTCGACGGTTGCGCCGAGAAGTTCCTGCAGGCGCGATTGCAAGCGCTCGCTGTAATTCTGCAAAACCGCGCGGCGATGTTTTTGCACGCTCTTGTCGGCTTCGAGCAGATGGGCCATGCGCTCGCGCAGCTCGCGGGCGATGCCACGGCCCTCTTCTTCGCGCATCTGGTTGAGGCGGTGCAGAGCCTCGTTGACGCAGGCGATCACGGAGGCCTCGATCTCTCCGTCGGCGGATTCGCTGGCCGAGTCGAGCGCACCGGGGATGCGCAGAACGGCGTTGAGATCGGGATCGGAGGTGAGGGAGAATTCGGCTGCGGCGGCGCGGAAGGCGGCGATGTATCCGCCGACGATTTCGCGGTTAAGGGAGAAAGTTTCGTTGGCGGCACGGTCGAGACTCAACGTAACTTCGACGTGGCCGCGCGAGATTTTTTCCTTCAGCAAGCGGCGGAGATTCATCTCGAGCGAATCGGTACCGGAGGGCAGCCGGAAGTGGAGATCGAGAAAGCGGTGATTCACCGACTTTAACGAGAGAGCGAAGGCGAGGCGGCCGTTGCTGGAATCGGCGCCCGACTTGGACGATTGCGGACGTTGAATTTCACCTCGGACCTGGGCAAAGCCGGTCATGGAACGGATGGGCATGGGGGAGGTTTTGGCGATTGGAGTATCCATCCTTTAGTTTCTAGTTTCTGGTTTCCTGAGTTTCAAGTTCCTTGCAATCGGTCCCTTAGGCGCCGAGTACTTAACGTCCAGGCTTCTTGACGTCCAAGCTCCTGAACGTCCAGGTTTTCTTCACCTCTAGGTTTCGGCGACTGCTTTCGGCGCATCGGTGTTGCTGAACTGCAAATCGTAAAGCCGGCGGTACGTGCCGAATTTTCGCATTAACTCTTCGTGCGCGCCGATATCGGCGATGGTGCCGTTTTCGATGACCACGATGCGATCGGCGCGGCGCACGGTCGACAGGCGATGGGCGATCACGAAGACGGTGCGGCCGGCCATCAAATTGTGCAGCGCGGTTTGCACCAGCGACTCAGACTCGCTGTCGAGCGCGGAAGTGGCCTCGTCGAGAATGAGAATCGGTGCATTCTTCAGCAGAGCGCGCGCGATGGCAAGGCGCTGGCGTTCGCCTCCGGACAGGCGCACGCCGCGTTCGCCGATCGAGGTATCGTAACCTGCCGGCAGGTTCAGGATGAAATCGTGGGCCAGGGCGGCGCGGGCTGCGGCTTCGACTTCTTTCTGCGGAACATGAGGTTGGCCGTAGGCGATGTTGTTGCGCACGGTGTCGTTGAACAGGACGGTTTCCTGGGTCACAATGCCGACCTGGGCGCGCAGCGAGGCCAGCGTGACATCGCGCACGTCGTGACCATCGATGAGCAGGCGGCCGGCGGTGATGTCAAAGAAGCGCGGGATGAGATGAACCAGCGTGCTCTTCCCGGCGCCACTGGAGCCGACAATGGCGAGCACTTCGCCGCGGCGGACTTCGAGATCAATGCCGCGGAGAATTTCGCGGGCGTCGTCGCCGTCATCTTCGTAGGCAAAACAGACTCCATCGAAACGCACGCTCTGCGAAAACTGTGGGAGCCGCCGGGCTCCGGGCTTTTCGGCGACGACGTCCTCGGTATCCATGAACTGAAACAGCTGCGAGGATGCGCCCAGAGCCTGCTGGAAGCTGTTGTTGAAAACGGCGAACTTTCGCACCGGGTTGTAGAGGCCGAGGACCGCGGCCACGAACGTGACGAAAGCTCCCAGGGTAAATTCGTTGTTCGCGATGCTGTTCCGGCCCAGCAGGAGCAGCAGAGCGATCGCGATGGCTCCGAATGTGTCCATGAGCGGAGAACTGATGGCGGCCGCGGCCACGGAGCGCAGGTTGGCGCGAAACAGGCGCTGCGCGGCGGAGCGGAAGCGGGCGACCTCCCACGACTCCATGCCGAAAGCTTTCACGATGCGGTTACCGGTAATGGTTTCATGAAGAATGTTCTGCACGTCGGCGAGTTGGTCTTGCCCGCGACGTGTTGTGGAGCGGACACGGCGGCCGATGCGCACCGCCGAAAAAATGATGAATGGAACAAACAGAAGAAGTACCCAGGCCAGTTGCCGGCCAACGATGATGACCAGAGCCGCGGTAAAGACGAAGGTGAAAAGCTGCTGCAGGAATTCGGCGAGCACACTCGACATGGCGAACTGAACGCGTTCGATGTCGTTGATGATGGTTGAAATGAGTGTCCCGGTGGTGTGTTTCTGAAAAAAGGCCGCCGAGCGGCGCAGCACCGAGTTGTAGAGATCGTTGCGCAGGTTGGTGATCATGCCGAAGCCGGCGTGGTTCACCAGGTAGGTGCCGGTGTAGTCGAAGACGCCCTTGAGCAGGGTGGAGACGACCAGCGCGTAGGCCACGATGGTCCAGGCGTTGTGAAAATGAGTCGGTACGAAACGCTGGAGATATACGGGCTGCCCGGTGGTGGGCATGGTGAACAGCAGAATATTTTCAGAACCTGAGGCCGGATTCAGGACGCGGTCAAGAACAGGTTTGAGCAGAACCAGCCGGAACGCTTCCAGAAAACCTACGGCAGCCAGCAACAGGACTCCGGGAAATAGTTGCAGCAGAAACGGGAAGACGTAGCGGACCAGGCGCGTCAGTTGCCGCATGGGGCTCCCAGGCGGGGCAGGGCGCGGTCGCTGGCTGCCGGAGGAATTAGCATGAGGTGCAGACTATTATTCTACTTGAGCCGGGCCTCGCGATATGGCAATTCCGCTACCCGAGGCAGTGATGCATTTTCGGTGGAACACTTTGCGTCCTTCGCGGCCTTTCTTTGCGCGCTTCGCGGTTAAAAGCTTTCTACGCTGGCAAAGCTTGAAGGTAAAAGCCCTTAACCGCAAAGTTCGCAAAGAAAAGCCGCAAAGGGACGCAGAGAAAACCATTCGGCAATCCAAACTGCACCACTACCCTTTCCCGAGGCGTTACTTGGGGCTGTCCCGGTGCACGATTTTGACTCGGTAGCCGGCGTGGCGCAAGCGCTTTCCGATATCTTCGGCGACCATTACGGAGCGGTGCTGGCCACCGGTGCATCCGAAGGCGATCGTGAGATAGCTCTTGCCTTCGTGAATGTAATAGGGCATCAGGTCGACGAGCAGGTCGGAAATGCGGGAGATGAACTCCTTGGCCTGCGGAAAGGAACGGATGTATTTCGCCACACGCGGGTCGCGCCCGGTTAGGGGACGGAACTCGGGGATGAAATGCGGATTGGGCAGAAAGCGGAAGTCGAAGACCAGGTCCGCATCCTCGGGAACGCCGTTGCGGTAGCCGAAACTCACGCAGGAAACGAGGATGCTCTTTTCCGCGGACTCCTTTTCGAAGGTTTCGTTGATGTGGGCCCGCAACTCGTGGACATTGAACTTGGAAGTGTCGATGACGAAATCGGCGAGGCGGCGAATCGCGCCGAGATGGCGGCGCTCCTGCTTCAGGGCGGACTTCACGGGCTCCGCGGTGCCTAGGGGATGAGGGCGGCGGGTCTCGCTGAAGCGGCGCAAGAGAACCGAGTCGGAGGCTTCTAGAAAAACGACCTTGGTCGGGATCGTGCGCTTGACCGAGCGCAGAATGCCGGGCAGCTTTTCCAGCTTCGAACCTTCGCGCACGTCGACTACCAGCGCCGTGCGGCGAATCTCGCTGGACTGAACGGCCAGTTCGGCAAATTCAGGGATCAGCTGGACCGGGAGATTGTCGACGCAGTAGTAGCCGAGATCTTCGAAGGCCTTGAGTACCGACGCCTTACCGGAACCGCTCATGCCCGTGATGATCACCAGCTCGGGCTTGTGCTGGGCAGGAGCTCGCGCCGGCTTGGCGCGGTCGGGTCGGGAAGGCTTCCGCGAGGGCTTCGGGCGCCGCATGAACGGATAGTAGCACCGAAGCCCTGGATCATTTCCTGTTGGCGATTGCTGATTGAGATACCGGCGTAGCCCGGGGCTGGATTGTCTCTGCACCGCGTCGACCTGTAAGCTATGGCGTCATGAAGAAGTTCGAACAACTCAGCGAACGGGAAGTGCTGGCCCTGGCCATCTCCCTGGAGGAAGAAGACGAGCGCGTGTACGCGGATTTCGCCGAAGGCTTGCGGCAGGATTATCCGGCGACGGCTTCGATGTTTGAAGCCATGCGCGAGGAGGAGTCGGAGCACCGGCGGCGGTTGATCGAACTCTTCCGGCAGAAGTTCGGGGAACATATTCCGCTGATCCGGCGGCAGGATGTGCGCGGATTTGTGGAGCGTCCGGCGTTGTGGCTGGTGCGTCCGCTGCGGATTGAGGCGGTGCGCAAAGAGGCGTCGACCATGGAGGTTGAGACGCGGCGGTTTTACGAAAAGGCTGCCGCGCGGACGCAGGATGCGAGCATACGGCAACTGCTGGACGATCTGGTGAACGAAGAGCGCGAGCACGAAGAGCGCGCCCAGGAACTCGACAAACAGAAACTGCCGGCCAACGTGAAGGCGGATGAAGAACTGGCACAGCGGCGGTTGTTTGTTTTACAGATCGTGCAGCCGGGGCTGGCCGGTC
>Ga0074044_10001164_pt1 | contig 24147 bp, 17 predicted proteins | sample BogForMeECP23OM1_FD_94443 | JGI IMG/M metagenome (GOLD analysis project Ga0074044, IMG submission 94443) | Bog forest soil microbial communities from Calvert Island, British Columbia, Canada - Bog Forest MetaG ECP23OM1 | ecosystem: Environmental > Terrestrial > Soil > Wetlands ... | reverse complement strand
GGCGCGGAGCACGGGGACCGGGCGGCAGCCGGGGAGGTTGAGCAGGTCGCGGACCTCCGACTCGGTCCGCTCCGCCCCGGGCAGGTCGGCCTTGTGGACGACGACCACGTCGGCGACCTCCAGCAGCCCGGCCTTCTGCCACTGGAGTTCGTCTCCGGCCTCCGGCTGAACGAGGAGCAAGTAAAAGGAGCAGAAACGAGGACGCAGCTAGTATCAATAACTAGCCCCGTCCCAGTTTCCAGCCCCTGAACGACAGATGCCGCCCTGGAAGCCAGCGCCGGGAGTTGGGCCAAGGCTCAAACATGACCAGTCGCTTTCACCTCAGCAGATCGCCGTTCTCGAAGCCTGGTCGGAAGCAGGCGCCCCGGCGCCATCGACGACCTCCCTGTCCTCTTTGCCAAGCAGCGCTTCAGAACGCTTCGCAAACAGCTAGCCAAGCAAGCCCGCTAAATGACGTCCAGGTGATATCCGGCTGACCCGCCAGGATTAAATCCTCCGGCTGGGAATTGATCGTCTGATGGGGTACAATGAACCCAGAGAACCTGAGGAACGATCGGTCCGATCCGAGCCGACATGAACCGGCTGGCATGTCGGCACGATCCGGTGGCCCCCCTCGAGGCACGGCTTTGGTATCGACCTTGCCGCAGTTCTTTCGAGGGGTTCATCCGGCTCGATCCGATCGAGACCCATCATCTCCGATTCTTGAGTATTGAAAAGTCGGTGTATCGACGTGGAAGCGGGAGCACCTCAAGGAAAGGCTGCCAGCTTCGTCGAGTGGGCCGCGTGTGCGGCACAGCCGCATCGGCACATGCGCGTGATCAAGGTGCCAGGCGCAGCCGCTGGACGTGCGGGTGGCCAACTTCCCGGGGAGATCGGGCCATGTCGCCCGGAACCCCCGCGTGCGTGGTGCTTTTGCTTTTCTCCGACATCGGGGGCCCTTGGCGGGCTGTTCTGGTTTGCTCTGCTCTGGCCTGGACCGGGAGCGCCCCAGCCGCGGCGGGAGATTCACCCCGTCGCGGTCGTCCCCTACGAGGGAACGACCATGCAAACTCCACTCCAGATCACGTTCCACAATCTTTCCCATTCCAAGGTCATCGAGAGCGCCATCCAGGAAGCAGCCGACCGCTTGGAGGACACTCATGACCGGATCACAAGCTGTCGCGTGATCGTCGATCAGCCCCACCGTCACCACAAGGAGGGTAACCTCTTTCAAGTCCGCATCGACCTCAAGATGCCCGGGGCGGAACTGGTGGTCAAACGCGAACACGCTGGGACCCTCGCCTCTGGCGATCTCTCCCTCGTGATCCAGGATGCCTTCGAAGAGATGCAGGGGCAGATCGAGGAGTTCGTCAACCGCCGCCGCGGGTTCGTCAAAACTCACGAAGACCTTCCTCATGCCCGTGTGACACAGCTTTTCACCGAGGCAGGCTACGGGTTCCTCGAGACGCTCGATGGCCGCGAGGTCTTCTTTCATCGGAACAGCGTTCTAGGCTCAGGATTCGGCAGCCTGGACGTCGGTACCGAGGTCAGCTTCGTTGAAGAGCTTGGAGAGAAAGGTCCCCAGGCCAGCACTGTCAAGATCGTCGGACGACATAAGCAGGTCTCTTGAACAAGTCTATGATGCTACTTCACCAGACAGCAACCGAACAGGAGGCACTCACAATGACAGCCACAACCGTTTCTGAATCGCGCACCTTCATGTTCTCGGAGGAAGAACGGGTCGAGATGGTCCGGCTCCTGGAACAGATTCTGAGAGAGACCCGGGTTGAGATCCACCGGACCCACACGCCCAATTACCGTGATCAGGTGATCGGCCAGGAGTCGCTACTCCGTGGTCTACTCGTCAAGCTCCAGCGGGTGGGCGAGTAGCTCATCGTGGCGAGTGGGCGAGTAGCTCATAGTGGCGGGTGGGCGAGTAGCTCATAGTGGCGAGTGGCAGATGGCAGATGACAAATGACAGACGGCTCCCCGGTCTTTACTCGCCCCTCGCCACTCGTCACTCGTCACTCGTCACTCGTCACTCGCCACTCGCCACTCGCCACTCGCCACTCGCCACTCGCCACTCGCCACTCGCCACTATTCCGAGCATTTTCTTTTGCTTCTGGCCTCTTGACTTCTGAAGGAACGAGAGCGTATTCTCAATTCAGACAAAACGACTGAATATTCAGACACAACAACTGAATACGAGGGAGCGCATGGGCCGGCCCGCCCGGGATATCACCGAATCGGAACTTTCGGTGCTGCGGATCCTCTGGGACCGGGGGATGGCGACGATCCGGCACTTGACGGACGTTCTTTATCCTGGCGGCGGCGCGGCACAGTATGCCACCGTGCAGAAGTTGCTGGACCGGATGGAAGCCAAGGAGTTCGTTCGCCGCGATCGCTCGCTGTTCGTGCACCGGTTTGTCCCGGTGCTGGACCGTGACCAGCTCATCGGCCGGCGGCTCCGGTCGCTGGTCGAGACGCTCTGCGACGGGTCGCTCACTCCACTTCTGACGCATCTGGCGCGGGCCGGCGATCTGACCGACGAGGACCGCCAGGCGTTGCGAGCGATTATCGAGGAATCCGAACGCGAGGAACTTTCTCAGGAAATTGCCCCGGAATCCCTCGATGCGAGGAAGCAGGATGCTTCGATAACGGCCCGTCAGGGCCGGACGGGACCAAGGCGTTTGCCGCGTTCTTGAGAAGACCGAGCAGGACCATCGCCGGGAGACCGCCTGCCCATGGAATCCCTTGTGAATGCCTTGCTGAGCAACGCCCTGGTCGCCACCGGGCTGGCTCTGGCACCTCTGGTCGTGAGTCGGTTCGGCCGATCTCCGGCCCTGGTTCACAGCCTCTGGCTGGTTGTCCTGCTCAAGCTGGTGACGCCGCCCCTGGTGCAGGTGCCTCTGGCGATTTCCTCGACTGCGCCGCAGGTACGTCCACCAGGGACCGCGGACGTTTCTTCCGGGCTCACCCTGGCAGCGCGGCCAGATCGGCAAGAAGTGCCCGCCAGGCTGGTCCAGGATGACAGTGAGCCCACCGAGTGGGATGGAACTGCTCAGAGCGTGGATCCCACGGTCCCGGCCGGAGGCACGGAACCAGGTGAGACGGGCGGTGGGTTGCGCTTCGCTGCCGCGGCCTACGAGACAGAACGGCCCCATGAGCAGGACTCTCATGCCGAGAACAACCCTTCCTTGATCACCCTGCGCAATCATCCGCGCTGGGAGGTTCTTGCCCTGGCGTTGATCCTCGCCGGTGGCCTGGTCTGCTGGTCGCTGGCGGCCGTGCGGATCATCGGCCTCAAGTGCCTGCTCCGGGACATTCAGCCCGCGCCGGCCGACTTGCAGGAGAGAGTCAGCGCGGTGGCCCGTCAACTTCAGTTGAGACGCGTCCCGACCACCTGGCTGGTGCCGGGTCGAATCCCACCCATGCTCTGGACGCTCGGCTGCCGGGCTCGGCTGCTTGTGCCTTCCGAGCTCTGGCCGAACCTTTCCGAAAGCCAGCAAACGGCCCTGATCGCACATGAGCTGGCGCACCTGAAGCGAAAGGACCACTGGGTCCGCTGGCTGGACCTGGCCGTGGCCGGGCTCTACTGGTGGCATCCGGTTGTCTGGTGGGCTCGTCGAGGTTTGCGTGAAGCCGAGGAGCAGTGCTGCGACGCCTGGGCCGTCTGGGCCACGCCCCGGGGATCCAGGTCCTACGCGGCGGCCCTGCTGGCCGCCTTGGAATTCGTTGCGGATGCCCCGACCGCCGGCGTGGCCGCAGCCGCGGCCGTCATCAGCGGGAGGGGGCATGTTTCCTTTCTTAAGAGGAGGATGAGAATGATCGTTCAAGCCAGGACTCCCAAGGCGCTGAGCTGGGCCGGACGACTCGGCGTGCTCGGCCTCGCCGCCCTGATCTTGCCTCTGGCCCCCACCTGGGCCCAGAAGCTTGATACTCCAGCACCCGACGGTGATCGGGATGCCGCGACCGTGGGTGTCAATCCCGATCGCGACACCCGCTCGCACTTCGACATCGGGATGAACGACGACGGTCTGCTCGGGAAACTCATCGCCCAGGATCGCGATCAAACCGAGAAGGCCCGCCAGCAGCTCAAAGGGAAAGCTGAGGATGAGGATGACGATCGTGTCAAAGGGAAAGCTGAGGATGAGGATGACGATCGTGACGGACCCGACCGTCACAAGGATGTGGCCGATCATCTCGAGCGCCTCCTGAAGGATCTTGGTGAGAGATTGAGCAAGGACCTCAGTCCGGTCAGCGACGAGGTCGCCAAGGCCCTGGACAAGGCTGCGAAAGAGGTGACCGAAGCGCTCGACAAGGAAGGGATCACCTCCAAGGATCTCCGCCAGGCGATTGAGAAGGCCCGCGACAAGATGCAGGAGGCCTTCAAGGAGGGCGGCCCTGTCAACAAGCAGGCGCGGGACGCCGCGGAAAAGGCACGCGAAGACGTGAATGCCGCGGTGGAGAAGGCGCGTGAAGAATTCCGCCGGGCGGTGCGGGACCGCGCGGAAAAGGCGAGAGAAGCGGCCCGGGAGGGCCTGCTGTCGCAATCCAAAGAGAGAGACGAGCCGCCGGCCGCCGAGGCCGATGCATCTGGCAAGCCCGGTGAGGCGGAGCAGGCACGCAAGGAGATCCGCCAGATGGAGCAGCAACTGCGCCAGGCGATACGCCGGCTCCAGGCAATTGAACGCCGCGACCAGCGTCTGTCGCGCAACCAGCGGCGCGGTTCTGGTGGTTCACCTGCACCCCCTGCCTCACCGCATCCTGCCGCTCCGCCCGAGGCTCCCGATGCTCGTCCCGAGGCCCCCGCTAAACCCGAGCCTCCGGCCTCTCCCGCCGAACCGCGTCCGCTCCGGCGTCCCGATGGACCTCCCGGCGAAAGGCCCGGCACGGATCTACGCGGGCCCCGCGTGGGTGGCCCCGGTGGCCCCGCGGTGCTGAATCCCCGCGTCGAGCGCCGGCTCCGTGATCTTGAAGACAAGATGGACCGGCTGCTTAAGGAGCTGGAGAGTCTCAAGGGCGACAAGAAGGACAAGGACAAAGCGAAGAAAGACAGCGAAGAGAACGAGAGTTTGCACAAAGCCCGGCCTGGCACTCACCGTCAGCATACGACAGGGCCGAGGGTCGTTTCTTGATCCACGGGAATCGTGGATTCGAGGCTCCATGGCCATGCAGTCGTATAGCCATGGAGCCCGAAATCCACCAAACGCAAGGAGCGCGAGCAAGCCGTTGCCCGGTCACAGCATGGCGGACGGCAACACAGCGCGGTATCTTCCAGGAACAGTCATTCATCGTGGCACCTGGGAAATGGTTCCTCAGCGGTGAGCGATCCCGCTGGAGCCTCCTGCCATGCGCACCATTCCCTCCTCTCTTTTCGAGCTCAATGGCATCGGCCCTGCCCATCCTTGATCGCACCCGGCCTGCCCACGGCTTACATGAACCGTCCCGGCATCCAGCGTCGCTTGATCCGATCGGACCGGCCGAGCAAGACCCGGTAACCTCCCACGGCAAGTGCCGCAGCGCCCGCGAGCGTCGACACGCTTCGGTCAGACAGGGTCTCGGTCGCCTGCTCCAGCTCGCTGGTTGGCCCGGACGGCACTTCGAGACGTCGGGCCGCCATGCTCAGGCTGATTCGTGCAAGTGCCTCGTCAAGAAGACTCGTCGCGGGATCGTCCACCGGCTCGTCCGGCGCGGGGGCCGGTGAAACAGCGGGTGCCGCGTCCGCCGGCATCTGTTCGGGTGCCGGTGCCGCTGTCTGTTCGGGTGCTGGTGCCGCCTTCTCCGCAGTTGTTGGCGACGGAACACCCGTAGCATCCTCGATGAGCCATTTCGGCTCGGTCGTTTCGTCGATTGCCAGGCTTGGCAACAAATTCTGAGGTTGTTGGGGCAGACTCTGCCCCAGCGAAGGCGACGCAACGGTGCTCTGGTTGACCGGAGTGAGGACTGTGGCTTGCTGGGTGGCCGGTTGCGCCTGGGTCGAGCTGACCTGCGTCACCAGTGCTTGCACTCCGAACGTGCCCGAGGATGTGGTACTGCCCGCAAGCCCAGTGCTCGAGAGTCCAGCGATACTCGATGCTCCGCTGCTACTTCCCGTTCCACTTGTCGATGATGACGTCACATCAAACCGCGAGGTTGTTGCGCGAACTTGGTGGGTTGGGGCCGCCTCGGTTACCGGCGTCGTGGCAGACCCCTCGGACACGCCGTTGGCGGTCAGAATGCCGGCGATCACGAGATTGGCCTTGGGCGACCCCAGGCCGGTGACCAGATTGTAGCCGGGCGTCGCGGAGTAGCCGTTGAACCCAGTCGTGATGTCATTGAAGTCGGAACTGCGAAGAGAATAGAGATCCGTCTGCGCCTGTGTGTCGGAAAGAGATCCCTTTTTTCCCGTGGCCAGGCCCTGGTCTGCGATCGCGACCAGCCCGGCCCATGCCGGCGTGGCAGCGCTGGTGCCGCCGACCTGGAACCACCCGGACTGGCCGCTGTAGGGAACCGAGTCGTAGACGGCCACGCCGGTGTTTGGATCGGCGTTGAAGGACACGTCCGGGGTTGTCCGGACGCCGTAGTTCAATCCGGTGGCCTGCAAGGTCGCGGTCTGGTACGAGGGTTCGGACTCGTAAGTCCTCCATCCGCTGTCGAGCCCGCTGAATCCGCCGGTGCTGTCGCTCCACCCCGTTTCGGAGCCGTAAGTGTTGCCCGCGCCAAGGGTCAACGTGGTGCCTCCGACAGCCAGAACATTGGGCGAGACCGAGGGGTACATCGGCCCGTACCAGGCTCCCGAGTCGCCCGACGCGGCTACGAAAGTCACGCCGGAATGCCCCGACGGTGTCGTGAAGATGCTATTATAGGCCGATTCACCCCAAAACTCGGTCGTTCCCCAGCTCATTGAGACTACGCTGACGCTCGGTTGATAGCGGGCGTAATTGACTGCACTGAACAAGGCGGAAAGGCTGTCCGAAGGAGCTTCGACCAGAATGATATTGGCTCCGGGGGCCACGGAGTGGGCCCACTCGACGTCGAGCGACGTCTCCAGCGCCCAGCCCGGGTCGGTCGTGGTCGCGCCCAGGTTGTCGACGGTGAAGTTGGCAGGAGCGGACAGGCCGAACTCGCTGTCAAAGGTGGCAAGGTCGGACTTGATGTTCGGATCTTTGTAAGCGGTGACGATGGCGATGGTCTGTCCCGCACCGTTGCCGGCAACCTTGCCGCCCGAGAACGTGATCTGGTCTATTCCGTAAGCGTTCTGGATCTGCTGCGGGGTATAGCCGGCCGGCCCTGAAACGACCAGCGGAAGGACCTGCACGTTTGGCTGCGCCGTGATCTGGCTCAGGTTCGGGGTCGAAGTCGCGGTCGTCGAGAGTAGTTGCCGGCTCTCCAGGGCTTCGCAAACCGGCTCGAGGCGGGTGCGCTTGGGGGCGCGAAACTGGGTGACTGCGCCGGGACGAAATAGGGCGGCAGATCTCAAGTCACTCATGGTGAACCTCATCGAGATGTTGAGTCCGAGGTGCCGAGGAAGTTGCCCGGTGCCTGTCGAGGTTGATCAACTCGAGGGATCTCGAATGCTTCGATCCCCCCAAAAGAACACGCAACCGCAGAGCGAATGCGCGCGCGAATTACCGGCTCGATCTTGCAGAGGCTATGCGAGCAACCTGTAGGTGGCGACGGTCAATAGGTGCGACCGTGGACGTCAGCCGTCCTCGTGATAAGATCCGTGAAACCTGATCACAACCTGAACGGGTACTGCTTGCGAGATTCACGTGATGGACGAGGCGAAGCGTGGCAGATTGCAATTCTCGGTGCGAACGCTTCTGCTCGTCACCACGGCGGTGGCCCTGCTGCTCGTGCCGGTGGCCTGGGTGGCTCGCGAGCGCCAGCAGATGATGCGGGCCCAGCAGGAAATCTTGCTGGCGCGGGAGGTTGCCCTGCGATCCCTCGTTCGCGAGCAACAGCGACTGCTCAGTAAAGCGGCATCGCCTCCGGAAGATGTCGCCCCGCAGGTCTCTTCGAGCCCGGATCGCAATCTGCCCCTCGCGGAGAAGTTGCCCGCGATCGAGCAACTGCGGCACGAGAATGCGGATCTCAGGCAACAGCTCGAACAGCTTCGCCGCGAGGTGGAGACGCTCAAGAACCCCGCGAAGCCCGCAAGCAAGCCGGGACGATGAGGAGACCCTGGTCTCCGATCAGAACCTGTCGCCAGGCGGTTGTACGATGTTTGCAAGCGGTGCTCCTTCCGGGTGTAGCATCCGATGAGGGTCGAGGGTAGATTATTCAACGTCGGTTAAACAGGGCCAAACCGCGGATAGATCGAGCAAGGAGAGGTTACCATTCAAGGATTCCAGGGTGGATCGAGCGACTCGCGGCCCACGGGACACCCTCGCCCTCAATATCAAGGAGATCCCGCCGTGACTGATCGACCTCAAGCGATCTCTCCCGCCACCTCGTCACCATCTCCCGTATCTGAATCCGCACCCGCCTCGCGGCGCGGCTTCCTCAAGGGGTCGACAGTGGCGGGAGCAGCCGTGGTCTCAGGCAGTCTCTTTGTCCCCATGGTGCACGCGGAAGGCAGCAGCACGATCAAGGTCGGGCTGGTCGGCTCTGGCGGTCGCGGCACGGGGGCGGCCGAGCAGGCGCTGACGGCAGATAGCGGCACCCGGCTGGTCGCCATGGCCGATGTCTTCGCCGATCGGCTCCAGGAGAGCTTATCCGTCCTGAAAGGCTCGAGCGTCGGTCCTCGGGTCGATGTCCCCAAGGACCGCCAGTATAGCGGCTTCGACGCCTACAAGCAGGTGATCGACCAGGTTGATGTGGTGCTCTTGACCACGCCCCCCCACTTCCGGCCAATTCATCTGGCCTACGCCGTCGAGAAGGGCGTGAACAGTTTCGTCGAGAAGCCGATGGCGGTGGACGGACCCGGCCTGCGCAAGTTTATCCAGGCGTGTAAGGACGCCAAGGCCAAGAACCTGTCGCTGGTCAATGGCTTCTGCTGGCGTCACGACGAAACCCGGCGCGAGACCATGAAGCAGGTCTTCGACGGCAAGATCGGCAAGGTCGTCGCCATCGAGACCACCTATAATTCACAGGGAGTTTGGGAACCTCGGAAGACGCGCCAGGAGTGCGCTTCGGAGATGGAGTACCAGTTGCGCAACTGGTATTACTATAGCTGGCTCTCGGGCGATCACATTGTCGAGCAGGCCATCCACGGTATCGACACGATGAACTGGGTGATGGGCGACAAACCGCCGGTCCGCTGCTGGGGCGTGGGCGGCCGGCAGTCGCGCACCGATCCCAAGTACGGCAACATCTGGGACCACTTCGCGATCGTTTACGAGTATCCCGAGAACGTTCGCGGCTATCATCACTGCCGCCACTGGGTGAACACTCCGAACCAGGTGAAGGACTATATCCTCGGCGCCCAGGGCACGGCTGACGTCTTTGGCAGCGCCATCACGGGCGAGAACAAATGGCGGTATCGCAATTCCAGGGTCCGTGCAAAGCAAGCCGGCAGTGAGCACCGCGATAAGTACCAGGTCGAGCACGACGAGATGTTCGCCGCCATTCGCGCCGGCAAGCCGATCAACAACGGCGAGCAGGCCGCCGTCAGCACGCTGCTGGCGATCATGGGCCGCGAGGCCGCTTACACGGGCCAGATCATCACACCCGAACAGGTGCTGAACTCCAAGCTCGACCTGAGCCCCGCGAACTACACGTTTGGCCCGAATCCTGTTTCCCCCGTGCCCGTCCCCGGAGTGAACAAGTTCGCTTGAGGCAGCGAATCAGGAAAACGGCGATTGAGCCACTCGAAGTTCTCACGCGAATGCAAAGCCCGAATCCGCGACTGATCCTCGCTGGTTCGGGCAAGGTCGGGTTCGGGCAGGGTTGCGATCTCCGGGATCGACCACCAGAGCGATGCGGCCGCGTCAAAGCCGGCGCCTGGGCCCGTCGGAAAGGAACCCCTTGGGGCTCTCTTGCCCCTTCCTTTTTGAGGATTCTTCGAGGAAGATTTGATGACGTGAAGCGAACATTCCCCTGGTTTGAGATCGAAACCCATGGCCAGCTACGATCCCGAGTTCGATCATGCGCCGAAGTTCTCGCCCGAGTATGACGATTCACGCCCCAAGCAGCGTGGCTGCTTCTTCTACGGCTGCGTGATCGCCAGTGTCCTGGCCGTGCTGCTGATCATTGCGCTGGCGGTGCTGGCCTTCGTCGGCATGCGCTTCTTCTCCGGTCTGGTCGAGGAATGGACCTCGCCCGTACCGGCAGAATTGCCCAGGGTCCAGGTTTCCGACGAAGAGCGCAAGTCGGTGCGGGAGCGGGTGGACGCTTTCAGAAAAGCCCTGGAAGAAGGAACGGCGGCCGATCCCCTGGTACTCACCAGCGACAATCTTAACGCGCTCATCGAGGAGAACCCGGATTTCAGGGGCACGGTGTTCGCCCGGGTGGAAGGCGACAAGCTCAAGGCGCAGATCAGCATTCCCCTCGACAAGCTGAAGATCGGCATGCTCAAGGGACGCTACTTGAACGGCGAGGCCGAGCTCAAAGCCTCGCTCAGAGACGGCATTCTGGTGGTCACGCTGGAGACGCTCGAGGTCAACGGCAAGCGCCCGCCGGAGAAGTTTCTGGCGGAGCTGCGCAAGCAGAATCTGGCCAAGGACGCCTATGACAACCCCAAGAACGCCGAGATGATCCGCCGGTTCGAGAGCCTGGAGATCAAGGACGGGACGATCATCCTCAAGCCGCGCATCCATGCGAAGACCCCGGCGGGCGCTGACGGTCCGCGGGCGCCGACATCTCTTCCGCCATCTTCCAAGCCCAAGCTTCCGCATGCCGAAGCTCCCGAGCGCGAGGCCCAGACGCCAACACCAAAGGCAAAGTAACCGAGTCGGCAATCCTGAGGTTCGATGATGTCCAGATGTGCTGAGGAGCCGAGCATGCCAGGCGGGCAAGGCCGCCCCGGCCTGGCCACGATACCGAAATCCGCCCGGTTTCGCATTCCGCGAAATCCAAATTCTGTGATTCTTCCATGGGGAAACCTCATGAGTTTTGCGTTACGTCCATGCGCAGCGTACTGGCTCGCGGCCTCGGTGCTGGGCCTGGCTATCGGGCCAGTCACCGCCGGCGCAGAATCGCCACCGCCCAGCAAGGTCGCCTCGGTCGAGGGTATCACGGAGTATCGCCTGGCCAACGGGCTGCAGGTCTTGCTGTTTCCCGACCCATCACGGCCCAAGGTCACCGTCAACCTGACGGTCTTGGTCGGCTCGCGTCATGAGGGTTACGGCGAGACGGGCATGGCCCACCTGCTGGAGCACATGGTGTTCAAGGGAACGCCGGACCATCCCGACATCCCCGGCGCGATGAAAGAGCGGGGAGCTCAGTTCAACGGCTCGACATCGTTGGACCGTACCAACTACTTCGAGACCCTGTCGGCTAGCGACGAGAACCTCGAGTTCGCCATCAAGCTCGAAGCCGACCGGATGGTGAATAGCCCCATCAAGGCCGAAGACCTCGCCACCGAGTTCTCGGTGGTTCGCAACGAATTCGAGATGGGTGAGAACTTACCCGAACGCGTGCTGTCGCAGAGGATGGCGGCCGTGGCCTACGAATGGCACAACTACGGCAAGTCCACCATCGGTAATCGCACGGATATCGAACGTGTTCCGGTCGACAGCCTGCGGGCTTTCTACAAGCGGTTCTACCAGCCCGACAATGCCATGCTCGTGGTGGCCGGAAAATTCGAGGAGCGGAAGGCGCTCGAATATATCAACAAGTACTTTGGCGCCCTGCCTCGCCCGGAGCGCAAGCTGCCCGCCACTTACACCGAAGAGCCTCCCCAGGACGGCCAGAGGGTTGTGACCCTGCGCCGGGTCGGCGATGTCGGACTGGTCGGTCTGCTCTATCATGTACCCTCGGGAGCGCATCCCGAATTCGCGGCAGTGCAGGTGCTGGCCAGCATCCTGGACGCGGAACCCTCGGGCCGGCTGTACAAGGCCCTGGTGGAGACGAAGAAAGCGGCCAGAGTGTCGGCAGAGCCCGAGGCTCTGCACGATCCCGGCATGCTCGAGATCATGGCCGAGGTCAACACCAAGGACCTGAGGACCCTGGAACAAGTTCGGGATGTGATGTATTCGGTCCTCGACGACGTGATCCGCACGGGCGTCACTCAGGAGGAGGTCGATCGAGCCCGCCAGAAGATGCTCAAGGACCGCGAACTCGCCGCCTCCGACCCCAACCGCGTCGCGATCGCGCTGTCCAACTGGGGCTCGCAGGGCGACTGGCGGCTCTACTTCCTCAGCCGCGATCGCCTCGAGGAGGTCACCGCCGCGCAGGTCAAGGAGGTTGCCGCCAAGTATCTGACTTCCAGCAACCGAACCGTCGGCTACTTCATCCCCAGCGCGAAACCCGAACGAACTGCCGTGCCGCCGACGCCCGACGTCGCCAAGCTGGTCGAGAACTACAAGGGCCGCAATGTCCAGTCCACGGGCGAGTCGTTTGACGTTTCCCCCCTGGCCATCGAGGCGCGCGTCCAGCGGCCCGACCCGATCGAGGGTCTCAAGCTGGCACTGCTGCCCAAGAAGACCCGGGGTGATGCGGTTCACGTGCACCTGACCCTGCGTTACGGCACGGCAGAGAGCTTGAAGGGAAAGGTCGAGGCGGCCAGTTTCCTGTCGAGCCTGATGCTGCGGGGGACGAAGAACCTCAACCACCAGCAGATCCAGGACGCCCTGGACAAGAACTTCGCCCGGCTGGGCGGCGGCATGGGCGGGATGGGCGGCAGGCGAATGGGCGGAGGCGGGGGCGGCGCCTCGGTCGGGACCCTGTCGTACTCGGTGCAGACCAAGCGGGCCAACCTTCCCGCCGTTCTCGAGATCCTTCGTCAGGTCCTGCGTGAGCCCACCCTGCCGGAGAGCGAGTTCGCGATCATGAAGAACGAACGGCTGGCCGGGCTCGAGCAAGGCCGATCCGACCCCATGCGCCAGGGCATCAACCACATCCAGCGGCTGCTGTCCTGCTATTCCGCCACCGACGTCCGGTACGTGCCGACGATCGCGGAGGACATCCAGCGCACCAAGGAAGTCACGGTGAAGGATGTTCGATCGCTCTATCGCGACTATCTGGGAGCCAGCCACGGCGAATTGACCATCGTGGGTGACTTCGAGCCCTCTGAGGCGCTCTCGGTCCTGGCGCGGACATTCGAAGGCTGGAAAAATCCCCAACCCTATGCACGCGTCGAGCGACCGTTCCAGCCCGGTCTGAAGCCCACCCGCGAAACGATCTCCACACCCGACAAGGCAAACGCCAGCTACTTCGCGGGCCTGACGCTGGAGATGAAAGACAGCGATCCGGACTATCCGGCGCTGGTCGCCGGCAACTACATCCTGGGCGGCGGCGCGCTCTCATCGCGCATCGCCGATCGCTTGCGGCAAAAGGGCGGACTCTCGTATACCGCCGCCGCGAACTTCGCCGCCAGCCCGCTTGATCCCAGGGGCAACTTGCTAATCTTGGCCATCTACAATCCGGTCAACGTCGCCAAGGTGGTCTCCGGCGTCGATGAAGAGGTGGCCAGGATACTTCGCGATGGAGTCACGGCGGAGGAGCTCAAACGTGCCAAGGACGGTTACCTCAAGCAACTCGAGGTCGGTCGGACCAACGACAACTTGCTCGCCTCGTCACTGGCCGAAAACCTGTTCATCGGCCGGACCATGCAGTACGACGCCGATCTCGAAGCCAAGATCAAGGCACTGACCGTCGAGGACGTCAACGCCGCCCTGCGCAAGTACATCCACCCCGAGCAGCTCTCCGTCGTCACGGCGGGAGATTTCAAGGACACCAAGTAGTGGCTCCTGAACAGTAAAAATGGAAATATCTTCGTAACTGAATGGACCGCGACGGGCCGGGTCTCGTTCCTGCGCCATGTCAGTTGAAGGGGTTGCAAACTCGTGCAATTTCGCGCGCGGTTCTCGACAACCGCCGCGCCGCGTGGTTTCATGAGCGTGCGGAGCCGGGTTGTGCTTCGCTCGAAGCCTCGGAAGGGTTCCCTTTCCGGGTTCCTTCCGCGGTATGGCAGTCTCGGGACGACTCTGGTTCACCATGGAATCACTTCAAGGGCAATTGCTGATCGCTTCCCCGACGCTGGCTGACCCCAACTTCGCGCAGACGGTGGTTCTGGTTGCCGTTCACGGTAAAGACGGAGCCCTGGGGCTGATACTGAACCGTGAGCTGAACGTGCGGCTCGATGACGTCTGGAGTCAGGTCAGCAAGTCGCCCTGCCTGCGTTCCGAGGCGGTGCGGCATGGCGGACCGGTCAGCGGCACTTTGATGGCCCTGCACGACCGCCGGTCGATGGCGAACCTGGTGGTCGCCGACGAAGTCTACGTTGCCACCGAGCTGAATGCCATGGAGTCGCTGGCTGCCACGGACGAGGGACGGGTCGTCTTCTTTCTGGGTCATGCGGGCTGGGGTGCCGGCCAGCTCGAGAACGAGCTGGCTGAAGGGTCCTGGCTGCTCCTGCCCGCCACTTCGGACCACGTTTTCGGAGACCTCGATACTGTCGCCCTGTGGAAGCTGGCCATGACCGACGCAGGCCGCCGTCAACTCCACGCGATCGTTCCCGTCAAGCACGTCCCCGACAACCCTCGGGCCAATTGAGGGAGCCGTGCCGCGGGCGATTACCGCTTCCAGCCATGGCCGGCGGCACATCGAGTCTTCAAGGAGACCTGGGCTTTGATGGGGTGTGGAGATGCGCGTTGATAACCTGACAACTGCAGCGCCTTGATTTCACAGTGCTCAAGGACGGAAACCTTCGCAGCGGGTCACTGATCCGACCTTGTCTTTTTACGGCCCGCCGCGTATACTTGGTAGAGCGCAGCTCACATCAGCGATTCATAGAGCGTAATCCATTTCAGCAGAAAGAGTTACGGCAAAATCTCGGTCATGTCTCTTTGCTCGCGCCGAAGGTTATCCGACAAAAACGGCAAGACTCGCTCAAAAAGTAGGATCGGGGTGCCGATAGGCTCGACACGTGACTTTCGGGGATGATGAGGTCCGCAGTCTCCTGGCCATTTGAAGGCCTCGGCCCTTTGAGAGTCGGTGGGATCTCGACTCTGATGGAGTGAGGACAGGATGTCAATCTCCTTGTTGCGTCACTGGGCGGCTGGGCTTTTCTCCCGTGGCACTAGCCGAACCGCGCGGCGTCGCGCACAGTCATTTGCCGTCGGGACAATTGAAGGGCTGGAGCAACGGTTGGCGATGAGCGCGACGACCGCCGCGACGCCAGCTATCCAGATGCTCTCAGCCACCACCACCGATTCCAAGAGCGTCACGATCGAGTACCAGGTGAATCAGGCTCCTGACGCCGCGAACCCGATCCAGTTCGGGGTCTATCGCTCCAGCAATGGTCAATTCGACTCGAGCGACTCACTGGTTGACACAATCACGCTGACCTCCCCCGGCTCGGCTTCAGGGCGGAGCGCCATAACCCTCGACCAGAGTGGCCAGCCCGCCACCGCTGTCGGCGCCCACCAGCTCACCCTCCCCTTGGCCCAGGGCTTGCCGCCATACCCGGAGAAACCCTACGTGCTGGTCGTGGCCGACCCCAACTCACCCTCCGCGACCGCCGATCCCCAGCAAACCGCGTCGTTTCGCGTCTACACCATCGGCATTGTGACCCATGGAGGAATCCAGGACCCGAGCTGGATTCACGGGCCTCCCTGGGAGCTCGAAACCGCGTACATGATGAGGCGCGAAGGCTTCGACGGCGTGATTGGCTACAACTGGGCGTTGCAGAGCAGCACTCCCGGTGCGGCGATCAAGCAGTCGCCGAGGCTGGCGCGGATGATCCTGGACGTTGCCAGCAACTTTCCAGCCTCCGCTCCGGTGGACCTCGAGTTCATCGGCCATAGCGAAGGGACCGTGGTCAATACGTACGCCATTGTCACCTTGGAAGGCAAGATGACCCCGCAGCTCAAATCGGGCTACATCGAGGATATCCTGCTGGATCCTCACGCCGCCAATAACAACGTCCCCGGACAGCAAATGAGCTTTGGAGGCGGACTTGGCGGACTGGCCAGGGCCATCGTCACGAACTACCAGGCCGAGTCGAAGGATCCCCCCGCGTTTATCCCCTCGGTGGTCGATGAGGCCCTGGTTTTCTTTGAGCACTCACAGGCCACGGCCGGCGGGATCTACAACCTTTGGGGCCAGGTCCCCGTCAAGAGCGACGGGCCGGTGGTGCATTACTACAATCTGACAGACATGGGGGTCACCCACTCGGGCAAGACTGGAGTGAATTATTGGTTCAGGGACTTCATCGCTCCGACCCTGGGCAACCAGGCGCCTCTGGTTCAGGAGCTTCAGTTGAACGGTCAGATCGATAACGCCGTGCCACCCACGACAACTTCAGTCAGCCAGAGCACCCTGGTACAGCAGGCTAACAACGCTCGCGCCGATCGTGTCTACGGACCGGAGCAGGTCGTGCAGACGAATCAGCCGGAGTTCTCCGGCACGGCTGCGCCCGGTTCGATCGTCCGGCTCGGTCTCAGCCCCGCGGCGAAGCCGATGAACCTTGTGCTGGCGGGCGTGACCACCGCCAGTAGCACCGGCCAATGGTCGCTCACCACGGGCCACCCGCTCCGGAACGGACAGTACCGCACGCTCGTGACAGCCTTCTCTCGCACATTGACCACCCGACCGGGGTTGGCCATCGTTCCAACCCAGCCACTAGGGCGCCTGGTTGTCGACGCACCGTCCGGATCATGAAAGTGGGCCCACCGGGTCACCTCACTCCCCACCAGGGGTGAATATGCTACGAGATGCTACGTTTTCCGGTCTCGACAGAAGTTTGGCGAGCTTGGTTTGCGGCGTAAGTTCCAATAATTTATGGATTTACGACTATTTCTCTCTTGACTCTCGTGGGCAGCAACTTTAAGCTTAACTGTATGATGAACCAGGAGTTGCGCCGTTATGAGCCACGTAGCAAGACTTCGAAAAAATCGCCATTTCGGCCCCTTTTCAGGGCGTTTTACCTGCATCCGGCCCACATTGGCAAGGGGTCTTGCGGCATGTCGTCCCTGAGGCGATGCCTGTTGGCGAACTGGCCGAGAGTTTCAGTTGGGAACTGGGCGTCGCTATCAAGGATCTGTACTCGATGGCCGGCTTGGTCTTCCTGGCCGACTTCTTCAGCTTCCGGCATGGCCACACCTTCGATGTTCCGCTCTCGACGACCCGGAATTGGGTTCGTTTTGCATAAAGAGGGCCGAATACATCCGACGTTAACTCTTTGAGGGCAAGTGATTTGTATCTGATTACAATTGGCTTTGTTTGGCGCTTTTTTGACGACCGCCAGGCCCCAACCGCGTGCTGTTCAGTCAATCCGGAGTGAACCCGGCAGCGCTGCCAACCGTCAATCTTTCGCCAGTCCTTATTACCTGGCTATTCCGCGGAACTTGCAGGACCCTCAGATCAAGCTGGTGCGTTTTCGATTGTCAAAGCACACACACGCCGCGCGCCGCCCTCCGCCTGGGCGACGCGCGGGTCTGCGTCTCACACCGAATTGCCAAAGACCATCCGCAAGATCCCGACATACTCAGTTTACGACAAGATTGCCCGACTCTTGCGAGCGTCTCCGGAAGGTGGTCTCTTCTTGATGGCATGAGGGCGATCGCAACGGGCTCGTTTTGCCGGAACCAACCCCATCAATACTTCTCATCACGGCCTTTCTCCCCGGTATCCCATGTGCCTACTCTGCTCCTCGATCCATTGTTACCTTGACCCCTCCAGCGGCGCCGCCTTGTGCACGAGGAAGCTGCTCGAGCTGCTGGCCGAGCGCGGGATGGATTGCCGCGTGCTCACGACAGGCATCCTCGACCCCGAGCGGGAAACGGCGCTCGATGAGGTGTTCGCCGCCCTGGAGCTTCCCGCCCGGCGGTTTCAGGCGGAGCTGGGAAAGGGCGGGGCTGCCGAGGTGATCGACCTGGGCGTCAACGGCGTCCGGGTGACGCTCATGCCCATGGTATCCAGTCGTGCCGAACGGTCGCCCGACCCGCGGGAGTCGGCGATAGGGCCTTTGCCGACGTCTCGGCCGTGATTAGCGAGGAGTGTCGCAAGTTCCTCGAGCCGATGTTCGATCCAGCTTTTCCGGTTGTGCATCCCTTCCCCGAGCAGTAAGGCCCGCCGCACGCAGCGCGTCACACAGTGATACCAGCGGGTCACGGAAGGATCAACCAGATGGGCACGCGCAATCGTCATGCGCGGATCTCCTGGGATGATCCGCACAAACTACCGAATCCAACCCGCTGAGTCAATCCTGCTTTGCATGTCCTCTAACTCCTCAGGACCTTGGTTGTCACGGCAGGATGTCGTCGACAGCGATCTGGCTGCCTTGCCGGCCGTCGATCACCACGGGGACCTGCTGACCGGACGGGAAGTCCTTCCGGGACGCATAACCGGCCGGCCCCGGATCGGTGTAGATCTCGACCCGGCGGTCGACCAGGTTGACGATCCAGTAAACGGGGATGCCGCTGCGCCCATAGAGGTTCCCCTGTTGGCGATCGGCACTCACGTTCGTCGCCGCCACTGCCACCAACAGCCCCACGTCGGTCGCCTCGGGGATCCGATGCCTATAGTCGGCATCGGAACCCCGGACGATCGTGATGTCCGGTTCTGGCTCGTCATACGCGGGGATCCGCACCGGCTGTTCCTGCCGCCACGTCCACCCGGGCGGTAGCCTCCTCTCCAGGGCCTTGAGGACTTCCTTGATGGAGAAGCCATGCTCCGCACTCTTGGCCATCTTCGTCACCATGTAACCGTCGATCAGCTCGACCTTCTTGGGCTCGTTCAACGACCCTGATGCGATGATCCGTTCGTACTCATCGACGGTGATGCGGCGCGGCGTCAACGGAGCCAAGGTAGGCGGAGGCGACACCAGCGGTTGTGTCGGTGTGACTGTGGACATGGTTACGACCCTTTCGCCTCATCGGCCTTCAACCGCCCCAATACCGCCATCCGCGCGTGCGATGCCATAGTCAGGCCACGCTCCCTGGCAAATCGTTCAAGCCTCTTGTGATCGGCTGGCGCGAGATCCAATCACACGCCTTTCACCAGCCTTTGCTCTTGTACCGTGTTCATCGGCTTCCCGCCCTTCATCACTTTCCTAGCCATCGCTCAGACTCCCCCAGCTTGAGGGATTATCGCTCAATCCTACCATCGGCGTGAGCACTTTGCATCCACATTGAAACCCCGGGGGGTCAGACCGAACCGGGCGAAGGTCCGAGCCATGCCGTAATCCTACCCGCGGCAGCTCGGCAAGGCCGCACGAGCTAGCCGTGAGCTCTGTCGCATGCCGATTGCCAGCCGGGGCGCTAACTCACTACAATGACGGGCAGGGCAGATAAAGTGTCAGGAACCGATGTCGAATACTGCTTTGGATGTCCTCTAACTCTCTAACTCCCCCGCCGCTACGGCTCCCCGACCAGGGGAGAGCCAGACTGTCACGTGCGGACGATTGGACTGGAAAGGGGTCGGGCTCGGCGGGAGTAGGATAGGTGTCAAGGAGCGGTACCCGACACGTTTTTCTTCCAGCACTGTAGTATACTAACCGGCAGCCCCTGGTGTCGCGAGCTTGCGGAACGGCGCGGCCACGTCGCCCAGGGCCTCGTCCGGCAGCACGAACGATTCCGCCAGCCGCTTCACGTCGTCTTTGATGACATCCGGGCGACGTCGCGGCAGGGCCTGCACGGCGGAGATTTCCTGCAAGGCGTCCTCGAACTTGACGAACGCGATCATCCGCCCCGTCTGGATGTTGACCACCCAGACCCCACAGCAGCGTTCCTCGACCGGCCGGTCCGCGATGGCGATGCCGCTGAAGACGGCGCTCTCCCGCACCTGCGACAGGCCGATGAAGGCCAGCGGACCGACGAAGTCCAGCCCGCGCGTGAACCCCGGCAGCGACGCCACCTCCTCGTACTTGCCCGTCGCCGGATCGATGGTGCCGAGGCCGCCGCTGCCCGAGTTCAGCACCCAAAGCTTCCCGGCGTACCAGCGCGGCGAGTGAGGCATCGACAGTCCCCGGGCCAGGATTTCATTGTGCTCGACGTCGATGAGCACGCCGCCGTCCTTCTTGGCGGCACGCCAGCCCCCCGCGGTATCGGTCGCACCGAGCGCCGTCACGTAGCGCACCTTGCCGTCGCGCACCCCCAGGCCGTTGAGATGGCAGCGGTCCTCGGGGGCCAGGGCGGAGACGAACGGCGGCCGCCAGCGCGGCACGAAGTTATGGATCGCGCTGCGGGTGCACAGGCACGAGAAGCGCGTGTTGACGAACCAGAGCTCGTCACCGACCCGGGCCATCTCGTGGATCTGGACGTCGCCCGTGACATGGCTCGAGCGCGGCAGGTAGCAGGCATCGTGCCGGCCGATCGGCTCCAGCTTGGGGATGACGGCCGGGACGTTGTGGAACTCCCAGATTTCCAGGAGCGTGCCCACGGCCAGCCGATCGCCGGCGACCGCCAGCCCCATCGGCTTGCTGAGGGTGCGGAAGTGGGTGTTGACGTGGTCCTGGTCCGCCCGCAGCACGACCAGCTTGCCGGCCTGGTAGGTGGTCACCAGCAGCGAGATGCCGAGCTGATCGAGGAGGGCGGGGAAGTTGGTGGTATGGACGCTGCGGAGCGGCGGCACCGCACTGGTCTCAGCGGCAGCCGGTGGCCCGGTGGTTCCATCGGGTTCCGCCCCCTTTTCCTCCCCGCCCCCTTTTCCTGCCGCGGCCGCGGGGCATAGCTGATGCGGCGCGCAGAATGTGTTCGATGACATTTCCGTACCCTCTGCTGGCTTGACAAGGGGTGTTGGACTCGAATCAGGGCAAGGCCCGATCAGCGCGCAGACCGTCCCCGCCGGCGCCGGATGGGCTGGGCTGGGTGCGGCGCAGAGAGCAACCTGTGGAAATCATCGCAAGGGACGATCGTAGTCGCCCCGGCGCTGCGCTGTTATGGCTCGGTTATTGATCTCGGCCCAGTCGAGGAGATGGTTATCGTCTGATTTCAGAGAGATGGTTATCGTCTGCTTTCAGAACAGCATTATCTGGTGTCGACTCACGCTGTCTCAAATTGATGCGTTGTGGTTGCTGCCCGATCTTCATCGAATCGATCAATCCCTGTACTTTACTCCGCGTGGGGTTGGGAACAGGTGATGGCGATTTCTTCTCCGAAATTGGTCCCGGGAGCCCATCCCGACCAAGTGCTGTACGACCTGACGCACAACCCGGGCTACGTAGCGATGGGTGAGGTGGACCCCTGCCCACACAACGGAGTTCGCCGTCGATGCGATTACCTCGATGAAGAAACAACGCATCACAGCAAGGTAGCATTGTTACCGACTCTTGGAAGTGCTGTCAGGCCCTCGCAAAGGAGATTTTGAAAATTGTTTTTTTTAAAGAAAAGCAAATGAGAGCACACAATCAGATTTAAACTAGCCAATAAAACCACAACAAGAAATGTGATTTCTTTAACTGTGTTGAGGAGAAAATGGGCCCTATGAACGTCAGCACGATCGGGGAGGGACAAAGGGACATTACTGATATCGACCGTTCGTGAGGGGAAGGAGCCTCATGGACAGGGAAGGGGAAAGGGGTCATCACTGAATAGCGCTTCCTTAACCCCTAAGGAACAGGCCGGGAATAATTTCCCGGAGTTCTCGCAATCCCGGACCAAGTTGTGGCAAGGTCTCCTGACCTTGCCACTTCGCCGACCGAAGGCCTCCAACCCCGACCCCAGCGGGAGACCTGCGGTCCGGCAGACGGCGGGGTCTGGAGACCCGCGCCGAACAGCCGCCAACTGCGAAGGGGAAAGGGGTCATTACTGAATAGCGCTTCCTTAACCCCTAAGGAACAGGCCGGGAATAATTTCCCGGAGTTCTCGCAATCCCGGACCAAGTTGTGGCAAGGTCTCCTGACCTTGCCACTTCGCCGACCGGAGGTCTCCAACGCCGGCCCCAGCGGGAGACCTGCGGTCCGGCAGACGGCGGGGTCTGGAGACCCGCGCCGAACAGCCGCCAACTGGAAATCAGGAGGCTATTCCCGGCCCGTTCCTAAGCCGCTTGCATCAAGCGTTTATATGCATGTCATCGAGACTATGTCCCTCTCACACGGTCAATATCAGTAATGTCCCCTTTTCACTTCCAGTAATGTCCCCTTTTGACTTCACGCATCGAGGAACAGGGTGACGGTCGGGAACCACCGCCTCTCGCAGCCGCTTGGCCGGAGCCACTCCTTAAGGCCGCCGGGAGCCTCCTCTCGCCAGGCCGGTAATGACCGAAATCCGCTCCAGTCTACTGCGATGGCAATTCCACAAGACCGTATCTCCAGGCAAGTTGCGAAACGGGTTTGAAACGTCTTGCAATCGGCGAGCCTGGAGCTATAATTCGATGAGTGGCAAAAACTTAAGTGAGGTTGCATGGCCCGTTTTGAGGCTCCTGTCACGCCGGAGCGACCCCAAAGGGGTTCCCCCCGGGGTTCGAGCCCCATCATCCTCGCTTCTCTCCTCACTCTCGGGTTCGCCATGCGTCCCTCTCTGTTGTGCCTCTGAGTGACTGAAGCAGAGAGCCGATGGAGGCAGGATGAATAGAGCAGCGATAGATTCCTCCGTGGTTCCTCTTGAGCCCATGTCCTTCTCCGCGCTCTCCGTCCCTTCCCTGGACGAACTCTACCAGAAGATGTGTGTCCCTGACGGGCGTGTCGTGATCCGAGGCGTGGATTGGGCGTTCTATGAGCATCTCCTGGATTCGATTCCCGATGGCTGCCACATCCATGTTGACTATGACGGGAAGGATCTGGAGCTGATGTCCCCTATCAGCCCCTTCCACGATGAGATCAGGACACTGCTCGGTCAGTTCGTGGAGGCGGTTGCCCAGGAATTGGGCATTTCGTACAAAGGCCTGGGTCAGACGACGTGGAAAAGATCCGAGGTCGCCCGCGGCCTGGAGTCCGACGAGTGCTATTACTTCAAGCCTGAGAAGCTGGCGGCTGCGGACGCGGCCAAGGCACGAAGATCCAAGAATGTCGCCGACTATCCCAACCCCGACCTGTCGATTGAGGTCGATATCTCCCCCTCCAGGATTGACCGGCCGGGGATCTATGCGGCCCTGGTCGTCGCCGAGGTCTGGCGGTTCGACCATGAGCAGGGCCGGATCGTCATCGAACGGCTTGGGGACGACTCGACCTACCATCCCGTTGAAGCCAGCTCGTTCTTGCCGGTACGGGCTGAGGAGATCCGGCGATGGGTAGTGGACGAGGACTCCGGCGACCACTCAGACTGGGCACGGCGGCTGCAGGCTTGGGCCCGCGCGGAACTGGCTCCCCGGCTACCCCGCTGATCGGTGGACGCGGCTGGCGACATTCCAGGGCGACTCCTTCGCCAGATCGAGAATAATCTCGGATCAAACGACTGTTTAGTACAACTGTCTTAGTTAACTAAAAATTCGGTCCGACCCCAAGACCCCCCACGACGTACCGCCAGTCGACCGAGGAAGGACCGTAAACCGACCTCCCTCATGTTACAATCAGTGTGCGGATGGAGGCTTCGGCTGAAATTGAGTCTCCGTCTGGCTCCAGTCACTGACCCTGGCGGGAATCGTAAAACCTGACCAGGCCCCGGATTCCTTTTGGATCGACCTGCCTCGAGAGATCTGATTCCAGTCGGCATCGATCTCGATGAAGCCGAACCAGCGCGCGAAGCGCACCTGCCTGTAATACGCGTACCAGGCTCTTCGGGCCTGGTCCTTGGTCCGTCGACTTCGTTGGGCGTCCATGATCGTTCGTCCTGATCCTCGGTGGGTTGGGAAGGAAAGCGCATCATTGCGTGAGGCGTGGCCAACGTTCTCTCTTTCTGAAACCTAGGCCATGGTTCCAGGGATATGTCCTTTTTTTCCACCTGGGAGCGTTCTCGGGATTGCAAGAGGCCGAGCCGGGAAATACTCGATGTGGGCTGGGACACGATCGATGGGTCCGCCAAGGGAGCTGGAAAGATGGATTGAGCAGGCGAAGGTTCGGCACTGTGCCAGATCAAAGGACTCTTGCAGTGGGGGTCAGCATGCGGGTGGACGGACAGGCAGTTCCTCGAGAAGTTCGCGTCACGTCGCGATGCATCCGCCGAGGCTGCCTTCGCCGCGCTTGGCGAAAGCAAAGAGGAGGCC
>Ga0074044_10001163_pt1 | contig 24156 bp, 20 predicted proteins | sample BogForMeECP23OM1_FD_94443 | JGI IMG/M metagenome (GOLD analysis project Ga0074044, IMG submission 94443) | Bog forest soil microbial communities from Calvert Island, British Columbia, Canada - Bog Forest MetaG ECP23OM1 | ecosystem: Environmental > Terrestrial > Soil > Wetlands ... | reverse complement strand
TGTGTCTCGCCTGATCGAACACAACCTGCGAACCGCCGGTTACGAGGTCTCCACATTCTTCTCCGGGGCTCCCGTCGTTCCCCAGGCGGCCATGGCGCAACCGGCGCTGTTTCTTCTCGATATTATGTTGCCCGGAATCAGCGGCTTCGATCTCTGCCGCCAGATCCGCCAGCACGAACAACTGGGCAAGACGCCTGTCATTTTTCTTTCCGCCAGAACTCAGGAGCCGGACCGCCTGCAGGCATTCGACGTCGGCGGCGACGGATACATCACCAAACCCTTCAGTCCGCGTGAGTTGATTGCGCGCATCCGCAACGTTCTCCGCGTTCCGCCCGGGGGACACACTCGCGAGATTATTCAGCTGGGAGATTTGGAAATTGATGTCGCTTCGATGACCGTGCGCGTCGAGGGCAGAGCAGTACTCACCACGGTGCGCGAGTTCCGGCTCCTCGAATATCTGGCCCGGCACCGAGGACAAGTTTTTACCCGCAACCACCTGCTTGACGCAGTGTGGAAAGAAGGGGCGTTTGTGACCCCACGCTCCATTGACGTCTTTGTGCGCCGTCTGCGGGAGAAGATCGAGCGCGACCCACGGCAGCCCCGCTATCTGAAAACGCTGCGCGGAATCGGCTACCGCTTCGAAGCGGGGGCCGGTCCGGATTCTGTCGAAATTGAGCACGCAGGTCGTTCGGTTACAACAGGTCGGGGATGATCTGATTACACCGGCGACGGCGAGGGAGCGAAAAGCCGCGGCAGTTCCTGGCGGGGCGAAATTGCTGCAGAGCTCTTGCGATTGCCATATAGCCTCCTTGGATTTGAATGAGATGGGCACAAGTGTAGGTCCCGAATGGTTGAAAGTACAAAAGCATTTCAGGACGGCGCTACACGCTGGCGAGACCCTTTCGGATACTCACAAAGCGCCAAAATCCCAATCATCTTTGTCCGCCTGCTCAACGAGGAAAAGGTTCTCTTTCAAGAACTGCCCGGCTATCCGAATATTGCCTCCGCACCCGCTTCCGGCTTGTCCCCTTCCTTTGGTAGGAACCCGCGTGCGGCGGATGCTCGCTTGAGGCAAATCTCGGACCTGTTCAGCCCGGCTTTTACCGGTGGATCGCCCAGAACGTCGAGCCTCGGCTCCCGCTGGTCACGGCTAGAGCGTCACCAGAATGAGCGTGTTCTTGCTCACTGACCTGCCCTTGTCGCTGTGCTACGGTTCGGAACTAAACAAATCAGTTAGGAGGGCATCATGTTCGGAGGTCTGCTCCTCGTGGTGTGTGTCATCCTTCAGTTTCACTATCATGACACGATTCCGTGGTGCATCTGGGTACTTGCACTGATCGCACAGTTTGTTGCGTTCGGCGAACCAGCGAGCCATGCCGTTATCGCTGAGCCTGGCATCCCCCACCTGGAACCGGCGAAAGCAATGGTTGAGTAATGGTCAAGCAGATGAGCGGCGAGTACAGCCGCCGAAGCCCGAGGCTCTATTCCCTGAATTGGATCTGCCGGAAGTTGGCGCGGTCGCTCGATTTCTCGATCTCCCACGTCCCGCGAGAGAGTAACGCTGAGGCGAATGGTGTTGCCAGTTCGGCTGCCCGCGATGCGGGAAGAGGATACAACGGGCGGGGCTCGCGGAATGAATGAATTCTAGATCTGGCACACAACTCTCACATCGGACTGCCCAAAACCCCAGCAAGACCGCAGTTTTCGACTGATTCATAGTCAGTTGTCCAGGCCGGCGAGCGACTCATCAGAAATCATAAGAGCGCGTGGCCCGCGAGGAACGGATCGTTGGGTTTGTAACACCCGACGACCTGCCAGCACACGCGAGGAACCGCTCACGGGGACTGATCCGTTAAGGGCGGATTCGTTCGTCAACACTTAGATTTTTTCCTTTCCTGAAGTCACGAGCATTTCACGCTTCACGCGTTCGACAATGGCACGAGGCACAAGTAGCCTTCGATGCTTCCGCCAAGGCTGCCCGTCTCCAACCCTGCGAGGGTCGACGGTCTCGCGGCGTCCGACGACTAGAACGCCGGGTTGATTGATGAAGAGTTTTTGAAGAGTGTGCCGGTCGAGCGGAAGAACCTGCTCGCGGATTTCAGGAATGGTTAGATACTCGATGGAGTTCGTTGCTTGAACCACGGCTACACCTTTTCCGCCAGTTCAAAACGTTTGAAATGGCGATCGGGTGCAGCAAGAAAACTACGGAGAGGATGAGAAGGCTGCGCTATGGATAGCGGGCTTGTCGGAATGGAAGAACCGTATCACGAGCAGAGAATAGCACCGGGCAGGCCGCATCCACAATACGACCTTAGTCACAAAATGATGGTTACCTTGAGTGTCACCACTTCATCGGGTTCGCGGCAAGCACCGCCATCATTCGGCTTTCAAGTCGGGCGGCGCGAGCCTGTATCCACTCGCTGTAATGCTGCTCGACGACCGAAGGGGTATCACCGATAAGGGTGGCGATGTCATGCGTTGGCATGTCAGCGTTTAAGCACATCAGCACGAACGAGTGGCGCCCGAAGCCATGCGAGCCCACTTTGATTTTCTCGCCGTGCTCGTCCCGGATGTCGGCCAGCTCGCCCAGCTTCACGAACCGTCCACCGAAGTACTCGACGGCGTTCTTCAGTTCGTTTTCTTTGTGCGGCAACGCGTCGATGAAGAGATATTTTCCGCTCGGGTTCGCGCCTACGAGTACTGCAGCCATCGTTTCAGCGCTCAGGTAATTATGAACTGGTTTCCCAGTCTTAGCGCGTCGCAGGTACATTCTGGAAGTGCCGTTAGGCATCGGCTCGAAAACGGAGCGCTCACAGCAGACCGCGTCTTTCAACGCTAGTCCTGTCATCCGCATCAGTATCGCGAGTGACTTTAGCCTCGCTCTGTCGGCGTCGGTCGTGCGCCCGTTCAGCCTGGGCAGCGCTGCAAGCAGTTTCGCAAACTGTGTATTGTCGAGTGCTCGCGGAGTCTGCACACCAGAACGCTTGATGCGTAATTGGCTCTTTATCGCTGGCGACTTCACCAGCTTGCCGAAATCCACGCAGTAGTTGAAAAAGGCCATGACGAACATCACTCGTTTACGACGGCCAGCGACTGCACCTTCGAGACCGTCGCGCCAGACCTGAACGTCGTCGGCCCGCACGTCGCCGATGTTCACCAGGCCCCGGCCACGGAGAAACGTCGCGAAGTTGGTTAGCTCGAATTTCCACTGGCGAACCGTCGAGCGTCGAACTGAGTCAGCGGATTTTTTCGCGACGAACGCGGCGACCAAGTCGTCGATGAGATACGACTCCTTCGCAGCAGACACGGCAGTCGGCTCACCCTTCGCGGCGGCGGCGAATCCGTTCATCATCTCGCGGGCCTTCGCTTCGGCGACTTCACCGTCGCACGTGTCGGCAGCGATGCGGTATAGTTTGCCATCGCGGTAATACACCAGTTGCTTTGGACACGGGCAGCCGATTTTCTTGTCTTTGCCCGACCACTTGCAATCCTTCGTGTGTCGCGAGTAGACGTTCACTTTTGGAACTTCGCGACGGCGGCGGCGTAGCTTGATGACTGGTGGCGGCGCTACTTCGACTGCAACGGCGGTCGCTTCGCTTGGCATTTCGCATCTCCTGACTTTCACTTAACTTTACGAATTCACTTTCACCTGTAGAATGACACTGGTGCTAAGTGATTGATAGATAACGTCAGTAACGAGTTTTCTGATTACGATGTCAGGAGTTGCAGCGGTTCACCGCTGCGATAACTGCTTTGTCTTGAATGCGGCTTCAGCCGCTGAGGTGACATGTCCGACCTCTTCCGCAGCCGAAGTTCACCGTGCCCCGAATCCGCCCTATTTGCCCTTTTTCTTGGCCTTGGCTCTGGTCTTAGTCTTCGTTTTAGCGGCCGGCTTCTTGGGTTTCGGTGGTTTGCTCGGCTTCCTGGCATGGGCCTTGGCTGTCTTGCTCGCCTTGGCAGCCGCGGCGGGCTTCGCTGGCTTTGCAGGAGCCACGGGCTTCGCCGGCACCACAGGCTTCGCCGCTGCAGCGGGCTTCATCTGTGTCGAGGCTGCCGGAACCGCGGCCGCAACTTTTCCCTTTCCCTTGGCGCCCGTCTTTGTGCTAGCCGCCGCAGGGACAGCAGCAGCGGCCGCAGCCTTGGCTCCTCTGCCCCGCTTGGCGGGTGGAGGTGGTGGAGGTGGCGGAGGTGGCGGAGCCAGCGGCTTCAGATATTTCAGAGTCTCCGTCCGCGAACGCAGCTTGCCATCTAACAACAGCATGAACACATCGTTCGCGATCTTCGGATACGCCGGCATCTGCGGCGTGATGCGGAGTTCCGTCATCTCCGGCAACGGAATCTTCTGCTGCACTTGCCGCCACTTGGTAAAGAAATTCTTGATCTTCTGCGCCACTGCCTGCTGCCGCGCCGTGATCGCCAGAAACAGAATCATCTCCGGACGCGCCGACGACAGCAATTGCCACGTCCGCGATGGCGTGGCCGCTTCCTTGCCCGACAAGCGCTTGGCCAGGCTGTGGGCGTTCGAATCCAGATCCTTCCAGGCCGCGACCAGATCCTTGCGCGGAATCGCCCGCCGTAAATCCGAAATATCCTTGTCGCCCAGCCGCTCGGTGAGGAAATGCAGCACCAGCGGCGCAACTTCCGGCGTATAGCCCAGTTCGTTCATTTGCTGCCGCGTCTTCATCAGCGCGCCCAAGCCGGCCGTGTCCACTTTGGCCGTGCTCCAGCGCGGATTCAGCACTTTCAGCCATCCCTCTTTTTCATACGCCTTCAGAACGCCCTGCGGATCGTCCTCGTACGCCAACTGCTCGATCTCGTATCCGATGCTCGAACTCCGGATGTATTCGATGTAGCCGTTTTCCTTGCCCGCTTCGTAGCGCGCCTGGGTCCGTTCCTCGAGCGGCCAGTGGAAGCGCGTGCTAAAGCGCGTGGCGCGGATCATCCGCGAGGGATCCTCCAGAAACGCGTAGTTATGCAACACGCGGATCACTTTCGCTTCGATGTCGGCCACGCCGTTGAACGGATCCATCAACAGCCCGCGCGATCCCTCGTTCAGCGACAGCGCCATTGCGTTGACTGTGAAATCGCGCCGGCGAAGATCTTCAATGATAGTGGCCGGAGCCATCTGCGGAGCCTTGCCGGGCTTGTCGTAGCGCTCCGAGCGCGCCATCGCAATCTCGGCGCGAACCCCACCCGGCAGCGTGAGCAACAAGGCCCGCGTCTCGTCGTCGGCGTCACCCACCACCGCTCCCGCCCGCTCCAGATCTTTCTGCAGCTTGAGCGCGTTGCCCTGCACCGTGAAATCCAGATCACGGATGGGCAAGCCACTAATGATGTCGCGGATGGCGCCGCCGGTCAGATACAGGTTCATCCCCGCCGCCTTGCCGGCGTCTACAACCAGAGCGACTGCCTTTTGTTGATCCGGCGTGAGCCGGGTTTCCAGCGTATATATGTAATCGGCCATGCCTTCCTAGTCGCCTTGCCGTGGCTGGACCGGGGCGTTATTCACAAGATTTCCACAGAGGAGCGGCTCCAAACTTGGCGAGCTCTCCCTCGGCGGAATCTAACTCCCTCTAGACATTAGACTTATACCGCACTCTTACCATCCCGGTAAACAGAGAAAGTAACACAAAGGTTTACCGTTTGGCTACTGTGAAGGCACAAACTGTCCGAATTCATCGGGAAAGTGCGAGAATCGCATCTGGAGCTTCCATAGCCGCCGACTGCGCTGTCACGTGCGGCCTCTATTTAGGGGCGGCTTTATTAGGTCCGACTTTGAAAGCGTCCCAAGCCCCATGCTCTCGACCCACAAGAAGGTGATCGTGCGGAAACACGACCGCGACTCGGTCAGCGGTTTCGTAGCTCCCGCCAACTTTGTGGTGGAGGGAAAGCTCGAACTGCTCAACACTTCCGGCAACGTGGTCGCCATCGACCTGCGCGACATCAAAGCCGTTTATTTTGTCCGCGAGTTTTCCGACACCGACTTGATGCTCCGCAAGACCTTCACCACCCGTCCCCGCACCGAAGGCCTGTGGGTGCGCCTGAAGTTTAAAGACAGCGAGGTGATTGAAGGCATCCTGCCCAACGACCTAACGCAAAATCCCGCCGAAGGATTTCTGATGAACCCTCCCGATCTGCGTTCGAACACCCAGCGCGTGTTCGTCCCCCGAGAAGCACTGACCTCGGTAACGGTGCTAGCAGTCATAGGAGCAGCCAACCGCCGCCGAAAAGGTGGCCAACCGGATACAAGGCAAGTCACGCTGTTCGAGCAGTAGGAAAGCAGCTCTCAGCTCGCAGCTCTCAGAAAAAACAAGACCGGCCCATTTCACCGGGAATCCGAGATCGCTTTTCCTGAGAGCTGGCAGCTAGGAGCTGAGAGCTGCTTGTTACAATTCCCCGAGACACCGCCATGAAACTATCCGACATCGCAAAAGCCCTAAACGCCCGCATCGACAACGCCCCACCCGACACCGAAATCACCAGCGTGGCCGGAATAGAACGCGCCGGCCCCGGCCAGCTCACCTTCGTCTCCAACCCCAAGTACAACGCCGCCGCGAAGTCGACGAAGGCGTCGGCGGTGATCGTAGCGGAAAACTTTCCCGCCATCTCCACGGGCATGCTGCGCAGCAAGAACCCATATCTGGCGTGGGCAAAGGCGATCGAGCTTTTCTACCAGCCGCCGCGCTACACCCCCGGAATCCATCCCACCGCGGTAGTTCATCACTCAGCTAAGCTCGGCAAGAACGCGCACCTGGGCCCCTACGTAGTGATCGACGAAGACGTCGTAATCGGAGACAACGCCGTTCTCCTATCCCACGTAGTCATCTATCGCGGAGTAACCATAGGCAACAATTGCTTCGCGCACGCCCACGCCGTAGTTCGAGAATTCTGTCACCTGGGAGACAACGTTCTGCTGCAGAATGGCGCCATTGTAGGCTGCGACGGTTTCGGCTTCGCCAAGAATGAAGATGACGGACACTGGCACAAAATCGTCCAGTCCGGCAACGTAGTGGTGGAGAGTGACGCCGAACTCCAGGCCAACGCCTGCATTGACCGAGCGAGCATAGGCGAGACCCGCATCGGACGAGGCGCAAAACTGGACAACCTCGTCCACATAGGCCACAGCTGCACGATAGGCCACGACACGCTGCTCTGCGCGCAAGTAGGCCTGGCCGGCACCACCGACGTAGGCAACAACGTAATCCTGGCCGGACAAGTAGGCGTCTCCGGCCACGTAAAAATCGGCGACGGAGCCACCGCCATAGCGCAAAGCGGCATCCCCCACGACGTTCCCGCCGGAGCCATGGTCAGCGGCGCTCCCGCCATCGATCACAAATTGTGGTTGAAGTGCTGCGCCGCCTACGCCAGGCTGCCGGAGATTGCCAAGGCGGTACGAAAGTTGTCGGAGAGGGAGTGAGTCTAAGTCTCCCCACCTTGGGTCATTACATAAAATGTCATCCTGAGCGGAGTAGCCGCTTCGCGAAGCGAAGCAGCTACGTAGTCGAAGGACCTCTACATGTCCGACACTCCTACTGAAGTATCAAGGCATTCTCCCCGAGACCCGTGTAGAGCGGACACTCCTGTCCGCTGCCTTTGACTCTGATTTCTTCGACTCACTCCCCGGTCCCTCAAACCCCTGCCACGAGAACAAAAAATCCGCGCCAACTCCACCTTCGGTCGATGTAAGAAGACAAATCCGCGTTATACTCTTCCCCGTTGAAGTGGCCCGCCAGTTGGGGCCGTTCTGCGCTTGGCATAAGAGTTGCTCGACGAGCCGCGGATCTGCAATGAACTTCCAAGCAATCGAGGGTGTGGCAACGCCCCGGCTTGCGATTTCACAGCCTTTAGGAGGGCATATGAAGGCCATTTCATTTGTAACGTGCGCCCTGATGCTGTGCGTCTCAACGATCGCTTTGTCGCAATCGGAGACGCACAAGCCGGATGGTCAAAAGCCTGACGCGCAACCGGCGTCCGCTGAACTGGCGTTTGCTCGACTGAAGACTCTCGCAGGAAGTTGGAAAGGCCAGGCAGCGATGGGGCCGCAGCCCGGAATGAACGCCCCGGTGCGCGTGTCGTTGCGCGTCACTTCCGGTGGTTCCGCGCTCATGCACGAGATGGTGCCGGAAGGAAGATCCGATGACCCGCGCCGCGGTGATGACGATCCAATCACGATGCTCTACATCGATGGCGATCGCCTGCTCCTTACGCATTATTGCGACGGCGGGAAAAACCGCCCTCGGATGGTGGGCAAGTTGTCGCCGGACGGCAAGACAGTGGAATTCGACTTTCTCGACGTCTCCGGCGGCACAACGTACGGCCATATGCACCGTGCAGTATTCACTCTCATCGATGCTGATCATCACACCGAGGACTGGACGTATATGACGCCGGAGGATAAGCCTGTCCCAGCGCACATCGACCTCGTGCGCGCAAAGTGAGTGCTTCCCTGGTTAGAGTTTGGGCAGTTACTCCCGCAACTCCGCCGGCAGCCCGCTATTGATCGCCGCTCGCACTTTGGCCATCAGGCAATCGCGTCCTCCGAAATCGGAGGGCTCGATGGGGTCGTGAAACTCGACCGTCACCGTTCCCGGACGAATCGCAAACCGCGCTTTGGGCATGACTTCTTCGGTGCCTGAAATCGTGATCGGCACGACCGGCACGTTGCACTCCTTGGCGAGATAGAACGGACCTTTTTTGAAGGGCAAAAGCTTGCCATCGAACGAGCGCTTCCCTTCCACGTAGATGGTCATGTTCAGGCCCTGCTCGATGGCTCGGAGCGCGTCGCGCACCGCCGCGATGCCCGCCTCGCGATTTCCGCGGTCGACCGGCACCAGCGATCCGATCCGCATGATCTGGCCGAGAATTGGAACCTTGAACAATCCCTTTTTCACCATGACCGAAGTGCGGCGCGGGATCAGCGGCAGCGTAACCGGCGGATCGAGATTGGAGATGTGATTCGACATGAAGATATAAGTTCGCGCCGGATCGATTTTGTCGAGTCCCAGCGTTCGCACCTTCACGCCCGCGATGCGCACGCCCGTGAAGGCCGACCACATGCTGGCGCGGTACAGGAAGCTGATGTCTTTGGTCAGGTAGGTCCAGGGAAACCCTAAAAGCGCCGCTACGGGCAGCGCAGCGGCCCAAAACACCAGCATGAGAATGGTGCGAAACACCGAGCCAGGTCTCCCGTTTCGATTCGTCTCCCCGCTTCCCTTTCATTCCACCCATTCCAAGGAGCGACGATGAATCTGCAAGTTTTATCCGCTGAATTGCGAGATGCCAATTACGCTTTCACCCCGAGCTCGCGCAATCGTTGGGGTAGCTTCTCATAGATGCCCGAATCCGCCATTGGAGAGAATGGCCACCACGTCTCGCTCCCGCAGTTCGGGCACGATCGCGTTCACGATGGCATCGGCATCGGCAAGGATGCGCGCCTGCTTTCCGCGTTTCTGGATCTCGCCCACCACCCGCTTCAGATCCAGCCGTTCCGCCTCCGGAATCGCTTCCGACTTGAAGATGGCAGCGATCACCACCTGATCGGCAAGAGCCAGGCTGCGCGCCAGGGCATCCTGCAGCACGTTGCGGCGCATGGTGTTCGAGCGCGGCTCCAGCACCACCCACAGCCGCGATTGCGGATAGCGCGCCCGCAACGCCCGAATCGTCTGCTCGATGGCCGTGGGATGATGGGCAAAGTCGTCGATGATCGTTATTCCATTGACCTCGGCCTTCAACTCCAGCCTGCGCTTCACGCTGCGAAAGGTTGCGAGAGCTTGCGCAATCACAGCTTTCGAAATTTCATAATTCGCCGCCAGCGCCGCCGCTGCCGTCGCATTCCACACGTTGTATTCCCCGCCGAGCGGGAATTCGAAGTCCGCCCACGGCTTTCCAGCGCGCAGCACCGACCAGGAAGTTCGGTCTGCGGTCAGTTTTATGTTTGCGATTCTCCAATCAGCGCGATCCGAATCGCCGTAACGTTCGACCGGGCAGAAGGCTTTCTTCAGGCAGCGGTCGATGCTCGCACCCCGGCTCGCACTCGAGCTCCCACCCGACTCAAAGCCGACGATCCGCCCGCGTCGCGGAACCAGGTTCACCAGGCGCTTGAAGGCCGTCTCCACCGCGTCCAGATCCTTGTAGATATCCGCGTGGTCGAATTCAACCGAGGTGAGAATCACGGAATCCGGAAAGTAGTGCAGGAACTTCGGACCTTTATCGAAAAATGCGGTGTCATACTCGTCGCCTTCTAAAATAAAGTGCTTGCCTTCGCCGAGCCCGAAACTGCGGCCGAAATTTTCCGCAATGCCGCCGATCAGGAACGAAGGCTGGAGGCCAGCGGTCTCGAAGATCCACGCCAGCATCGACGTTGTTGTCGTTTTGCCGTGCGTTCCGGCAACCACCAGGACTTCTTTCCCTGCCAGGAACTCGTCGTGCAGAATCTGCGGCAGCGAGCAGAACGGAATGCGCTCGTCGAGCAAGCGCTCTAGTTCAACGTTTCCGCGAGAAAGCGCGTTGCCGACGACCACAAGATCGGGACGGGGATTCAGGTTCGCCGCAGCAAACGGCTGCGCGACGGGGATCGACAATGATTCCAGAAACGTCGACATTGGCGGATACGCCGCCGCATCCGACCCGGTGACGCACAAGCCCCGCTCTTGCAGCATGCCGGCCAGCGAAGCCATCGCCGTCCCGCAAATGCCGATCAGGTGAATGTGTCTGGCTTTACTCATTAGAGATTGCGCAATCAAGATCGCTCATTTTGCCGTCGCGGACTCCAGAATCATCAGCCTCACTTCTGCACCCACTTCGAGCCGGGCTTTCACCCCGATGGGCAGCGTGATGTTGGCGCGCGAGACATGGCCTGAACGCAAGCCAAACGCCACCGGAATCCGCAGATCGCCAACCACTCGCAACACAACCTCTTCGAGCGTGTAATCCTGATCCGGACTCTGCCGGCAATCCAGCATTTCGCCGAAGACAATGCCGCGCACGTCATTTAGCTTGCCCGCGAGCTTCAACTGCATCAGCATGCGGTCGATCTGGTACGGTTTGGCCGCGACGTCTTCGAGGAAAAGAATCGTTCCCGCGGTGTGAACTTCGTGCTGCGTGCCCAGCGACGCCACCAGCATCGAGAGGCACCCGCCATAGAGGATTCCCTCCTCCTGTCCCGCCAGCAGCGGCCTTGCGCCTGACCCTTCGCCAATCTCCCATTCTGCCGCGCCACCCACCGCGTTCTGCCATGAAGCCAGATCCACGCCGTCGGCAATGGCGAAATCCTTGGCCACCATCGGGCCGTGGAAGGTCACGAACTTCGCCGAGTCCGAAATGCAGCACAGCAGCGTCGTCATATCGCTGTAGCCCACCAGAATTTTGGGATGCGGAATGATCTTGGTCGGATCGAGCATCTGCGGCAGATAGTTCGCCCCATAGCCTCCGCGCGCGCAAACAATCGCGCTGATATCGTCGCGCACGAACATGTCTTCCAGTTCGCGCGCCCGGCGCTGCGCTGAGCCGGCAAAGTAGAGATCGCGTTCCAGGATCGACTCGAAATAAAACGGCTCATAGCCGGCGCGACGAAGACCGTCGCAGCCCGCCTCCAGCATTTCACGCTTCACGTTCGACGCGGGCGCAACGATTCCCACCCTGTCGCCCGGACGGAGCGCGCGCGGCTTGATTCGCGGGTTTTGGGAAACGGAAACCATCTCAATATTTGTCATCCCGAGCGAAGCGAGGGATCTGCATTTTGCGGCAGACTGCAGATCCCTCGCTTCGCTCGGGATGACAATTCATTAATGTCGATCATGCGCCGCTTGAGTCGGCCTTTCGTTACCGGCTGCTACGTTCGATCTTAAACGAAGAATTCCCCGCGGCAGACGAGAGTTGCCGGACCTCGCAGATAAACCTGATTGTCCCAGCGCACCGTCTGCGCACCTCCGGGCGCAATTACCGTTACCGGCGAAGCGACGCGCCCGCTCGCAATCGCAGCTGCCGCCGACGCGCACGATCCCGTACCCGAAGACAGCGTCTCGCCCACCCCCCGCTCAAACAGCCGGATTTCGATTTCATTCGCGCTTTTATTCGCACTTTCATTCGCAGCTTTATTGCTACGGCGCACCACGACGTACTCCACGTTCGTGCCCTGCGGAAACTCCGGCTGCGCCCCTATCAGCGCCGCCTGCCGCTGCCATCCATCCTGGAAGTTCTCGACGAAAATTACGAAATGCGGATTCCCCATCGAAACTTTCGTTCCCACCACCCGCAGCGACATCGTCTCAATCGACAACTCGCCGCCGACCTCCGGCTGGCCCATCTCCGCTTCAAACTCAAACGTGGACCCTCGGCGCCCAAGAAGTTGACAGGTCTTCAGTCCGACGACGGTGCGAACCACAACTTCCGTTTTGTTCTCGCGCGAACAAATCTCCGCCGCGACACAGCGCGTGCCGTTGCCGGAAATTTCCGCCTCCGAACCATCCGCGTTAATCAGGCGCAGCTTCACGTCAGCTTCTTCATCCGGAAACAGCCACTCCACGCCGTCGGCGCCCACTCCGCGATGGCGATCGCACAACCGGCGGGTGAGATCGCCCAAGTCGCCCGAAGCGTGCGCACCTTCCACCAGCAGAAAGTCGTTGCCGCAAGCCGACGCCTTGATGAAAGGAATTCTCGTGTTCTGATGGCCCTGTTTCTGCGGTGCGCTCATTCGTGTTCCGTAACCCCGAGTGACGTCACACTGCCAAACACATTCGATTCGTGCAAGCGGATGGAAAACGCGCTCTGCTGTTGGTGTTCGCAATCCACCGCGAAGACCATGCGGAAATCCGGGCCCGCGGACGCGATGTGCACGCTCTGCATGGTGAGTTGATCGGCGTCCAGGAGGCGGTTCACTTCGCGCAACATCCCGTCCACGTTGCGGCCCGTCACTTCGTAGGTGGTAATGAACGACTTCAGGAAGAACGCGCCCTCCATTCGTCCCAGCAGCACCAACGCAATCAGAATCATGCCGGTGGCGAAACACGCTGTCAGGTACAGGCCTCCGCCCGCCGCCATCCCTACCCCCGCCACCACAAACAAGGTGGCCGCCGTGGTCAGGCCGGTCACCGACCCGCGTGTGTGCAAAATCGAGCCAGCGCCGATGAAGCCGATGCCGGTGATGATCTGCGCCGCGATGCGCGCGCTGTCCGCCGGGGTGCCCGCAAGTTGCCGCGATAGAACCGTGAACATTGCCGCGCCAAAACAGATGAACATGTTGGTACGCAGCCCCGCCGGCTTGTGCCGCAGTTGCCGTTCCAGGCCGATGATGCCGCCCAGCACCGCCGCCAGCAGCAAGCGCGCCAGCGTCGAACTCAGCACTACGCCCAGTTCATTCCGCAGCAGTTGGATGACTTGATGGATTGCGTTCATAGCAGCGCCCCGGCTTCGGCCACCCAGCCCGCGAAAAGCGCGCGTCTGGGAACCACGGAGCGGATTCTATCACCGCCCTCCGGCGCTTTCTGTGTCGCCTGGCGGGAGGGGTTAACGCGATTGATTCGGGGCGCTCCGCGCCGCGTAGATGCGCGCATGGGGGTGGCCAGTCGCGTGAATTACGATCAACTCCGTAAGATTGGTCCGATTTGCGCTCTGGTCCACCGCATCGCCATCGAAGGCGATCACAAAATCCACGTAGCGCGGCGGATCGGCCAAGGCGCGTTCCCAAAGGCCTTCGGGATCCGAGGGCCGCTTCCACATACGATGATTTTCGTTATTCACCACCTGGCGCAGTGGAATGCCCGCCTGCTCCATAATGCCCACATGTTCGCTGAGGTCCATCAGAAACTGCGAGTTCTTCGGTAATCGGGCGACCACGCGCAGCACCGCGGAATTCAAGGGATTGCGAATTGCCCAGTTCCTCCGCCCTTCTGCCAAGCATTGAGGCTCCGCCTTCCACACCGATGCATAGCTGCCCACCACCAGCGCCAGTATCACGGCGACCATTTTTCCACCATGCCGCCCGCTCGCGCCCAGGAGAAAAACAGATGCGGTCAGCACTCCGATCGAAACCGCAAACATCGGCAGCAACTGGAGTCCGTAGCGCTGGTTGAAGGTGGCAAACGGCCACCACGTATAGACATGAATCGGCACTGAGCCGTACGCAATCGAAAACGCGTAGAACACGAGCGGAACCCACAGCAACAGCAGGGACGCCGATTGCGCCCGCAGTTTCCAGACTCCGATAGCCAAGGCCACAAAGGCCGTCGCCAGCCAGAACCGGCCCCAGTTCCCGTTCGCCATATTCAACTGTGCCGATTTCAAAAAATAGATGGCGGCGACTCCGCCATGGTGGAGCGCCGGGTTCGGCGCACCCACGCGCTGCTCAATCGCCTTCGCCGAGTATGGACCGTTGGCGAAGTCCAACGCGTTCCCATACACCACGCCGTTGTAAGCCAGCCACAGGACCGGAACCACCGCAATGCCCAACAGGAACTTCGCCGCAACCCGTCGCAAGGCGTGGTTCTGCCATCGCCCGAGCGCGACGACTGCGACCGCGGCTCCCATCACGCCCGCCAGAAACCATCCGTCGTAGCGCGTGAGTTCCGCGCCTGCCAGACAGCAGGCGCAGCGCATCAGCGCGTGCGTGAGGCCTGGGTCGTCCCTCCGGGACTTCGATGGGTTTTCCCGGCCCACCCCGCTCTGAAGCGCGGGGCTAAGCTGGTTCGCCCCTCCGGGACTGGATTCTCGCCTATCTGCATCTTCACTTCTTCGCAGGTTGTTTCGCAGGTCATTTTCCTTCAGGTCATTCTTCCGCAGAGCCCGAATAAATTCCGCGAAGTACACAACCGCCCAGATGAACAGCGCCAGATAGATTGACTCCGTCATGGCCGTTGCCTGCATGTAGATCAGGTTGGGATTGGCTCCATAGGCAAAGGCCGCGGCCCATGCGCCCACGCCGGCCGCCGGTTTCGTGCCCGCTTCCCTGGAAAAACCGGCTGCCAGCATGCCGCCGACGAGACGGAATATTCCCATGACGCCGAACACATAGGCGATCATCGAAGGGATCGAACCGCCCGCGCCGTTCTTCCACATCGCATTGAAGTAGATGAACGGAATCATCAGCAAATGAGGCAGGGGCAACCACACCGTGCCCAATTGCAGCAGGCCGGGAGTTTGCGAATCGAAAACGCGCCGCGCAATATTGATGTGCGCGACCGCGTCCCCATAGAGCAGAAGGTCGCTGTGTCGGAAGTAGTAAAAAAATGAAAACAGAGACACCAGGGCAGGTATTCCGGCCAAGCGGGCAGTGCTGCGGTTCGGAACAGCGGCTGACATTGGTGTCACTCTCTACCCGCTCTGCATTCCGCAAGGATAAACCGCCAGCGTTTCCTGTGAGAACTGGGTCGTCCCTCCGGGACTTGAAACATTTCTTCCCACTTTTCCCAGCGCTGAAGCGCTGGGCTAAGTTAGTTCGCCCCTCCGGGGCTGGATTCTCGAGAGGTCCTATTCCAGGTGCGTCAGTTCACGGAAAATCTGGAAGCGCTCGTCAATTTCCCCGCGCGTAAGATTCTGCAGGCGCTCCGTCCCGAAACGTTCCACGGCAAGCGATCCCATCACCCCGCCATAAAACAAGGCACGCTTCAGCACCTCGCGATTAATCTCGCCCTGCGACGCGATGTAACCCATGAATCCTCCGGCAAACGAATCGCCGGCTCCTGTCGGGTCTTTTACTTCTTCAATCGGCAACGCCGGCGCGCGAAAAGGATGCGATCCAATGCCGAAGGCACCCTCGCGGAAAAAGATAGTCGCTCCGTACTCGCCATGCTTCACCACCAGCGCGCTCGGTCCCATGGCAAGAACTTTTCTCGCCGCGCGCGGCAGATTCTTCTCCGCCGCCAGCATCTTAGTCTCGGTGTCGTTGATCAGCAGAACGTTCATCAGCTTCAACGTTTCCGCCAATTCCCTGGGCGTGCCCCGGATCCAGAAATTCATGGTGTCACCGCCCGTCAGGCGCACACTATCCATCTCCAAGCGCACCGCCGCTTGCAGCGTGGGGTGGATGTTGGCGAGGAACAGGAACGGCGTGTCCGAATACGCTTTTGGGATGCGCGGCTGAAATTTCTCGAACACGTTCAGTTCCGTGAATTCGGTCTTGGCCTCGTTCAGGTTGTCGAGATACTGTCCGCCCCAACGGAAGGTCTTCCCCAGCGTCCGCTCGATGCCGCGCGTGTCCACGCCGCGTTTTTTCAGCACCGCTTCGTGTTCGGATTTAAAGTCTTCGCCCACTACCGCGACCATCCGCACCTCGGTGAAGTAACTTGCGGCCAGCGCGAAATAAGTGGCCGCTCCTCCGAGAATGTCGCTCACGCGGCCGGAAGGCGTGGCGATGGTGTCGAAGGCAACCGAACCTACTACCAGAATGCTCATGAGGCTCCGTGGGGCAGTCGTTGGTCGTCGGCTTGAGGTTCGCTAACGACCAACGACTGACGACCGACGACTACTTCAAATACTTTCCCAATATCAACTGCAGCTTCTCTTTGGTCGCGGCCGGAATTTTTCCAAAATCGGTCAGAATGGCATTCGCCAGCGCCGACCCGCATTTGCAGGAGCGCGTTTTCGGCATCGCCGAGACTGTAGCCGTCACAACTTTGGCGGCGTTCTCGGTGTTCTTTACCAGCACGGAAATAATCTGCTCGACCGTCACGGAATCATGATGCGGATGCCAGCAGTCATAATCGGTGACCATGGCGATGGTGACGTAGCAAATCTCCGCTTCGCGCGCCAGCTTGGCCTCCTGCAAATTGGTCATGCCGATCACGTCGGCGCCCCAACTGCGGTACACGTTCGACTCCGCCTTGGTAGAAAACTGCGGACCCTCCATGCAAATGTAAGTGCCACCCCGCTTCGCGGTTACGCCAACAGCCTGGCATGCGCCGCGGACCACCTTCGTCATTTCGCTGCACACCGGATCGCCAAATCCGATGTGCGCCACAATGCCGTCGCCGAAGAAAGTGTCCACGCGGTGCCGGGTGCGATCGAAAAACTGGTTCGGGATCACGAAATCGAGCGGCTTGTGCTCTTCCTTCAGCGACCCCACCGCCGAAACCGAAATGATGCGCTCCACTCCCAACTGCTTAAAGCCGTAAATGTTGGCGCGGAAATTCAGTTCGCTGGGCAAGAGTTTGTGCCCGCGGGCATGGCGCGCGAGAAATGCCACCTGGCGGCCTCCCAGCGTCCCCAGAATGTACGCATCCGAAGGATCTCCAAATGGAGTCTGCTGCTCGACCTCGTGCGCGTCAGTGAATCCCGGCATCTGGTACAGACCGCTGCCGCCGATGATGCCAATCTCTGCCTGGTTCAAATGCGCTCCTGCTGGGGCTGGGCCGAACTTACTGGGCCGGACGTTACTGGGCCGAACGTCAATGCAACGATTGCGGAACCTGATTATACAGGACGGAAACTCACGGCTGACCGGACGCGGCCTTGTCTAGCGGTTTTTCCTGCGGCCAGAAGTCTCCCTCCACCAGCAACATCGTCTCCTCATCCAGACTCTCGCTAATCAGCACCGCGTCGCCCCGGACTTCAATCACTACCACTCCCTCTTCTGTGAGCCAGGCATGGCGTCCGCGCAACGTTCGCCAGGAATCCACTGGCGGCGCGTCTGCCGCAACTTTGCCATCCGTTCCCAGCCCTTGCCGCTTCTGATATCGCTCAGCCAGCGATTTCGCATACACCGCCGCGAACTCCGCCGCTTTCGCCGCACTCGACCAGCGGGAAACGTACAGCAAACCGATCGGCGCCGATTTGTCCGCCTTTGGCTTGCCCGCAAAGTAATAACCGCCGCGCCACTCCGGATACATCGCCCCGGCCTCATCCCGGCCCGCATACTGCTCAACCAAAACGTAAACGTCGAACTCTCCCATCGCGCCGATATCGAAGGCATCGTAGCCTTTGAAGTCTTTCGCCATGTCAATTATCTTTATCGGCGCCAGCGTCTCGTGCACAAGGTACGTCTTGGGCTCCATAATTTCGCGCGTCGTCTTCGGCGGATCCTTGAACGCGCCCGCATAAGCCAGGTCCTTTCCGCCCGCCTGCAGAAGCGCGGCGGTAAAGTCGAGCCCGTAGCGATACGGGAACGTCAACTCCTCTTTCAAAAAGATCGGAGCATCGCGAAACGCGGGAGAATCCGCCCCTCCAACCAGCATGCCCTGCTCGAGCGCTTCGACAATCTGGGGCGAGTCCAGCATCGTCTTCCCCTGCGGCGCCAGCGAATAATCCAGCAGCACCACCATCGCCTGCCCCTCAACCACGGCCTGCCGCGCAGCACTTTCCTCGTCATTTTCGATATCGCCAGGACTCGGATCATTCTTTTTGTTATCAGCATCTTCCGCTGATCCCTTCATCCATTTCTCGATGCCAAACGACTGGTCCTGGAGCGCGTGCGTCAGTTCGTGCGCCAGCACCGGCTTCTGCTGTTCTGCGTCCAACCAGTTCAGCAAATTCACAGTTTTCGTTTTGACATCGTAGTATCCCGCCACCTGCTCCCGCAGCATGGCCACCAGAAAGTTGGGCAGATCGAAGTTCCGCGGCAGCAACCCGAACTTCTTCAGCACCGCCGATGACCGCTCCAGTCGCTTCGCGTCCTTGTCCTCCTTCATGCTCTTCTTGATGTAGGATTGCACCTCATCGCGCTTGGTCAGCCTGCGCTTCACCGTGTGCTTGATCGGCAGGCCCGTGTCCTGGCTGGCAAACTGCAGGATTTCGTCCACCGAGCGAAAAAGTTCCTTCGCCTCTTTGGGAGAAACGGTGGTTTCCGGTGTGGCGCGGGCGCCCTCGCCCGCGGGAGGCTGACCTTGCGACGTCTGATCCTGCGATACCGCCCCACCCGCTGCCTGTCCCCACAGCGTGCCCGCCAACAGCACGAGCAGTGCAAGTTCCGAAAACCATCTGCGGAGCCTTTGAGCAACTACCTTGACATTGTCCATTGGCATCGAGTCTATACTGTCCCATGCCCGTCAATCTCTGGACTAGAACCGAGCACGCCCTCGACTACCTCGGACGAGCCGACTCCATAGCGCATCGCACAGAAGGCGAATCGTCGTTGCTCGAGTTCATTCCCCAAACCACGCGCCGCATTCTCGACCTGGGTACCGGAGATGGACGGCTGCTGGCCCTGGTGAAACGCGAGCATCCGAACACGGAAGCGGTTGCAATTGACTTCTCTCCTGCCATGCTTGAGGCCGCCAAGAAGCGCTTTGCCGGCGATTCCTCGCTGGCCGTGATAACCCACAACCTCGATAACCCGCTTCCCGACCTCGGCAAGTTTGACGCTGTCATCTCCAGCTTCGCGATCCATCATGTCGCGCACCAGCGCAAGCGCGCGCTCTACCCCGAAATCCACGACCTGCTGAATGCCGGCGGCGTTTTCTGCAATCTGGAACACGTCGCCTCGCCCACGCCCAGCCTGCACGAAGAATTCCTGCGCCAGATCGGCCTTACACCGGAAACCGAAGACGCTTCCAACCAGCTCCTCGATGTCGAGACCCAGTTGCAGTGGCTACGCGAGATCGGATTCGCCGACGTGGATTGTCACTGGAAATGGCGGGAACTGGCGCTGCTGGCGGGCAGACGGGGGTAAACCGACCTGCCGGGTGAGCGATGCGCCGACTCCTTTGGCAGTGCTGCAGGCCGTGCCCTTCTGCGGGGGCGCGGGCTTGGTGACTTAGTCCTCGTGCGCGGGTTCTTCCTCTACCAGTCCCAGTTGCATTAGCTGCTCCTCGCGAACAACGCGCGTGGCGCCGGGTACACGACCGTCGAGGCGACAGTCTTTGCCCGACAACAGTGACCGGCGGAGCGACGCCAACTGCGGGGCAGCCAGGCCGAATACATTTCCGAGCCCATTCAGAAGCTGATCCAACTCCCGGAAGCTCGCAACCCATCGATTGCCGCCACCGGATGCAGGTTGCCCATCGACATACTCTCCAACGACATCCACCTTCAACAAGCGTGGTGCGCCGGAGCGTTCACGGGTGCAGGTCGGCTTGAACCAAAGCTTGTACAACGGTCTCACAGCGGACCGTGGCAGCGCAGTGCGCACTGAAACGCTCGGGAGTCTCTTCAGGTCCGACGCGATATCCGTAGCAACATTACCCATGACGCCGCGCTTCTTGAGGAAGGCAAGCAGTTGCTGGGCTCCATGGACATAGTGTGGGTTCATGGGACCATCGTTTCCAGACGGCCCCGTCGGCGCAAACATCACCGTAAAGTCCTGGCTGTTAGGTGCGGACCGAAGAACATGCACAAATGCGTCCATGGCCTGCACCCTGCCACGAAGGAATTCGGCAAACAAGGCGGACACGCTCTCGCCAAACTGAGCTTGTGCCAAGTCCCACAACGCGAGGTCGCTTTCGCGAACATAAAGTGTCTTGTTTGGCATCTACGTATGCTTATACGCATGCCTGTGCATGTCAAGGAATAAGGGGCTTCGGGAGTGGGCTACTTTGTCCAGACTAGCCCGCTACCGGGGCCTCAGCGTCCTCTGTGCCACCCACTCGCCCGCCTCGCGCGTGCCCAGCGTTCCGCCGATGTCGGCCGTCGTTTTTTTCTGCCGCACGGCTTCGAGCACGGCGGCCTCGATCTTCTGCGCCTCGCCGGACATTCCCAGATGCGCCAGCATCATCGCCGCCGTCAGAATCGCTCCGAAAGGATTGGCCATGTTTTTCCCCGCAATCGACGGCGCGGAACCATGCACAGGCTCGAACATCCCGATTTGCCCCAGCGAAGTGTTCCCCGGACGCAGATTGCCGCTCGCGGCCATCCCCAACCCGCCCTGCAATCCGGCCGCGAGATCGGTGATGATGTCGCCAAACATGTTGTTGGTGACGATGACATCGAACCCGCGCGGATCGCGCACCATCTGCATGCAGAGCGCGTCCACGTACATGTGCTGCGTTTCAATGCGCGGATACTCTGCTGCGACTTCTTCGAACATGCGCTGCCACAAACTGCCGGCGTGCGTCATGGCGTTCGACTTGTCGCACATCAGAACGCGCCGCCGCTGAGAACCATCCAGCTTCCGGTTGCTGGCGCAGTACTCAAACGCGTAACGGATGATGCGCTCGACGCCCTTGCGCGTGTTGATGTCTTCCTGGATCGCAACCTCGTCCGGCGTTCCCTGCTTGAAGACGCCTCCGAGGTCGCCGTAAACGCCCTCGGTGTTCTCGCGAATCACGACGAAATCGAGGTCTTTTGCTTCGATGCCTTTGAGCGGGCACAGCGACGCATCCAGCAGTCGCGCCGGCCGGACATTGGCGTACAGGTCCATCTGGCAGCGCATGCCCAGCAAAATTTCCTTCGCATGAATGTTCGAGGGCACGCGCGGATCGCCAAAGGCGCCAACCAGGATGGCGTCGAAACCGCGCCCCAGGGTGGCGAAGCCGTCCGGCGGAACCGTAACTTTGTCGGCGAGGTAGCGGTCGGCTCCCCAGTCGAACGGGGTCAATTCGACCGCAGCACCGGCGGCCTGCATGACTTTTACAGCCTGCGGAATGACTTCTTTTCCGATCCCGTCACCGGGTATCACGGCAATACGCTTGGTCACGCTCACGCTGGCAACGTTAGCACAGCCGCGAAGTGTCTGTGTAGAGACGGGGCGTCTCTACAGGAGATCGGCTCGGCGTGAGGGCAGTCTGCCGGTCAGAGTACGGCTGTTCGTTATAATTAAAGGTTGAACTTATGACTTCGACAACACTTCCTGGGGCGAACCCGAGTGCGCACAGCGGCGAGACCACTGCGCCCGGCTTCGGCGATCCTCGCGCCGAGTTCCAGGCCTTGCTCTCAGGTTGCGGCCTCTATGACCTGAGTTGGCGTGCCAAGATCGTGGTGACTGGTGGCGACCGAGTCCGCTGGCTGAACGGCATGGTCACGAACAACGTTCGCGATCTGGCGCCTGGCCACGGCGTCTATGCCTTCATGCTGAACCCACAGGGCCGGATTCAGGCCGACCTCTATGCCTTCCAGCGTGGAGATTCGCTGCTGGTGGATGCGGAACGCGGACAGCGAGACAAAATCTTGCAGCTGTTCGATCACTACATCATCGCCGACGATGTTGAGATCGTCGACATCAGCGACAAACTCACCGCGCTCGGCTTGACCGGGCCCGAATCGCGCCATGTTCTCGAACGCGCGGGTATCGCCGTTCCCGATCTCGCGCACCTGCAGTTTGCGGAAATTACCTGGCAGCAGAAAAACATTACGCTTTTGCGTTCGGGCGAGGAAGCGCGCGAGTCCTGGCAAATTTGGCTTGCTCCCGAACAAACCGGGGAGCTTTGGGACGCGCTGCTGAAGGCGGGTGCGCGGCCCACCGGCACGGCTGCGCTGAATCTTTTCCGCATCTCGCGTGGCATCCCGCAGTTTGGCAAGGACATCCGCGAGCACGATTTGCCGCAGGAAACCGGGCAGACACGCGCGCTGAATTTCACCAAAGGATGCTATCTCGGTCAGGAGATAGTGGAGCGTATCCGCTCCCGCGGCGCCGTGCACCGGCAGTTCACCGCGTTCGCGGTCGAGGGCACGCTGCCCGAACCGGGCGCGAAGATCGTGGCCGACGAAAAAGAAGTCGGCGAGATCACGAGCAGCGCCGTTTTGCCTCTGCCCGGCGGAGATCGCCCAGTAGCCCTGGGTTATCTGCGACGCCAGGCTGCGGGAAAAGACTTGCGTGCGGGAACAGCGAAGCTGAAGCCGGCATCGCTCCCGATCGCCTGAATTCAGGAGATCCGAATTTTCAAGAAACGGGAATTATTGTGAAAACCAGGTAAACGATATGGCGCAAAAAAGAAAAGAAGAAAGCGAATTCAAGGTGAGCGACAAGCGCTTGTTCACCTCCGACGGAGAACTTCGATCGGAATCCGTGGAAGAGCAAGCAACTCCTCCAGCCCCGGCGACTGCCGCAACAGCGCCTTCGACGACATCTGCGCCCGTTTCAACGATCGCGGAAGCCGCGCCCACATCAGGGGCGCCCACACACGAATCCGATATCCCGGAACCACCCACCGCCTCCGAACAGAAGGCGCAGCACGATGCCTACCGGCAGTCGGCGCGCGATCTGGATGCGCGCGTCGAACTGAGCGGACGCTCGGCGAAAGAACTCGAAATGAGTTTTGAGCGCTTCATGGCTTCGCTCTACATGACCGCCATGATGCAGCTCGGCTTGATGCACGAACAGGGCGGCCAGCCCGGAGTCGACTTGATCGGCGCGCGGCAGACCATCGACACGCTGGGCATGATCGCCGAAAAAACCAAAGGCAATCTCACGCCGAAAGAGCAGGGATTCCTGCAGAACTGCCTGTATGAACTGCGCATGGCCTACGTGGAAGTAACCAACGCTCTGGCGCATCCTCCGCAGGCGCCCGGCCCAATTACAGGTACGAACGGCTGATGCAGGCGACTCTGACGGTATTAGGCAGCGGCACATCGATGGGCGTACCAACGATCGGCTGCGACTGCGCCGTTTGCCGTTCGCAAGACCCGCGTGACCGCCGTACTCGCCCCTCCGTGATGATCAGCTACAACGGCCGCCACGTCATGATCGACACCACGCCTGACTTTCGTGAACAGGCGCTGCGCGAAAACATCAAGAAACTCGATGCCGTGCTCTACACCCACACGCACGCCGACCACATCCTCGGAATCGACGACCTGCGTCCCCTGACTTATCGGCACAAGCTGCCTCTCTATGCCACGCCGCGAGCCTGTGAATTCCTGCGCAACATGTTCCGCTACATTTTTGAAGCCGACTATAAATTTGGCGGACTGCCACAGGTCGACCTGCAGCCAATCGAGGGCCCCGTCGAACTGTTCGGTGCGCGCTTCGAGCCCGTGACCGTGATCCACGGCGACACCCCGATCCTTGGTTTCCGTTTCGGATCGGCCGCTTACCTGACCGATCACAGCCAGGTCCCGCCCGAAACGCTGGAGAAACTGCGCGACCTCGACATCCTGTTTCTGGATGCGCTGCGTTACAAGCCGCATCCCACGCATTCGACCGTGGAACAGTCGCTGAAGATCGTGGACGCAGTGAAACCGAAGCGCACGTTTTTCACGCACATCTGCCACGACCTGCCGCACGAGGCCACCAACGCCGCGTTGCCGCCCGACGTGCGGCTGGCGTTTGACGGAATGAAGCTGGAGTTTGAAATT
>Ga0074044_10001162_pt1 | contig 24166 bp, 15 predicted proteins | sample BogForMeECP23OM1_FD_94443 | JGI IMG/M metagenome (GOLD analysis project Ga0074044, IMG submission 94443) | Bog forest soil microbial communities from Calvert Island, British Columbia, Canada - Bog Forest MetaG ECP23OM1 | ecosystem: Environmental > Terrestrial > Soil > Wetlands ... | reverse complement strand
GTGTTCTTCCTCGACGACTTGCATTGGGCCGATGTCTCAACCGTGGACCTGCTCGCCTATATTGGCGGCAAACTCGGCTCATTACGAATGTTAATCATTGCGACGTACCGTCCTTCAGACTTGTTGTTGGCAAAGCACCCGTTTGCCGAAACGAAGCTCGTACTTCAGGAGCGTGGCGTCTGCCGCGACGTCGCCGTTACTTTTTTGACCCCAGCCGATGTCGAACTCTACCTCACTCAGGAATTCCCGCAGCATCGATTCCCACTGGAATTTGCTTCGCTCATCCATGGCAAAACGGAGGGCAGCCCGCTCTTCATGGTGGATTTGATCCGCTACTTGCGGAACCGGGCGGTGATCGCCCAAGACGAGCAAGGCCACTGGTCGTTGGCTGAGTCAGTTCCGAAGATCGAGCACGAATTACCCGAATCTGTCCGCAGCATGATTCAACGGAAGATCGAGCAGCTCAGCGATGCCCAACGCAGGTTGCTCACGGCCGCCAGCGTGCAGGGGCAAGAGTTCGATTCGGTGGTTGTGGCACGAGCCCTGGAGATCGATGCTGCCGAGGTCGAGGAACAACTTGAAGTTCTCGAACGCGTTCATCTTTTCGTCCGCAAGATCGGGGAGCACGAATTTCCCGACTCACAATTGACGCTTCGCTGTGTCTTTGTACACGCTCTCTATCAAAACGCATTGTATGCCACGCTCGCGCCAGCACGCAGAACCTCCCTGAGCGCGGCGGTGGCGGGAACCTTGCAATCTCTTTACGGCGAGCGCAGCGGAGAAATCGCTTCCACACTGGCATTTCTCTTCGAGGGAGCGCGGGATTTCCCACGTGCCGCAGACTACTTCATGGTGGCTTCACAGAACTCCGCCCGGGTGTTCGCCAATCACGAAGCGATCTCTCTTTCGCGCCGGGCCATCGCGAATGCCGAGAAGCTTCGCGGCGCTGAGCGACTGTCTCGAGTATTGGCGGCAGCTCTCCATCTCGCCCGACTCCACCTGACGCTCTCCCACTTTGATGAGGCGATCGAGGATTTCGCACTGGCCGAAAAAACGGCTCTCGAATTAGGAGATAAGGAGGCGCAGATCGATGCCATCTGCGGGACTGCGATGTCGCTTTTCTACATTCATCGCATGGCAGAAATGCGGCAGCAGGCCAATCGTGCACTGGATATCGCCCGAGCTGCCGGGTCAATCGCGGGCGTAGCTTCGGCGGAATCGGTCCTGGCCTGTGATGGGCTGTGCACCGGTGATCTGGGCGCGGCCGAACAGTATTATGAACGAGCGATCCCCGTGATGCAGGAAAAAGGCGTGAATTTGAGTGTAGTCGATGCCCTCAGCTACCTGGGTGCTCTTCACACCTGGCGCCTGGACTATGCGGAAGCCGAACGCGTCACCGGCGGGGCCCTGGAAAAAGCGCGGAAACTCGGCGCCACCTTCCACATTGTTGCCAATCTATTCTTTCGGGGAATGGCTCTGGGCAATCAGGGACGTTTGTCGGATGCAATGGAGACGCTGGAAGAAGCGCGCCGGCTCGCTGAGTTGAACGGCGAGCGTTACTGGCTTCCGCGCATTCCCAATACGCTGGGTTGGATCTACCGCGAAATGCAGGACCTGGAGACTGCCGTTCAGCTCGATACCGAGAATGTCCGTCTGGCCGAAGAGTTGGGCATGGTCGAGGGGCGCGCCAACGCCCACGTGAACCTGGGACACGACTATCTCGCACTCGGCGAGCCAGGCCGGGCTATTGAACACCTGGAGCAAGCCGAGCAACTGTTCAAACAGGATGTCTGGTTCCGCTGGCGCTATGCCATCCGGATGCAGGCAGAGATGACCAATTACTGGATCCATCGAGGGGATTTGAAGATGGCGGCTATGCACGCCGCCGCCTGCCTCCAGGCTGCAGACAAGCCTCGCGCGCGCAAGTACCAGGCCTGGGGACACAAGCTTCTGGGCGACATCGCCGTGCTCGAAGAACGCATGGATGAGTCGCGTCGCGAGTATCAAACCGCACTCGACATGCTGGCACGAAACCCGTGCCCCATGATCGAGTGGCAAATTTTGAAGGCTTCCGCGAAAGCCGCTCGGCGCGCCAAGAGTGACTCAACGGGCGAGCAACTACTCGGGCGGGCGCGTGCTGTCGTCCAATCACTGGCTGAGTCGATTCGCGACGACCGGTTACGTCGAAAATTCCTGGGCTCAAAACCGTTCCTGGAGCTTTGACAATTTTATCCAGAGGCTACAGCAATCCTGGATCTGGGGTTAGTGCGCCAGGGGCTGATTGGTGCCGAGCAGCAGGCCGATGCCGGCGCGTTTGCGCAACTCCGACAGCAATGCGGTGGCAGCGTTCTGGTAAGTGCGATTGGAATCGGACGTATCCGCCCAGACCGCTTCATAGACAATCTTTGCCGCTTCTTTCATATCCATGTGGAGGGCGGCTTCCATGCGGTCGGCCTGCTGGCGCACCTCGCCGTAGCAGGTATGGCAGACGGCGGCGGGTTCGGTGGCCCCGCTGTGCTGGTGCTGCAGAACGCACCGGAACGTGGCCGCGGCGTTGATCTGCGTATGGGAAGCGAACGCCCGGGACTTAAGGTCTTTGAGCAAGCGTTCCCGTTCGTTATCGATTTGCGCGTTGGTTGCGGGTTGTGGCTCAGCCGCAACCGCGGAATGTATTACCGGTTCGGTGGGCGAGACGCGTTCCGCGCACTTGCAGATCGGGCAGACTTGTATATCCGCGGGATAGTAGGCATGGCAGTGCGAACAAGGCAGGCCATAGCCGGCGAATTTTTTCTCCGCCTCGGATCCGAACGCCGGATGCCGCTCGGGAGTGGATAATGCCGCTCGGTTAACCGGTTTCTCGTGTGCTTGCTGGGTTGCGCTGGTTGCCATGGGGAGCCCCGGCGGCGCCGCGAGCGCCGCAATCACTTCCCACATTCTAAGTTTGTTGATGGCGGGAAGCGATACACGTCAGTGCATGTCAAATCATGCCCGATGGTGTATCTGGTTGGGGATACTTTAGTAGTTACTTCGAGCTGGTGATCAGCCGGACGACCTCCTGCATGCGGGCCCGGTACAGGTTCTGGCTGGGATCCATGCGGGAAGCGATTTCGAGTTCTCCGAGAGCCTCTTCGTACTGGTTAAGCGCCATCAGGCAGGCGGCCAGGGAGTAGTGATTCTGGGCACTGGGATCGAGGTGGAGAGCCTCGCGAAATTCTTTTTCAGCGTCCGCCAGTTGTTGGGTGTTGACGAGCGCGGTGCCGAGATAGTGGTGCGCCAGACTGGATTCGGGATTGAGCGCGACCGCTTGTCGCAGCACGTCCACGGCCTCCTGGTCTTTTCCCGAAAGCAGGAGCGCCTGCCCCAAAACGCGGTGTTCGGCTGCTCCCTCGGGATTGGTTTTGATGGCGGCCTGTAACTCGCGAATGGCGGACGGGTAGTCGCGCTTGGACATGTAGGCGCGAGCCAGGCAGTTGTGACCGCCTTCCCACTGAGGATTCTGACGATAGAGATCCTTGAACTCCGCGATGGCGCTATCGAAGTCTTCCTTGTCGCAAAGCGTATTACCCAGATTGTTGCGGACGCTGGCTTCCTCCGGCCGGAGTCGCTTGGCGGAACGATATTCGGCGACGGCTTCATCCAGTTTGCCCTGATCGTGCAGGACGACGCCCAGGTTGCTGTGAGCCTCCCAGAAGTCGGGGCGCAGGCTGAGGGCGTGGCGATAGGCGATGGCGGCGCGGCGCAAGTCTCCCTGGTCGCGGTGGGTGATTCCCATGTCGAAATAGACGTCGGCGTTGGCCAGGGAATTGGCTGGTTCGCGCTGCAGTGACTCGTCGAAGGCGTGCAGTGCGGCATCGTAGTGGCTCTCGGCGTAAAGCGCGAGTCCGAGGTAGCGGTAGGCCTCGGCGTTAGCGGGATCCATGCTGAGCGCGGTGCGAGCTTCGGCTAGGGCGTCCTCGGCATCGTCGGTCCGGTAAAACAGGTAAGAGAGCTGGCTATGCGTTTCGGGGAAACCGGGCATCAGGCGTGACGATTCCGTAAATTCATCGAGCGCTTCATCGAAGCGGTCTTCGCGGCGCAGGATGTTTCCGAGGACAAAATGCAGCAGGGCATTGTTTGAATCATCGTGAAGCAGAGCGCGGGTCTCGTTTTCGGCGGCGTCGAAGTCCTTATTGTGAACCAAAGCGGCGACCTCTGCCGCCGGACTGGAGCAAGCGCAGGAGGCGCTCTGGTGGCTGATTTTCGTTCGGGATTCGGATGCGGCCTTGGGATCGGTGCTCTGACGATCGATATTCTGACGAACGATATTCTGACGGACGATATTCTGACGAGCGGTACTTTGATGGACCAGGCTCTGAATCAAGCTCGAGTCAGCCCCGGCCTTTTGCAGGGGACATAGGCGGTTGCATTGCGGCGTGGCCGGGCAGGAAAACGCCTCGGCTTGGCCCCACGTTTCGGCCAAGCGCTGGATGCGTGCGCTCGAAATTCCTCCTGCCAGCCACAGAAAAATGGTGGCGTCGGAAGCGGATGTGGACGGAACTTGTCCGGCCTGCAACGAGCCTGCCACCAGCAAAAGCAAAAGCCATCTCAAGACACAGCGCTTCACAAGGTCCTCCACCGGTTTTGACGCGCGAGAATCGCCCTATGGCAAAAATAGTCCAGCGGCGGTAACGCCGATAGGTCACTTAAGTAATTCTGATAGGTAATTTTGCTCGCGAACCATCTACCCGGCCGTTAATAGCGATTCTGGCGCGAATCGGCGCGACTGCAGACATCAGTTGGAGTAGACTACTGAGTGGTGGTATTGTCCGGTTTCCCGGCCGGCACGTTCGAGGTGGAGGCTTTATGTTTGAAGGTCTGTTTCAACCCATGCACCTGCTGGTGATCTTCTTCATCGCGCTGGTGGTGTTTGGTCCCAAGAAATTGCCGGAGTTGGGCAAGGGGCTGGGCGAAGGCATTCGCGCTCTGAAAGATGGCATGAAGGACAACAGCGCCAAGGCCGAAGTGAAGACCGAAGCGAAGCCCGAAAATAAGCCCGAAAATAAAGCCTGAGTCCGTGGCGGCATCTGATTGCCTGCGTGCCCGAACTATTGCCAGACAGGTATAATTCCAGCATCCAAATCAAATAAATTGTGGCCAGCGGGAAAATTCTGCGACTCACTTCTGTGGAATTCCGTTGTCTACGCAAGCTTGCGGTAGAAATTCCATTCTATCTGTGCATCACCCAGGAGGTTTTTGTGCATAGGAAATTTGTAGCGTGTGTTTTCTTGCTGTTGACGATTCCGGCGCTCGCCGACCAGGTTGTCCTGAAGAACGGTGACCGGCTGACCGGCTCGATCACCAAGTCCGACGGAAAGTCGCTGGTGATCAAGACCGACTACGCCGGCGACGTAACCGTAAAATTTGATTCGATCCAAAGCATAACTTCGGCAGGCGACTTGAATGTGACGCTCGGAGGCAAGACGGTGGTGGGCCCCGTGACCACGAGCGGCGACGATGTGGTGGTCGCGACCAAGGCCGCGGGACCGGTGGAGGCGCCGAAGTCTTCGGTCACCATGGTGCGCAGCCCGGCCGAGCAGGCGGCTTATGAGAAGAGCCTGCATCCGGGATTCCTGGAGGGCTGGGCCGGCGGCGTCAATTTAGGCTTCGCGCTTACGGCCGGTAACAGCGAAACCAAGAACTTCAACCTGGCGTTCAATGCCGTGCGCACCGGTCTCCATGACAAGCTGATCCTTTATTCCAACTCGATCTACGCCGTTAATGACAAGACCACGGCAACCCAACCGACGCCCTTAACCACCGCAAACTCGATAGGCGGCGGCGCTCGTTATGACCATGATTTCTCGCCGCGCACTTTCGCATTCGTGAGTGGCGACTTCTTTTCCAATTCCCTGCAAGACCTTGACCTGCGGTCGATTCTGGGCGGCGGCGCTGGCCTGCACGTGCTTAAGACTCCGGGCACCACGTTCGATGTTTTTGCCGGGTTGAACTACACCCATGAGAGCTTTTCGGGTGTTCCGATCCCGAACCCGGTCCCGCCCCCGGCGACCATCCTCACCGCGTATTCCGATAGTTCGGCGGCCTTGACTTTGGGCGATTCCTTCACGCACAAGCTCGGCAAGAGCTCAGTTCTTACGCAGAGCTTCTTGCTCTACCCCAACCTCAGCAATACCGGTCAATACCGCGGCGCGTTTAATTTAGGACTGGTCACCAAGTTCAACAAGTGGCTAGGCTGGCAGCTGTCTCTGGGCGATATTTTTGACAGCGATCCTCCGTTTGCGACGCCGGCGATTGAGCGGAACGATATTCAGTTTGCGACTGGCCTGAATATTGCCTTCACACACTGAGGCGTTGGGTAACCGTGGTTGCGTAGCGGCGTTATCCGGTGGAGCACGGGGCGGTTTCCGGCCGGCTTCCTGGGTCCGGACGGGCGAGGCGCCCGTCCCTCCACCAGCGTCGTTTGTTATCCTAGGCGCGTGCCACGCGCCTTCCTGATCGACACTGACACCGCTTCCGACGATGCGGTCGCGCTTATCATGGCGCTGCGCGCGCCCGACGTGCGCGTGGTGGCGATCACCACCGTCGCCGGAAATGTCCCCCTCCTGCAGTCGACTCGAAACGCCCTCTACACGGTCGAACTCTGCGGAGCGAATGTCCCGGTCTACCAGGGAGCCGATAAACCGCTGTTGCGCACCTATCAGAATGCGACCTGGTTTCACGGCCGCGATGGGCTGGGGGATCACAACTATCCCGCCCCTCGTCAATCTGCGGCGAGCGGGCACGCGGTGGATGCGATTATCAAAACGATCGAGACGAATCCTGGAATCACCGTGGTCACGCTGGGGCCGCTCACCAACGTCGCATTGGCGCTGGCGAAGAAACCGGAGATCGCCGCGAAAGTTAAACGCTGCGTGATCATGGGTGGCGCGCCGTGCTGTGAAGGCAACGTGACGCCGGCCGCCGAGTACAACATCTGGGTCGATCCCGAGGCTGCTGGTATGGTTATGCGCAGTGGCTTGCCGGTCGAACTCGTCGGTTGGCATCTTTGCCGTGGAGACGCCGTCCTTCACGAAGACGACATCGCCCACGTTCTCGGATTCAATACCGCCCTCGCAAAGTTTGCCATCGAGTGCAACAGCCACGCCCGTAAGGCCTACAAAGTGCAGACCGGCGAAGATGGTATTTGTCTGCCCGACCCAGTCGCCATGTCGATTGCGCTCGATCCCAGCATTGGCACGGATTGGAGCGAGCATTTCGTCGAGGTTGAAGCGCAAAGCGAATTAACGCGCGGCATGACCGTGGTCGATCGCTTGAACGTGGCCGCCGATGAACGGAATCGGGCGGTCTGGGCGGCGGCGCTGGAAAATAAAGCCAAAGTCTGCTGGACCATCGACAACCGACGCTGGAAAGAGTCGTTGTTTGCGGCGCTGAGATAGCGAGGGATGGCCAGCGGAGGTCTGATATATTGGCCTCTCTCGGAGGTGCGTCCATGTCCCGGAATGTGCGCTGTGGACTGATTCAGGCAAGCAACGCGCTCAATAGCCGCTCGCTGCCGCAAGTCAAGAAAGCCATGATCGACAAGCACTTGAAGCTGATCGAGCAGGCGGCGAAAAAGAAGGTGAAAATTCTGTGCCTGCAGGAACTTTTCTATGGCCCCTATTTCTGCGCCGAGCAGGACATTCGCTGGTACGACCTCACCGAGCGCGTTCCCGATGGACCGACGACAAAATTGATGCAGAAGATCGCGGCCAAACACGGCATGGCGATGGTGGTCCCAGTGTATGAGGAGCAGATGCCGGGCTTGTACTTCAATACCGCCGCGGTCATTGATGCCGACGGCAAGTATCTGGGCAAGTACCGCAAACACCACATTCCTCACGTGCATCCGGGATTCTGGGAGAAATTTTATTTCACTCCGGGCGATCTGGGTTATCCCGTGTTTGAGACGAAGTTTGCGCGCATTGGCGTTTACATCTGCTACGACCGCCACTTTCCCGAAGGTGCGCGTGTGCTCGGACTGAACGGCGCGGAAATTGTTTTTAATCCGTCGGCCACGGTGGCGGGACTTTCGGAATACTTGTGGGAACTCGAGCAGCCTGCACATGCGGCGGCGAACGGCTACTTCGTCGGCGCGATTAATCGTGTTGGCCGGGAAAAGCCGTGGAACATTGGTGAATTTTACGGCAAGAGCTACTTCTGCAATCCGCGGGGCAAGATCGTAGCCCAAGCCAGCCGCGACAAAGATGAAGTGCTGGTCGCCGATCTCGATCTCGACATGATTCAGGAAGTAAGAAGAGTCTGGCAGTTCTATCGCGATCGCCGTCCGGAAACCTACGGCCCGCTGACAACACAGACGGGACAAACGGCGGCCGCGGACTAGAGAGTTCTCAGTTCCCAGTTCTCAGTTCTCAGAAAGTGCCGCTCGGTTTTACTGAGAACTGAGAACTGAGAACTGAGAACTTCTCTATGCGCTCACTAATCGAATCCAGTCCGCTCTACAACAAAGACCTCGCGCCCACGACCTCCGAGCGCCGCACCTGGGGTACCTACAGCTTCGCCGCGCTGTGGGTATCGATGTCGGTCAATATCCTGACGTACATGCTAGCCGCCAGCCTGATCCAGGGAGGAATGAACTGGAGGCAGGCGGTAGCCACCGTCTTTCTCGGCAACACGATCGTTCTGATCCCGATGCTATTGAACTCGCATCCGGGAGCGCGCTATGGCATTCCGTTTCCCGTCCTCGCCCGCGCGTCGTTCGGAGTGCTGGGCGCAAACTTCGCCGCGGTCTTGCGCGCCCTCGTAGCCTGCGGATGGTTCGGCATCCAAACCTGGATCGGCGGCGAAGCCATCAACACCCTGACCACCACGCTCGCGCCCGCTTGGGGACAAGTCGCCCACAGCACCGCGATCTGTTTCATGGCGTTCTGGGTCATCAATCTTCTAGTCATTCTCAAAGGCATCGAATACATAAGATTTCTGCAGGGCATCAGCGCGCCAATTCTGCTGGCAGTGGGCCTCCTGCTGCTCGGGTGGGCCTACAAAGCGGCCGGCGGATTCGGTCCCATGCTGTCCGCCCCGTCGCGCTTCATGAGCTTTTCGGATTTTCTGAAATTCCTTATCCCCGCGCTGAATGGCACGGTAGGATTCTGGGCCACAGTGTCGCTGAACATCCCCGACTTCACCCGCTTTGCAAAGAGCCAGCGCCAACAGGTCATCGGACAAGCGCTAGCCCTCCCCACAACCATGACGCTCTATTCGCTGATTGGAATCCTGGTGACATCGGCGACGGTGGTGATTTACGGCACCGCGATCTGGGACCCAGTGCAATTGCTGAGCCGCTTTCATTCTCCCGTGGCCGTGGTGATTTCGCTGCTGGCGATTCTGCTGGCGACGCTGAACGTGAATATCGGAGCCAACGTAGTTTCCCCAGCCAACGATTTCTCCAACCTGTGGCCCAGAAAAATCAGCTTCCGCACCGGAGGCATCATCACTTGCTTCATGGGAATCGCCCTGATGCCCTGGAAACTACTGTCCAGTTACAGCACCTTCATCTTCGGATGGCTCGGCGGTTACGCCGCGTTTCTTGGGCCGGTGGCGGGGATTATGATCTGCGACTACTTTGTGATCCGTCGGCGAGTGCTTTTGGTGGACGATCTCTATCTGCGCGGCGGTATCTACGAATATTCGCGCGGGTTTAACTGGCTGGCCGTGCTTGCGCTGGCTTTGGGAGCGGGGACGGCGTTGGTGGGATTGATCGTTTCGCCACTGCGAATTTTGTATGCGTATTCTTGGTTTGTGGGGTTTGCGGTTTCGTTCGCGGCTTACTATGGTTTGATGAAACTCCAACGGGACCTCTAACGCGCCCGCTAACGCGCCCGCAGAAAAAACACAATGAGATTAGGCCTCTCCGTCATCGTCTAAAACAGGACCATAGACACCTCCCAGATTATTTTCTGTCAGACTCTTCAATAGGGCGGGATTGATACTTGTCGACGAATACTTACCATTTTCTTTCCAGGAACTACTGTCAAGCCAGTTTGTATGCTCCCCGACCTTCTTAACCAAATCATCATGCGCCTTGCCAGTCGTCAGCCAACTTAATGCAATGGAACCCATAGTCCGCGAGCGTAGCCGCAAGTTTTTGGTAATTGAAGATTTCTTTCTGTCGGGCATTGAGGCTTTCGTAGCGAATTCTTTCAAAACCAGTGTATTCAACGCTCACGATTTTCTCCAACTTGATCGTAGAGTAACTTCGCTCCGTCGATCCCAATCACCCCTCACTCCTGGAACGTCACGCACACGCCGTTGGGGTCAATCGCCCCGAATTCCTTGGTCCCCCAGGGCTTGGTCTGCAAGGCACCGTTGGGATGCACCTTGCCGCCTCGCTCCTGGTATTCGGCGTACAGTGCCTCAATACCCTTCACCGCGAGGCGCACCGTGGTCTGGTCGCCGACCTTCCGGGCAAGTGTCTTGTCGTTCATCCCCGCGATGTGGAGGTACGCCTCGCCGCGGTTAATCCCTGCATAATTCGGAGGAGTAGCGTCGCGAAAAGTTTCCGTGAAGCGGCAGATTTCCGTCCACCACTTCAGGGATTCTGCCGCGTCGGCAGCGGGGAGAACGGGAATCGCGCCTTTGATGGTCGGTTCCATGAACGAAGCTGATACGAGGTGTGCTGGCACGGGATGCTAGGTGTTGGCGCGAAAGGCTGGCAAGACTTCTTTCTTGTACTTCTCCAGCGTGTCCTCCTCATCACCACACATCAAGTAAATATTGAACTGAGTAACTCCCGCGCGAGCCAGCGCGCGAATCTTTTCAATATGCGCCGCGGCGGGACCGAGCAGACAGAAGCGATCGGTCACTTCATCCGACACGAAGTTGCGGTTGCTACTCTCGACTTCGCAATGATGAAGGTAATCGTATTTACCGCGATCTTGTATATAAGATGTCAGAGCAGGCGGAAGTTCTTCCGGCTTATACCGCGAAACCAGATCGACGACGTGATTCGAAACCAGCGCGGGGAACCAGCGCACGCGTTCGCGTCCAACTTCCACATCATCGGAGATCCAAACAGGCGCGGCCGCCATGATCTCGATCTTGCGCGGATCTCTGCCTGCGGCCTCGGCGCCCTTCTTGACGAAACCGACGCACCACGCGATCAGGTCCGGATCGGCGAACTGCAAAATAACGCCATCGCCGACGCGACCAGCAAGCTCGAGCACTTTTGGTCCATATCCAGCAACCCACACGGGAGGAACTCCACCGTTCGCCCAGGTCAGGCGCGCTTTTCCACCTTCGTAGTCAATCTCGGTGGCGCCGGTAAGATTGCGAAAATCTTTTATGGACTCTTCCAACTGCGCAACCGTCACCGGCTTTTTGCCCAGCACGCGCCGCGAACTGTCACCGCGGCCGATGCCTAGTTGCATGCGTCCACCTGAGATCAAATTCAGCGTCGCGAACAGGCTTGACGTTACCGTGATGTCGCGCGTTGCAGGATTGGTAACGCAGGTCCCCAGCCGCATGTGTTTCGTGTTGGCGGCCATGAGCGTGAGCATGGGATACGGTTCGAGCCAGAGGACGTGCGAATCGAAGATCCAGCCATATTCAAAGCCCGACGCTTCGGCCTGGCGGGTGAGTCGAACGATGCGCTCCACCGGCATGTCGGGTTTGATGGTGATGCCGAAGTGCATGTTGTCTCCCAATCACAAGATCTTGTCATCCCGAGCGAAGCGAGGGATCTGCAGTTCGCCGCAAGATGCAGATCCCTCGCTTCGCTCGGGATGACAACTCGATATTCCAGGTCAAAATCAACCCTCGTAAGTTGGCGAGTTTAGCATAAAATCTGTGCTGCGCTGTCAGAGGAGAGCAACAGCCATGGGTTTTGACACCATCATCGTTAACGGTCGCGTAGCCACTGCGACTGACACTTACACGAGCGACGTCGCGATCAACCACGGAAAAATCTCCGCCGTTGGGCAAAGCCTTCCGCGAGAGAATGCGGGAAAGATCATCGACGCGGCGGGCAAGTATGTTTTTCCCGGCGGGATCGACGTGCATACCCACCTTGACATGCCCTTCGGAGGCACTACCAGCGCCGATGATTTCGAAACCGGTACACGCGCCGCGGCTTTCGGCGGGACAACTACTTTGATCGATTTCGCCATCCAGTACAAAGGGCAAACGCTGCGAACGGCGTTTGATACCTGGATGCAAAAAGCGTCCGGCAAAGCGGTTTGCGATTATGCGTTTCATTGCATCATCACGGATCTGGCGGACGCGCAGCTCGACGAGATGAATGCGCTGGTGCGCGAAGGTGTCACCAGCTTCAAGTTGTTCATGGCGTATCCAGGCGTGTTCATGCTCGACGACGCGAGCATTTTCAAGGCTCTGCGCGCGACCGCAAAGAACGGCGGACTGGTCTGCATGCACGCGGAAAACGGCGGCGCGATTGACGTGATCGTGCAACAGGCGCTGGCGGAAGGGAAGAAAGCGCCGAAGTATCACGCGTTGACTCGTCCTACGACGGCGGAGGCGGAAGCGGTTTCACGGGCGATTGCGCTGGCTGAAATGGCGGGAGCGCCGCTCTACATCGTTCATCTGAGCTGCAATGAGGCGCTCGAAAAAGTGCGCGAGGCTCGCGATCGCGGCCTTCCCGTTTATGCCGAGACCTGCCCGCAGTATCTGTATCTCTCGCTCGACAACTTTGATGCGCCCGGCTTTGAGGGAGCCAAGTATGTCTTCACGCCGCCGTTGCGTGAGAAGTGGCATCAGGAAAAATTGTGGAACGGATTGAAGCGCGATCATCTGCAGGTGGTTTCGACCGATCATTGTCCGTTTTGCTTCAAGGAGCAGAAAGAACTGGGCCGCGACGATTTCACCAAAATCCCGAACGGCGGTCCGGGAGTCGAACACCGTATGAGCCTGATTTATTCCGGCGGCGTTGCCGGAGGACGCTTCAGCGTGAACCGTTTTGTGGAATTGGTTTCGACGACTCCGGCAAAGCTTTTCGGCCTGTATCCGCGCAAGGGTACGATCGCTGTTGGCAGCGACGCGGACCTGGTCATCTTCGATCCGGAGCGCAAGCACACCATCAGCGCGAAAACTCACCACATGCGCGTCGACTATTCGATGTTCGAGGGAATTCAAGTGACGGGCATGCCCGAAACCGTGCTGTCACGCGGTCGAGTGGTGGTGGAAGCAGACAAGTTTATGGGACGCGCGGGTGCGGGAGATTTCTTGAAGCGAGCGCTCTACTCTCAACCTTAGCCTCCAGGAACTTGAGGCGCGCCGCTGCGTGGTAAAATAAATCAATCAGTGCCGCGTCGCGCGTGCCACTCGGCGCGTGTGGTTTGTAAGTCTCCACCTGCAGGCCCGTAGCTCAGTCTGGTTAGAGCGCTTCCTTGACACGGAAGAGGTCGATGGTTCGAGTCCATTCGGGCCTACCATTTCTTTCAATCAGTTGCCCAGAGTCCCGGGGCACATGGTTGAAGGGCACAAAGTCACCTTGAAGCGTGATTCGCGACACATCCCGTTTTGTCAACCAGCGAGAACATATGAAGTAAAAACAATCTCCCTGCGGGGACGGCCATGCTGGGCGGCCGGGTTTTGTCCACGGAGAACGCCGGCATGGGGCGCTATGCCATCGATTCGAAAGTGGTGCAGCGCATGTAGGCGGACGCGCTCATCCTTCATCCGTTGCCGCGTACGGTCGGGTAAGATTAGTCAGTCGATGCCGATCCGAGGGCTATGTATTTCCGCCAGGCTATGAATGGGCTCTGTGTGCGGATTGCGCCGTTGATCATGCTCGACAAGGCGGCGGGGAGTGCTTGGTGGTAGGGAGCAAGATGAATGTTTATAGGATAGCTTCGCACTAGTGAAAGGGACTTATGACGATGGAACTTATAGAACAAACCAAGCGCACCGATTACTTCGTCGAACTCGAGAAGCTGTATGGAGCTCATAACTATCATCCGCTCGATGTGGTGATCGAACGCGCGGAAGGGGTTTGGGTGTATGACGTCGAAGGCAAACGTTATCTCGACTGCCTGGCGGCGTATTCCGCGGTGAATCAAGGACACTGTCATCCTAAAATTCTGCAAACCCTCAACGAGCAGGCCCGAAAAGTCACGCTTACCTCGCGCGCATTCCGCAACGAGCAGCTGCCTCTGCTCTACAAAGAACTCCACGATTTGACCGGGTTCGACATGGCACTCCCGATGAACTCAGGCGCAGAGGCCGTCGAAACCGCGCTCAAGACGGCTCGCAAGTGGGGCTACAAGATCAAGGGCATTCCCGAGGACAAGGCCGAGATTATTGTCTGCGCCAATAATTTTCATGGCCGCACCGTCACCATCATCGGCTTCTCGACCGACGAACAGTATCGCGACGGATTCGGCCCGTTCACTCCGGGGTTCAAAGTCATTCCCTTCGGCGATGCTTGCGCTCTTCGCGAAGCCATCACTCCTAACACCTGCGCTTTTCTGGTCGAGCCGATTCAGGGTGAGGCCGGAGTCGTCATTCCGCCCGCTGGTTTTCTTCGCGAAGCGGCGGAAATTTGCCGCGAGAATCGGGTGCTTTTGATGACGGACGAAATTCAGTCGGGCCTCGGACGAACCGGCAAACTTTTTGCCTACATGCACGAGGGAATCACACCCGATGTGCTGATCGTGGGCAAGGCACTGGCCGGAGGGTTCTATCCGGTTTCGGCCATACTGGCGTCTCGAGAAATTCTCGCCGTGTACCGACCCGGCGACCATGGCAGCACGTTCGGCGGCAATCCCATGGGCTGCGCCATCGCGCGGACCGCGCTGCGCGTCCTTATCGAAGAGAAGATGGTGGAGCGTTCCGCCGAGCTCGGCGCTTATTTCCTGACCCTGCTCGAAACCCTGCGCAGCCCCGATTTGAAAGAGGTGCGCGGCAAGGGCTTGTGGATTGGAATTGAGCTATACAGCCCTGCGCGTCCTTATTGCGAAGCGCTCATGGAGGAAGGAATCCTGTGCAAGGAAACCCATGACCGGGTGATTCGCATCGCGCCCCCGCTCGTCATCAGCCGTCAAGAGATTGACTGGGCCTTTGAGCGCATCGCGAAAGTTATTCAGCGCCATTGAAAAGGGCTGGCCGACAGGCTGGGTTTACTTGACTATTGCGAGCAGCTGTTGGACAGCTCTCTGAGCTTCCAGTATCGAATAGCGGTGGTCCATCGCCCCGGCTAGATCGGTGTTCGCAAACGCGATCCGCCCGAAGGGCGCATTGCGCAGGATCTCTCTCGGCGCAGGCCGACCCTCCCGACCGAAGAAAAAGCCCGGTTGCGGGCTTAGATAGGCATGACCCCAGCGGTTAAGGATGATTCCAGCGATATCCCGCTGCGCATCGAATCCATGCGCACCAAACATTTCGGTGAATTGTTCGCGGATTCGTCTCTCATAATCCCTGAAAGAAGTTCCCAGCAATTCCCCGCGCCCGAGGTTACCCTGTTCCTCGGTGGAGTGGCCCGGAAAAGAATACAGAATCTTGAGGGAGAGGACGATGGGAGAGTCTGGACTGGTCCCGGAATCCGACACGCCGGTAAGTGCTAGTTTACGCACTTCAATATAGTTGCCGGTTCCCTCAAACCAGCGGCAGCCGCTCATCCCCATCTTGTACAGAAATCGCCAATTCCTTAACGCAACATTGGCCATCATGCACGGAGACCGGTGGAACTCCGCGTACGCCCTGCGATGTGAGTCCGGAAGGTCTTGCACGATGTGCTTGGTGGTCCAGCTTCCTCCCGCCAAAACCGCCGAGCGCGCCTTGACTCGATATAGCTTGCCGTCCTTGAGGTAGCAGATACTGACCGAATTGGATTTGGCAGGTTCGCCGCCATTTGGATGGCCGTCATGCTGGACAGAAATGGCAGTCGACGATAGCCGAACCCTGGCGCTGGTTTCCGGAGTGTCGAGTGCGGCAAAGTTGACGTTGTTGACGGTAACCGTCCTCACACCGACGGGGCCCGGGCTTGCATCATTGATCGCTGGACCGTTGATCGCACCCGGAATTAGGCTCTTTAGCATCAATCTTGCGATCGTCGTGTTGCCGCCCGGAAACATCTGGTCTCTGCTGTATTCATTGGTTACGGGATGCAGCATCTCGAATGCGTAATCGGAGTATGCCGACAGCGCGTCGGGGCCCAGGCCGGAGGCGCCGCCCTCCATGGGAGAGAGAAACGTCCGCACCGTCTCCCGGCTCAGGCCGAAGCGCTCCATGTAGTGCTGCTCCAGCGTGATGGAATCAAGGTATCGGGAAATTGCGTCCCCTTCCACTTTCGGATGGATGAATCGATCTCCTTGTAGCGGCGCACCCTTCAGCCAACGCAGCCACTCCGTCCGAGTTGCCTCGGAAACGGGAGCGCCTTTCAGCTTTTTCCCCAGCGGATCGATCAACCACATGCCCGGCTTCTGTCCAAAGCGCGGCCCGAACCAGAATCCGTATTGCCCATGTTCCAGGCCGACCGCTTCATAAGGAGTTTGAGAAAGAGGCATCTCTGGCTGAGGTCCCTCCCATTCTTGATAGTCGAGCTTCTGCGCTTTCAAACCGATGCTGTCGTAGAACTGGGCGATGAAACTGTCTGGAGAATGAAGTTGATAAATCGCCGAGCCCTGGTGCGCGATCAGCCGCTTGCCATCCACCAGGAACTCGTTTTGCTTGGCTTCACCACCGAAAATGGGATGGTTCTCAAGAACCAGGCATTTCATTCCGGGGCGCGCTTGCCTTTCGAAAAACAGGGCGGCGGCCAGTCCGCTGATTCCACCGCCGACGATGACGCAATCATAAGTCTCCCTGGTATCGATGACGTCCTCGGCCAGCGGGTCATAAACACGATCGCGGATGGTATGCCCGGCCTCGATGACTGCCCGCGTGTTTCCGTTCGAGGTGCTGTATTCGCCCACTCCGCCATAACCGGTAAATTCGTCTTCAGTCGTTCCAGCCGCAAGCAGTTCCGCTGGCGTGATGGATTTGAACAAGAGCGCCCCGGACGCCAACAGCGTGGAGCCGAGAAAATCACGACGGGTGATGGCATCGTTCATCCCCAGGTTCGTATCGCCGGAGACTGGTTTCAGAGTCATCGTTGTATTCTCCTCCTCCAAATCATAGACGGCACCCATACTTGAAGCGGGAGTTATTCCAGTCGCCGGCGAAAAGTCGGCGAGCAGAGTTCCGGCGGGCAGATCGAAGCGCGCGATGACGCGAGTGACGTACTCGGAATAAGTCTCGATGGTGTCTTTCCAGTCACAGCCATGCGAATAGCGGTTAGTTCGCCAACCAGACACAGGGAGTGAGTGAAGCGGTTTGACCGCAGTGGTCATGGACGCCCATTGGGGGCGGAGTTACAACGGTGCAACCCGACTCATTTCGCCATCATTTCACCAGAGCGGCCGCCGGCTCTGCTGGCGTCTTGGCATCGAGTTGGTCTCTCATCTGCTGCCACGCATGCCTGGCCTCTTCCACCGAACCTTCATCTTCGATGGTGGTAATGTCACCAGCATTCCGATTCTGGGTGACGGCCTTCAGCACTCGACGCATGATCTTTCCACTGCGCGTCTTGGGCAGCATCTCGACAAAGTTCAAATCCCCGATTACGGCAATCGGTCCGAGTTCATGACGCACCTGTTCCAGCAGCGCTTTCTTCAGTTCTTCCGATGGAACGAATCCTTGCTTGAGTACCACAAACGCCGAGATCACCTCGCCGCGGAGGTCGTCGGCGCGCCCCACCACTCCCGACTCTGCCACGGCGGGATGGGTGAGAAGCGCAGTCTCCACTTCGATGGTGCCGATGCGATGGCCGGCAATCTTAATGATCTCGTCGGCGCGGCCGGCGAACCAGACATAGCCGTCATCGTCGATGTGCGCCGAATCTCCGCTGTAATAAACATCGCGAATGATCTGCCAGTAATCGCGGCCATAGCGTTCTTTTTCTCCCCACAGCGCTGGCGTCAAGCCAGGGAAGGGACGCCGGATCACCATAATTCCTTTTTCATTCGCGGCACAGGGCTTGCCATCCACTTGCACCACCGCGGCGTCAATCCCGGGCAGGGGAATGGTCGACGAACCCGCTTTGATCGGTAGCAAGCCGAGCCCATATGGATTGCCGAACACCGGCCCGCTGGTTTCCGTCTGCCACATGTGATCGATAACCGGAATCTTGTCCTTGAAAATCTTTTTCTGCAGCCATTCCCACGCCGGCGCGTTGAGCACCTCACCTGCGCAAAACACCCGTTCCAGGTAATCATGATTGGTCTTGAGCAGAGGCGCATCGCCGTAGCGCATCAGTAATCGGACCGCGGTAGGTGAAGTAAAAATGCCGGTGACCCGGAACTCCTCGATCGCCGCTCTCCAATTCGTTTCCGCAGCCGGGTAATCAAGCGCGCCTTCGAAAGCAACCGTGGTGGCTCCAGCGATCAACGGCGCGTAAACAATGTAACTGTGGCCCACGATCCAGCCGATATCGGAGGTGGACCACCACACATCGGTAGGCTTGAGACCAAAGACCCACTTGCCCATGCTGTGGATATGAACCTGATAGCCACCGTGCGTGTGCACCGCCAGCTTCGGAGTCGCAGTTGTGCCGGAGGTGGCGAGGATGAATGCCGGTTCATTCGATTCCATTTCAACATAGTCCCCGGAGTGGCCGCTGGCGCCGCTGAGGAACTCTTCCCATGACACATCCCGCCCAGCAGTCCAGGGGATTTCCGTGCCTGTTCGTTTCAGCACGACCACGCGCTCTACTTCGCTTCCGCCTTGCAGCGCTTCGTCCACGATCAACTTGAGGTCAGTGTTCTTACCCTTGCGGTAGGTCACGTCGGCGGTGAAAACCAGGCGCGATCCGCTGGCCCGGATGCGGTCGCCTAACGCCTTTGCGCCAAAACCGGCAAAGACTACGGAGTGAATGGCGCCGATGCGAACCGTAGCCAGCATCAGGATGATGGCTTCAGGACAGGTCGGCATATAGACGGTGAGGCGATCGCCCTTCTTGATGCCCAAGCCGCGCAGCGCCGCCGCCACCCGCTCCACTTCGTAAAGCAGTTGGGCATAAGTGAAGATGCGCCGCTCGCCGCGCTCATTCAGATAGATGAGCGCCGCGTGTCCGCCCCAACCGCGTTTTACGTGATAGTCGAGGGCGTTGTAAGCCAGGTTGGTCTGCGCGCCGACGAACCATTTGAAGGTCGGCGGAGTCCAATCCAACACTCGGTCCCACTTGCGAAACCATGGTAGCTGGTCTGCCGCGCGGCCCCAAAAAGCATCAGGATCTTCTTTTCCTTCAGCGATCCACTTTTGCACGATCGGATTGACCAGGCTCATTGTGTTCTCCTCTTCACGCGCGCAGACGAATTCTTAATCGGGCCCCGCAGACCTACAAGGAAGGTGAAAGCGCTCCTGCGCGGACCTCCTGAGAGCGTGGCATACCGCTGACAGAATGGGAGACATTGTCCGTCGGGTCGTGAGCGGTCGGCAGTGACGCAGATCACAGCCTGGTGTGTGTTTACGACGAGTGACAAATGAGGAGGACTGCGGGCTTCGGCGTCTTGGCAGCCACGTATTACTGACTGATCAAGACCGAGCAAACGCACCCTTGTGTCGCCGGGCGCCTTCTCAGAAACGCAATTCCGAAACCGACGAGTCTAAGCACCGCGAATCACGATCATCAGTGACCGCCGTCACAGCGTCATTTTATAAAGCGACATAACGTTTGGCCCCATGTTCTGGGCCAAGGCCTGAGCCGAGCCGGAACGAGGAGGACACCGTCTATGTTGAAGCTGAAAAACTGGCTATTGAGCCTGTTAGTGGTGGCCATCACGGCCTTGCCCGTCATGGCGGGAAACAACGACGCAAGAACAAATGAAAATGTAGCGAACACAACCAGCGCCGAGGCTAGCCCCGCCGCGGCCAGCCCAAGCCCGAACCCAAGTCCAAGCGCAAGCGTAAGCGTGAGTGCGGCCACTGGCGATGCCAATGTCACGGCATTGCTCGGTGTGCTCGTCATGAAAGGTGTTCTCGCGCCCGGTGAGGCGAATGCCATTCGGAATGCCACTCCCGCAAGTCAATTTCAAGCCTTGGTCGACGTGCTCAGTCGCAAAGGAGTATTGAGCGCGGCGGATTTGTCTGCCGCGGTGAAAACCGTAGCGCCGCCCGCCGTTCTAGTGGCGGCTCCGGCTGCCGTCTCTGGAGTTTCGACGTCCCTCGGAAGCCCGGAACCCGCGCCCGTCACACAAGCTTCCGCTGCTCCGGCTGCGCCGCCAATGCCCCCCGCTCCGGCGGTGGTCGCGGCGATTGCTCCCGTACGGGTGTTTGGTGGCGACCCGCCCAAGAAAGATGGTCTGGTCCCAGCGTTCAAAATGGGCCCGGTCAAGATGACGCCCTACGGCTTCATCAAGGCCACCGCGGCACATGATTCCAGCTCGCCCGATGGCGATGACTTCCCGTTTATAGGGCTGTTTCTGAACTCAAGCAATATTCTGAGCACAGGTCCGACGAACGATCCGGAATTTCACATCAAAGCTCGTTCCACTCGTATCGGCGCAAACATCGAATGGCCGGACGCTTCCCCGAAGTTGACTTTCACCGGTCGCATCGAAGCCGACTATGAAGGCATGTTCAGCACCGTGGATAACCGCGACATCACCTCGATTCGAAACCCCAGTATGCAATTGCGCCTGGCATACGTACGCATGGATTATGCCGCCAGCGACAGGACGGACATCTTTTTCGAAGGCGGACAGGATTGGTCTCTCTTCGGATCGCCTGCCCTGCCTAACCTGCTCGAAACCACCTTCCTGGGTGCTTTCTATGGCGACATCTACACGCGTTCCCCACAGTTCATGTTGGGCTGGGTCCAGAAGCTGGGCAACAGCTCGTCGAATTTCAAGTTGATGCCCACCGTTGCCCTCATGATGCCGAGCAGCGGAGAAATCGACAAACTTTGCAGCAGTTTCCCCGCTGCCGCCAACGCTACCTGCCTGGCCGGCTACGAAAATCAGCTCGGACAAGGCGAGCGCCAGGGCGCCGACGCCGATCGTCCCGAGTACGAAGCCAGACTGGCCTTACAGTTCCAGCTCGACAAAGCACCAGGCGTGGCTCCGGCTCAGATCTTCTGGAGCGGATTCCACTCCCGGCGCACATCGATCGTTCCCACCGGCTCCTACCAGTGCGACGGCGGAGAGAACCCGCTGGCTTGCTCCTTAGAAGCAGCCTTCCCGAATGGCTTTCAATCTACCAGCAAACAATATGGCAACCAGATTGCTTTCCAACTGCCTACTCGCTGGTTCACTTTGGTGGCCAGCGGTTATAAGGGCGGCGACCTGCGCTTCTTCCTCGGCGGTCAAGTCAGTTCCTTCGTCGACGACGCCGGAGGGCTGAGCGCCGTACAGGGCGGGTATCTACCTCTCGACGGTGTGGTCAATGCTTCCGGCTCACCAGCTCTGGGTTGCAACGTCGCGCTGGTCGCTGGGGCGTGCCCCAGCCCCGCCAATGCGGTGGTAGTGCCGCAACGGCCGGTTCGGGCGTTTGGCGGATTCGTCAATCTCGGCTTGCCGCTTTCCCGTTGGTTTAACGCCGATCCCAAAGGCCACAACGCCGGCTGGCAGCTCTTTCTGCACATAGGCAAGGACCAGGTGGTGAATAGGGATCTGAATAACCCCAACTTCAGCGGGTCGTTGCCGCTTTTGATGGGCAAAATGTTTGCCGCTACGCTGTACTACAAGGTCAATCCCTGGTGCACCTTCGCCCTCGAGCAGTCGAACTATGCGACCCGCCTTGAGGATCACCTCACCCTGTACGACATTGCCGGAGTAGCGGGCAATGAATGGAAAGACAATCGGACCGAGTTCGGGCCGGTATTTACGTTCTAGTCCCGTGACCGCGTGATGGATCGGAGCAGCAACCATCACGCGGTCGTGGCATTAGATTTACCCCTGTTTAGAAATGTACCGCTTCACTTGGCAATGGCCGGAGCCTACAATGGCCGCTGCTAAGAATCGTGGGGACAGATTTGTTCCGATGCTGAGATAGCACAAGGAGGGATCCTGTCCCCAGCTTCACGGACTGGAAGGCACTATGGGCGCGACTCGCAACCTGCTTCGACTGCTGTTGGCGCTACTGCTCAACGCCATGTTCGCCGGCGCCATGCTCGCCAGTGAGGCCGCGTCCCGGTCCCAAGCCTACCCACTTCGGGTCACAGTCGTGAGCGCCGAGACTCACGCAATTAACGGGGGAACTCCGGTTCCAAAGGATTGCGATCTTCAGAATTTCTCGGCCTACTGCAACGCGAGCAGCAACCCGACGGCGCAGAGCATCATGCTGGTGCAAGGTGCCGACGGAAAGACCTTCCGCATTACCTGCACCACCGATTCAAGACGGTCCAAGTGCTCCCCGTTGCCCGTGGGGCAGACGTTTGACGCCCGCCAGGAAAAACACGGCATCACGGTTGTGTCATGGAATGCAAAAGGCAAGGAGATCAAGCAGCACTACGAGTTGGTTGCGGTTGTCTCCGCGCCCAAGTCGGGCGCTGCTGCACCACCGCCGCAGAATTCGCCAGTGCCTGTGACCGCCCCGCCGGTTGTCGCGCCGGTGCAGAGTCCACCGGTTGCCCCGCCCGCGCCACCACCTGTCTCCACTCAGGAAGCTCTAACGGGGAAGGTCAAGTGCAATTTCAATTCGACGCCCCCCGGCGCGGAAATCACCGTTGACTGGAGATATGTGGGCAGCACGCCCTCAGAAATCCGCCTGAGTCCCGGGACGCATGTGGTCGTCATTACCATGGAGGGCTTTGCCGAGTGGAAGCGGGAGCTCACGGTAGCGGCAGATTCAGCGGTGAATGTAACGGCTAACTTACAAAGGACGCAGCCTTAGCCGGATTGCTGTTGCAGCACAGATTTGAGCTAGCGCCTGAAGTTGGACCGGCGTATGATATCGCGCGAAAGTCGCGGTCCGTTTGACGAGGCAGCTTGCACAAGCCGTACGGGAGTCGTCGTGGTTGTACAGAAAGGCCGGCTCCTGGTTCTCACTTCATACTCATAAAGGAGAAAAACTGTGGCTAACGCAAATGTTGCATCTGATACCGGCGCCCTTGGGATAAGTCGTTGGTGGCGCGTGGTCGGCGGGGTGTCCATGAACCTGGCACTGGGCTCGCTGTATGCCTGGAGTGTCTTTGTGGCCCCGTTAGAAAAGGAATTCCACTGGAAGCGGGCTGATACCTCCAATGTGTTCATCATCGCGGTGGTGGTCTTTGCGCTGACGTTCATTGTGGCCGGCCGGCTGCAGGATAAACTTGGGCCTTTCAAGATTTCCCTGATTGGCGCCGTTCTGGTGAGCCTGGGCTTTTTCTTCTGCTCTTACGCGGATAGCATCACCAAGTTTTTCGTCTTCTTCGGCGTGCTTGGCGGATTGGGCAACGGATTTGGTTACGCCACTCCGATTCCTGTCATGTCCAAGTGGTTCCCTGACAAGCGCGGTCTCGCGGTCGGGCTGGCGGTAGGAGGGTACGGCGGCGGTTCAGCCATCTTTGGCCCGCTGGCGGCCAGTTACCTGATCCCGCACTTTGGCTGGCGCACCACTTTCCAGGTTCTGGGCGTGATCTTCTTTGCGATGACGGTCTTTGGCGCGTTCCTGCTGAAGAACCCACCCACGGGCTACAAGCCCGCTGGCTGGACGCCCGCTCCGGCTTCCAAGGCGGCGGCTACCACCTACGAGTTCACCCCCGGCGAGGTGCTGCGCACCCCTGCATTCTACTTGCTGTGGGTGGCGTACGCCTTTGGTTGCGCGGCTGGTCTGATGGTCATCAGCCAACTGGTGCCCTTCGCCAAGAGCGTGGGCATACCCAGCATCACCCTGGCTTCCTTTGGTCTGGTTGTGGGAGCGGCGGGCAACGCCGCAGGACGCATTCTTTCCGGCTGGATGTCGGACCACCTCGGCCGCGTTAACGTGTTGCGCCTAATGATCGGCATCTCGATGGTAGCCATGCCCATTCTGTATTACGTGGGCGGCAACGTGGTGGCCCTGTTCGTGATGCTGTTCATAGTTTACTGGTGCTACGGCACCCAGCTTTCGGTGAACGGGTCAACGGCAGCCGACTTCTGGGGTACCAAGAACCTGGGTCTCAACTACGGCATGCTATTCACTGCGTGGGGTGTGGCCGGTCTTC
>Ga0074044_10001161_pt1 | contig 24193 bp, 19 predicted proteins | sample BogForMeECP23OM1_FD_94443 | JGI IMG/M metagenome (GOLD analysis project Ga0074044, IMG submission 94443) | Bog forest soil microbial communities from Calvert Island, British Columbia, Canada - Bog Forest MetaG ECP23OM1 | ecosystem: Environmental > Terrestrial > Soil > Wetlands ... | reverse complement strand
CTTCGGCTTCAACGCTCTGACCAGCGAGTATGAAGACCTGGTAAAGGCGGGCGTGCTCGATCCGACGAAGGTGGTGCGCACGGCACTGACCAACGCCGGCTCGATCGCGGCGCTGATGCTGACCACCGAAGCACTGGTAGCGGAGATCCCGGAAGAGAAGAAGAATGCTCCGATGGGCGGCGGCCACGGCGGCGGCGGCGGCATGGGCGACATGTACTAAGAACGTGTGGCGCGGACACTCCTGTCCGCGAAATGCCGGCAGCAAATCAAAGCCCCGCTCGCAAGAGCGGGGCTTTTTTGTGTCTATCTCTGGATAGGCTACTTTGTTCTACTTCTTTGGTCTGTAAATGTAATTCACAAACACATACCCCCACGGTACCGCGACGATGGGCAATATCACCCACAAGAACGCAGAGGTGGTGCCTTCCGCTGGTGAACCCGCCAAGGTGCCCTTGGACCAGAGTGGGTACGCCACAAGAATCAGCCACAGGACTTTGTAGAATATCTCCAGCAGCAGGATCGGCAGCATTTTCAAAGGACGAATGATTCCTAAGCCCGCCAAAGTCGCGAACGCTGTCCAGACGCACCACGCCACGGCATTTACTGGCTCCCATACTCCTTGGTGGGTGAGGATGTGCGTCCAAGTGTCCCTACCCAGCACGAAGAACATTAAAATAAAGACCAGTCGCAAGAGGTAAATATTGATCCTGCGGACACCTTCGTACTGGTCGTCCCGTTGAAAAATGGCTTTGAGGCGGAAGGTCATGGAAATATCGTTGAAGTCATAGCTGCTGCGAATGCTCTAGCAGCTCGCGGAAAAAAGCAAATCTTCTCCACGAAGGGGAAGGGCACGACTTAGCGCAGCGACGAGACCCTCCGTCCGGAACGATCCAGGCCTGTTATCGGCCTGGACCGCTGGCTTTCGTTCGTGTGGCGCGGGCGCGCTCGCCCGCGTGACGGTGAACGGCTATTTCATCTTCTGCGCGATGGTGACGGTGTATCCATCTCCGTCTTCGAAAGCGAATTCTTTCATGCCGTAGAACTGGTCAGTCACGGGCATAGAGATTTTTGCTCCGGCATGCTGGACGCGATCTAGAACGGATTGAAGACTGTCCACTTCCATGTAGAGAGTCAGGCTTCCGCCGATGCTTGCGGCTAGTCTGGGATATTCGGCAGCGACCGTTTTCTGATCGTTGAAGAAGATTTCAACCAACCCGTTGGAGACCGACGCGAAGACGTAAGGCGACTGATCGGGAACGGTGATTGCGGTTTCCAGGCCGAGGATCTCGCGATAGAACTTCAGGCTGGCTTCGACACTGCGGACGACTAGATTGGGCGTGAGTTTCTTGATTTGCATGGTTTCTCCTCGTTTCCGAAAATTCGGTTCGTAAATTAGGTTCGTGAATCGATTCCGGAAAGTGCGTGTCATGAAGGACGATGGCACACACTTCCGGTGTGCTCGCATCGCCTCCATCCACGACCCTTGCGAGGAAGGACGTAGGTAGGGACCCTCATTATCCGACCATCATTGTCGGTGGCGCCGAGACTAATGGGCGCGCGGGCCCCGCGAGGTACGAGAAAAATAGTAACACAGCTTGTCAAGGAGAACGCAACGTCAGAGCAATCCGCGATAGGTGTTCAACCATTGTTCGCGGACAGCTTCCCAGGTGTAGTTTTGCGACTCCTCGTGGGCGTTCTTTGCCAGGCGAGCGGCGAGCGCGGGATCGCGCAACAGGCGGATGACGTTCGCGGCCAGAGCTTTCTCGTCGCCAACTGGTGAGAGCAATCCGGTGCGCTCGTGTTTGACCAGATAGGGCATGCATTCGGGCGAGGTGGTGACCACTGGAGTGCCTGCCGCAAAGGCCTCGATAATCGACAGCGGCATGTTATCGAGCCACGAGGCGTTGATGAAGATGTCAGCCTGGTCGTAATGCTTACCGATTTCCTGACGCGACGCGACTCCGGTGAAGTTGACTCCGGCAAGATTCAAGTCGGCAACCAGCTTGCGGACATCGCCTTCGAGCGGTCCGCCACCGACCAGATCGAGCTGCGCTTCGGGATATGCTTTTTTCACTTCCGCGAATGCCCGGACGACGACATCCACGCTGTAGTAAGCGGAGAAGCCGCGGGTGCAGACAAGGTGCGGACGCAGCAGAGTGCGCTCGCGATAGCGGAACTGCGTGAGATCGACGATGTTCGGCACAGCTGATGCGCGCAATCCGATTTCGCGGAAGACATCGACGAGGTAGCCGGAGGGAACGACAATCTTATCGACGCGAGAGAGAACGAACTTGGCGGAGCGGAAGCGTTGCAGGTGGTCGCGGGCTTCGACGCTGTGGTAGTTGATCAGGCTCTTGCGGCCGCGCGTCTTTATCTTCATTATTCTTGCAAAGAACCACGCCGGGGCGGGAGCGAGCAGGAAAGACCAGTAGGACGCGGAAAAGATGTGAGCAATATCCACGTCTTTGAGGCCGCGCCAGAGGTGCCAGAAGTAGATGGGCTCGCGCAGAATTGTGCGCAGGCCGGGAATGCGTTCCGCCCAGGCGAGAGCGCGCGGCAACGGCGGATCGACGGCGACGAAGCTGATGGCGATGTCGGGATCGTTCTGCCAGTGCTGCAGGAGCAAGTCGGCTTGGGCGGATTGTCCGCCGACGTAACGCAGGCTGGGCGCGACGACGCAGACTCGCAGGCGCCTGGACGAGCTTTCCTTGGAGGACTCGCTCATGCGGCGGAGTTCCTTCCGCACTTTTTCTGGAGCAACGTGACATAAAGTTCCACGTAGCGCTGGCGCACGCGATCGAGGCTGAAGTTTTCTTGTGCGAGCTGCCGGGCGTTGCTTCCCAGTTGCTGGCGAATTGCTGGGTCGGCTAGAAGATTTTGGACCGCGTCGGCAAATGCGGTTTCGTTGCCGGCGGGAATCAAGGCTCCGGGTTGCTGGCTGAGCAGTTCGGAATTGCCACCGACGCTGTAGGCGACGACGGGCAAACCCGCGGCCATGGCTTCGAGAATGACGTTGGACAAGCTTTCGGAATCCGAAGTGAGAACCGCAACATCCATCGACGCTAGAACGGCAGGCATATCCTGGCGATCGCCGAGAAAGATCGCGGAGGCGCCAAGGCCGAGAGTTGAAGCTTCCTGCTCCAGTTCTGGACGTAGCGGGCCGTCGCCCACTAGAAGAAATTCAGCATCCGGCATGCGCTGGTGGACTTGCGCCGCGATGCGCAAAAATCCGGAATGATTCTTATAATGATGATTCATGCGAGCGACCATACCAACACGGACACCACCGGGACGCTTCGGCAGAACTGCAGGCGCTGTGGTGAAAGCCTCGGCTGGCAGCGCATTTCCGATGATTGCGATTTTATCGGGCGCGAGTCCGGTGGCGATGAGGCGATCGGCGGCCGCTTGTGAATTGCAGACAACCGCGTCACACCAGCGAAAAGCGGCAGCCTGCGCGCGGAACTGCGCCGGGGTCATCAGGTCTCCGAGCTGACGATGGCTGCCGATGACTACCGGCACGCGAGCAAACCTGGCAGCCGGAATCAGCGTGAGATTGGCGTAGAAATCGAAAGCGTGGGCAACTTGTACCTGATGATGGCGTAGATGGCGACTTAGTTTGAGGCGGGTGCGCAGCGACTGCCACCCAAAGAGGCTGCCGCCAAGGGGAAATTGGGGAACGTCCGGGAAATTGTCGGCGAGCGGGCCGCGTCGGCTAACGCAACCGAGATACGTTTGGAATTGTGGAGGCGCGAGATTCTGGGCGAGGACGGTGAATTGACGCTCGGAGCCTCCCGTTTCAAAAGTGTTGATCATGAGAAACAGGCGAATCGCCAGATGAGCATAAGAGGGATCGGCCGGATCGGAAACATCGGGTCGCGGAGCTGTAGTCAGGCTGGCAGCGTCGTTGGCTTGCACCCGGACATCCTCCGAGATCATCCTCCCACCGGAGCGGACGCTAACGCGGCGGCGGAATTGGGCGCCTGGCGGCGAGAGTCGGCGACCACGGGGAGCGAGAACAGGCCAGCCGGCTTGATGTATTTTTCGAGGAAGTTGCGATGCCAGAGCTCGAACATCAGCAGACGCCAGATGCGTCCAGTCATGGTTTTGCCGCGGACGAGGTGGTCATCCATTAATTTGCGAACCCCGTCGGCGGCAAAGTAGCCGCGCTCGAGGGTACGGGGTTCGAGCAGGATCATCAGCATGTCTTTCAGCTCGTTGCGCATCCAGTGGACGAGGGGGAGCGAGAATCCCCGCTTCTGGCGATAGAGCACTTCGCGCGGCACGCCGACGCGCTCCGCCAGTTTTCGGAAAATGTACTTTTGCTGGTTGCCGCGCAGTTTCCACTCGGACGGCAGGCCAGCGACCCACTCGACGAAAACATGATCGAGGATGGGGACGCGGACCTCGAGCGAATTCAACATGCTCATGCGGTCAACCTTGGTGAGGATGTCGCCGACCATATAGGTTTTTGTGTCGACGTAGAGGAGCTGATCGACGGCGTCGTTATTCTTGGCGGGCGCCTGCGCAAAATAACGGCGCAAAACATTGGCGGGATCGTCGCTGCGGTTCAGAATCTGGCGAAAATCGTCCGAGAGCAGCGGAGTATCGCGCTCGAAAGCGGGCAGGAAAGACAGGTGGTCGATGTAGCGTTCCTGCCAGGGCAGCGAAACGTTGTAGCTGAACTTCCGGCCCTGCATGCTGTTAGGCAAACGCGGAAAGATCTGGTCGCGGAAGAAACTGCGGGCCCACCCGGGAATGTGCTCGAAGATGCGGCGGCCTTCGTGAATGCGGTAGCGATCGTATCCGGCAAACATTTCGTCACCGCCGTCGCCGGAAAGAGCCACGGTCACGTGCTTCCGAGCCATCTGCGAAACGTAGTAAGTGGGCAGCATGGAGGAGTCGCCGAACGGCTCTTCGAGCGAACTGGTGAGATGCTCGACGGTCTGAACAACGTCAGGTTCAAGGATCATTTCGTGATGATCGGTGGCGAATTTCTTCGCGACGATGCGAGCCCAGTGGGCTTCATTGAAGTCGTCCTTCTGGAAGCCGATGGAGAAAGTTTTGACCGGGCCGGAACTGGCGCGCGCCATCAACGCAACCACGGTTGAGGAATCCGTGCCGCCGCTGAGAAAAGCGCCCAGAGGCACGTCGGAGATCAAGCGCATCTTGGTCGCCTCAAACAGGCGCTGCTCCAATTCTTCCAGACATTCTTCTTCGTTCTTCGGCGCGTGCGTGTTGTATTCGGGAAGGTCCCAATACTGACGGATGCGGATCTTGCCGTCCTGAAACTCGAGCAGATGTCCGGGAGGGAGCTTTTGAATTCCGGTAAACGCAGTGATGGGCTCTGGCACGTATCCGTAATAAAGATATTCGAGCAGACCCTGCGAGTTGACTTCGGCGAGTTCAGGAGCAACGGCGAGAATCGACTTGATTTCGGAGGCGAAGTAGAGATTGCCGTTGTGGAACGCATAGTGCAGTGGCTTCTTGCCCAGGCGGTCGCGAGCGAGGGTCAATGTACGCTTGGTCTTGTCGTAAATGGCAAGGGCGAACATGCCACGCAGCTTCTTGACGCAGTCCGCGCCCATTTCTTCGTAGAGATGAATAATGACTTCGGTGTCGGTGTGGGTGCGGAAGCAATGGCCGCGGCTTTCGAGCTCGGGGCGGAGTTCCGGAAAATTGTAAATCTCGCCGTTGTAAACGATCCAGGAGCTGCGATCTTCATTGAAGACAGGCTGACGGCCGCCGGAGAGGTCGATGATGCTGAGGCGGCGCATGCCGAGACCCGCGCCGTCGGCGACGTAGAGTCCCTCGTCGTCGGGGCCACGGTACACGATCTGCTCGCACATGTGGTGCACGAGAGCTTCGGTAATGTTGCTCTCGCGAGTTGCGCTCACCACGCCGGCAATTCCACACATGGTCTTTCTTACCTTTAAACTTTCCCCACGGCTTACGCCGTGGGCTGCATTCTTCCGCCGCTTCGCGGCTAAGACCGTAGAACTTTGTTCCACCGCGGCATTGAAGCTCTAGTTCTCCCAGGCGGCACGGCTGAAGCCGTGCCCTACCCAATACCTACACGAACAGAACTTGGTTTCTCTGCCGGTAGCGGCACATCGGCCATCCGCTTGAAACGATAATCGCGGTAGTCGCCGGGATTGCCCTCGCGACCGTCGCAGGCGGCGAGCAGGATGTTAGCCATCTCGCGCGCGGTGACAAAGTGCAGCGTTTCCTTTCGATCGGTCGCGCCGCCGACCAGGGAGGAAAGAAACTCGCGGAAGCTGTCGCCGATAACCGCGTCTTTCTGGGTCGGGTTCATGCCATGGCAATGGAGTTTGATGAACAGCCAGTCGGGACGTCCGAGCACGCGGACCTGCGCCTGCTTCCAGAGAGAAAACCGGTGCATGGTTGGAGGATTGGCACCGGTGATACCGCCATTTTCGAAAACCGGCCGGGCGGAACGCAAGCTGCGACGCAGGTCAGTAATCAGCGGGCCTTGCACGATGAGAGGAAAAGTCCTGGGCGCGCGTCTTGCAGACAGGTCGTGCCCTTCACGGTGCGGCGCTGCCTGATCGAGCGGAAGCGCGCACTCGTAAACGGAATTGATTTTTTCGATCTGCGCCGGATGCCAAAAGCCGCTCGGCATGGTCAAGTCGGCGTAGCAGCCGGTCTCGGCAAGAATCTGCATTTCGGAATCGACGCCGCAAAAGCGTCCGGCGGCGGAGTTGGCGAGCGCGAAATTTCCGTGCACAAAAGCGTAGCCGGGACGATCGGAGCCTGCTTCTGTGGCGAGGCAACGATGGCGAAGGGCCAGCCGGTCACGGTATTCAGTGAGCACGCGGCGAGTGTTTTCGGCGGTGTCGGGGCGCGAAAATCCGTGATGCAGATGGACCTCGACTTCTCCCCAACCGGCGTGGCAATGATCGGCGAGCATCTCGAGCAGACCCTCGTCATACTGCTCGGCGGGATAGAAGTAAGTGTGGACTAGCGGGCGGCCATCGTGGTCGCGCCAGCCGTCGACCACTTTGGGATATTCGAGCGCCCACCATTCCAGGCGGCGCTCTTGCTCGGAGCGCGGGACGCGCTTTTGGCCGTCCTTGGGATCGATGGCTGGTTCGAAGTGATCGGCCAGTACAAAGATCACGTGCACCGGGCCGCGGGCAGGCGATTTCAGCGCACGCCAGGTCGCGGATGGCAGGACCTTTCTGGCATAGACGATTTGTTTCTTTAGAGCCATTTGGAAACTGGACTTCGCATACTTTGGTTCCGGGTGGACGGGAGAGGACGCTCGTCGCTCCACCGTCTTGTCATCCTCTTGCCGGCTTGCGACCACGGACGGCGATGGAAATCTCGCCCACGCGCATGTCTTCCATGCCCATCGCTTCATACCATTTGAACACCTGCTCGTAGGTGTGCTTGGACTGATACTTCGGAGAATACCAGTCAAAGGTGTCGAGCATGCGGGCCTCCGGATTCTTCTGCCGGTTCACCGGGAACACATGATGAATAGCGCCCGCAAGCGGACTGCCTACAAGAGGCACGCGCTTCAAGCCCTGGTTCAAGTTATAGAAAAACGGGACCGCAAATTTCAGAATGCCATGTAGCGTCTCAGGCTTCATTTTGTGGGTATAGCGGCGCCAGAAATCGCTGAAGCGGTACCATTTGTTGTATCCGCTGTACAGCCAGACCACGAGGAGTCCGCCGGGTTTCAGGTATTTGTCGAGTGTCTTGACGGCGGCTTCGCAATCCGGCGTGTGGTGGAGCACTCCAATGCTATAGATGACGTCGAAGCTTTCAGGAGCGAAGGGCAGGGCGAAGACATCGGACTGGAAAGCAACGAAGCCTCGGTCGGCAAGGTTGCTGGCTGCAACTTCGGCGGCGGCGCTCAAGTCGACGCCGACCACGCGCGCGCCCCAGCGGGTAGCGACTTCGGCAAAGCGTCCCATGCCGCAACCGACGTCGAGGACCAGTTTGCCTTTGAGGTCCGCGGGGTGGAGAGCGGTCTTCGCCAGGAAATGGCGCTCGGATTCGCGGAGCTGGTCTTTATCACTGTCGAGCTGCGTCTTCTGATAACGGTGCCACTGAAAACCGAAACTGGCGGCGTAGTGCTGCGCGTCAACAAAGCGCGCGATGCCCTGCACGTTGGGATAGACGCGCTTGCAGGCTGGGCAGACGTAGCCTCCGGCCTGGTCGCTTTCAAGTGTCGAGCCGCAACTGAGGCAGCTTAATATTGCCTGCAAGTCAGCGGACAGGGGAGACTTCACCGGTTGTTCTGCGGTCGGCATAAACCTCCAGGAAATGACGCGGCTTTTTCGTCGGCGGCGGCGCGCTGCCGCCGTCTTTTTGCTGTTCTTTCATCGTCTGCAACAAAGTGGCTGTAAACGCCGTGGCGAAGTATGGGTAGAACTGGTAGGCTTCCGGCGCAAATAGCGCCCCCACGATAAAGCCGACCTGGGTACCGATCAAGGCTCCTGCAAATAGCCTAACCTCGGGATCGAGACCCTTCATTCTCTGGAGCTCACCTATATTCTGGAAGTCTCGCCGAAAAAACAGCAAGTAAAGAAGCAGCACCGGTATGCCGCCTTCGACGGCGATCTGGAGGTAGGTCATGTGCACTTCGTGCCAGATGAGCGAGTAGGTTTCGAAGTTGCGACAACCCAGGCCGAACAGTGGATAATGCTCGATGCCCTCGATGGCGCGCTCCATGAGGTACTTGCGGTCTTCGTAGGAACCATACGCGGACTGCTCGGTAGCGCTGCTGCCGGACAATGCGCTAAAGCGATCGTAGAGTCTCCCGCCAACCGTGGATACGATGACGACCCCAATAAGCACGCTCGCCACGATCAGCCAATAGCGCTTCCCCTTGACGGCGATGAAGTAGAGCGCGGCACTGTAGGAACAGCACAAATCGATGAAACCGGCTCGGGATGCGGTGAGGAAAATGACGGTCAACATCAGCAACATTCCGACACACCAGAACGCCTTCACTATGGCGTTCCTGGCCGAAACGAAGAAAGCCAGCGCATACGGCAGCGACAGCACGACGGCGAACGCGAGGTCGTTTGGATTTGAATAGAAGCCGCCCAATACCTGGTCAAGCCGAGGCACGTCGTGACCTTTGATAATGACCGCGATACAAACCATGACCACGGAGAACGCCTGAATGAAGATGATTTTTTTCAGGCGGCTAAACGTGGTGATGACCAGGAAAACGAGTATCCAACAGACATAAATCTTTGAAAAGTCGGCGGTGCGCGTCAGCGCGCCGCCCTTCCATATCGGAGACAGGAAAGCTCCGATGTATAGAAGGATGATCATGTAGAGCAGCAGATGGACCATCTTCGGCAGATCTTTGAAAGTGCGCTTGGTCTTGCCCGCTGCGCTGAAAAGGCCCCAGATGGCCATGAAGATGGGAAGCTTGGCAAACGGGAGATAGGGCGGCAGGCCGGGAATAAAATCCTGGAAGCGGGTGCAATAGACCACGAAGAAACATGCCAGCCAGAAGAACGCGCTCTTGGTCGGGTCCGCCATCTTAATGGACATACGCCTTATTGGGGCTTCCGTCGTTGCTACGTTGCCGTTATCGCCGATGGCCACAAATTCCTCTTTTTCCCTTTCTCTTAAGCTTTCTTTTCCGCCAAGCGCGCCGGAATCGCGCGTACCGCAAGAGATTTCTTTTCCGCTACCAACTGCAGGATTTCGCCAAAGCGCTCGCCAATCGCCGGCCAGTCGTAGCGGGCGGCGGTTTCGACGGCGGCCTTTTCGTAACGTCGCCGCAGTTCCGGATCGCGCAACAGCATGATCACTGCCTGGGCGAACGCACCGGGATCGTCGGCCAGGATAATGTCGCGGCCATGATGCACATCCAATCCTTCAGCGCCGACGGTAGTGGAGACGACGGCTTTGGCGGTCGCCATGGCCTCGTAGATTTTCAGACGCGTTCCACCGCCGATGCGCAAGGGCACAACGATCACGGCGGACTGCCGCAGATGTTCGACCACCGAGGGCACACGGCCGGTAACTTCGACCGAGTCCGAAACCCACTTTTGAACCCGTCGGTCGGGATTGCGGCCGACGATGCGCAGTCGGGCCTGCGGCACCTCAGCCTTGATTGAGGGCCAAACCTGACTGCAAAAATACTCGACGCCGTCGACGTTCGGCTCCCAGTCCATGGCGCCCACGAAGGTGATGAGAGGCGCGGATGCATGGGGCGAATTCGAGGCCGCCGGATCGGACTTTGAAAGATCCGGGCGATATTGCGCCAGATCGACCCCCGTGGGAACGACCGACACGCGGTCTCCATTCACCCACTGCGTCATGATACGGCGATCGTTTTCGGAGACGGCAATCACATGCTGGAACTTGCAGACTGCAGCGCGCTCGTAGTGGAGCATCTTTCGGAATTCGATGTCGTACATCATCTTTTTTGCCGGATTGCCCGCAGTGGCGGCGTGGCGGCGCCAGATTTCGCTTTCCACGTTGTGCTGGAAGAGCACGCTGGGGATAGTGAGTTTTCCGGGAAAGTTGACCGCGGCATCGAGGAAGTCACAGACTGCGACATCGAAGCGCTGCTCGCGGAACCAGGCCCGTATCTGTTTCTGGATCTTGGCGTGAGCGAAGCGGCTGACCGCATACGGCGGCTGAGCGGGGAGATGAGCCAGATAGTCGAGGCCGCGCGCCGCTCCCGAGAGTTCGCGCTTGCCGGTCGAGACAGCCACCGCACCTGGCAGCTCTCGCTGCAACTCGCGCTCGTAATCTGGATCGGGCGTTCCTCCATAGTATGAGTAAAACGTAAGTTCATGCCGCGCGGACAGATGTCGCGAGACGTGGTAGGTGCGGATATTGCCGCCGTTCTGCACGGGGAGCAGCTTATCGGCTTTGACCCAAAGGATTCTCATGGCAGAATCAGCGATCATTTTTCAGCAAACCGGTTCAGCGAACCCAGTTCAGCGAACCCACACTGCCTTTCTGCCCGTAACAAAGTTGATGAAGGCAACCATGGCGGCGGAATTAAGGACGACGAAAGTGCGCGCCGGATCGGCAATGCGCGAGAGTGGGCCAATTTTGACGCCTGCAAGCGCGGCCAGGCTGAGCGCGTAAAACGCCACCTGCGCCCCGAGCGCAGCGCGATAGAGCGGCTGGCGCAGGAAGATCGAGGAGGCCAGGAGCGCCAGCAAGGCAAACGGCACGGCCAAGCGCGAGAGCTTGTGGCTTACGAATTCGAATCGAATCGCGTTTTCGGAGCTCAACAGCCACGGGGCCAGTTGCAAGAGCTGATAGGAGCCGCTCAGGGTGCGAACCTTGCGGGAAAATTCACGGCCTTCGCCCAGGTCGGGCGAGTCCCAGGCGCGGGCGCGGGAATCGAAGATCACGCGAAATCCCTGGCGCACGATCTGCATGGGCAAGAGGACATCGTCGAGGATGGTACCCTCGGGCAGTGGCGATGCGTCGAGCAATCTGCGGCGGGCGCAGTAGATGGCGCCGGTGGCGCCGGCGACCGAACCCGAGGCAGACTCCAGCTCGCGGATCTTCTTTTCGACCCGCCAGTACAACCCGATGCCCTTCCCCGTCTCTCCGCCGATGGGGTCGCCGAGCATCAATTCGCCGCTGGCGGCACCGACATCAGGATCGGCAAAATTCTCGATCAGCAAACGCAGAGCGCCGGATTCGATCTGCTGGCGGGCGTCGGTAAACAGCAGCACGTCCCCGCTGGCCAGTTTGAAAGCATCATTGAGGCCCGCGGCTTTGCCCTGGGATACGGGCTTCATCAAAATTCGCACTCGGGTGCCCACCCCGGAATCGCGGGCGTAGCCGGCGAGAATCGAGGGCGTGCGATCGCTGGAACCGTCGGAGACGACGACGATGTCCAGCTTCCCCTGGGGATAGTCGAGCGTCAGCAGGTTTTCGAGTTTGCGAGCAATGAGCGCTTCCTCATTACGCACAACCATTACCGCCGAGACTGCGGGGGCAGCAGCGGAACTTCGATCGGAACTGCGGCGCACCGGCCGCGGCGCCCATCGGCTGCGCAGCCAGAGCCACACCGGATAGCCAAGGTAAGAGTAGCCAACGAGCGCGGCCGCGAACCAGAAGATGTATTTGATCTTCATCATTGCGCCCGCCATTATTGGGCACCCCGGCCCCATAGCACAGTCTTGACCGTCAGGAACATAATCAGCAGATCCAGGCCAATGGAAGCGTTCTTGATATAGAACAGGTCGTACTGGAGTTTCTCGCGCATGTCTTCGACCGTGCTCCCGTACTTGTACTTCACCTGTGCCCAACCCGTGAGGCCGGGCCGCACCATGTGGCGCACCCCGTAATAGGGGATGTCTTTGGAGAACAACTCGATGAGTTCGGGTCGCTCGGGTCGCGGGCCGACGAAAGCCATATCGCCTTTGAGCACGCACCACAACTGGGGAATCTCATCGAGGCGAGAGGCGCGGAGAAACTCGCCGACGCGGGTAACGCGGGGGTCGCCATTGCCCGCCCACTGCGGACCGTTGGCGGCTTCGGCGTCCTGGCGCATGGTGCGGAACTTCACCACCTTGAAATGGCGCCCGTTCTTGCCCACTCGTGTCTGGGTATAGAACACGGACCCCTTGGAATCGAAACGGATGGCGAGCATGATCAACGGAATCAAAGGTAGTGCGAAGATAAGACCTACCAGCGAGATAGCGATAGAGAGAGCGCGTCGAACCAGGATAAAGACGTTGCTGCGGCGAAAGCCCTCGCCAAACACCAGCCAACTGGGGGACAGATTCTCGACCTCGATCTTGCCCGAGATTTTCTCCAGCCAGGAGGTGGCTTCCTCGACCTTGACCCCCTGCATGCGCAGGTCAAGCAGTTCCTGCATGGGGATGGTACCGCGGCGATCGGGCATGGCGACGATGACGCGATGGACTTTTTGCTTGTGAACAACATCCATCAGGTGCGCGGCCACGGAGTCGCTGGTGACAGCGCCCTCCATCTTGCCGGTCCAACTGGCGATCTCGAGGCCGAGTTCCGGATTCTGGCGCAGGCCTTGTACCACACGCTGGGCGCGCTCGCCGGTACCGAGGACGTAGACGCGCTGGACCAGGATGGGTAGCTGGATCAGCCAGGTAAAGCCAAACCGCCATCCGAACAGGGCGACGGTGAGAATGATCAGGCCGATCCCCAGGGGACCGAATTTCGCAAGAAATACAACCAACAAGCTCGAGCTCTGGTCCGCCTCCAAAACACCATTCCCCACCAAGTAGTTAGGCCATAACTTGCCCAAGCCCGCCAGGATGAATGCCAGCAGGCCAGGGACCATGAGCAAGCGGAAGTAAATGTCATCACTCTTGGTGTTGAGGGGCGCGGTGTCGTACAGGTCGAACAAGTGCGAACACAACAATACCAGCAGGGTGACTCCGAGGATCTTGTAGAAGCCGCCCTCGTAGACAAGCGCAAAGTAGGTGTCTTGCTGACGTACCAAGAAGACCCCGAGCAGGAACGAGGTCGCAACGATCAGGACCTCTCCGATCAGCAGGATCAGAGTCCGGGTTGGGTAGTAAACATTGAAGAGCCGGATCAACTTGGCCTCGGTTCAAATTCATCTCGCTACTAGGCTTGGCTGCTCACGGCCTCGCCATAGTAGTACTTGGTCTGTGCAAGATCTCCTGACGTGATTCCGTTAAGCACAACTCCGAGCAGCAGCTTGTCCGGAAATTCCTCGCGGGCGCGGCGCGCCAGATCGGAAGGCGTCACGTTGGAACGCACCACCATAAGGACGCCGTCGCAGGCAGTGGCAACCAGTGTGGCATCGGACACGGGAATCACGGGTGAGGTATCGAGAATGATCCAATCAAACAAGGGCTCGACCCGCTGCAGGAACAGCTTTAGACGGCCGTTGGAGAGCAGTTCGGCGGCGCTCGGAACGATCCGGCCAGCGGGCATGAAGAACAGGTTTTCCATGGGCCCGCGCTGCAGGGCGGCGAACTCGTCGCATTCGCCCAACAGGTACTCGGACAATCCGGGCGACGGGGGCGCTCCCAAGTGGCGGTGCATGCCGGGGTTGCGCAGATCGGCATCGATCACCAGGGCGCGACGCCCTTGCTGCCGCACCATGACCTGGCCGAGATTGGCAGCCACGAACGACTTCCCTTCTTTCGGAAGCGCGCTGGTCACCATCAGCCGTTTTAGCGGCATCTTCTCGCGGATCTGGTAGAGGCGCGAGCGCAGCGTGCGGAACTCTTCCGCCCCGACGCGACTCTCGTCATCCTTGAAGAAGAGCATGGTGAGTGGATCCGGGCTCCATTCCGTCCGTGGGCAACGGGCCAGCAGGGATTCGTAATTGAATCCGGAGCCCATGCCTGGCATGGCGGCGGCTCCCGAGGGTTGCCGCGCGGACATCGAAGGCATCGCGGGCATGCTTTCGCGTTGCACTTCTGGTTGGTCGAAAGTGGGCTCGACGTGCGTCCCCGTGGAGGTTGCTCTTTCCTGTTCGGCGCGTTTCAAAGCGTCATGGATGCGGCTCATAGTTTCCTTTCCTTGGGGAGATCTTGTTCTTCCGATTGGCGCAGGCGATCGGCCAGTGTCGCCAAGGTGCGTAAGGCTTCGACCAGATCGAACTTTTCGGATAACGGCACCGGCGCCGTCATCGCGCCCGCGGCGTTCCCATCGGTAAGATCGAAATCGCGGGCGACTGAATCGACGACGTCGGCCGAGACCGTCTTTTTCTCATCGACAAAGGCACTGACCAGGCAGTGCTCGCAGAGCAAATTGATGATGCGCGGTATGCCCAGCGAATACCGGAAAAGGGCAACGGTGGCGCCGGCTTCGAAAATGAGGTCGCCGTTCGACCCCGCGATGCGCAGGCGCTGGGTGATATAAGACTTGGTTTCCTCAAGATTGAAAGGATGAGTCTTGGCGCGCAGCGTCAGGCGCTGCCGCAACTGGCGCAACTGGGGCTGCTTCAATCGCTGTTCGAGCTCCGGTTGCCCCACCAGAATGATCTGCAGAAGCTTCTCGGTGAAGGTTTCGAGATTGGTGAGCATGCGGATCTCTTCGAGCACTTCATCGGTGAGGTTCTGGGCCTCGTCGACCACCAGCACCGCGGTCTCACCGGCGCGATAGCGATCGAGCAGCCAGTTATAGAGGCGCTGCAGCAACTGGCTCTTCGACGTGGCGTCGCAGGGAATGCCGAAATCGGCCATCATGAAATCGAGAAACTGCGGCACATCCATGCGCGAGTTGAAGATGAAGGCCGTGGCCACCTGCTGCAGCCGGAGCCATTCCATCAACTTATTGATCAGCGTTGTCTTCCCGGTGCCCACTTCGCCGGTGAGCAGGACAAAGCCTTTGCGACTTTGAATGCCGTAGGTGAGGCAGGCCAGCGCCTCTTCGGTGTGCCGCGTCAAAAACAGGTAACGCGGGTCCGGATTGACGTTGAACGGGTTGGCACGAAGTCCGAAAAATTCTTTGTACATACGCTTGCTTTAGACCCCGACGTTCTCGTGCTCTTTGGGCGAAGGCGGCTCACCTCGCCCCCAGAAACTGCGGTGTCCGTTGCCGTGGGCAGGGGCCTGGACTTCTTCCTCACCCAGCCAGGGCACGGAAATCAGGAGCGGCAGATCCATGATGGCGGCAGCATCCTTGGGCGTGCGGATCGACTTGTCGCCGAACTCCAGAACAATGGCGATGATCAGACCGAACCCCAGTCCGACACCCAGGCCGCCGGCGGCGAAAAGCGGACGGTTGGGGAAACTGGGAGTTTCGGGCAGTCCAGCGGTGGCCAGGATTTCCATCTGTTCGCCCTCCTGCTGGTTCTCCATGTTGGTAGCCACTGCGGATTGGTTCTTCTTGGCCAGCAAATCTTTGTAAAGGGCCTGGGCGTTATCGTTATCGCGGGTGAGCAGCTTCCATTGCTCCTCGATACCCGGGCTCATGGCAGTGCGGCTTTCATAGACATTAATCGAGCTTTGCAGTCTCTTCTGGTCGACGGTGGCCTGCTCGATGACACTCTGGTACTGGTGAATCTGCAGCCGGAGCTGGCGAATTTCAGGCGGTTCGGAGGCGTTGGCCTTTTCGCTCGTTTCGGTCGAATTGGCGGCCGCGGCGTTGACCTCCTTCAGCTTCTTCTCGACCTCGGCGATATCAGCCTTGGTCTTAATCACGTCGGGGTAATCGTCGGTATAGCGGGCCTGCAGTTGCAGCAATTGCGCTTGCAACTGGGTCAATCCCTGTTCGAGGGTCTGCGGATTCGTACTGGACTGCGAGGTCTTCCAGGCGGCAATTTGCTGCGCCAGCATGCTTTCGGTATAGGCCTTATCCTGCTGGGCGCGGCTCAGGGTCTGGGTGGTGGCATCGAGTTGCGTGTTCAGCGACATCAGCATGCGCATGTTGTTGTCGGCGTCCGTGGGCAGCTGACCGAAGTATTGCTTTTTGAAGGCGGCGAGCTTGCCATCCTGCTCGTCGAGGGCGCGTTTCGCGTCATCGAGCTGGCGGCTGAGAAAATCGGTGGTACCCGCGGCGATCCCGGCACGCTCGCGCAGGTTTTCGTCCACGATCAGCGAGGTCAAGGCGTTGCAGATTTTTTGTGCGCGATCCGCCTTGCTGTCGGTGTAGTTGACCGTGAAGCCGGGCACCGGCTCGTCGGTGACCGAGGGCTTCTTTTTCTTGGCGGCGGCAATTCCCGCCTGGGCGGCAGCGCTCATCGAGGTGATCATCGGCTCGACCTGCATGTTCGACTGGATATCGGAGATGAGCTTCGTCTCGTCGTCCGGCTTGGCGAGCCCCAGGCTCTGAATCACCGGACGCAGGCGGGTAGGGCTCACAACCTCCTGGCTGAGAGTCTGCACACGCTGCGTGAAATCCTCGGTGATGACCGGCTGGACGTAGTTGTCGGGCACTTTCTGGCCTACCACCAGCACTGTGGCCGTGGATTTATATGTCGGCGTGAAGCCATAAGAGACCATGAAGCCCACCAGCGGGGCGAGCAGTGCCGGGATCAGGATGACTTTCAGGCGCCGCCGCAGCATCGCCAGATAATCGTCCATCGTCAGTTCGCGATTCTCACTCATACTGTTCACCAATCCGGCCGCCCAGTGCGGCCAAAAAAAGTTATTCGATTCGAGTCGGCGTGGGGTGCCATTCCACCCCAATCATGCCCTCGTGCCGCTGAGAAATCCTGCCGGTGCTTCCCGGCAAGTCAACCGGAACATCGCCGGGAGTATTGAAGTCCACCTCGCTGAAGCGATAAGCCGCGAAGAAGTCGTAGGAGCGTCCCAGATGTTTGCGGAAAATAACTCCGGCAGAGCCTTCGTTATAGCTGGTGGCATTTACGGCCCCAAGAAGCGTGCTCTGGAGGTTCTGGATCCTCTTGTTGTTGGAGAAGCCGGCATCGCCGTAGAACTCCCACGTGCGTCCGAGTGGGCGTTTATAGCCGAGCCGAGCCGCCTGGGTATCGGCTCCGGCGAGAAACCCCGATCCTGCGGAAGTGAATTTTTCGTAAGTCGCAATGATCGACGCATGGCCAATCTTGTAGCGCAGTAGAACCCGCGCGCTCACCGACCAATGCTTGTAGTCGCCACCTTCTTCCAGGTCGGTGTACTGCGGACCGGCGCCAGCAATGAGGCTCAGCCTGCCGGTGATGGTATGGCTCCAGCGGACATTGAAGATGTGGTTATAAATCTCGCCGCCGCTGGCCTGCGGGAATTGAAAGAGCTGAAAACCGTAGACCGCTCCGATCTGATCACGACGGGAAATCAGATGGCTGTATCCGCCCTCAACTGTGACCTGGTCGCTGTCGATGAGAGTGTCGGTGGGATCGTAGAAATGAGCGTTGCTGAATCCGCCCGCCACGGTAAACGCGGAGCGTGGATTGATAGCCTGAACCGCGTCGAGAATCGCGGTGTTCGCGAGCCTGGGGATGTCTCCGATCGAACCGAACTGCGCGTTGGTAACGGTGCCGGGCAAACTACCACCTTGCATTCCGATGCCCATGGAGCCACTCGCGAGACCCAACCCCGGGGCCCCACCATATGTGCCGATGAAAAAGGAACCGTCGGGCAGATAGCTGAAGGCGTCGCGCAGCGTCAACTGGCCAGTGCGCCAGCGCGTCACGGCCTCCAGGCCAACGGCTTGCAGTTGCTTCGCCTGATAAGGACTGCCGTAAAACGCCCCGCCCCCGAGGTACTCGAGAAAGAGATCGCTCTTGGGCCAGAATTTCTGGAGGTCGAAGGCTCCGAGAACGCGGGTGATGGACTGTATGTCGGAACCGCCGATCTGGTTACTCCCGTTCGTGTCCGCCGCTTCGCTCACCTGCAAAGCTGGGGAGATGAAGCTGCGGCTGGCGGTGCGCAGTTCGAGACCGGGCTCGTCCAAACCCGTCACCGGTGGGTTCTCCGGGTTCAGCACGGGCGCATTCTGGCCGAAGGCCGGCGCTGGAACTGGAGCGGGATTTTCTGGCTGGGACTGGGAGCTATTTTGGGCGGCCGCGCAAATGCTCATGCCGAAAATCAGCAGCGCCAACCGGACTGTTCGCATTCTTAACATGCTTTTCACCCGTGGATCCCTTAGTGCCGCGTCTGCTTTAAGGGACGACAATCGTGTCCCCCGTCCGCAGTAGATAGTTCTGTTCGATATCACCTTTAATCAGCTTGCGATAGTTCACCGGCAGTTTCTCCTGCTTGCCGTTCTCGGTGCGCAGGACGTATATGCCCTTGGTCTTGGCAAACTGGTTCAATCCGGCGCTGGACAATGCCTGCAGAACGGTCATGTTCGGTGACATGGGCATGGGCCCGGAGTGCAGAACCTCGCCATTTACGTAAATCCGCTTGCTGTTGATCGCGGTCACCACCACCGTGACCCGCGGGTCGGCAATGTACTTTTTCAGCTTAACGATCAACGATTCCGACAGTTGCTGGGGTGTCATGCCGGCGGCCTGCACGTCGTTCAGCAGGGGAAGCGAGATTTTGCCATCGGGACGCACCGGCAAAGTTGCGGTAAGATCCGCTTCCTTCCACACCGCTACGTGGAGCACATCTTCGGGGCCGATGACATATTCGGGTCCGCCCTGGCCGTTGGGAACGACACTGTTTGGCTTGTCGGGAGCGACCCTGTCAGAAACGGGGCTGGCAGGGGCGGGAGTCGCATCGGCCTGAGCGGGCGTATCCTGCGCCAGCGCCATGCTGCTGATCAGGACCAGTGCCGCAATCGCCGCTTTCCATAATGATTTCATGTCGATTCCTCTCAGTTTCAATATCTCAATGTCCCAATGTTTCGATCTTTACGCCCCGTATTCTTCGTACCCGATCTGCTTCAACTTGTAGAGCAGCGCCTTATAGCTGATCTGCAGCTCTTGCGCGGCCCGGCGCCGGTTCCAGCGGGTACGAGTCAAGACCTGGAGAATGATTTCCCTCTCAGCTTCGCGGGAGGCGGCGCGCGCCGCGTCTTTCAGAGAAATTTTCTCGCCGTTGCCGCCGACGCGCCGCAAGAGCGAGCGCAATCCCCCCATGGCCAGGGTTTCATCGCCGAGCGCGACAATGGCGCGCGCGGCATCTTTCAGTTCGCGAATGTTTCCCGGCCAGTTGTATTCCACGAAGAAATTCTGGGTTTCGGGACTGAGCGCCGGCACGTCACGGCAAAAATCACGGGCTGCGGCCGAAAGAAACCAGTCGCGCAGAACCGGAATATCCTCTTTCCTCTGGCGCAAGGGAGGCAGCCGCAAACAAACCCCGCTGATCCCATAATAGAGGTCCTCGCGGAACTTGCCCGCCTTGACCTCGGGCTCCAATTCGCGCGAGGTTCCGCAGATGAAACGAGGCACGCGGCGCTGCTCGGCGCCCGGCAAACCGATCTGGCGAGCCAGTTCCTTCTGCACCGCCGTCGTGAGGTCTCCGACTTCCTGCAAATAGACCGTTCCGCCATGCCCGTCGCAAGCCGCCAGAGTGTCTTTGCTGGCGTCACGAGCCTGATAAACGTGAAACGGCTCTGCAGCGCGGCTCGACAGAACATGGATGCGCGCCGCCGCTGCCGCTTTGCCGGAACCACGCTCGGCCACCACCAGCACGGGAACATCATTCTGCGACAACTCGCGGATCACGGCTTCGACGGTGCGCATGCCGGCACTGACGCTTTCGACCCAGAAACGGCCGCTGCCGTTCGGCGAGGTTGTGGTAGTTGCCAGGATTCCGCTTCTCTCTAGGTCCATACTGTGCTGTTCTGCTTCGATATTCCGCGGCCCAAGACAGCGGGGGGGAAAGTCTTGGGAAAAAAGCTCACACGGTCTAGAGCACACTCGCTGCCAATCCGGTCAAAAACATTTGCAAGTTACTAAAATAATATACCCTACTCCGTCAACGACTTGCGAATGAAACCCTGCATTGTGACGTAGCTCACACCTTACCACATTGCGGACAAATGGGAAATTTATTGCCCAGCACTTTCGTAATCTATGGGCACTACTTCCCACTTGCCCATAGGGCAAAGTCGCCTAACCCTCTGTAAGCGCTAGCAAACTTGGAGTCCACGTAAAGGCTGAGTACCGACTTCGATGGGTGGGGAGGAACGGAAAATCTTTTCCTATTCCCCGCGGCACGCGACTGGGATACGGCGACTTGCATGTCGCGTGGAGGCAACCGCGCCCGGAGGTCACTCCTGCTCGGTAACCCGAAGTGCCCGATTTACTTGCTGGTTTTAGTTGGCGCGACGAACCACTTTCGCATATTCTCAGACCCAGGCGCGCCATATGGGTACCGTTATCGAACTGGTTCCGCCTCCCCCTAAGAGGAAGGATCGTCCGCCGTCCCGCTTGCCCTATTGGCAGGCGGTGGCGCTCCTGGTGCTGACCGCCTGGCTCTACGCCTCCATTCTCGCCCACCTTTTCCTGCAGTGGGTCGGGCCCCACAGCGATCCGAATTTCCAGCACGGGATCTTTGTTCCCCTCTTTGCTTTGTTTGTTCTCTGGCAGGACCGCGAGAAATTGAAAGCAATCGCGCCCGCCCCATCATGGACCGGTCTCCCACTGGTGGTACTGAGCCTGCTCATGCTGGTTCTGGGAGTCTTAGGCGCAGAGAATTTTTTGTCGCGGGTCTCGCTGCTGATCCTGCTGGCGGGGCTGATCATTCTGATCCAAGGTTGGCCGTTCTTTCGCGCCGTCCTCTTTCCTTGGGCGTTTCTGATTCTAATGATCCCCATCCCAACCTTGATCATTAGTCAGGTCACCTTTCCCCTTCAGTTGCTGGCCGCGAAGCTCTCAACCGCACTTCTGGAACTGGTCCACGTTCCGGTGCTGCGGGAGGGAAATGTGATCAGGCTTGCTTCCATGCCACTGGACGTCGCCGAAGCCTGCAGCGGAATCCGGTCCCTTCTAACTTTGGTGACGCTGGCCATCATCTACGGGTACCTCATGGAAACACGCAGGTGGGCGCAGGTGGTGCTGGTATGCTCCGCTGTGCCCATCGCGGTGGCGGCCAACAGCTTTCGCATTTTTGGCACCGGGCTGCTGGTGCAGTACTGGGATCCCGATAAAGCAGAGGGGTTTTACCATGCCTTGGGCGGATGGCTGATCTTCGTGGTGGCACTGTTGATGCTGTTCGCTGTACACCGCGTGATCTCGCTCCTCTGGAAGAGCGGCCCGGTTGCACCGCGCGATCTCGCGCACGCGGAAGAGCAGCCCGCAGCCGAAATCCACATGAAATTTGGCTCACTTCGATTCGGGATCGTGGCGGTGCCCATGTTGGCCACGGCGATTGGCCTCCAGGCGCATTCGGGCAAGGAGCGCTTTCCGCCGCGCGAACCTCTGAGTTCCCTGCCCCTGCAGATCGATGGCTGGACGGGAACCGACGACACTCTCGACCAGCAGACCCTCGACATCCTTGGGCCGGGCGAGTTTCTTGTCCGCGATTACGAGAATACGAGCCAGCCTCAACCCTGGATCAATCTCTACATTGCATACTTCCCCACGCAAAAGGCAGGCGATACCATCCATTCGCCGCAACACTGCCTGCCCGGCGCGGGATGGGTTCCCACTTCGCGGGCGGTGGTGCGGATTACGCAGCCCGACGGTTCTTCGTTCCCCGTCAACCGCTACGTGGTTGCAAAGGATGAAGACCGGCAACTGGTGCTCTACTGGTTTCAGGCCCATGGCCGCGCCGTGGCCAGTGAGTACTGGGCCAAGTATTATCTGATCTCCGATTCAATTCGTATGAATCGCAGCGACGGGGCGCTGGTGCGCTTGATGACCCCGATGCTTGGAGGGGAGTCTCCCGATGCCGCCCAGGCGCGCATGATGAAACTAGGGTCCCAGTTTCTCCCGCGGCTCGACAGCGTCATTCCCCGCTGATCAGGCGTGAAGCCGAACCTCTTCGGATTTCCGATTCCGCGTCTGCGCAAACGCCTGCGGCAGGAAGCGCACCAGGTCCGTCGCCACCATACAATTCTCGCCGACGGATTCACTGGCCAGATCCCCCGCCAGTCCGTGAAGATAGACGGCGAGCGCAATTGCTGCCAGCGCGTGTTGCGGATGTTGCGCAATCAGTCCGGCGACCATTCCCGTCAGCACGTCTCCCGTGCCTCCGGTGGCCATGCCAGGATTGCCGGTCGGATTCACCCAGACGGTGCCATCGGGCGCGGCGGTCGTTGGTCCTGCGATCAATGTGCGATGTCCCTTGAGTACGACAATGAGCCCATGCTCGCAGGCGAAGTTGCGCGCAACTTCCAGGCGGTTCGCTTGAATTTCCGGAATGCTCAAGCCGGTCAAGCGCGCCATTTCTCCCGGGTGCGGGGTGACGACGACGGTTCGTCCTCGGGCGTTGAGCTTGTCGGCCGCTCCTTCGAAGGCGTTTAGCCCGTCCGCATCCACAACGATTGATTTGTCGCCGCGGGTTACGATTGCACGCACGAATTCGGCGGTCTCGGAATTGCGCGAGATGCCGGGGCCAATCGCGAGGGTCTTGTGTTCGAGTAGAGCATCGAGGCCTAGTCCGACCGCGCGCAATGAGATTGTGCCGTGCTCGGTTTCTGCCAGCGGTTCGGTCATCAGTTCAGGGTGAAAAGCCGCTACGGTTGCGAGCGCGGATTTGGGCGTGGCCACTGTCGAAAGGCCGGCGCCCGCACGGAGCGCGGAAAACCCCGCCATCGCGGCCGCGCCCGCTTTGCCGAGCGATCCGCCGATCACCAGCACGTGCCCGTAACTGCCCTTGTTGGCATCACGCGCTCGGGGCACGAGTAGCGACGCGAAATCGAGAGGCGTGCTCAGATGAAGTCCGAGTTCGGAGCAGATTGCTTCCGGCGCTGAACCGATGGGCGAAATCACGGTGGGCCCACTCGTCAGCGCCGCGAAAACGTGCGCCGGACGCGGCGCGGTGAAAGTCACGATGGCATCGGCGCGGGCCACTGCATGAACTCCGTCGCTAGAGCCAGTCGCGCTCTGTGGCCGCATGGCGTCAGCATCGGCGCCTGAGGGAATGTCTACGGCGACAATCGGAGCCGAAGCCCGATTCATCTTGCCAATCGCTGCCGCATAAAGCGGGCTAACCGGGGGACGAAAACCGGTACCGAGAACTGCATCGACAATCACGTCCGCTGAGAAGATCTCGGCTGCGTCGGGCGATTCGAGCCCGATTGCTTCGCGCACGATGAGCGGGGCAACCTTCAGTGGCCGGAGAGTCCCCAGCATCTTCTGAAACATGGCGGCGGCATCTCCGCGAAGCTCTTCGGGATCCGACAACAGCAGAACGCGGACGGCGCGGCCCGCTTCGACCAGCTTGCGGGCTGCGACGAATCCATCGCCGCCGTTGTTGCCCTTGCCGCACAGAATGCCGACGCGCTCCGCGTGCGGATAATCGGAGAGGACGAAGCGGGCGACGGCCGCGCCGGCGTTCTCCATTAAGCTGAGGGAAGGTACGCCGAAACGCTCCGAGGTGGCGCGATCGATCTCGCGCATTTCAGCGGCGCTCACGATTTTCATGATCTCGACCCAAAGGGTTCGGACCCGGCCGTCAGCTCGAGTTCGCGCAGTTGTTGCGGCTCGCCCATGGCGATCAGGAAATCGCCGGCTTCGATCTGATCGTCAGGCGCGGGGTTGAAGTGCATGCCCGCCTCGCGCTTGATCGCGAGGATAATGACGCCGCGGTCCTGGCGGATGCGCGAGTTCTCGATGGTCTTACCGGCAAACGGACTGCGCGGGGTGATCGGCACTTCGCCGATCTCGAGATCCATGCCGAGATGCGTGGTG
>Ga0074044_10001160_pt1 | contig 24202 bp, 23 predicted proteins | sample BogForMeECP23OM1_FD_94443 | JGI IMG/M metagenome (GOLD analysis project Ga0074044, IMG submission 94443) | Bog forest soil microbial communities from Calvert Island, British Columbia, Canada - Bog Forest MetaG ECP23OM1 | ecosystem: Environmental > Terrestrial > Soil > Wetlands ... | reverse complement strand
GCAGACGCTCACTTGGCTGTTGGGCGGATGCGGGTTGTTGCTGTTATCGGTGGCAGCCAATCTCTGCATTCGATTTATTAGCGGTGCCCGGAAAAAAGACCATTCTTTAACGGGCTGCTAGGCTAATTTCCATTGCACCTTCAGTGCATAAAAAGGGCGGCTCGGTTTGCCGCTTGCTCCATTTTTGTTTTCCGTTATAACCAACGCCCGATGCTCAAATCCTTGTTCCAACCGCTCATCGCGTGGTATCTCGCCGCGCTCAAGACCGCCGGTTATCCGGTCATCGTGCTGTTGATGACCATGGAAAGTTCCGTGCTGCCGCTGCCCAGCGAAGTCATCATTCCCCCCGCTGCGCATCTCGCGGACACGGGACAAATTCCGCTGGGCTTCGCGGGCATCGTCCTCGCGGGCATGCTCGGCTCGTGGCTCGGCGCGACCATCGTGTATTGGTTGGCGCGGGTCGCCGGGCGTCCGCTGGTCGTCCGTTACGGCCGGCTGGTGCTGTTTCCACCGGAAAAACTGGAAAAGGCCGAACGCTGGTCGGCGCATTACGGCGCGATGGGCGTGTTCATCGCGCGGTTGCTGCCGGGTGCGCGGCAACTGGTCGGCATCCCCGCGGGCATCGCGCGGATGGACTACAGGTTATTTTCCCTTTTCACGCTGCTCGGCTCGGGCATCTGGTGCTCGGTATTGTGCTGGCTCGGGGTCAAAATCGGGGCCGACATCAGCAAAGGCGAAATGCACCGCGTCATGGCTTGGGTCGGCGGTGCGGCGCTCGTGCTCGGCGGACTTTATTATTTCTTCGTCCACCGGCACATGGCAAAAAGTCCGGAGTCCAAAGTCCAAAGTCCGAAGTCCGAATAAAATCCAGCCGTGGCTGCCTCGGTTCCTATTTGATGAGGTTAAAGCTGAACGGATACTTGTAATCCTCGCCGTTGTTGGCCTTGATGCCCGCGATGATGACGAAGATCAGATAGGCAAGGCCAATCAATGGAAACAGCAAGGACATGAGTATGCCGAGATGGATGAACGACAACACAACAAACGCGATCATGCCGGCGACATACACCAGAAGCACTGTGATTTGAAAATTCAATGCGGTCTTGCCGTGGACCTCCACGGATGGAAATTCGTTCTTCTTGATTTGCCAGATCAGCAGTGTGCAAAGGCACGGAATACACGGAACCAGACCGCCCAGGTGGCACAACATGTTCCACATGCAGGCCTGACTTTCGTTGGAGCCGGGAGTGGGTGCGGGTTGGGGGGGTGGAGGTGTCTGGGACGGAGGCGTTTGATTTTCTGACATAGATTTCCTTTCTTGGATTTGCCCGCTTATTACTCCGATTTGATTCGACGCGCAAGAATGAACTTTACCGTAAAATCTCTTTGCGCCTTGGCGGCTTTGCGTTGAAATTCTTCGTGTGTCTGTGACTGAAGCCATCCGCAAAAAACTGGGCGTCCTGCCGCACAAACCGGGCATCTACCTGATGAAGGACCGGTTTGGCACGGTCATTTACGTCGGCAAGGCGCGCGATCTGCGCAAACGCGTGAGCCAGTATTTCCATCCGTCGCGGCGCATGGGCTGGGACCTGAAATTCAACGCGCTGGTCGAGGCCATCCACGACTTCGATATACACGTCGTGCGGAGCGAGCCGGAGGCGTTCCTGCTCGAAGGCAAACTCATCAAGGAATTTCATCCGCGCTACAACATCAGCTTCCGCGACGACAAACGCTTCCTGATGCTCAAGGTCAATCTCAACGACGCGATCCCGAACTTCGCCTTCACCCGGCTCCGGAAGGACGACGGCGCGCGTTACTTCGGACCGTTTTCAAATTCCGGCGCCCTGCGCAACACGCTGGCGCTGGTGCGGCGGCAGTTCAATCTGCGCGGCTGCCGCGTGTTCACGCCGGGCAAGGCCGACTACAAGCATTGCCTCTACGCCCACCTCAAATACTGCACCGCACCGTGCATCGGCAATGTGACGCGCGAACAGTATTTGGAACAGGTCCGCGCCGCTTGCGATTTCATCGAAGGCCAGTGCCACGAAATGAAGGAACAACTCGAAGTCGAAATGCGCAAGGCTGCCACCGCGCAGGATTACGAGAAGGCCGCCGACCTGCGCGATCTCATCCGCGACTTGAAGGAAACGACGAAGAAGGAACGAAAGTTTGAGCGTGTGCCCTACACGTTGCCGCTGGCGATTGATCCGCAACGCGATCTCACGGAACTGGCGAAGGCTCTCGGCCTGCGCGAACCACCGCGGTGCATTGAAGGCTTCGACATTTCGAACATCAGCGGCACGTTCGCCGTCGCGTCGCTCGTGAGTTTCAAAAATGGCCGGCCTGACCGTGCGAATTACCGCCGGTTCAAAATCAAAACCGTCGAAGGACAGGACGATTTTGCGGGCATGGCGGAAGTCGTGAAGCGCCGCTATGCGCGATTACTCAATGAAGGTAGGGCTGGCTCGCCGAGCCGGCCGCGGCGCGCTGGGGACAGCGCGCCCTACCCGAATCTGCCCGACTTGGTACTGATAGACGGCGGCAAGGGACAATTGAACGCCGCGTGCGCCGAGTTGAAAAAATTGGGTCTCGAAAAAATTCCCGTCATCGGGCTGGCGAAGGAGTTTGAGGAGATTTACCAGCCGGGCGAAAGCAAACCGCTGCGGCTGGGACTGAACCATCCGGCGGTGAAATTGCTCCAGCGCATTCGCGACGAATGTCATCGCGTGGCCAATTCCTACAATGCACAACTTCGCATCAAGCGCATTTCGGAGAGCGTGCTGGACGAATTTCCCGGCATCGGCGAGCGGCGCAAACAGGCGCTGCTGAAAAAATTCGGGTCGGTGCAGCGGCTGCGAACGGCGACGTTGGAACAAATCGCCGCCGTGCCGGGTTTCGGCGGCAAGGCGGCGAAGGAATTGAAAACGTTTCTTGAAGCGCGGCCAGTGAGTTGATTTTAACGCAAAGACATAACGCGGCGGGGCCGCAACCAAACGGAAACGCCCCCAATGCAGAGACGCCGAGGACGCAGAGAGCCGCAGAGCTTTTTCTTTAACCACGGATGGACCCGGCGTAAAGCCGCGTGGCGGCCACGCTGCTATACGCGGCTAAACCCCGATAAGGGCGAGACGCGAGTTTCGCGAATTGACGCGCATGCCGTTGGCGATAATTCGCGCAATTCGTGTCAAACATTGTGCTCCCCGCTTTCCCCTCCGTGTGAATCCGCGTCCATCCGTGGTAAAAAATCTTCTCAGAAAGGAACGAGGTCATGAGATAGCACTGCGAGGATGTTCAAAGCGATTTGCGCCTTCGTTCCTTGGCGTCTTTGCATTGAAAAGAAATTCGTGCTAATTCATGAGATTCGTGTCTTTATTCCGGCATGAACATTCAAGTGGCCATTCTCTGTGACGCTGCGACCGAGGACCACGGCAAGCTCAATCTCCTCGGCGCGTTCGACACGATTTACGCGCCGCAATTGCCCGCCGTGCATCCGCAATGCGCCGTCGCGTTGCGGATCACGTTCAATGCCGGCGACGAGGGCACGCGCAAGCTCAAGTTGAGCTTCATCAACGCCGACGGCCACGCCATCATGCCGCCCATCGAAATCCCGGTGGTGGTCGCGCTGCCGGACGACGTGCATTTTCTCACGCGCAATTTCATCGTGAACATCCAGCAGTTGAAATTCGCCGAGGCGGGGTTGTATTCCGTGGATGTCCGGCTCGATGACAAATCGCAGGCGAGCATTCCGTTGTCAGTCAAACATCTGCCACAAGCGGTGGCGTGATTCATTTATGATTTACGATTGATGATTGATGATTTTGCAACTGCGCGAAACCAATCATAAATCGGAAATCATCAATCATAAATTTCGCAACGACTTTGGGCTTTGAACTTGCGGGTTGAGTCTTAATAATTCAACGCATGGCAAATTCAAACAACGAAACGGTCCTGCAACTCGATTTACCGGGTGTCAAAAAGCTCAAGAGCGGCAAGGTGCGCGAAGTTTTCGACCTCGGCGACCGCCTGTTGTTCGTTGCCACCGACCGCCTCTCGGCGTTCGATGTCATCATGCCCAACGGCATCCCGCGCAAGGGCGAGGTGCTCACGCAGATTTCGTATTTCTGGTTCGCGCAGACCGAATCGTTCCAGCCGAACCATTTGCTCTCCCGCGCCGGCGACGTGTTCGGTGTCCCGGCTTTAGCCGGCCTGCCCGCCGCCCTGAAAACCCAGCTTGCGCGCCGCTCGATGATCGTGAAAAAGGCGAAGCCGCTCGCCATCGAATGCGTCGTGCGTGGCTACCTTGCTGGTTCGGGTTGGAAGGAATACCAGAAATCGCAAACTGTCTGCGGCATCAAGCTGCCACCCGGCTTGAAGGAATCTTCCGAGCTGCCCGAACCAATTTTCACGCCGGCCACGAAGGCCGAAACCGGCCATGACGAAAACATTTCATTCGCGGAAGCGGCGAAAATTGTCGGCGACGACATCGCCGGGCAGGCGCACGCGGCGAGCCTGAAAATTTACAATTCGGCGCGCGATTACGCCCGCCAGTGCGGCATCATCATCGCCGACACGAAGTTTGAGTTCGGCCAACTTGCCGGCAAACTCATCCTGATTGACGAAGTGCTGACACCCGACTCCTCGCGTTTCTGGCCCGCCGACCAGTATCAACCCGGCCGCGGCCAGCCGAGCTTCGACAAGCAGTTCGTCCGCGACTACCTCGAAACACTCAACTGGAACAAAACCCCGCCCGGCCCGGTGCTGCCGCCTGATGTCGTCGCCAAAACCAGCGCGAAATATTTGGAAGCTTACGAGCGGTTGACAGGGAAAAAACTTTGAATCATGGCAGAAGAACGAATACCTGTGCAGTTGATTTTGAACGATGGCAGTTTTGCGAATGCAAACTTTATTCTTTACGGCGACAGCAAGACTTTTCGATTGACGCCGGAATTTGACAATCGAGTGTTTACCAAAACTGCACATGACTTTTTTTATTCCTTGCGAGAAATTCGACGAGAACTCGACAGCGAAGGAATTTTGCTTAACTGCTATGGCGCGAGTAAAAACGTCAGACCTTCAGGTATGTCTTCCAGTATGTGTGGTGGAGTGAGAGCGTACAAACTTACTTTGGGCAAAAAGAGCGGACTTAAAGATATTGTTGAAATCTGGAAAACTGGGACTGATGTTCAACCTGTAACTGTTGCAGAGCAGGACGCCTTTTTTAATGAATGGCAAAAAAGTGTAGGCATTGACAAAAACAAAAAAGCGATTCCCACCAAGGGTAAAATCCAACAATTGTCTGTTAGATTACAAAAATGGTTTTTGTATGTTCTAATTGGACTTTTGATTCTATTGGCCGTTCTTGTAATCGTTAAGCACTAAAATCTCAGCGTGCAAACTTTGGTTGAAGATTTTCTGCAATACCTGCGGCATGAGCGCGGGCAGGCGGAGCACACCCAGAAAACTTACGCCGCGCTGCTGAACAAATTTACCACGTGGGCGGCAAAACAAAATCTCACGGACTGGAAATCGGTCGAGTTGAAGCATCTCATGGCGTTCCTACAGTATGAACGCGCGCGGAATTTGTTGCCGGTGGGGCGAGCGTCCTCGCGAGCCGAACTCGGCGAAACAAAATCAGGCGACGACGGCTCGTCAGTAGCCTCGCCCCACCAAAATTCACTACGACGGTTGAGCAGCGAGAGTGTTTATCTCGAAATCGCCGCGCTGCGGGCATTTTATCGCTTCGCCGAAAGCGAAAAGTTGCTGACAAACAATGTCGCGGAAAATTTGTCGCTGCCGCGACGCTGGAAACGTTTGCCGAAGGCGCTGTCAAATCAGGAAATTGACAAGCTGCTGGAACCGGAGTCGCCGGAGACACCTGAAAATTTGTGCGACCAGGCGATTCTTGAACTTGCCTACGCCTCCGGTTTGCGGCTGGCCGAATTGAAGAATCTGCGCCTGGAACAGCTTCACCTCGAAGCCGGATTCATCAACGTCATCGGCAAGGGCAACAAGGAGCGCGTGGTGCCGGTCGGGAAAAAGGCCGTTGAAGCGTTGAATCGTTACATCGAGATCGGTCGTCCGAAACTTGTGACACCCCGTTCGCCGGCCAATGTGTTTTTGACAAAGCGCGGAACGCCGTTCGCGGCGGTGACCTTGTGGCTGCGAATCAAGAATCGCGTTCGCCGGGCCGGAGCTTCGCGCAACATCACACCGCACATGCTGCGGCACAGTTTTGCCACGCATTTGCTGGAGCACGGCGCGGACTTGCGCGTGATCCAGGAATTGCTCGGCCACGCGAACATCAGCACGACGGAGATTTACACGCACGTCACCGGCAACCGCCTGCGGGACATCCACAGGAAATTTCACCCGCGGGCGTAAAGTAGCGCAGGCGTCCCGCCTGCGAATGGTTTCGTTGGGGTGGATTCAAAAGTGCAGCCGGGACGGCTGCGCTACTTTATTCAAAATCGTAAGCCACCACCTTTTTGACCAGTCGCTTCACGTGTTTTTTGGGGCGAATTTTCAGTTTCCATCTGCGGCAGGCGGGATAAAATCAAACCATGAACGCACGGCTGAACGTATTGTTTGCCACCACAATGTTTGGCTGTCTGGTCACGGCCGGTGGCGCGGACAAACCCAACCCCCCAAAAGTTATGAACCTCCAAATCACCAGCACCGCCTTTTCCGAAGGGCAACCAATTCCGGCAAAATATTCCTGCGAAGGCAGCGACGCTTCGCCGCCGCTCAAATGGATCCCGCAAGGCGGGACGCCCGCAAACACCAAAAGCTTCGCACTCATCGCCGACGATCCCGACGCGCCCGTCGGCACGTGGGTGCATTGGGTGCTCTATGACCTGCCACCGAATACGACCGGACTTCCGGAAGGCGTGGCGAAAACCCAGTTCACTTCCAGCGGGGCGAAGCAGGGATTGAACAGTTGGCCGCGCCTGGGTTATGGCGGGCCGTGTCCGCCGCCCGGCAAACCGCATCGCTACTTCTTCAAGCTCTACGCTCTCGACACAATGCTCGACCTCAAACCCGGAGTGACGAAGAAGGATTTGCTCAAGGCAATGGAAGGCCACGTCCTCGCCGAAGGGCAGTTGATGGGGACGTATCAGCGAAAATGAGTTGAAAGTTTTCAGTTTGGAGTTTTCAGACGCAGGTATTTCTGCGATTTTTCAGAACACTGAATTCTGAAAATTTGAAACTTGCATGAGCAAAACCGCATTGCTGTTTGCCGGACAGGGCGCGCAGGCCGTCGGCATGGGCAAAGACCTCGCCGAAAAATTTCCGTCGGCCAAGGCCTGGTTCGACCGCGCCAGCACTGCGCTCGGCTATGACATCGCCTCGATTTGTTTCAACGGTCCGGAAGCTGAACTCACGAAAACTGAAAACGCACAGCCGGGAATTTTTCTGGCAAGCTGGGTTGCGTTTCAACTGCTCAAGGAGCGCGTGCCATCGCTGAAATTTGACGCCGCTGCCGGTTTGTCGCTCGGCGAATTCACGGCGCTGACGGCGGCGGGCGCGATGAGCTTCGAGGATGGCCTGCGGATCGTGCGCCAGCGCGGACGGTTCATGCAGGAGGCCTGCGAAACCACGCGCGGCGGCATGGCGGCGGTCATCGGCCTCGATGAAGCGCCCACGCGCGAGGTTTGTGCTGAAGCGGGCGTGGTGCTGGCGAATCTGAATTGTCCCGGCCAGCTCGTGATTTCCGGCGGGTCGGACAAAATCACCAAAGCCGTTGAACTCGCCAAAGCCAAAGGCGCCAAGCGTGCCATTGCCCTGCCGGTGGCCGGTGCGTATCACTCGCCGCTCATGGCCGGCGCGCAACCGAAGTTGCAGGCGGAGCTGGCCAGGGTGAAATTATTGCCGCCGGTCGTGCCGGTGATTTCCAACGTCACGGGGCAGCCGCACGGCGTCGCGGCGGACATTTCCGCGCGGCTGGTCGAACAGGTGACGTCGTCGGTGCTCTGGGAAAAATCCATGCGTTACCTGCTGGCACAGGGTTTCACGCGCTTCATCGAACTTGGCCCCAGCACGGCGTTGAGCGGTTTCATGAAACGCATTGATAAAAATGCGCAGATGCTCAATGTCGCGGATGTGGCCAGCCTGGAAGTGACGGTTAAAGTGCTGGTGTAGCACCTGCGTCCCGCAGGTGGTGTTGGGCGACCCGCCCGGCGCAAGTTTTTCACAAAGGTTCAGGCGGGACGCCTGAACCGACCCGCCAGAGGCGGGTACTACCGACAGCCTTCGTCCCGTCAAATTTTTCGTGTGCATTTGGGCTGATTCGCGGTTAAACAATGGCCGTCATGAAACAACTTGAGAATCAAATCGCCGTGGTCACCGGCGCGGGCCGGGGCATTGGCCGCGCCATCGCGTTGAATTTCGCCGCCCAGGGGGCCGACATTGTGGCCGTGGACCTGAAAACCGACTTTGTGCAGGAAACGGTGGACGAGGTGCGCAAGCTCGGGTGCAAAGCCTGGGCGGTGGCCGCCAACGTGGCCGAGGCCGCCAGCGTCGAGGCCGCCGCCGAGCAGATTTTGAAGGAGGCCGGCCGCGTGGACATCCTCGTGAACAACGCCGGCATCACCAAGGACGGCCTGCTCATGCGCATGAGCGAGGCGGATTGGGACGCCGTGCTGGACATCAACCTCAAGGGAACATTCCTGTTCACCAAGGCATTCAGCCGCGCCTTCGTGAAACAGAGATCCGGCCGCATCGTCAACATCGCCTCCGTGATTGGCCTGATCGGCAATGCCGGCCAGTGCAATTACGCGGCCAGCAAGGCCGGCGTCATCGGCTTTACGAAGTCCGTCGCGCGGGAATTGGCCTCGCGTGGAGTCACCGCGAACGCCATCGCCCCCGGATTCATCGAGACCAAGATGACCGAGGCGCTCGGCCCGGAGGCACGGACCGCCCTGCTCAAGCAAATTCCGCTGGCCAGTCTGGGCCAGCCCGGGGACGTGGCGGAGGCGGCATTGTTTTTCGCCAGCCCGGCGGCGCGTTACATCACCGGGCAGGTTTTGGCGGTGGACGGCGGGATGGTGATGTGACTGAAAAAATTAATGATTCAAGGCTTGACGATTTCGGCGTTCATGGCATAGAGACAGGTCAAAATTAACTTATGGCTGACAAACCTATTGACCAACGGGTAAAAGACATCATTGTCGAACAACTCGGCGTGAAGCCGGACCAGGTGACGCCGGAGGCGAAGTTCATCGAAGACCTCGGCGCGGATTCGCTCGACACTGTCGAGTTGATCATGGCGCTGGAAGAGGAATTCGGCATCGAAGTGCCGGACGAACAGGCGGAAAAACTCCTGACCGTCGGCGATGTGGGCAAATACATCGAAGAACATCAAAAATAGTTGCGACTTTGGTCGCTTCGGGGCAGCTTGGCTGGATTCAGCTTGAGCTGCCCCGTTTGATTTTTATGGCAAACAATTGGAAAGACCGCCGCGTGGTCGTCACCGGCCTCGGTGTGGTGACGCCGCTCGGACATCAACTCGATGTTTTCTGGAACAACCTCGTTTCCGGCCAATGCGGCATTGACCGCATCACCGCGTTCGACGCGACACCGTTCGACACGCAGGTCGCCGGCGAGGTGAAAAATTTTGATCCGCTGCCGGCGTTTCCGTCGCCAAAGGAAGTCCGGCGGACGGATCGTTATTCGCAGTTCGGCATTTTCGCCGGGCACCAGGCGCTGCTCGATTCCGGACTCGACCTCGACCGGGAAGACCGCGACGAAATCGGCGTCATCATCGGCTCCGGCATCGGCGGTTTGTCCACCACCACCGAGCAACTCAAAATTTTGTTTCAACGCGGTCCCGGCCGGCTCTCGCCGTTCATGATCCCGATGCTCATTGGAAACATGGCCTCCGGCACGTTCTCGATGTACAAGGATTTGCGCGGGCCGAATTTCGCCACCTGCTCCGCCTGTGCCACGGCCAATCACGCCATCGGCGAAGCCTGGCGCTGCATCAAAATGGGCGACGCGCAGGCAATGTTCGCCGGCGGCGCGGAAGCGACGATCGTGCCCATCGGCATCGGCGGCTTTTGCGCCATGAAGGCCATGAGCACGCGCAACGACGACCCCAAACGCGCCTCGCGCCCCTTCGACAAGGAACGCGACGGGTTCGTCATGGGTGAAGGCTCCGGCGTCATCGTGCTCGAAGAATTGGAACATGCCAGAAAGCGCGGCGCGGAGATTTATTGCGAAATCGTCGGTTACGGCAACACGGCCGACGCGCACCATCTCACCGCGCCGTCCCCCGGCGGCGAAGGCGCGGCCCGCTGCATGAAAATGGCGCTGCGCCAGGCCGGCCTGAAGCCCGAAGATATTTCCTACATCAACGCCCACGGCACTTCCACGCCGCAAGGCGATGTCTGTGAAACGCAGGCCATCAAGGCCGTTTTCGGCAGCCATGCGAAAAAGGTGGCTGTCAGTTCCACCAAAGGCGCGACCGGGCACATGCTCGGCGCGGCGGGCGCGGTGGAAATGACCGTCTGTGCCCTGGCCATCAAACACGGCGTCGTCCCGCCGACCATCAATTTGTCGGTGCCCGACCCCGAATGCGATCTGGACTACGTGCCGAACACTGCGCGCGAGTTGAAAGTGGACGTCATCATCAACAATTCGTTCGGCTTCGGCGGCCACAACGCCAGCATCGCGGCCAGGAAACTTACAGGTTGAAAAACCGCCTACATAGAGGTTTAATAGTGGTATGCCTGCTATAACAACAACTTCGAAAAAGCCAAAAGTTGATGCTCGTGCGGCGGCGAGCGCCGCAGCTGCATACTTCAAAGAACTCTATCCCAACGTCATCGCCTTCAGCCTCGAAGAAGTGGAATTGTCCGAAGACGGAAGTCATTGGTTGATTACTTTAAGTTTTGAGATTCCAGCCAATCCTCGCCTAGGCGGTGTTTTGGTGCAATTTCAACCGCCTAAAACAAAATTCAAGGTTTTCAAGGTGGATGCCAAAACTGGTAGGGTTGTAGCGATGAAGATTCGCAAGCTTGAATGATTGCCGATGTATCAACGCTGGCAGGCAAATATCGTAGCAAAGGCATTTTTCTTGATTCTAATTTGCTTGTACTTCTCTTTGTGGGCCTTTTAGACCCCGGTCGGGTGCGGAATTTCAAACGCACGAATAATCAGGGGTTCACAGAACACGATTTTTCCCTATTGCAGAGGATTGTCACCGCTTTTTCAAAAGTGGTTACAACCCCGCACATACTGACCGAGACTACGAATTACATTTGTGAACTTCATGGCGAATTACGCCAATCAGCGTTGCGAATCATTGCCGAAACCATTCAATCCTTTAAGGAGCGGCAGTCGGAATCGAAGAAACTGGTCCTAACCGATTTTTTTATCCGCTTTGGTTTGACCGATAGCGCGGTTCTTGACCTTCCACCCAAAAAATATTTGGTTTTGTCTGTGGAGGCCTCTTTGGTAATCGCCTTGCAAAAAAAGGGCATTGACGCAATCAATTTCAATCATCTCCGTCAACAAAGTTGGCAACAAGAATGAACTTCCTTTCGCTCATCGAAGCGAAACGCGAAGGCAAAACTCTCGCGCCTGATCAGATTGAATATTTCGTCCGCGAGTTCACCGCCGGGACAATTCCCGACTACCAGATGGCTGCGATGCTCATGGCCGTTTATTTTCGCGGCCTGACCACCGCCGAAACCACCGCGCTCACGCTGGCCATGCGCGATTCCGGCGATGTGCTGAAATTCCCCAGGGACAAACGCCCGCTCGTGGACAAACATTCCACCGGCGGCATCGGCGACAAGGTATCGCTGCCGCTTGCACCGCTGCTCGCGTGCCTCGGCTTCCGCGTGCCGATGATTTCCGGGCGCGGCCTCGGCATCACCGGCGGCACGCTCGACAAACTCGATTCCATTCCCGGTTTTAAAACCTTGCTGCCCGCCGAAAAAATCGTCGAGCAGGTGCAAAAAACCGGCTGCGTCATCTGCGGCCAGACCGACCGCATGGTTCCGGCGGACAAGAAAATTTACGCGCTCCGTGACGTTTCCGGCACCGTGCCCAGCATCCCGCTCATCACCGCGTCCATACTTTCCAAAAAGCTGGCGGAGAATCTGGATGCGCTCGTGCTGGATGTGAAATTCGGGTGTGCCGCGTTCATGCAAACCAAGGAAGATGCCCGCAAACTCGCAAAAGCAATGGTTGCGCTTGGGAATGAATGCGGGGTGAATACGCGCGCGATTCTAACCGACATGAACACGCCGCTGGGCCGCGCCGCCGGCAACTGGCTGGAGGTGAAGGAAAGTGTGGCGTGTCTGGAAACTGGTAGGGCTGACCTGCTGGTCAGCCAGAACGCGCAGCAGCACGGCCCTACCGATTTGCTTGAACTAGTCCTCGACTGCGCCGCACATTTGCTCGTCCAAACGCGCAAAGCCAAAACGCTCGCCGCCGCGCGCAAACAGGCTGAGGATTGTTTGAACTCCAGCGCACCACGCAAAAAGTGGGATGAAATGATTGTTGCTCAAGGTGCAGACCTCCATGCCTTCAATAAAAAGCTCGCACTCGATCATACCGCGCCGGTGATCGTTGAATTGAAAGCTGAAAAGCCGGGATTCATCGCGAAGTGCAACGCGCGGCTGATTGGCGAAGTGATTCGTGATCTTGGCGGCGGCCGGCTTACGAAGGAATCCGTCATCAACTACGATGTCGGGATTGACCGGCTCGCCAAGCCCGGCGAACGCGTGGAAAAATCTGAAACGCTGTGCCGCGTTCACGCAGTGGATTCAGCGTCAGCCAAAGCCGCCATCATTCGGCTGAAAACGGCGTTTGAAATTTCCGCAAAACGACCAGCTAAAACGCCGCTGGTCGTCGAAATCATCCAGTGATTTTTCGGAGGGGCGAGTTACACGAGTCCCTAACTCAACGACTCCAGAATTTTCTCCGCTGCCGAGCGTGGGTTTTCCGCGGCATAAATCGGCCGCCCAATCACCAGCCAGTTGGCACCGGCCTGCAGGGCCTCGCGCGGAGTCAACGTGCGTTTCTGGTCGTCGGCTTTTTCCGCGCCGGCCCAGGCTGCGCCGGAGGCTTCGCCGAGGCGAGTGCGGATGCCGGGCGTCACGAGTTGGACCTGTGCGGGCAAAATTTTTCGCAGCGCAACAATTTCCAGCGGCGAACAAACCAGCCCGCGCAAACCGGCTTTCACCGCGAGCCGGGCGAGGCGTTCAACCTGGGCAACGACATCCGGCTCGCAACCGGTTTCCGCCAGCGTGCCGTCGTTGGAACTCGTCAACACCGTCACGCCCAGCACCAGCGGTGCGCTACCGCCGGTTTGTTTTGCCGTTTGCTGTGCCGATGCCTCCGCCGCGCGCATCATTTCCAAACCGCCGCTCGTGTGGATCGTGAGCATCTGCACGTCAAGCCGCACGGCAGCCGCAACCGCCTTGGCGACCGTGTTCGGGATGTCGTGAAATTTCAGGTCAAGAAAAACCGCCGCCCCTGTGTCGCGAATCCGGCGCACGATGTCCGGCCCGGCAGCGGTAAACAGCTCGCCGCCGATCTTGAACGCACCGACTGCCGGCGCCATTTGGCCCGCCAGTTTCAGTGCGGCTTCGACGTTTGACACGTCGAGCGCGGCAATGATGGGATTACGCATGGCGCAAAGGATTTAACCACAGATCTGTCCGCCGTAGCAACACTGCGGAGGGTGCAGTTTGTTGAAGAGGCGCAAATCCGAAGGCCGAAATCCGAATTCCGAAGGAAGCCCGAAGCCCGAATTCCAAAAGCCAGACCGTTACACAACCGATTGGCGCGCTTCAGGCTTCGGTTTTCGGATTTCTTTCGGATTTCGACCTTCGGGCTTCGAGCTTTGTCTGCAGAAAGGCAGCGAGGAGCACACAGCACCGGCCGAAAGGGTTCTCCCCGTGACAAGCGCAACCGATGTTCACCCTTCTTCCTTCTTTCTTCCGCTTTCATTTTCCCCTAGTCTGCCAGCATGAAAGTCATCCGCCACAGTGACGCGAATTTTGTCCGGCAACTTCGCGAAGCCGCCGCGTCATCCAGCCTGTTTGACCCGGAAATCGAAAAGCGCACCCGCGCCATCGTTGACGCCGTCCAAACGCGCGGTGACGACGCACTGCTGGAATTCACCGAAAAATTCGACGGGGCCAGGCTCGCCGCCAACCAGCTCGCCGTGACGCAGGCGGAATTGATGGTTGCGTCGCTTAAAGCCGACGAATCGCTGCGCGCCGCCGTGACCGAAGCCGGGAAGAACATCGCCAGCTTCGCCAAGAAATCCCTGCTCCGCAATTGGGAGTGCCGGAACTCACACGGGGCAAGGGTCGGCGAAAAGTTCGATCCGTTCCAGCGCGTGGGCGCTTACATCCCGGGCGGCAAGGCGCCGCTCGTCTCCACGGTTCTGATGACGGTCACGCTGGCAAAAGTGGCGGGTTGCAAGGAAATCGTCGTCTGCACGCCCTGCGGCAGGGATGGTTCAATCAATCCTGCCCTGCTCTTTGCGGCGCACGCGGCGGGGGCAACGGAGATTTTTCGCGTGGGTGGGGCGCAGGCGATTGCGGCCATGGCCTTCGGCACGAACACCATCCGCCGGGTGCAAAAGATTTTTGGCCCCGGCAACGCCTATGTCGTCACCGCCAAGCGATTGCTCGTCGGCCACGTCGCCATTGATTTGCTGCCCGGCCCGAGCGAACTGCTGGTGCTGGCGGACGAGACGGCGGACCCGAAATTCGCCGCCGCCGACTTGCTGGCGCAGGCCGAACACGGCTCCGGTCACGAACGTGTCTGGTTGGTGACAACCTCGGCACAAGTTTTGAAAGCCGTTCAAGGCGAAATTGAAAAACAATTACCCAAGCAGGCGCGGCGCGAATACATCCAGCGCGTGCTTGCCGACAACACCTGGCTGATTCAGGTAAAATCGCTCGACGATGCGGTGGTGCTGGCAAACCAGCTCGCGCCGGAGCATTGCGAACTGATGACGCGCAATCCGCGCAAAGTTTCCGAAGGCATTTTGACAGCGGGCGCGATTTTCCTCGGGCCATGGTCGCCGACGGTGCTGGGTGATTACGTGGCCGGGCCGAGCCACACGCTGCCGACCGGCGGCGCGGGCGCGTCGTTTGCCGGCCTGACCGTGGACCAGTTCCAACGCCGCACGAGCGTGGTGGAATACAACCGCGCCTCGCTCAAGAAAGCGCTGCCGTCGGTGAAAAAGTTTGCCGAACTGGAAGGGCTGGGCGCGCATGGACGTTCTGCCGAAATTCGTTCCTCAAAATGAAAAGCCCGAAACTTTTGATCCGCCCGCTGGTGCGCGGGTTGCATCCTTACGTCTATGGCGAGCAGCCGAAGATCAAGGGGTTGATCAAGCTCAACACGAACGAGAGTCCGTATCCGCCGTCGCCGAAGGTTCTGGCGGCAGTCCGGGCGGCGGTGGATGGGCGGTTGCGGCTGTATCCAAACCCGACGGCGGAGCGGTTGCGCGAAAAGCTGGCGAAACTGCATCGTTGCCACGCAGACAACATCATCGTCGGCAACGGTTCGGATGAGTTGCTGGCGTTGGCGACGCGGTGTTTTGTGGAGCCCGTAGCCGCCGATATAAATCGGCGGAAAACCCGCGCTTTCACAAGCGCGGCTACAATTCAATACTTCACGACGAGTTATTCGCTGTATCCGGTGCTGGCGGACATTCACGGGGCGGCCAGGAATGCGGTGCCGCTCAAATCGGATTTCAGTCTGCCAAGCGTTACGGAATTGAAAGACGGGCGAGGGAAACCGCCTAAAGGCGGGACACCGAACCGCTGGGATTTCCGCGCCGCACTGACGTTTGTGACCACGCCGAACGCGCCCAGCGGGCGCGGGTATTCGACGCGCGAACTCGGCGCGCTTTGCAAAGCGCAGCGTGGCGTGGTGGTGCTGGATGAAGCTTACGTGGATTTTGCCGGGGAAAACGCACTGAAGCTGGCGTTGAAATATCCGCATGTCCTTGTCGCGCGAACGTTCTCAAAGGCGTATTCGCTGTGCTTCCAGCGGGTTGGTTATTTCGTCGGGCATCGCGACCTCATCGCGGCGTTGCACAAGGTTCGTGACAGTTACAATGTGAACGGCCTCGGCCAGATTGCCGCCGAAGCAACGCTGGACGATTTGCCGTATTACCGGGCGAATTTCAAAAAAATCATCACCACGCGCGAATGGTTGAGCCGCGAGTTGACGAAGCTCGGCTTCCGGGTTTTGCCGAGCCGGACGAATTTCATTCTCGCCCGGCCATCGCGATTTTCGGCGCCGGCGTGGCTGCAAAGCTTGCGCGGCCAAAAAATCCTCGTGCGCTGGTTTGGCCGGCCGGAGGTGAAGGATTATTTGCGAATTACGATTGGCACGGTGACGGAAGCGGAGGCTTTGGTCAGCGCAGTCCGCACAATTTTGATGTGGCGTTGAGGCTGTGGCTCGAACAAACCGGCGGCCGGCGCCAAAACCGCCTCAAAACCTTTTCTTTGACCCGGGCGCGATTTTTGCTACAAGCCAAGCGTGTATTTGGAATTCTATGGATTGACGCTGCCGCCGTTCGACATTACGCCGAATCCGCGCTTTCTTTTTCTCACCGACAAGCATCGCGAGGCGCTCAATCATCTGCTCTACGGCATTCGCGAGCGGAAGGGCTACGTGCAGCTCACCGGCGAAGTCGGCGCGGGCAAGACCACGATCTGCCGCGCGATGTTGCGACAACTGGACGGCCATTTTTCCACCGCCCTGATTGTCAACCCCGTGCTGAACGCGAATGAATTGATGCGGGCCATCGCCACGGAATTCGGCCTGGAAGTCAAAGACACGGACCGGCACGGCACGGTCGCGGCCATCAACAAATTTCTGGTCCAGCAGGTCGAGCAGTGCGGTGACGCGGTGCTGATCATTGACGAGGCGCAGAATCTCACCGAGGAATTGCTCGAACAGATGCGGCTTTTGTCGAACCTCGAAATGGAGAATCGCAAGCTGCTGCAAATTGTTTTGCTCGGCCAGCCGGAGTTGCGTGACCGGCTCAACAGCCCGCGCCTGAGCCAGCTTCGCCAGCGCATCACGGTGCGCTATCATCTCGGGCCGCTGACGCGCATCGAAGTTGCCCAATACATTCAGCACCGGCTCGCACAGGCCGGCGCGAAGGGCAAGCCCCAGTTCACCCGCCCGGCACTCTGGCGCATTTTCAACTACAGCCGCGGCATTCCCCGGCTGGTCAACGCCGTCTGCGACAAGGCGTTGCTGGCCGGTTTTGTCGAGAAAAGCAACCTGATCAATTTCCGCATGGTGGGCCGCGCCATCCGCGAACTCGAAGGGAAAATCCACCTGTGAGCCTGACCAACGATGCGCTTGAACGCGTGCTGGAAATTTCAACGAACACCCTTGCGCTGGAAGGCGCGCCCGGTTCCCGGCAGGAACTGTTTCCGGGCAGATGACCCGATGTTCCTGCGCAAACCATTCGCCGCGTCCCCGCCGTTCGTCCGCGTCGCGCCATTTGTCATTTTTCTCGCGCTGACGTTTTGTCAGGGGCAATTCGGGGAAGCCTCGCGCTACTGGTTTTACCTGGCGAAAACACTTGCCGGGGCGTGGCTGATTTGGGAAATGCGCCCGTTCGTTTCCGAAATGCGCTGGGCGGTGAGTTGGGAAGCGGTCGTGGTGGGCGTGGCGGTATTTGCCGCCTGGGTCGGGATCACCGGTGAATGGACGACGCAAAACTTCCTTTGGGCGAAGTTCGGCTTCACCCGGCCTTTGGATGCTTCACTAAAAACCTGGAACCCAAATGAACAATTTGGTGATGGTTCGGCGCTCGCGTGGCTGATGATTGTAATGCGGATTGCCGGATCGACGCTAGTCGTGCCACCGCTGGAGGAGGTTTTTTACCGCTCGTTTTTGTATCGCTACAGCACCACGCCTGATTTCCTGTCTGTGCCGCTAAACCGGTTTTCTTGGACACCGTTTCTGGCCACGGCGGCCGTTTTTGGTTTTTCCCACAACGAATGGCTGGCCGGCATTTTATGCGGCGCGGCTTATCAATGGCTGGTGATTCGCAAGAACCGGCTGGGCGATGCGATGACCGCGCACGCGATCACGAATTTTCTGCTCGGTTTATGGATTGTCTGGCGCGGGGCCTGGCACTTCTGGTAGGGACATCGCGCTGCGATGTCCGGACGCCGCCGCACGGCGTCCCCACCATTACTTCACTTCGATGTTGATGTGGTTGCGTTCCAGCGTGCTGCCTTCCTGTTGCGCGAGGTTGACGAGCGCTTCGTAGTAATTGGCGAGCGAGCGGATTTCCTGCCCGCGGTCGGCGGTGAGCGTGTTCTGGAGTTGCAGCACGGTGAAGGTGGTGCTCTTGCCAACGGCGTATTTTTTTTGCTCGGCGTCGAGCGCGGCCTCGGCGTAAATGCGCGCCTGCCGTGTGGCGTTTACGCTTTCATAGGCGGATTGGGCATTCTTGACGGCGTTGTCAATTTCCACCATGACGTTTTGCTCAAACTGTTTCAGCTTCAGCAGGAGTTGCTGCAGGGTCACCTTGTCGGATTTTACGGTATTGCGCGCTTTGACATTGCTGAGCGGAACGGAAAGTTGCGCACCGTAGCTATAGAAAGGCCGATCGCCTTCATTAAACTGGGCGAACGTGTCGCTGAATTCCGTACCTGTGCCGTTGAAACCGTAGGTGCCGATCAAATCGAGTTCGGGAAAAAGCTGATTGCGGTCGAATTTCAACTGAATGCCCTGTGCTTCCACGCTCAGCCGGGATTGCAACAGGTCGGGCCGCAGGGTCATGCCTTTGCTCCAACTGTCCTGCAAATCGAACAACTGCAACGGCGCGTTGGTAATCGTCGCCGTGGGTTGAATGTCCTTGTCATGCCAGCGTGAATACTCGTCGGTGAGCAGGTTTTTCAAGGTGTTTTGGTCCGTGACCAGCGTGTATTGCGCGGCGATCAAATTCGCCTTGCTCGTTGCCACCTGTGCCTCGTCCTGCTGCACGTCCAGTTGCGCCAGCGTGCCGATTTGCACGCGCTGCCGGTCCTGGTCCAACTGCGTTTGCGCGAGATCAAGCGCCTCCTGCTGCACCTTCACGTTTTCCTGCGCGTAGATGAGTTCGTAATAAGCGTTCTCGACGGCGGTGACGGACGTGATGACTTGCAGGCGCAATCCCTGCTCGGAGGACTTGAGCTGGTTTTTGGCGAGGCGGATGGTCAGGCGCGTGTTGTCAATCCAGAAATTTTTCAACAAGGGTTGCGTCAATTGAACTTGAATCGAACCCGCAGAGCTTTTAAAAGGCGAGGCGTTGGTGGTCCCCGGATTTATCGTGCCATATTGCTGATTAACGTTGCCGCTGAAATCATACTGTAACCCCATCGGCAACGTGCCGCCTATATCAGATTTGAAACTGTTCTCGTCGGAGATGGAACCGGGAAGTTCGAACCCGTTTTGAAAAGTACTGCCACTCACATCGTAATTGTGCTGGCCGGAAACGTTGAGCAGCGGGTCGTAACCACCGTAGGCCGCGCGAAGGTTATAAAGCGAAATCTGCGGGACGGTGCGCTCGATTTGCACGTCGAGGTTGTGCTGCAAAGCTTCCTGGAGGCAATCTTCCAATGACATTTCACGCGTCGCTGCGTTCATGCCCGCCGGCGCGGCGGCTGCGTTGGTGCCCGAGGGCGGGGCCGGCGCGTTGGTCTCGATCGGCACGGTGGCCACGTTCGTGCCCGTTTGCGCGGCGACCGTGTTTATATCTGTTTGGACGGCGATCCCATTCGTGCCCGGCTGGGAGGCGGGCGCGTTGGTGTCTGCCGGCACGACCACCACATTCGTATCCGTCTGGGCAATAACTGATATCGCCGTGAGAATGAAAACCAAAAGAACGCTGAAATTTTTCATGGTGCTGTAATTTTGCGGCTTTTGCCGAAACTCATCAAATTTAAGACGCTCCCCCGCGCCTGAAGGTAACCATCCGGTTAATTCGCGCGCACACCCGTCCAATAAACCCCGCACCGCGGCCAAGGGTGCAGCCAAATCATCGCTCAACCGGCTTTCGCTACCGCTGCGGGAACTTCCTCGATTTTGGCGTTTTGTTCGAGGAACGCGAGTACTTTTTCATGCGCAATCTGGTCGTACAGTTCCGCCACCCCGTTGCGCTTTTGCAGGTCTTTGAGGAATTTTTCCAGTGGAATCTGATATGCCAGCGCCAGCGACTGCACGCGCTTCAAAACCTCGTCCTGCGAAACCTGGATGCCTTCCTTCTCGGCGATGCGCTGAATCAGGAACGACAATTTCACGCGTTCCTTCGCGCTCTGCGCCGCGGCGGAATAAATTTCGTCCTTCTGTTTCTCAATCAAATCGCGCGCCACACCGCGCTGGCTGTTCTCGCGCACGATGTCATAAACCACCGTGCGCGTTTCGTGCGCGACGGCGGTTTCCGGCAGGTCAAAATTTGTGGCGGTGAGCAGCGCGCGGATGATCTGGCCGCGAACCGCCTTGGCCTGGGAATACTTCAATTCATTCTCCAGATCGCGCTGCACGCCTTCGCGGAGCTTCGGCAGGTTTTCCGCGTCGTATTTTTTGGCGAACGCGTCGTCAATCGGCGGCAGGACTTTTTCCTTCACCTCGACAACTTCGACTTCGTAAACGCCCTTTTTGCCCGCGAGTTGCTTGGTTACGAAGTCGGCGGGGAAATCCACATTCACCGTGCGTTTGTCGCCCGCCTTCGCGCCGATGATCTGATCGGCAAAACCGGGAATGAACGAGTCCGACGCGGCATCTACCCAGAAATTTTTCTGCTCGGTCAAACCTTTCGCTGTCGGCGCGGTGTCGGTGATGGGCTTGCCGTCGCATGTGCCGGTGTAATTCACCACCGCCACGTCGCCCAGGCGCAGCTCGCGCGCGACCGTCTCAAACTTCGTGTGCTGCCGGGCGAGCAATTCGATGGCGCGATCCACGTCCGCCACCGTGACCGATTTCACCTCGCGTTTGGCCGGCAAGCCCCTGTATTCGGGCAGTTGAAATTCCGGCGCGGTCTCGATGGTGGCGGCGAATTGCAGCGTCTGGCCGCGGCCGAACTGGATTTCCTCGATGTCCGGATAGCCGATCACGGCGATTTTTTTCTCGTCCAGCGCCTTGCGGTACGAATCGCCGATGAGCTTGCGTTTGACCTCGTTCTTGATGTCCGGCTCGTATTTTTTGAGCACCATGGCGCGGGGCGCCTTGCCCGGACGAAAGCCGGGCAGCGACGCCTGTTTCTGAAAGTCCTTCGTGACAGCGTCGAAAGCTTCATCCACGGCCTTCGCGTCCACTTCCACCCGCAGCAATTTTTTGCACGGAGCCAAATTTTCGACGGTGACGTTCACAATAATTCCCGCTGGTCAGCGAGTCGTTTAAAATAAATGAACCACGCGGATTTCGTCAATGGTTTTGATGGCTTACCAATATCATTTCCGCTTTGATGTTGCCGGAATGAAGCGAACGACATTCTTCATCACCGGCACGGACACCGGCGTCGGCAAAACTGTGCTGACCGCGCTGCTGGCGCGTCACTTGCGGGAACGCGGCGTCAGCGCGGCGGCCCTCAAGCCGGTTTGTTCCGGCGGACGCGACGACGCCCGCGCGTTGCGCGCCGCCATGAACGGCGCGCTCACGCCCGATGGAATCAACCCGTGGCATTTCCATGCGCCGATGGCGCCGTTACTCGCCGCCCGCCGCGAACGCAGGCAGGTCAAGCTCGCAGACGTGCTTGCGCATGTCCGCACGATGCAAAAGCGTTTTGACGTTTTGCTGGTTGAAGGCGCAGGCGGCTTGTTGAGTCCGCTCGGCGAGAATTTTGACTCACGCGATTTGATTGCGGCCCTGCGTGCGACGCCGATGGTTGTTTGCCCAAACCGGCTCGGTGCGGTGAATCAAGTTTTGCTGACACTCGCCGCGTTGCCGCGAAGCGTGTCCTGCCAGGCGCGCGTCGTGTTGATGTCGCCGTCAAAGCCGGACGCTGCAACAAACACAAATGCCGGGTTGCTCGCGGAATTTTTCGACGCGAAAAGGATTTTTGAGTTGCCGTGGCTGGGCAGGCGATCTGACGCGGGAAAAGTTTTGAAGGATTCGCGGGTGCGGCGGACGTTCCGCGTGTTGTTGAAATGAATTCCAACGGAGCGCCGGCCTCCGGCCCGGCGGGTTGCGGCCAGCCATTTGTATCGTGCCGGGTCGGACCAGCCTTCGCCGGGAAGCTTCGGCGCGGCAGGGACCGGCGCTCCCATCAATGTTTCACCGGCGCGTTGGTGGCCAGGAACGATTCGCGCCACGGCTGGTGGTTTTTATAAAGCTCCAACCGTTGTTGCAATGGCTCGAGTTTCTTCATTTTGGCGGCGGTGGCGAGTTCGAGGGCGTTTTGCGTGACCGCCAGCGCATTGGTGAAATCGCCGGTCTCGGCGCAGGCCATGCCGAGCGCGTCGAGCACGTACGGTTGCGCGCCGCCGGTCAGGACTTTGGCCTTGACGGCGAGCACGAGCGCGGTTTTCCCGTCGCGGATTTGAGGGTTTTCGTCGGCTGCCAGCACGTGGGCGGTGTAGGCGAGGATTTGAAAATTGTTTGGGTCAATCCGCAGCGCTTCACGAAACTCATCAATCGCCTCGGCATCGCGGCCTTGTTTGAGACGCATCTTGCCGATTTCGAGGTGTGCCCACGGATAAGTGGGATCGAGCCGCGCGGCTTCTTTGAACTGGCGCATGGCTTCGTCGAAACGTCCGAGTTCGGTTAGAACAATGCCGGCGCCATTATGCAAGGAGGGCAGGCTGGGATTCAAAAGCACGGCCCAGCGATATTCGGTGAGCGCTTTATTGGGGTGGCCCAAATTGTCGAGCAGATTGCCGAGATTGTTGTGAATGTGATAAAGTTCCGGCGCGAGCTGTTCGGCGGCGCGGTATTCGGCGAGCGCCTCGTTTAATTCGCCTTTCTGTTCGAGCGCGACGCCCAGGTTGACGTGCGCGACATGATTGTTTTTTGTCACCGCGAGCGCATGAGCAAAGAGCGTTTCGCTGTCGTGCCAGTAACGCAACTGGTTTTCGGTAAGCATCAAACAGGTCGCGAGGATCAAAACGGCTGCGGTTGCGATTGCCTTTTTGGGGAATTGAAAACGATCCGCCAGATCGCAAGCGCCAAAGGCGATGGCGATGAACACACCGATTGATGGAAGGTAAATGTAACGATCGGCCAATGCCGCCCCGCCGACTTGCACGAGCCCGATGACGGGCACGAGTGTTCCCAAAAACCACAGCCAGCCAACGGGTAAATACGCATGCGCCCGTCCCGCCCGCCAGACAAGACTTGAAATGATGACCAGCACGACTGCCGCTGCCGTCGCCGCCATCAATAACCAGGTCAAATGTTCGGGCAGCGGATAAAAAACCGCGAGCCCCACCGGCCAGACCATTTTCAGCAAATAAAGCCCGTAAGATACCAATGCGTTACAAAACCGATAATGCAGCGGAATGAGTTCGAGTGAGGCGACCGCGTCGCCGCTTCGTTGAGATTGAACAAGAAAGGTTACGACGCAGGAAGCGGCTGCGAGCAGAAAGAACGGCCATTTCTCCAACGCCAGACGCAGAACTTTCGACACTTGCCACTGGTCCCTGGTCACCCGCTTTAGCGGCCAGTAATCCAGCAGCAACATCACAAACGGGAGGGTCACCAGCATCGGTTTGGCCATGAGGCCGAGCGCAAAGAAAATCAAGGCCACAGCATAGTCGGGAGTCAAGGGTCGAGGGTCGAGAGCCGGAACAGATGATTTTGCCATCGACTCTCGACTCTCGACTCTCGACTGCCTTTGTGCATAACGCGTGTAGGCCAGCAGCGTCAGCAGCGCGAAAAAGGTGCTCAACACGTCCTTGCGCTCGGAAATCCACGCGACGGATTCCACGTGCAGCGGATGCCAGGCGAACAACGCGGCGACGAACGCGCTGGGCCACAATTCGCCGGTGAGCCGCAACAACACCACCAGGAGTAAAACCACATTCGCCGTGTGAAACAGCACGTTGATGAGATGGTGTGCGCCGGGGTTGAGGCCGAAGAGTTCGCAGTCCGCCATGTGCGAGAGCCAGGTGAGTGGATGCCAGTTGCTCGCGTGGCCGGTGGTGAAGGCCCATTTGATTCCCGTCCACGTCAGTCCTTTTTGCACGGGGGAATTTTCCGTGACGTAATCCTGATC
>Ga0074044_10001158_pt1 | contig 24211 bp, 22 predicted proteins | sample BogForMeECP23OM1_FD_94443 | JGI IMG/M metagenome (GOLD analysis project Ga0074044, IMG submission 94443) | Bog forest soil microbial communities from Calvert Island, British Columbia, Canada - Bog Forest MetaG ECP23OM1 | ecosystem: Environmental > Terrestrial > Soil > Wetlands ... | reverse complement strand
GTCTCACCAGAGTTTTGGGAAGGGAGAATAGAAGTTGGCAAGACACCGAGATGCAGTCTGCCGCCTGTGCCGCCGGGAAGGGCAGAAACTATTTTTGAAAGGGCTGCGGTGCTTTACCGAGAAGTGCGCGATTGAGAAGCGCAACTTCGTTCCGGGACAGCACGGCCAGTCGCGGCGCCCCAAAGTCGCCGGTTACGGCTTGCAGTTGCGCGAGAAGCAGAAGGTCAAGCGCACCTACGGATTGCTCGAGAGGCAGTTCCGCTCGTACTTTGAAAAGGCTGTTCGCGCCAAGGGTCCCACGGGCGAAAACCTGATCATCACGCTCGAGCGGCGTCTGGACAACGTGGTGTGGCGCGCAGGATTGGCGTCGTCCCGTTCGCAGGCGCGCCAGCTCGTCCTCCACGGCCACGTCCGCGTCAACGGGAAGAAGGTCAACATTCCTTCGTACCTCGTCACCGTGGGCGAAGAAGTGGCCATCAAGGAAAAGATGCACCAGAACGCCATGGTGCTCGAAGCGCGCAACGTGGCGCAGAGCCAGAGCGCGGTGCCGTGGCTCGAACAGGACCGCGAGCAATTCAAGGCCAAGGTTGTGGCGTTGCCGAAGCGCGAAGATGTGCAGACGCCGCCGATCAACGAACAGTTAATCGTCGAGTTGTACTCGAAGTAAGCCGCGGTCGGCCTCGATAGGCCGCACCTAACAGGCTCCGCGCCCGGCGGTACCGGGCAAGCAATTTGGTTTTAGGCGGCCGACAGTTCGGCAGCCAGAAGGAAGGAACACGATGTGGAAGGGTTTTCAAAAGCCGAAGCGCCTTGCATCCGAGCTGGAATCTTTGACCGAGAAGTACGGGCGGTTTTCCGCGCAGCCGTTTGAGCGCGGGTGGGGCACGACCGTTGGAAACGGGTTGCGGCGCGCGTTGTTGAGCTCGATTGAAGGCGCTGCCATCACTGCCGTCAAAATCGAAGGAGTGCTGCACGAATTTTCCTCCATTCCCGGCGTGGTGGAAGATGCGACGGACATTATCCTGAACCTGAAGCAGGTGCCGATCAAGCTGAACACCGATTTGCCGAAGACAATTTTCTTCAACGTCGAGCATCCGGGTCCGGTGACGTCGGCGCAAATCGAAGAAGACGCGGATTTCGCAGTGCTCGATAAGAGCGTGTACATCGCGACGGTCAGCGAAGGCGGCAAGTTGCAAATCGAGATGCGCGTCAAGAACGGCCGCGGCTATGTGGCGGCGGACCGCAACTACGATGAAGACCTGCCGATCGGTTACATTCCGGTCGATAGCGTTCACTCGCCGGTGCGTAAGGTCAACTACGCCGTGGAAGCGGCACGTCTCGGCCAGATGACGGACTACGAAAAGTTGATGATCGAAGTCTGGACGAACGGCGCGATCACGCCGCAGGACTCGATCGGCTTGGCTGCAAAGCTCGTGAAGGACCACATGAGCATCTTCATCAACTTTGAAGAGCCGACGGACGTGCCGGATATGCCGCAGGAAATCGCCAACGATCCGCGCCTCGAGCATCTGGACCGTTCGGTGGAAGAGCTGGAACTTTCCGTGCGTTCCTACAACTGCTTGAAGAACGCGAACATCCAGACCATCCGCGAACTCGTGCAAAAGAGCGAGAACGAAATGCTGAAGACCAAGAACTTCGGCAGAAAGTCGCTCAACGAGATCAAGGATATACTGACCAAGATGGGCCTCAGCCTGGGCATGAAATTCGACGAGCACGGCCGGATTATCTGGCCGCCGCTGCCGAGCCAGACAGCACCGCCGCCTAGTGAAGATACGGTCGGACTGTAAAGAGAGTTCATGGTTCAAAGTTGAAGAGTTCAAAAAGGACTCTTCAACTTCCGGACTCTTATAGGAACGGATCGGCACAAACTTTTTCACGGCCTGCTTGAAAGAGCGGGCCGTCTTCAGATAGCGGAAGCTAAAGGGACAGACGATGCGGCATCGCAATTCAGGATCAAAACTTGGACGCAACCCGTCGCACCGTCGCGCGACGCTGCGGAACCTCGTGACCAACTTGTTTGAGCACGGGCGGATCACCACCACGCTGACGCGCGCGAAAGCGACGCGGCCCGTTGCGGAGAAGATCATCACGCTCGGCAAGCGCGACACGCTGCAATCGCGGCGTCAGGCAGCCGCGTATCTCATGACGCCCGCCGTCACTGCAAAGCTCTTCAGTGAAATTGCGCCGAAATTCGCGGACCGCGCTGGCGGTTATACGCGGATCATCCATGCGGGGATCCGTGTCGGTGACGGAGCCAAAGTCGCGATTCTCGAGATCGTCGGCTACGAGCTGAAGAAGAAAGAAAAGAAGGAAAAGACCAAGAAGGAAGAGACCGCCGAAGCGAAGAGCTAAACACACCTCATCGAGTTTTTCCTTTTTTGCCCGTCACGGCCAGGCCGCGGCGGGCGTTTTGTTTTTGTCCTATCTGCGCCGCTTGGTTATCCTATCGAAAAGGAGAGTCCCGATGGAGAGCAAACGCCATGCGGCGATGGGCTTCGTATTCGTTACAGTCCTGCTGGACATGCTGGCGTTCGGCATCATTGTGCCGATCTTGCCGAAACTTATCTCCGAATTTTTGCACGGCAACATGGCGCTCTCATCGGAATACATGGGGCTCTTCGTGACGACCTGGGCGCTGATGCAGTTTTTCTTCTCGCCGATCCTCGGAATGTTGTCGGACCGTTTCGGACGTCGGCCGATCATCCTGCTTTCGAACTTCGGGTTAGGGCTGGATTACGTCGTGATGGCGTTGGCGCCAACGATCGGATGGCTTTTTCTGGGGCGGATTCTTTCAGGGATTTGTTCCTCGAGTATGCCCACGGCGACGGCCTACATCAGCGACGTGACGCCGCCGGAGAAAAGGGCGAAGGCCTTTGGGATGTTTGGAGCAGCGTTCGGGTTGGGGTTTGTGCTGGGGCCGGCGATAGGAGGATGGCTGGGCGCGATGAGCGCGAGGCTGCCATTCTGGGTGGCGGCGAGTGACAGGTGACAGGTAACTGGTGACTCGCCGCTGGTCTAAACCATTATAAAAAAAGGTATGTAGTGGGACGCGGGCAATTGGATGACGGCGCAGCTTGCCCGCGCGTTAGAGCGCGCGCAAGGCGACTAGGGTCATGTCGTCGCTCTAAGGGCGCCAACGGCGAGGGTGTCGGCGCATTGCATGCCGTGGTCTGGCGAATGAGATTTGTTCAAGGCGTTGCAGAGCCAGACTCTGCCACGGGTTCTTGCATTGCAGGAAGTTTCGGGCGGCGAAGGCGGAACCAGACCCATAGGGCGGCGAAGGCGAAGAAGGCGCCGATAGAGTCAAGAAGGGAATCGTAGGGCGAAGCGGTGCGGCTGACGACGAAGGCTTGGTGAATTTCGTCCATGATGGAATAGCCTGCGGCGACAGAGAGGGCTGCGATGCCCCACGTCCAGCGCCAGCCTTTGCGATCGCCGCGGACGCCGCGGTAGAGCAGTATGCAAAAAATAAAGTATTCGGTGAAGTGGGCACTTTTACGGATGATGTGGTGAATGAAATCTAATTGATCCTGTGTGAACGAAGGAATAAGCCAGCGCACGACGGGCATGAAAACCGACGCGGTGTGCTCTGAAGAGAAGGAGTCTGTGGAGAGGGTGAAGATGACGCAGGCCCACACGATGGCGGGCCACCAGGCGCGAAGCCACGCAGGGATCAGGAGTTTGTGCAGGCGGGGCTGCATTTCCGGTAATTGAGGCGCGGGGCGAGGATTGCGCCAGGATTGCGAGTCAGACAAATCTTGGTCTCCAGTTACGTTTTTAGTTTAGCTTATTGACTGTTACTTTCCCGAGACGAGTTGGTTGCCGTGAGAAGAATAGTCAACTACCGGAAAAGCGGGAGCGGGGCTCCCGCTCTCCATGTTCATTCCATACGATAATTCGGCGCTTCGCGAGTGATAATCACGTCGTGGACGTGGCTTTCACGCAGGCCGGCGGCGGTGATACGGACGAATCGGGCTTTTTCAGTGAGTTCCCTTAGTGTGGGAGCGCCAACGTAGCCCATGCCGCTTTTTAGGCCGCCGACCAGTTGGTCAGTGAGCGCGCCAAGTGAGCCTTTATAGGGGACGCGCCCTTCGACGCCTTCGGGAACGGATTTGCCTCGTTCTTCCATGTCCTGGACGGTGGCGTAACGATCTGAACCGGCGTCCATGGCGCCCATCGAACCCATCCCTCGGTAGGACTTGAACGTGCGGCCCTGATAGAGAATCGTTTCGCCGGGAGCTTCTTCCGTACCGGCGAAGAGGCTGCCGATCATTACGCAGGAAGCGCCTGCAGCGATGGCTTTGGTGATGTCGCCGGAATACTTGATGCCGCCGTCGGCGATGATGGGGATGCCAGTGCCTTGCGCGGCGCGCGCGGATTCCATGATAGCGGTGATCTGGGGAACGCCCGCGCCAGTAACGACGCGCGTGGTGCAGATCGAGCCGGGCCCGATGCCGACTTTCAGGCCGTCGATGCCGAGCGCGATGAGATCTTTGGCGGCTTCGTAGGTGGCCACGTTGCCGGCGATGATTTGTACTTCGGGAAGACGCTGGCGGATGGCCTTGATGGCGTCCATGACGCGGGTCGTGTGGCCATGCGCGGTGTCGATGGCGAGGACGTCGGCTTTGGCTTTCGACATTTCGACCGCGCGCTCGAGGTAGTCGCCCGTGGCGCCCACAGCGGCGCCGACACGAAGTCTGCCTTGATCGTCTTTTGCAGCGCGCGGATATTCGCGCTTTTTCTGGATGTCTTTGACGGTGATGAGGCCTTTAAGATTGAAATCCTGGTCCACCACCAGGAGCTTTTCGATGCGGTGTTTTTGGAGGATGCGCTCGGCTTCTTCCAGCGTGGTGCCCACGGCCACGGTGACGAGATTTTCCTTGGTCATCACAGAGCCGACAAGCTGGGAGTGATTTTTTTCGAAGCGCAGGTCTCGGTTGGTGAGGATCCCCGTAAGGCGGGAACCGCGCGTAACCGGAAGACCCGAGATGTGGTACTTGGTCATGATCTCGAGCGCCTGGCGGAGGGTGATGTCCGGCGAGATGGTGACTGGGTCGACGATCATGCCGCTTTCGGAGCGTTTCACGCGGTCGACTTCTTCGCCCTGTCGGTCGATGGGCATGTTGCGGTGCACGAGGCCGATGCCGCCTTGGCGCGCAATGGCGATGGCTAGGCGAGATTCCGTCACGGTGTCCATGGCCGCGGAAGCCAAGGGAATGTCTAACGCTAGCTTGCGGGTGAAACAGGTGCGCGTATCGACTTCCGTCGGCAGCACGGAGGACTTGCCGGGCAAAAGCAGAACGTCGTCGAAAGTAAGACCCTCAGGAATCGGACCGTCAATCATTCCAACCTCGGTTCTGAAGTTTAGCGCCCTAAAACAGCGCAGCCCAGCGCGCGGTCGCTGGGCGGTAAAATGAATCCATCAGATTGCAAAAATCAATCACTGTGAATCTTCTATTCTAGGGGCCAATGGGATTGGGGTCAAGTTGACTGGTACTGGTGTAACTCGGAATATGCGGTCTCCATTCTCTCAGCGGCGGGCGGTCATCCCGCAACGGAATCCCCAATCATCTGCCAGGCGCTCAGAAACTCCTTGCCGCCTTTCAGTATCGCCGCACGCGAAATCACAACACGATCCTTATATCGTCGAACAAATGGCTGGAGACGGGTCGATGGAACGATCCAAACATTCGGCATTACCGTCGGTTCCTTTATCTTTCCCTCAAAGCAAACCAACGCATAAAGCTGGTGTAGCTTGTCAAAAATATGGATGTTATTCGCAGGCCAGTCATACTTATCCGCGACTCCTTTTACCTCTAAAGATATCGCTGTTCGCGAGGTCGTAAGTATCACAATGTCAACGCCCTTCTTGTTGCCAAGAGTTAAAAACGCGTCCCGACCAAGGCGATGGAGAGTGGCCAGCACGAAGAATTCGGCAGCAAGGTTTGTGTTGTACGGGTCGGCTGCCATCGAGGAAGAATAACAGATTTCGCTGAATCTTCGACAAAAGCTCAAACTGCATCAGAGCCGCCCGGCTGGCCAGTGCGCGGTCTTCACGACTCACATCAGGGAATTGGCTGACCGTGATTCTTCAAGCTCTCGATGTAACCCGAGATAGCATCTTTGGCCATGCTCTTAGCTTCTGAAAGCGTTCTCCCATAGGTCACGCATCCGGGCAACACCGGAATAATGGCTGTAAAGCCCCCCCTGCTTCGGGCCGGAGCACCACATTGAAGTGACCGCGTGATTTTTTCATTTGAGAATCATCTTAGCGGAAGGCTTGGAAGTGGTCAAACCTTCGCTAAACTAAGCATTCCTTGATTACGGATTAATCACCAGCGCCCGAACACCTAGCCGGGCTGCAGACCTTGTAGCTGGCGAGGATGCAGCCGCCTTCGATTTGGCGGCACTCGAAGAGGGTGAGCTTCACGCGATGCCCGGGATCGCGGAAGGTGGGGATTCCGGAGCCGAGCAGGATCGGGTGAATGTTGAGGCGGATTTCGTCCACCAGGTTCGCGGCTAGCAGGCATTGGGCGAATTCACCGCCGCTCATGAGGCAGATTTCTTTGCCGGGGCGTTGCTTTAATTCTCGGACGAACTCGACGGCGTCGGAGGTTACAAGTTCGACGCTAGGATCGTCGAGAGTCTTGAGTGTGCGCGAGAAAACGTAGGACTGCATGGCTGGCTCTTTGCGCCTGGGGCTTTTCGCTTTAGTGGGCTTCTTTGCCGCAGGGGGTCTTTGAGCAACCGAGAAATCGTAAGTTTTTCGTCCCCACACGAGCGTGTCCACATCCTTCCAATAGTCGGTCAGCACTTGCTGGACGTCCTTGCTGAAGTGCAGCCAGTCGATCGAGCCGTCCGCGCCGGCGAGAAACCCGTCCAGGCTGACGGCTGCGCCATAGGTTACGACGCGCATTGCGATGCTCCTTTCTGCTTTACGTGCAGGAAACGATCAAACTAAATGGCCATTGAGAAATGATACTATACGAGCGTTGAGAAACGGTCAAGCCCGATGAGCCCGCGACCCAGAAAAGTCAGCGACAGCCAGCTTTTTGCCGCCACGCATGCCGTAATGACCAAAGTCGGCCCGCGCGAGCTGACACTTGCGGCCATCGCGAAAGAAGCTGGAGTGACTGCCGCGGTGCTGGTCCAGCGGTTCGGATCCAAGCGCGCGCTGCTGCTGGCCTTGTCAGCAAAGTATTCCGAAGGGGCGGGTGAGTTCATCGCAGGTCTCGCGAAGAAACACGCCTCTCCGCTGGCGGCGCTGCGCGCGTACGCGGATTGCATGGCCGGGATGGCGGCGTCGCCGGCGGTTCTCGCGCGCAGCCTGGCCTATCTGCAGATCGATATGACAGATCCGGATTTTCGCCGGCACTTGGTAAAACAGGCGCGAGCGACGCGTGCCGGTTTGCGACGCCTGCTCGAAGCAGCGCTAGAAGCGGGCGAACTCGTGCCAAGCGTGAAACCCGCGAACTTGGCGCGGACGATTGAGACGGTGCTCAGCGGCTCGCTGATTACGTGGGGATTCTATCGGCAAGGGACCGCCGCGCACTGGATGACGGCCGACTTGGAGGCCGTGCTGGAGCCGTGGCTCCGAAAACGGCGTCGACCCGCGGCGGAGCGCTGAGCAAAGAGACAGGCCGCTCTCTATGCCGTAAGTATAAAAAGTAGCCGGGGAAATTGCGTTGCGCGTTTCACGGAGCCTGTCCAAGCGAGTTTTGTGTGACTTGTGGGTTTTCGATGTCGCTTAGGTACTCGAGGAGATGCGCTTTTTTGGCCGAATTCTTTTCGCTGGCGACCATGGTCTCGAGGATGGGTACAAGAAAGCGGCCGTAGTGCTTGAGGGTCGGTTGGTCGTGAGTGGCGAGAGCTTGCTCGACAGCGCGTTGCGTGGCGGGCGTGACGAGTTCGAGACGTCCAACGAAGACGCGCACAGTTTGGGCCGGCGCGGGGTTGATGGAGAGTGGCAGGACGCTGTCCACGAATTGGCGCGGCACGATGTACAGCAGGCGGCTGCCCTCCTCAAACCAGGAATCGCGCCAGGTTTCAAACATCGCTTGGGCTTCGTCTTGATAGAGGCCCTGCGCGATGAGCATATCCTCCATCGCCTGTTTCAGCGAATCCATATTGGCAGTGAGCTCGGGAGGGTCAAGAGTTGGTTGAGACGCGGAGGTGTCCGCGACGCGGAATCCCAGTTTGTCGCCCCGTCGTTCGAAGACGAGCATAGCGGGGATTTCTTCTGACGTCAGATTTTCCGTGAAAATCTTGCCATCGCTAGCGAGCTTTACGGACATTGGCGCCGGAAAACTGGCAACCCCGCGATAGAAGAGGAATTTCTCCGTCTGGTCGCCGGCTTGCGTTTTGATTCGCAGCGGAGTGGAAGAGGTTTGACGGGCAGCATAGTAATGGTTCGTCTGATCCTCGCGCGGCAGGGTTGAGGAACTATTTGGTTCCAGCGTGACGGAGTCCCAGGAAATGCTGCTGTCGGGCTGCTTCTGGCCGCGACTCCAGTCATTGAGGTAGGAGACCATGCGCGTTTGCGTCTGAAGACCGACTGGTTCGACGCGGTTGGCGTGCGGATACCACTCGGTGATCAAGCCTTGGGAGAAGGAGACGTGCACGGACAGTGTGGTGGCGTGATTGGTGTAGAAATAGAGAACTGGGGTTTCCATGCGCACGGTGCCGCGGAGGCCGCCTTTGAAATCGGGCGTTTTGAAATGCTCTACGAAGGCCGGAAGATCCGTTGAACCAGTCAGGGGCAGCCAAGTGGCGGCGCGGCCATCCTTGCCGGCGATCGAGGTGAACGTACCCCATTCATGAGCAGTGAGGGCTGGATCGGAAGACGGCGTTTGTCCGTGGAAGAGAAGCGGCAGAGCGGCTAAAGACAGAGCGAGAACGGCACACGCAAGAAGGCGAGATCTCATGATATTGGCTCCTTGTTTCCCCATCGGCTAAATTGACGCAAAAAAACGGGCAAGTGTTAACAGCGATCGGGCAGCCATAAGGGCCACCGTGACGGCAGCTTGCCCGGGGTGTAGCGCTGCACTACAGTGAATTTATGGCTTGGGAGATGAAGAAATTTGAGCCGCATCGGCTGCTGCGGAATGGGCACGCCATGACGATTGTGTCAGCGTTTGTGCGGAGACGGTTTCATCTGCCGCCGGCGGAAGAGCGGTTGTTTCAAGTGGATGCCGAGTCGCGGATTCTTGGGAAGTGCCACTGGCAGCCGGGGAAACGGCGCGATGCTCCGGTGATTGTGATACTGCATGGGCTGGAAGGGTCGAGCGAATCGAATTACGTTTACGGCATAGCGGAGAAGGCGTTCCAGCGGGGTTTTCACGCGGTGCGATTGAACCAGCGGAATTGCGCCGGCACGGAGTCGCTCACGCCGACGCTGTATAACTCCGGGATGAGCGGAGATTATGAAGCGGTTCTTGAGGAGTTGGCCGACGTTGACGGATTCGAGCAGGTTTTCTTCGCTGGTTACTCGATGGGCGGCAATCTCGTGACGAAGATGGCGGGTGAGTTTGGAGAGGCCGCGCCAAAGGCGCTGCGCGGTGTTTGCGTGGTGTGTCCGGCGATGGATCTTGGGGCGTGCGCCGACGCGCTGGAGCGCCGCGACAATTTCTTTTACCAGAGGCATTTTGTAAGAGGGTTGATGGCGCGGTACGCCAGAAAGGCCAAGCTGTTCCCCCGGCGTTATCCGCTAGATGGAATCGGACCAGTGCGCTCTGTGCGAGAGTTTGACGACAAGATTACGGCGCCGCAATTCGGTTACCGCGACGCACAGGATTATTACGATGCGGTAGGGGCGAAGAAAGTCGTTGGGCAAGTGCGTGTGCCGATGCTGATGATTACGGCGCAAGACGATCCATTTGTGCCATATGAATTATTCCTGCGGGCGAATCCGGGACAGAACCTTGCGATACAGTTCGTCGCGCCGGAGCACGGCGGACACTGCGGCTTCATTTCGAAACGAAACGGAGCGGAGCGATTCTGGGCCGAGCAAAGAATCGTGGAGTTTTGCGACGCAATTCGACGCGCGTGAAATCAGCCCAACGGTTTTTCAAGCGATACCTGAAAGTTTGGCGTCAAGAGTTGCGCGGGGCCGTCAGGCATAATGACCATGTCGTCTTCGCACCGAATGCCAAACTCGCCGACGACGTAAATGCCTGGCTCATTGGAAAACGTCATGCCAGGTTCGAGGTTCGTCGTACTGCCCTTGACTAGATAAGGATGTTCATGGCCGTCGAGGCCGATGCCGTGGCCCAGGCGATGCGTGAAGAATTTGTAGCCGGGGCCGTAGCCGCCGCTGGTGATGACGGCGCGGGCCGCGTCGTCGACAGTGCCGGATAGCCGGCCAGCGCGCGCCGCGTCCAAAGCGGCATCCTGCGCTTTCCGCGTAAGTTCATAGGCTTTCGCAATTTTCTCTGAAGGTTTGCCCATGATTCCCATCCGCGTGACGTCCGAAGCATAGCCATCGACGGCGCAACCGCCGTCAATCAAAACCACATCGCCCTCCTTAAGCTTTTGCGGTTGCTTGGTGCCGTGCGGAAGAGCGGCCGACGCTCCAAGAAGAACGAGCGCGCCGCCGCGCAGTCCCATCTTCGAAAAACCTGCTTCGACGAGATGCGCGATATCGTCTTGCGACATGCCTTCATGCAGAGCTGCAAAAACAGGTTTATAGACGTCAAAGGTGGCTTCGCAAGCGAGGCGCATCAATTCAAGTTCGTGTGGGGATTTGCGCGCGCGGCAGGCGATGGTCACAGGATCAGCGGACACGTATTCAAATCCCGGAGCTGCTGCGCGCAAATGATCGGAATATGCGAAGTAAACAGTTTCTTCAACTCCAAGCCGCCCGGTACGGACGCCTTGATCTGCCAAGGCAGCCGCGGCGAGCTTCGTCGGACTTTCATCTTCCTGCCACACTCGGATTTCGATCGGGAAACGCAATTGCTCGCGCAAGCGGCCTTCTTCGAAGCCCGGACAGACGAGTACGGGTTTACCCGCGCGAGGCAGTACGAGACCGACGAGGCGCTCACTCAAACCCCAACGGATTCCAGTGAAGTAGTAAAGCGACGTGCCGGGAGCGAAGAAAAGAGCATCAAAACCCGGCTTCAGCTCAGACATGAGCTGCTGTGCGCGAGTCAAACGTGCTTGGAACTCTTCCGCAGTGATCGGTTTGAGGCGATCGCCGAACGGTTTCAAACTCGAGAAATCCGCGGCGGGAGTAGCTTGCGGAGTTGCTGTGGCTGCTTTAGAGCCGTGCACAAAAGCGAGAGAAGAAGCCGCGGCAGCGCTTTGCAGAAAACGGCGACGCGAGGTACCGGATTGGTCGGGTATCAAAGTTTTCTCCATGGTGGAGAAGACCTTTATCCGGCGAAGGCATGGGTTGTCAAGCAGTATGAGAAAAGAGGCGAGTGAGGGAAAGTGCCAGAGGAAAAAGTTCGAAGAAAATTCCGCGAGAATTATTCCATACGAATGGCTTGGATGGTTTTTCCCTGGACTTTCAATTCAATGCCGAGCGGCGGGCGCAGGTCCGAGCCTTGAACTATGGCGCCCCGCACCCAGACATTGCCTGGCAGATTTGCCATCTTCGTCGGATCGTAGACCGTCCGATTGCAGGGATTCCCAACCATGGGGTGCTTGGCGGCCTTGAAGTCATAGTCGCTCTTCAACTTCTCGAGATCTGTCACGTATTCGAGCTGGCAATTTCCGTACGGAGCGTTCATCGAGAGCGCCCAATAACCATTGGCTTGCGAGGCCAAACTCGCAGGCAAGCGAATGAGAAGAGCCGGGACATTTTCTCCAGTCAGCCCGTTGCGCATGAAGAATTGTTTCGAGGACCAGGGTTCGGCCATTTCCGAGAGGCTGGCGATGCCGGGGTCCTGCTCGGTAGCATGCCGGAGCGCCGCATTTGGATCAGGAGCAGGAGACGGTACCTCAATCTGGGGAGGAGGTTCCGCCGCAGGGGCTTCGATATGTTTGGGGCGGAGAATCCATCGCGCGCCAAAGAAAACCACAAGCAATACAGCGAGCAGCACACCGACCATGCGGACGGCGGGATTATTCAAGAGGCTGCGGCTCGAGCCAGTCTCCGAAACTCCGGGGATCTGGGGCATTTCCGGCTTGTAGCGGTCAGGTGGGGACTGGTCCGACATAGCAATTTGTCTTGCTCTTCATTTTGCCGAAGGTGCACTAAGCCACATGGCTCCTGCGGCGGTAGACCGGCGACGGATCCGATACCCGGCTATTGTAGGGCCGGACACAATGCCTAGCAACACAGGGTAGTCCGGAAATGGCGTAAGACGCAACCGTCCCACCTTGGCAGAGCCGCCAAGTTCGTGCCCTTCTCGCCAATACTATGTTATTGAGAAGGTTACAAAAAATGCCGTGAGACTTGTCTGTAGCGCGCGAGGCCTCTAGTGTAGTAGGAAGCATGGGGAGGACCGGCTTCCTCGCCGACTAGCATGAGTCCCGAATCTCGTGGGGGCGCGCGGGCATTTGTCCGCAGCCTGAATATTTTACTCAAGTTCGCACGGCTCTATGAATTTGGCCATGTGCGAACGGCGGCGCAGTTTGAAACTGCGTGGAAAGAACTCCGAGGTGCGCTCGATGAGAGCAGCGGAAGCGGACTTTTGCTGGGTGCTTCGGGGAATCAAATCCTGCTGGATGGCGTACCGCTCGGCGCATCCGCTGGTGAAAAAAGCTTCGCGCAACTGCTGACGGGTTCCGGTATTGCCAGCATTCACTTCTCTCCAAATTTGACGCAACCTCAATTTGCGCGGTTCGTAAGAGGTTTTCCCAGCGGCAACGCAAAGCCCTCCTCTCTCGCGGAGCAACTGAAATCCGCGCTCGCCGGTGAAACGAGCATCAAGGTCAATGAGATTCGCTATGTTGCGGAAGATTCTTCCGTGGCAGGTATCAAGATGGCTGCGCAACTCACCGCGAAGGCCCTCGGCGCCCAAGGCGACAAGTTCAAAGACTTCTTCGAAGACCCGAACAAGCTCCTGCAAATGATTCTTGCGGCGGAAAGTTCGCGCAGCGGAGGGGGCGGTGGCGGTGGAGGTACAGGCCCTGGCTTCGGTCCTGGCGGCGGCCCTGGCGGAGTGCCCGGAGGCGGTGGTACGGGCGCAGGCGGTTATGGCTCCGGCGGTGGCGGAGGAGCAGGATCAGGATCAGCTAGCCAAGGTGGCACTCTTTGGGAAGGCGGTGGAGGTTCAGGAACCTCTGGAGGCGGTTTAGGGACGGGTGGCGGTAGCGGTACGGGCGGTGGGGGAGGCAATGGTCCTGGCGGTGGTGCAGGTTCCGGAGGAGGCCCCGGAGGCGGCGGAGGCGGAACTGGAGGGAGCGGCGGCCCTGGTGGAGGGGGCGGAGGGGGAGGAGTTGGTATAGGCGGCGGGGCTGGGTCTGGTGGGGGCATGGGCCCTGGAGGTGGCATGGGCCCTGGTAGTGGAGGCGGCGGGGCAGGCGTAGGTGGCTCCGGCGGTGGCGGAGAAGCGGCACCTGGAAAGTGGCTAACGGCATCGGCGCTGCTGCGCGGCAGCACCATGGGTGGTGGCGGCTCCGTGCCCGGCGCGGCCGGCGGCGGTCCCGGTTCGGGTGGGGCTGGGTTTAGTGTCGCGGAAGAAGATGTCCGCGCCATGCTGGGGCTGTTCGCTCAGCTTGGGAAGTCGCGCAAAGATCCCGAAGCGAAAATGGACGTTCCCACCTTTCAGTCGCGCTTAAGCGCGATGCCAGTGCGCGCGCAATTCACGTTGCAGCAAGCCCTGGCAGGGCTGGCGGCGCAAGCACCCTCGGAAAAAGCCGACAAGCCGATGTTGCTAAAGCTTGCAGAGCACGTGGCGATTCGTTTTGCGTTGGACAGTTACGAGCGTGGCGAGCTGCGAGTGAACGCTGTCAAGCAGCTCCTCGATCGCATGAATTCGGAGATTGAAGCTCTCCGCAAAATTCTCGGCTCCCAGGAAGAAATGATGGCCCAGGCGGGGCTGTCCGTGCAGTCGTATACGGAGCTGCTCGATCAAGAGTTCTGGGAACAAGTGCCGGAAGAGAACAAAAAGGAAGTGCTGACCTCAGATGAAGCCTGGTGCGTTCCACCGCGAAACGTCAGAGCATTCCTGGAGGATATGCTCCGCCGCGGTGAACTGAAAACCGTGAATGAAATACTGATGAAGTACGCTGCGTGTATCGCGCTGGAGGCACCGGAAGCACGGCGGACCACGGCGATAGGGCTTTCCGATCTGGCCGAGCTGTATGGCAGCGGCGACGGGAGCGCGCTGATGGAGTCGATCCGGCGTCTGGGAAATCAGCTGGCCATCGAGCGCGAGCCGGAGTTGCAAACTCTGATCAGCGCGGCGTTCGTGCGCATGAGCCAGGAAGCGGCATCAAAGCGCTGCTATCCGGCGATGCAGCAGGCGCTGTCTTCTCTCGATAGCATCGAACAGCAGCGGCCGGGATCAACGCAAAGTCTTCGTCCGCGCATCGGCGCAGAGGAACGCTTGCCAGAATTCATCGAGGAGGCCCTGCGCGGCGGTCACATCGCCGACGGCATGACCGAAATCCTGGGACTGATGCCGAAGGCGACGCTGCACTATGTGACGAACCGTTTCGGCCACTGCGGCTTCCGCGAAGATTGCGAAGTCCTCGGCAATATTGTGCGAGGGCTCGGCGAGGATTCCACGCAGCGCCTTCTGGAAATTTTGCAAACGGCCCCCGCCAACGAAGCTGCGGAAACGATCGGCTTGCTGAGCCATTTCGCTCCCGATGCTGTCGACAAAATTCTTCCCGTGCGGCTGAGCCAATGGCCACGCTCTTCGCATGACCGTGCGGTTCGCCAGCTTTCGTCTGCCCCGCCTGAACAGCGCGCCAAGCTGCTGGTTTCGCTTTACGATTCGCTCGACGCGCTGATCCGGCCGCTGGCTCTGGACGAGATGGGCATGAGCGGCCAGCACGAATGCATTCCGAAGCTGGTGGAATTGGCGCAAAACGATCACACTCCTCCGTTTCACCGGCTAAAAGCTCTGGAAGCGCTGGGCCGCTTGCGAGCCTCGGCTGCCAGCCCCACGCTGCAGCATATTCTGGAAGCGCGGCAAGTGTGGCGCTGGGTCTACCCCACCGAATTGCGAATCGCGGCCGTCCAGTCACTGATGCGCATCGATCCCACAATGGCGCTGGAAAAACTCAACGCCAGCGGGCTCGAACGCAAGGACCTGACGCTGGAGCCCACGGATCCCGAGCCCAACTCCACCGCGATGCGTCAGCGCCGTTACGCGCGCCTGAAACTCTCGAGGAATCTGGTCGCGGTATCCACCAACTTGCGCGAGAATTTCCGTCTGTCGATTCCGGAACTCAACTTGGGGGGCGGAATCGGCTCGGGGCAACGCCATCTGGCGCCGGGTTCTCTTCTCTCCCTTAAACTGTCGCACGGTGTGCGAAACATCAAGGCCCAGGCCATAGTCCGAGGCGCGCGCCCGCAGGCAATGGCGTTTGAATTTGTTGACATGGACTTGGAAGACCGTTCGAGGCTGCGAAAGGTGTTGATGGAGCTTGGCGGGCTTCCGCAAGTGGCTGCCGTGACCAATCGCAGCAAGCGGCGCGGCCGCGTAGCACTCAACAAGTAGTTAGCACAAGAATTCGACGGCGTGCGATAGCGCGCAACCCCACTCCTTCCTACCTGTACTCGTGCGGACGAAACCCGTCCCGGTGAGCAGGTCACGCACCCGTCCTCCTGGCGGCTTGACATCGGCGACACATAGGACCTCTGTACCATTGCCGCTAACGGGCCATAACCCTACGGTACTAGACAGGAAGTCCTATAAGGGACGGGCGCGGCGGCGAATGATAGCGGATTCCAAGTCGACTTCAGGACGGGCCTTCGTAAGAAGCTTGAACATTCTCCTGAAGTTTGCCCGTTTGTACGGGTTCGAGCACAGCCGTACTTCCGAACAGCTGGACATCGCCTGGCATGAGCTGCGATCCGCGATTCCCACAGGCACCGACGCCGGCTTGATGCTTGGCGCGACTGGTTCTCAGTTGCTGTTGGACGGCGTTCCCCTGGAAGGCGCTCCCGCCGAAAAACAATTCGCTCAGTTGCTCTCCGCAGCCGGACTGGCCAGCATCCAGTTTTTCCCCTCCGTCACGCAAGAAGAGATTGGAAGGTTTGCCCGCGCGTTCCCGACAGGCAAAGCAAAACCCACAGAACTCGCCATACAACTAAAAGCTGCACTCGCCGGCGCCCAAGGAATCCGCTTGAACGAGATCTGTTTTGTCGCGACAGATTCGCGCCTGAAAGATGCCAGCGTAGCTGCGCAACTCGCGGCAGCCTCACTCGGCGAAGACCAGAGTGAGCTTAAGAAATGGCTCAATGACCCACAGAAATTGCTCGAGTTAATTGCTGCGGCGCAGGGCTCAAGGGCTAGCGGAGCGGTTGGCACGGGCACGGGATCTGGCGGTTCTGGCTCGGGTGGCGATGAGGCTGGCACGGGGAGCGGCGGCGGATTTGGCGGAAGCTCGGATGGTACGGGCGGGGCAGGCGTCGGAACCAGTGGAACTGGTGTCGGAGGGTCCGGTGTTGGAGGATCAGGTATCGGGGGATCCGGTGTCGGAGGATCAGGTGTCGGAGGCGGGCTACCGGGTGGGGTGTATGCGACTGGAGCAGGGGGCAGTGCTGTAGCTGGCTTGGTTCCAGGTATCCCGGGAGCGATGCTTGGTGCGGGGCCAGGAGCGGGAGGCTCAGGTAGCGGTGCAGGCAGCGGCCCGTGGCACGGAACCGGCAAGAGTGCCGGACCGAGCGAAGATGAAATCTATGGAATTTTGGGCGCGCTGACCAGTTTCGGCAACGTCGGGGCAGGCCAGGGCGGCGCCGCTGCGGCTGGAGAATTCCAGCAGCAGATGACTCAATTGCCGGGTACCGCGCAGGACACTCTGAAGAGAGCGATAGCCGGTCTTGCGGCGCAAGCGCCTGAGGGCCAGCCCGATGAATCGGTCCTGGTGAAACTTGCGGAACACCTGGCGATTCGCTTCGCGCTCGAACGTTTCGAAAGCGGCGAGGTCAAGGTCAACGCCGTGCGGCAGATGCTGGACCGCATGAATGCCGAGATCGAGAATCTCCGCAAGATTCTCGGCGCGCACGAAGACAAAATGACCGATGCGGGAATCATGGTCGAGTCGCACCGCGAGATTCTCGACCGGCAGTTTTGGGCGGCCGTTCCGGAGAGCGGCAAGCAAGCCGTTCTTCTCTCGGGAGACGCCTGGTGCATCCCGCCGAAGAACGTCCAGTCCTACGTGGCCCATTTGATCGAGACGGGAGACGTCGCGCAAGCCATCAGCATCTTGCAGAACTACGCATCGTGCGCGGACAACGAAGAGGTCGACGCGCGGAAGAAAACCGCGATGGGCTTGTCCGAGATGGCTGAACTTTACGCGAAGGCCGATCCGAAGCTTCTCGGCGATGCACTTCGTCATCTTGGCTTGCGCCTGAGCGTCGAGCAGGACACCGATTTGCAGACGCTCGTAAGCGCCGCCTTCGTAAGGCTGAGCCAAGAGGCCGCCACCAGCCGGTGTTTCCCGGTGATGGAACAGGCCCTTGATTTGATTTCCGGCGTCGAAGCGCAGCGGCCCGGCATTGGCCGCAGCTTGCGGCCGAAGATGGGCATCGAAGAACGCGTTCCAGAATTTGTGGATGAGGCTTTGCGCGCCCGGCAAGCTGCTGCGGGAATGACCAATGTTTTGAAGATGCTCCCGCAGACGGCGATGGAACAGCTCTCCATGCGATTTAATCGCTGCAGTCTTCGGGAAGACGCGGAGCACATATCCAACCTGGCCGCTGATCTCGGCGAAGAGGGTTTGCAATACCTGCGGAGCACCGTGCGAGGCGGTCCCATCACGGAGGCCGTCGAGATGGCCGGCCTTTTGAGCAAGTTGGATCCCGAGGCGGTAGAAGTGTTCTTGCCGTCCCGAATGAAAGACTTTCCCAGGACGTCGCAGGACCGCATCGTACGGCAGATCTCCGCCAGCGGCGCCCCGGGACGCTGCCGGATACTTCTCGAGATGCTCGATCACGTCGATCCCCTGATTATGCCTTTGGTGATCGATGAGATTGGCGTGACTTCCGACCGCGAAGCGCTCGGTCGTTTACTTACGATCGTGGACGGCGATTTGCCCGTGGGCGGCGGACCTTATCTGCAAGTGAAAGCCATCGAAGCCCTCGGCCGCATCCACGCGCCAGAGTCGACGACCACTCTCAAACGTATCGTCGAGGCTAAGAAGATGTTCGGATGGGCTCACGCCCAGGAACTGCGCATCGCTGCCCTACAAGCGCTCATGCAACTCGATCCCGAGTGGGCGCGCGATTTTGTGGCCAGGAGCGGAATCGACCGCGAAGACTTGGCCCTGGCGCCGCTCGACGTCATTCCAAACTCAAAATTTGTCCGTCAGCGCCGCCACACGCGCGTCCGGCTGCACAAACCGGTGACCGCTGTGAGCACAAATCTGAAGGAAAATTGCCGCCTTGAGATTAAGACGGCGAGCCTCTCGGGCGGTTTTGCCAGTATCAGCCGGCATCTCGCTCCGGGGACGCATGTGCAACTCAAGCTGCAGCTCGGGCTTCGCAATGTCCTTGCCACGGCCCTGATGCGGGACTACCGGGCGCAGGATATGGCCTTTGAGATTGTGGATATGAGCCTTGAGGAGCGTGGCAAATACCGCCGCTTGCTGGTCGACAGCCACTCGCAGTCGTCCTCGGTGGCGAATACCAAGAACCCGAAGGCAGCCGCCGAAACCTCCGTAACTCCCTCTTAGAGCGTTCTCCGCCGTGTCGCCGTTCTTGGCGCTGGCGCATCCAAACAGATAGAATAGAATGTTTGTACTGGTTGCGGGAGACCGGCCAGTCCGTTCAAGTACGCGAAGCACCGCCAGGAGACAGCGAAACCCTTCATGGATGTTGCTAAGGCAGTCGACACAGTTGTCGCTCGATTTATCGGCACCAAACACGAGCGTGACATCAAAAAATTGCAGCCGCTCGTCGTGGCCATCAATGCCCGCGAAGCCGAAACTCGCGAGCTCAGCGACGAGGAACTAAAGACTCGGTTCGCCGAACTGAAAGCCGAGGTGCATGAGCAGCTCAAGGACACCGATCCCAGCGAAGATACCTACAAAGAACTCTTAAAGAAGATACTCGACCCCGCGATCGTGCCGGCGTTTGCTCTGGTCCGTGAAGCGGGCCGCCGCTTTCTGAACATGCGGCACTTCGACGTGCAGTTGATCGGCGGAATGGTTCTGCACGACGGCAAAATCGCGGAGATGAAAACGGGCGAAGGCAAGACGCTCGTGGCCACTTTGCCTGCGGTGCTGAACGCCTTGGCGGGACGCGGCGTGCACGTCGTCACGGTGAACGATTACCTGGCGCGGCGCGATGCTGAATGGATGAGCCCGCTCTATCGTGGTCTGGGGCTTTCCGTCGGTGTGATCGTGCATGATTTGGATGATGTCCAGCGCAAAGCGGCCTACGGCGCGGACCTCACCTACGGCACCAACAACGAATTTGGTTTCGATTACCTGCGCGACAACATGAAGTACGATTTGGCGCAATGCGTTCAGCGCGGGCACCAGTTCGCCATCGTCGACGAAGTAGATTCCATCCTGATCGACGAAGCGCGCACGCCTCTGATCATTTCCGGCCCTTCGGAAGAATCCACGGACAAATACGCGAAGATTGACAAGATTATTCCGAAGCTCATCCAGGACATCGACTACACGCTCGACGAGAAACATCGCACCGCGACGCTCACCGAAGAGGGCTTCAGCAAGTGCGAACGGCTGCTCGGCCTTAGCAACATGTCCGACCCCGCCAACATCGAAATCATGCACCACGTTTACCAGGCGTTGCGCGCCCATGCCTTGTACAAAATTGACGTCGACTATGTGAACAAAGACGGCGAAATCATCATCGTCGATGAGTTTACGGGCCGCCAAATGCCCGGCCGCCGCTGGTCGGATGGATTGCACCAGGCGGTTGAAGCAAAAGAAGGCGTCAAGATTGAGCGCGAAAACCAGACTCTCGCGACCATCACCTTCCAGAATTATTTCCGCATGTACAAAAAGCTTTCCGGCATGACCGGAACCGCGGAAACGGAAGCCGCGGAGTTCGGCAAAATCTACAATCTCGATGTCGTCGTGATACCAACCAACCGCACATTGATCCGCGAGGAACATCGCGACGTCGTCTACCGCACCGAAAAAGAAAAATTCCACGCCGTCGTCAATGGCATCCTCCAGGAAGACAATTCCTTCGCTAACGGTATCCGCCACTATCACGAACGCGGTCAGCCGGTGCTGGTCGGGACGATCTCTATCGAAAAGTCTGAAGCCATCGCTGAAATCCTGAAGAAGGCTGGCGTCCCGCATCAGGTGCTCAATGCCAAGCAGCATGAGCGCGAATCGGGTATCGTCGCGCAAGCTGGACGCAAAGGCGCCGTCACCGTGGCCACCAACATGGCCGGCCGCGGCACGGACATTCTTCTCGGCGGCAATCCCGAACAGATGACCCGTGATTATTTTCTGAAAAACAAGTTGGCCATGCCTTACGCCGCCGCGCCCGCCGTAATTCCCGCTGAAGCCGGCAAGGACGCACAACCCGCCGTGCCCATGGTTCTTTTCCAGCACGAAGGCAAAATCTTTCAGGCGCCCATGGATCAGTGGAAACCGGTCTATGAACAATTCGCTCAGCAGTGCAAAGCCGAACACGACGAAGTCGTAGCGCTGGGTGGCTTGCACATCCTTGGCACCGAACGCCACGAAGCCCGCCGCATTGATAACCAGCTGCGCGGACGCGCTGGACGCCAGGGAGACCCCGGCTCTTCGCGCTTTTTCCTTTCTCTCGAAGACGACCTCATGCGCATCTTCGGCGGCGAACGCATGCAGGCTCTGATGTTTCGTCTCGGCATGACCGAAGGTGTGCCGATCGAATCCGGCTTGATTTCACGGCGTATCGAAAACGCGCAAAAATCCGTCGAAGCGCAAAACTTTGACGCCCGCAAACATCTCCTGGAATACGACGACGTGATGAACAAGCAGCGCGAGACGATTTACGCCATTCGCCGCTCCGCGCTCGAAGGAAAAGACCAGCGCGATTACGTTCTCGGCGTCGCCGAAGATGTCGCGCGCGAACTGGTCGACACGTTCTGCCCGCGCGATCAGCACCCCGATCAGTGGAACACCACGCAATTCCTCGCCGAAATCAACGCTCAGTTCGGCATCGACGCCAAAGCCGCCGGCGCCGATCCCGCCACGCTCAGTCACGACGAACTCGCCGAAGCCACCGTTAAAGCTGTGACGACGCGCTACGAAGAAAAGGAAAAACAGTTCAGCGCCGACCTAATGCGCTGGCTCGAGCGCCGCATCATTCTTGACGTCGTCGATTCCCAGTGGAAAGACCACCTGCTCTCGCTCGACCATCTGAAAGAAGGCATCGGCCTCCGCGGCTACGGCCAAAAAGATCCCCTCGTCGAGTTCAAGAAAGAGGCCTTTGTCCTGTTCGAAGACATGATGGCGCGCATCGACAACGAAACGATCCGCTATCTCTTCCACATTCAAGTGCAGCAAAACGAGCAGCCCCCGCAAGGTGGACCGGGCCAAGCGCCGCCGCCTCCACAACCCATCCGTCAACGCGCAGGCGCAGCCGTCGCCAGTGCCGCAGCCCGCGCCAGCGAACCGCCTCCGCAGCGCCTTCCGGCTTTCGCCCGCGAAATGGAGCGCAAGCAAGAGCGCCAGCAAAAACAGCTGCAATATCAAACGGGCCCTGCGCAAGCGGAAGCTCCCAAACCGGTTCGCGCCGGCGCAAAAGTTGGCCGCAACGACCCTTGCCCCTGCGGCTCCGGCAAAAAATACAAAAAATGCCACGGCGCCAACGCATGACCGTGCGCCCTTATTTCGCGCCGTTTGCACAAAACTGTCATTCCGAGCGAAGCAGGCCGACGCATTTTCTTCCGCTCCGCTCCTGCGGAGCGTCGGCCTGCGCAGTCGAGGAACCTCTCTTCGATCTAACAATCGAGAAAGCCTAACCAAATGCCCCCAGCACCCATGCCGCAGCCCGAACGCCACCCCATCCCCGGCGTAAAAAACCTAGTCGCCGTCGCCAGCGGCAAAGGCGGCGTTGGCAAAACCACCGTCGCCGTCAATCTCGCGCTCGCCCTCGTCAAACTGGGCCACAAAGTCGGCCTCATGGATGCCGACGTCTACGGCCCCAACGTCCCCATCATGCTCGGCACCCTCCAAGAGCCCCAAGCCACCACCGAAAAACGCATCATCCCGGTTCAAGTCGCCGGCATGAAAATGATCTCCATGGGACTGCTCAACCCTGGCGACAAGCCGATGGTCTGGCGTGGCCCCATGCTTCATAGCGTCATCACGCAATTCCTTCGCAGCGTTGAGTGGGGCGAGCTCGATTACCTCATCATCGACCTCCCGCCCGGCACCGGCGACGTCCAGCTCACCCTCATCCAAACGGTCGCCGTCACCGGCGCCGTCGTCGTCACCACGCCTTCCACTGTCGCTCTCGCCGACGTCCGCAAAGCCATCGAAATGTTCCGCCAGGTCAACGTCGAAGTCTTGGGCGTAGTCGAAAACATGAGCACCTTCCGCTGCCCTCATTGCGACAAGCCCATCGACATCTTCGGCCACGGCGAAGGCGCAAAAACCGCCGTGGCTTACGGCGTTCCCGTCCTCGGCGAAATCGAAATCGATCCCCGCATCCGCATCGGCGGCGACACCGGCAAGCCGGTTGCCGGCCTCGGCGAATCCGCCCCTGGCACGCAAAGCCTCTACGCTCTGGCTCGCGCCGTCACCGCCCGCCTCGCCGAAGTCAGCGCCACCTCCAGCGGCCCTTCCGTCTCCATCGACTAATAAAGACTTCTCCGCTCGCCAGTATTCCGAAGGTTGACAACAACTTCGCAAAATGCGAAGATTCAAAAATGCGGATCGTGAGCCGTAAGGCGATTCGAGAGGCGACAGCGAAACATAAGGAGTGGGGCGCGTCACTCAATGCGTGGTACAAGATAACGAAGAACGCGGATTGGACAAGCTTCGCCGATGTACGGAATAGCTGGAAGAGGTCGGACGTGGTAGATCAGTTTGTGGTGTTCGACATAAGCCACAACAAGTGCAGGCTGATCGCGACAATCAAGTACCGCTGGAGAATGGTCTACATCCGGCACATCTCGAGCCACGCAGAATATGACCACAGGGAGTGGCGACGGACATGATTGAAGTATCCGAAAAATATGCTCTGGAAGTCTCGGCGCCGATGGCGATCACCTCGGAACGGCAACATCATGAGTATCTCGCTGTCCTCGACAGGTTGGCGAGCAAAGAGCGCCCGACAAGCCAGGAGGAAAAGTACGCGGAAGTGCTGGTTACCTTGATCGAGGCATATGAGGAAGAGCATCACGCCATTCCGGAGGCTCCGCCCGTGGAAGTGCTGAGAGCCTTGATAGAGGCGAACAGCTTGCGACAGAAAGATTTGGCGTCGATTTTGGGTACGGAAAGCATTGTCTCAGAAATTTTGCGTGGGAAACGCGAGTTGAATAAAGGGCAGATCGAGAAGTTGAGCAAGAGATTTCAAGTTTCGCCTGCGGTGTTTTTTTAGTAGTCCGGACACGGCCCTAGCTCGTGGCTTGTTCTTTGCCGAGGGCTTCTCTGGGCACGGATTTCGATCTCGCCTGCGACGACCGTGCTATATGAACTTAAGTCCTTTAGATGCAACGTTTCCGATGCGTCTCGTAAGTGTTGCATCTAAAGGGTTTACAGGAGATTTAAGTCTTTTAGGTGCAACACTTACAGAAAACAGGGGGGAGGATAAAGCACAATGTCTAGCCAAAATCACAGCTCAAACCCCGCGCGCGGCTCGCTAGAGCTGGGCCGCCAGCCCGATATCCGCCCCTACCGCGGCAAGCACCCGCAAATCGCCGCATCCGCCTACATTGACCTCGCCGCCGTCATCATAGGCGACGTCGTCATCGGCGAAGACTCCAGCGTCTGGCCCTGCACCGTGATTCGCGGCGACGTCCACCACATCCGCATCGGCGCGCGCACTAACATTCAGGACGGCTGCGTCCTCCACGTCATGCGCGACGAGCACGCCCTCGTCCTCGGCGACGACGTGACCATCGGCCACTCCGTCACGCTCCACGGCTGC
>Ga0074044_10001157_pt1 | contig 24228 bp, 25 predicted proteins | sample BogForMeECP23OM1_FD_94443 | JGI IMG/M metagenome (GOLD analysis project Ga0074044, IMG submission 94443) | Bog forest soil microbial communities from Calvert Island, British Columbia, Canada - Bog Forest MetaG ECP23OM1 | ecosystem: Environmental > Terrestrial > Soil > Wetlands ... | reverse complement strand
GTGTTTTTCTTTGAGAAGGTTTCGGTCGCCGCGCCGAATACGACGATTTCATCACAACCGGCCGCAAGCGCGGAGTCTAGTCCTTTGCGATTCGGCACCAGTGCCTGGTAGCGCACACCCGGCTTACGGCGGATACCGTTCATTATTTGCGTATGGTCGGCCATTTGCGGTACCCATTTCGGTGAAACGAAAGCGGTTGCCTGGATTACCGGTATGCCGGCGTCGGCGAGACGCTCGATCAACTCGAGCTTGACCGCGGTTGGTACGCTTTGCGTTTCGTTTTGTAGACCATCGCGTGGCCCGACCTCGACCATCGTGACTTTGCGTGGCAGGCTCATAAGGCGAACTCAGGTCGCTTCAAGTTTAGGTGGTGCTTTATACTTTACGTTTACGTAAACGTATAATATTATTTCATGGTTTTACTATGTGGCGCGCCAAGTTGCTTGCGGCATTGAGCCTCGAAAAAAGAAATTTCACTCAGCATTATCGCAATATCTTCGCGTTGCTGCTCGATCCATGCGCGGTGGTGTTCAATCTTGGCCAAAAATTCCTCGAGCCGATTTTTTTTGTTGTCACCAGCACTGTCGTAGAGTTCAAACAACTCGCGGATCTCGCTGATACTCAGGCCGAGCCGTTTGCTGCGTAACGCGAGTTTAAGTCGTGCCCGGTCCCGGCTACTGAATATCCGGGTAGTGCCGTCACGGTGGGGTGCCAATAAACTTTCTTCCTCGTAATGTCGAATGGTGCGAGGCGTGACACCGAATTCCTTGGCCAGCTCCGATATGGTGTAGTAAATCGCCATTGTGCTACGCAATATAGAAAGCTAAAATCAATGTCATTTATTTCACCCAGATCGGGTATTACATTTGCGTAAACGTAATGCATAACCATAATCAAGTCAAGTCGCTTTGGCGCGTCAATTTTAGATATCCGTTTGCAGAGACACGCATGGCCAGTGTGGGCACTCTCTGCTTCGAAACTTTATGAAGGTCGGTGCAACCATGCCGCTATCCGCCGTGCTTCGACCATCCGGTTCAACTCCTCAGTTTGACCCGCTCAAGCTTGCAAAAACTTACGTTGAAATTGCACAGAAAGGCGCCCACATCTTCTGCGAGTTGGTCAATCGGCATGGCATGAACGGTACGCCAGTGTTCGAGGACAACTTGGGTGTCACCAAAGCATTTTCGGAGGTGGCTGGGCAACTACTCGCTGACCCAGCGCGGCTGGCCGATATGCAGTTCAAAATATGGAATGACCATGTTGCCTTGTGGCAGGCCTCAACGTTGCATTGGCTTGGCTATGAGACGAATCCAGTTATTGAGCCGGGGCGGCATGATCGTCGCTTCAAATCCGAAACTTGGCAACAAAACTTCATTTTCGATTACCTCAAGCAATCATATTTGATCGCCGCCAAGCATATGCATGAGACGGTTGGTCCCGTGAGGGGGGATGACGGGCGGATCGCGAAGAAAGTCGATTTTTATACACGTCAGTACATCAATGCGTTGTCACCGAGTAATTTCGTGCTCACTAATCCCGAAGTATTGCGTGAGACCATTAACTCGCACGGACAGAGTCTGCTCAAAGGCCTCGACAATTTGCTCGCCGATCTTGAGCGCGGGCAATGGCAGCAGCTTCGCGTCAAGATGACCGACCCGGCCGCGTTTGAGGTCGGGCGCAATCTCGCGACGACTCTTGGCAAAATCATCTATCAAAATGATTTGATGCAGTTGATCCAGTACGCGCCGTTGACCGATGCGGTTTACCAACGGCCGCTGCTGATCATCCCGCCGTGGATCAACAAGTATTACATCCTCGACATGCGTGAGGACAACTCATTCATGCGCTGGGCAACTGCCCAGGGGCATACGGTGTTTGTCATTTCGTGGGTCAATCCCGACGCGAAATACGCGGCGAAGACTCTCGACGATTATCTGCTTGAAGGGCCGCTGGCGGCACTCGCTGCAATCGAACAGGCGACCGGCGAGCGTGAGGTGAGTGCAATCGGCTACTGTCTTGGCGGCACGCTGCTGGCGGCGCTGTTGGCTTGGCTGACGGCGCAAGGCGATGATCGTATCCGGAGCGCGACGCTGTTCGCGACGATGATTGACTTTTCCGCCCCCGGCGAACTTGAAGTATTCATCGACGAAGAACAAATCGCCGCGCTTGAGAAAAGGATGAAAGAGCGTGGCTATCTCGAAGGCGCGGAAATGGCAAATACCTTCAATCTGCTGCGCGCGAACGATTTGATCTGGCCATTCGTCGTCGACAATTACCTGCTCGGCAAGCAGCCGTTCCCATTCGACCTGCTGTACTGGAATTCGGATTCGACGCGCATGCCGGCGGCGATGCACGGCTTCTATCTGCGCAATATGTATTTAAACAACCAACTGCGCGAACCCGGCGGCATCGTACTGGCTGGCGTGCCGATTGATTTGTCAAAGGTGCGAACACCGGTTTATCTCGTCTCGACGCTCGAAGACCATATCTCACCGTGGCTATCAACCTACGCGGGCGCACTGCTGTTTCCGGGACCGGTGCGCTTTGTACTCAGCGGCTCTGGCCACATCGCCGGCATCATTAATCCGCCACAGGCCAGGAAATATTGTTACTGGACGCGCGACGAACTCGATGCCGATCCTCAGCAATGGCTCGCTTGCGCCGATCAGCATCCAGGTTCGTGGTGGTCCGACTGGGCGGCATGGGCGATGCGTTACGCGGGTGAGCGAGTTCCCGCGCGCGTGCCGGGCGCGGGGCACCTGCCGGCGCTGGAAGATGCACCCGGTTCATACGTGAAAGTGCGTTTCGACACAGCGCCGCCTTCACCCCAAGCGTTGAAATAAAGCAGCATCAGAATACTGCGCATGTCTGCGGTGCACGGCGTGTTCCGCACCTTGCGCTGCAACAACAAAGTGCAGGCAGTAAGTGTATGTGCGGGTGCTATAATTTTCTATTTATTTACTCGCGTCGGAAGTGCTATGGCCGCTTTACACCGGCAAGGTGAACTATGGATTTGAAAGACATCCATCCCGATATCGATCCACAGGAAACACAGGAGTGGATCGAAGCGCTCGAAGCGGTACTCAGACACGAGGGTACCGAACGCGCGCATTACCTGCTGGAAAAGCTGGTCGACAAGGCGCGCCGTAGCGGTGCCTATATTCCGTTCAGCGCGAATACCGCTTACCTGAACACAATTCCGCCCGGCCAGGAGGAGCGCTCGCCTGGAGACTCCGCAATCGAAAACCGCATCCGCTCGTATGTGCGCTGGAATGCGATGGCGACGGTAGTGCGTGCGAACAAGACATCGTCGGAGCTCGGCGGGCATATCGCGAGTTTTGCCTCGGCTGCCACGCTCTACGATGTTGGCTTCAATCATTTTTTCCGCGCTGCGAACGACGACTTTGGGGGTGACCTCATTTACATGCAGGGCCATTCCTCGCCCGGCATCTATGCGCGCGCATTCCTCGAAGGGCGCATCAGGGAAGAGCAAATGAACAACTTTCGGCAGGAAGTTGACGGCAATGGACTCTCGTCTTACCCACACCCGTGGCTGATGCCCGGGTTCTGGCAGTTCCCGACGGTGTCGATGGGCCTCGCACCGATCATGGCGATTTATCAGGCGCGCTTTATGCGCTACCTCAAGGACCGTGACATTCTTGATCCGCAAGACCGCAAGGTATGGGCGTTCATGGGTGACGGCGAAATGGACGAACCGGAATCTCTCGGCGCGATTTCACTCGCCGGTCGCGAGCAGCTCGACAATCTGGTGTTCGTCATCAACTGCAATCTGCAACGCCTCGATGGTCCGGTGCGCGGCAACGGAAAAATCATCCAGGAACTTGAAGCCGACTTTCGTGGCGCCGGCTGGAATGTGATCAAGGTTATCTGGGGGTCGTACTGGGATTTGTTGCTGATGCGCGACGTGCACGGCGTGTTGTTGAAGCGCATGGAAGAATGTGTGGATGGTGAATACCAGACTTACAAGTCGAAGGATGGTGCATTTGTGCGCAAGCATTTCTTCGGCAAGTATCCGGAGTTGCTCGACATGGTATCGAGCATGACCGACGAAGACATCTGGCGCTTGAATCGCGGCGGGCACGACCCGCATAAGATTTACGCGGCCTATTCGGCAGCGATGAAGCATCAAGGCCAGCCGACGGTGATTCTCGCCAAGACCGTCAAGGGATACGGCATGGGCGAGGCCGGCGAAGGCCAGAATATCACTCATCAGCAGAAGAAGATGGGCACTGATTCGATCAGGGCTTTCCGCGATCGTTTCCACATCCCGATCCCTGATGATCAGCTTGAGAAGGTGCCGTTCTACCGTCCTGCCGAGGCCAGTGACGAAATGAAATACCTGCGCGAGCGCATCAAAGCAATGGGCGGTTCGCTACCGGCGCGCCGCCGCAAAGCCGAACCGCTCACGGTGCCGCCGCTGGTGGCGTTCGAAGCACAATTGAAGAGCACCGAGGAGCGCGAGATTTCAACGACGATGGCGTTTGTGCGCATCCTTGCGACGCTGGTGCGCGACAAGACGCTCGGCAAGTACGTGGTGCCGATTGTGCCCGACGAGTCGCGCACCTTCGGCATGGAGGGCATGTTCCGCCAGCTCAGTATTTATTCGCATGTCGGCCAGCTCTATACACCGCAAGATGCGGATCAGCTGATGTTTTACAAAGAAGACCGTCACGGTCAAATCCTGCAAGAAGGCATTTGCGAAGCTGGTGCGATGAGCTCCTGGATTGCTGCCGCGACATCGTACAGCACGCATGGCCAGTCGATGATCCCGTTCTACATTTTTTATTCGATGTTCGGCTTTCAGCGCATCGGCGATCTCGCATGGGCGGCCGGCGATATGCGTGCACGCGGATTTCTACTCGGCGGCACCGCCGGGCGCACTACGCTGAATGGCGAAGGACTGCAACATGAAGATGGCCACAGCCACATCCTCGCCTCGACGATTCCGAATTGCATCGCCTACGATCCAACCTTCTCGTACGAGGTTGCGGTAATTGTTCAGGACGGATTGCGCCGGATGCTACAGGAGCAGGAAGACGTGTTTTATTACATTACCGTGATGAACGAAAACTATGTCCATCCAGCGATGCCGGCGGGTGCCGAAGTGGGCATTCTCAAGGGCATGTACTTATTCAAGGAAGGCCAAGCCAAAAAAGGCCAGCCGAAAGTGCAATTACTCGGCAGCGGTACAATCCTGCGCGAAGTGATTGCCGCCGCCGAATTGCTGGAGAAAGACTTTGGTATTGCCGCTGACCTCTGGAGCGTGACCAGCTTCAATCAGCTACGGCGCGACGGACTCGACGCACAGCGCTGGAATTTGCTGCACCCGGAGGTCAAGCCGCGCAAGACTTATATCGAGACCTGTCTCGAAAAACACGAGGGGCCGATAATTGCAGCGACGGATTACATGAAACTGTTCGCCGACCAGGTGCGCGCATTCCTGCCGGGCCGCGCCTACAGCGTGCTCGGCACCGATGGCTTTGGCCGTTCCGATACGCGCAGGAAGCTGCGGCGCTTTTTCGAAGTCGACCGCCATTACGTCGCGGTCGCCGCGCTGAAAGCGCTTGCCGACCAAAAAGCAGTGCCAGCGTCAAAGGTCAGCGACGCGATCAAGAAATATGGGATTGATCCCGAGAAGCCGAATCCAGCCACGGTCTGAAGCAGATGAGCGACGTGATCGAGGTCAAAGTCCCCGACATTGGTGATTACAAAAACGTGCCGGTAATCGAGGTTCTCGTTAAACCCGGCGACAACGTGAAGCTGGAAGACCCGTTGGTCACGCTCGAATCGGACAAAGCGACGATGGATGTGCCGGCGCCACGCGCCGGCACGATTAGAGATATCAAAGTCAAGGTCGGCGATAAGGTGTCCGAAGGCGCGGTAGTGCTGATGCTTGAAACCGCGGGCGCGGCGGCCAAGCCCGCACCACAGGCAGCTGTGCCGGCACAGCCGGTCGCTATACCTCCCGCCGCCACACCGCCATCGGCGGCAAAACCCACCCGCGTTGTTGTAGCGCCGGAACCGGTGCTTGCAAGCAGTGGGACGGTGCATGCGAGCCCGTCAGTACGACGTTTCGCGCGTGAACTGGGCGTGGATTTGACAAGAGTCGCCGGCCACGGGCCCAAGCAGCGCATTCTCAAGGAAGATGTGCAGGCGTTCGTCAAAAGCGAGCTTGCACAACCACGCGGCAGCGGTTTGCCGTTCAATCTGGCGCCACAGCCAGCGGTCGATTTCGCGAAATTCGGTCCGATCAAGGTTGAGGCGCTAACGCGAATCAAAAAACTATCGGCCGGACATTTGCATCGCAACTGGCTCAGCATCCCGCATGTGACTCAGCACGACGAGGCTGATGTCACCGAGCTCGAAGCGTACCGCAAGCAGCAGGCTGAGGAAGTCAAGAAACAAGGCGTTCGTTTCACGCCGCTGGTGTTTTTGCTCAAGGCCAGCGTGCTCGCGCTCAAACATTATCCGCAATTCAACGCCTCGCTTGCGCCCGACGGCGAAAACCTGATTCTCAAAGGCTACTATCATATCGGCGTCGCAGTCGATACGCCGCAGGGTCTGGTGGTGCCGGTGATCCGCGACGTCGACAAGAAGGGCTTGCTTGATCTTGCCAAAGAGCTCGGCGATGTCAGCGCGCGCATGCGCGACGGGAAGATTCATCCTTCCGACTTGCAGGGCGGCTGCTTCTCGATTTCAAGTCTTGGCGGTATCGGCGGTACCACGTTCACCCCGATTATCAATGCCCCCGAAGTCGCCATTCTTGGCGTCTCGAAATCGCAAATGAAGCCGGTGTGGGACGGCAAACAATTCGTGCCGCGACTGCTGATGCCGTTGTCGCTGTCGTTCGACCATCGAGTAATCGATGGCGCGCAGGGCGCGCGCTTCCTGTCGTACCTGGGCGGTACGCTTTCTGATATCCGCCAGCTGGTCTAAATTGGTAACAGCAGCCAGCAACGCACCGGTCGGTATTCTCGGCGGCACCTTCGACCCGGTTCATTTCGGCCATCTGCGCCTTGCGCAGGAACTCGGCGAGGCATTGCGTTTGTCTGAGGTGCGATTCATGCCGTCCGGCATACCACCGCACCGCGTCGCGCCGCAGGCTACCCCGGCGCAGCGGGTGGCAATGGTACGTCTGGCAATCGCCGATAATCCGCTGTTTATAATCGACGAACGCGAAATTGCAAGCGACGGGCCAGGTTATACGATAGATACATTGACCGAGCTGCGGCGCGAGCTGGGCGCGACACGCCCATTATGTGTGCTGCTTGGTGCCGACGCGTTTCTTGACTTAGTAACCTGGCATCGCTGGCATGAGCTGTTCAATTTTGCGCATGTGGTGGCGGCGCACCGACCGGGATTTCCGATTCAGACATGGTCGCAGCGCATGCCGCAGCCGCTGGCACGCGAGTACGAAGCGCGGCACATGGAGCAGCCGCTCGCCGTACATCTGTCGCCGGCTGGCGGTGTCGTCGCCCAGTCGATCGCGGCGCTCGATATTACGGCGACGCGCATCCGCGACATCCTGCGCGCCGGCGCGAGCCCGCGCTATTTGCTGCCTGATTCAGTTCTCGATTATATTCGCAGCAATAACTTGTATTCCGGGAGTGAATGAATCTCGATGAATTGGTGAAGGCCGCAGTGGCGGCGCTGGAGGACATCAAGGGTCGCGATATTATGGTGCTTGATGTGCGCCACATGACGTCGTTGTTCGACAAGTTGATTATCGTCAGTGGCGACTCGACGCGGCAGAACAAAGCGCTTGCCAACCATGTACGGGAAAAGCTCAAGGCGCTTGGCGCCTCGGTATTGGGCATCGAAGGTGAGGATAATGGCGAGTGGATTCTGGTTGACCTTGGGCCAGTCGTGGTTCATATCATGCAACCGGCGATTCGCCAGTACTACAACCTTGAAGAATTGTGGGGTGGCGCGGTTGCGCCGCGCCGTGCGGCGGGCTATACCAAACGATAGATAGTTATTGTTTGCGATGAAGCTGCAAGTATTCGCGGTCGGCCGCAAAATGCCGGCGTGGGTTAACGCCGGCTTTGACGAATATGCGCGTCGCATGCCGCGCACGCTACGTGTCGAATTGATTGAGATCAAGCCTGTCGCTCGCGCGAGCGGCGAACGATCCGCACAATGGATCGCGATTGAAGCACAACGCATCCGCGCCGCGGTGCCTGCAGATTGCGTGCAAGTGGTGCTCGACGAGCGCGGCGAACTACCGACCACCGCGGAATTTGCGCGCCGCCTCGAGCACTGGCAACGCGATGCGCGCCCCGTCGCATTCATCATCGGTGGTGCCGATGGCACTGCACGGGAACTCCAGCGCGACGCGGATTGGCTGCTAGCATTATCCCGGCTTACGTTGCCGCATGGGCTGACCCGCGTACTGCTTGCGGAACAGCTCTATCGGGTGGCATCGTTACTTGCCGGACACCCATACCACAGAGAGTAAACGAGGTATGATAAAAGCGGCCGCCGCCACAATTTATTTGGCTTCACGCAGCCCGCGCCGGCGCGAACTATTGCGGCAAATCGGCATCACCGTTGACATCCTGTTGCTGCGCGCTGACCCGAAGCGCGGCATCGATGTTGATGAGAGGCCATTGTCCGACGAAACTGCGGAGGCTCATGTGATGCGTGTCGCGTGCGCCAAGGCCGCCATCGGCTGGTGCAACGTGCTGCGGCGTCATTTGCCGCCGCGGCCGCTGCTGGCTGCCGACACCATCGTTGTGCTCGATGGCGAAATCATCGGCAAACCGAAAAGTCTGCTGGAAGCCGAGCAGATTTTGCGGCGTCTGTCGGGCCGTCGGCATCAGGTTTTTACTGCGGTCGCGGCCATTCATGAAGAACACACCGCATCCGTACTGTCCTGTTCATCAGTCGAATTTCGCGAGCTCGACACGCACGAAATCGAACGTTATGCCGCAACTCGTGAGCCGCTCGACAAAGCCGGCGCGTACGGCTTGCAGGGGCGCGCCGCGGTATTCGTGCGCGCGATTACGGGCAGCCCCTCCGGCATCGTCGGGTTGCCGTTGTTCGAGACCGCGCTGCTGTTGCGCGAGTTTGGCATCGTTGCCATTTGAAAACCGGATTGCTGCATGACTGAGGAAATTCTGATCAACGTAACACCGCAGGAAACGCGCGTTGCCGTGATCCAACAGGGTGTGGTCCAGGAGGTGCAAGTCGAACGCACCTCGGCGCTCGGGCTAGTTAGCAACATCTATATGGGGAGTGTGACCCGGGTGCTGCCCGGCATGCAGTCGGCATTCATTAATATAGGCGGGAATCGCGCCGCATTCCTGCATGTTGCCGATATCTGGGGCTATCGCTGCAATGGCATCGAAACCCAGCCGATTGAAACACTACTTAGGGAAGGCCAGAACCTGCTGGTGCAGGTGATCAAGGACCCCATTGGTACCAAAGGGGCACGGCTGTCTACGCAGATTTCGATTGCGGGTCGTTTGCTGGTCTATCTTCCGCAGGAGACGCGGATCGGCATTTCACAGCGGATCGAGGACGAGGAAGAGCGGTTGCACCTCAAGGAGAAGCTGCAGCAACTCCTGCCGGCCGATATTCGCGGCGGTTTCATTATCCGTACCGTCGCCGAAGCCGCGAGCGAAGCCGAACTGCTTGCAGATATAGAATATTTGCGCAAGCTATGGAGTGGCATCGTGGAAAAATCAAGGGACTCGGCGCCGCTGACGCTGTTTTATCAGGATTTGAATTTGAGTCTGCGCGTGCTACGCGACCTCGCTCGCGATGGGACCGCGCGCATCCTAGTCGATTCGCGAGAGACCTTCCAGAAATTGCAGGAGTTCGCGCGCGAATTCGTGCCGAACGTCGCGGGACGCATTGAACATTATGTCGGCGAGCGGCCGCTGTTCGATCTCTATGGCGTTGACGATGAAATCGAAAAAGCGTTAGCTCGCCGCGTCGATCTCAAATCGGGGGGCTATCTAATTGTCGATCAGACTGAGGCGCTGACCACGATCGACGTCAACACCGGTGGTTTCGTCAGTGGTCGCAGCTTCGACGATACGATCTTCAAAACCAATCTCGAAGCCGCACAAGTCATCGCGCGTCAACTCAGGATGCGCAATCTGGGCGGCATCATCGTCATCGATTTCATCGATATGGACAGCGAGGAGCATAAGAGCGCCGTGCTCAACGAATTTCGCAAGATGCTCGCGCGCGACCGCACGCGCGTGACGGTCGACGGCTTCACGCAGCTGGGTCTCGTCGAGATGACGCGCAAGCGCACGCGTGAAAGTCTAGCGCACGTGCTGTGTGAGCCGTGTCCGGTATGCCAGGGGCGCGGAGAGCTGAAAACTGCGCGAACCGTCTGTTACCAGATTTTGCGCGAACTGCTGCACGAGGCGCGCCAGTTCGAGGCGCGCGAATACCGTATCCTTGCCTCGCAGCAAGTCATCGACATGTTTCTCGATGAAGAATCGCAAAGCTTGGCGCTGCTATCGGATTTTATCGGCAAACCAGTGTCGCTACAGGGCGAGTCACAGTACAATCAGGAACAGTTTGACATTGTATTAATGTAAGCGCGATGCGGCGGAGCGCGTATGTCATGCCCGGTCAAGCCCAAAGAAGTTGCGAATATGCGCAAGAACCTCCGAGTGTTCGCGCAAGGCCCGCTTAGCGAATTGCTCCGCATCGGCCTGTCTTAGCTTCTGATCGAGATCGGCCTGACGCGCCACCAGCATCCTTGACAAATCTTCCGCCAATGCCGGCCGCGAGTGCAGGATGTCTTCCAGGGAAGCCTTATCCAGCCGGTAACACTCGACGTCAGAGACAGCGATCACCGTGGCGTGCCGAGGCTCGCCGGTCAGCATGCCCATTTCGCCGAAGCAGGTGCCGGCGGGCAGCATATTGATCACGCGGCGCTCGCCATTGGGCCGGTCCACCACCACCTCGGCTTCGCCGACAGTCAGGATATAGAGCCAGTGCGCCACCGCGCCTTGGCGCGTTATGACATCGCCCTTGGCGAACGGCGCGAACACCAGCCGATCGGCGACCGTTTGCAGTTCCTGCCCGCTCATGCCGCCGAACAGGTCCACGCGTTTTAGCGCATCGAGCCGGTGCGTGATATCTCGGGACCTGACTTCCTGCAGATGCTTCCCGCTTTCCTTGACGCTGTGAATTTGGTACTCCGGAACCGCGATGCGTAAACCGGCGCGCTGCAACGCCGACAGCACATGTGTGCGTACTGCGGAATCGGTTGAATCATCGCGCATAAAGTCGGTGAGCCAGTAACGCAGCGCGTAGCGGCCATAACCGTGCTCAAAATCCATCAGCAAGCATTGCGGTGCGGGGTCAGCCGCAACATTGGGGATCGATGCCGCACGGACCGCGTTTTCGACGCTTTCGATCACGCGCGCTGGCGGCGCGCTGTAATCGACGTTGAACCAGATCCAGCGCCGCCATTGCGGCGGCGCGCCTCGGCGCCGCCCGTGAACTAAAAACCGGTTGCGCATCAGGTAACTGTTGGGAATGACCACAGTGTCCCAATTGCGGGTCTGCACCGAGGTCGAGCGCCAGTGAATATCGACAACCTGGCCGTCAACATCGTCGATATGAACCCAGTCACCGACACTCAGCGATGAATCCAATTCGAGTGCGACGCCGCCAAGCAGATTGCCGAGCGTATCCTGCATCGAAAACGCGAGTACCGCCGTGATCACCGCTGACGTCGTCACGATCTGCGAGAGGTCGAGTCCGGCATAGCGCAGACGCACCATGCCCCACGCAAGGTATCCAAGCATGACCAGCATGTCCTCGACGATGCGCGGCGGTTCGACCCGGACCCAGCGCAGCGCAAGGCGAAAGATAAATAAGCCCCACAACCGGATAATGGCAACGCCGCCCGCGATGATCGCGGCTTCGCGCAGCACTGCAGCGGCGGTCGTGAGATCAAGTGTGGCGACGATGGCGCTGATCCACAGCGCGACCAGGCTTGTCGCATAGAAGCCAAGTGTGTGGTAGAGCGCCGTGCGGTACTCGGGGCGGGAGTAAAACAGCAGTACCGCAATTACTGCCACCATCGCCAGCAGATATGGCATATCAGGATGCCAGAAGCCCACGAGCGACTGGTGCCAGATCAGATAAAGATCGATATTCATGCCGGATGCGTCATCAGATCAACCAGTGCGCAGTTTGTCGCCGGGAAGTGTCGCGGCGGTCAAATTTGATCGAAGTCAATCCGCTCCAGTCGTTTCGAGAGGAGGGTATTATATATGCTGCCGGTCAACGGCAATGGGGGGTGTCTGCATGTTTGAATCGGCCGAACTTGGTCACAGCATTTCCGACGGTAAATATGATCGTGAGATGCCTAAGTTGCGCGCGGCGCTGCTCAAGGCGCAATACGACTTGCTCCAGGACAAGAGCTTTCCGGTCATTATCATCATCGGCGGTGTCGATGGCGCAGGCAAGGGTGAAACCGTTAATGTCCTCAACGAATGGATGGATCCGCGGCACATCGTTACTCATGCCTTCGGCGAAATGTCCGACGAGGAGCGCGAGCGGCCACGCATGTGGCGCTACTGGCGCGCGCTGCCGCCCAAAGGCCACATTGGCATTTTGTTCGGCGCGTGGCACACGGATCCGATTGTCAATCGTGTCATGGGCAAGATCAGCAATGCGCAACTTGAGCTCGCGATGGAAGAGATCGTGCGCTTTGAGCGCATGTTGGTCGATGAAGGCGCGCTGATTCTCAAATTCTGGTTTCATCTGTCCAAGCGGGCACAAAAGAAACGCCTGCGGGCGCTTGAGTCCGATCCCAAAACGCGCTGGCGGGTGACCGATACCGACTGGGAGCGCTTCAAACTATACGACAAATTTCGCAAGGTATCGGAAACCGCGTTGCGGGAGACCAGCACCGGATATGCACCATGGATCGTAGTCGAAGGCACCGACCCGAATTATCGTTATCTGACCGCCGGACGTACGCTACTCGACGCACTCAAAAAAAGGCTCGCCGGTGACAAACCGGCGGTGACGCGGCCAGCGGCGCTGCCCAAGCCCGCGCTTGACGGCCGCACCGTGCTGTCTAGACTTGATTATTCAAAAACCATCACCCATAAGGTCTACAACCGCAAGCTCGAGAAATACCAGGGGGAGCTCAATCTGCTCTCGCGCCACAAAAAGTTTCGCAACAAGTCACTGATCATCGTGTTCGAGGGAGTTGATGCGGCAGGCAAGGGCGGCAGCATCCGGCGCATTACAGGTGCGCTCGATGCGCGCCACTACAACGTTATTCCGGTCGCCGCCCCGACCGAGGAGGAGCGTGCGCAACCTTATCTGTGGCGCTTCTGGCGCCATCTGCCCCGCATCGGGCGGGTAACGATCTTTGACCGCTCGTGGTACGGGCGGGTGCTGGTCGAGCGCGTCGAGAAATTCTGCTCGGAACAGGACTGGATGCGCGCGTATCACGAGATCAACGACTTCGAAGAGCAGCTCGTCGAGGCGGGGGATGTCGTGTTGAAGTTCTGGCTGACCATTATGAAAGAGGAGCAATTGAGACGCTTCCGCGAGCGCGAGAAGACGCCATTCAAGAGCTTCAAAATTACGCCCGAGGACTGGCGCAACCGCAAGAAATGGAATGACTACGAACGCGCGGTGTGCGACATGATCGAGCGCACCAGCAACGACCTTTCGCCATGGGTCCTGGTGGCGGCTAATGACAAATATTCGGCGCGGATCGAGATATTGAAGACGCTGTGCGAGCGTATGACCGAGGTTCTATAAGCGTGTTTGCTGGCGCACCGCTAAGGCGCCCGCGCGCTGATGATCCAGGTGCTCGATGGCGCCATGATGCCGTCTGGCCGTGCATAAATCGAAAATACTTCACGCAATGCGGCGATGACTTCCGGTTCACGTTTTTCGGCCTCCACACCGGCGAGCCGCATGATTTCGCCGGCAGGTCCGAGCGCCATCGCGAATTCGACGGCTTCCTCTAGGCTTTGTCCAATGCAGATATCGACGTCGCTGCGCTCGAGCATGATATCCGCATAACCGGCGCCGCGTAGAATATCGCTGACGGTATCCGCGCCTGCCATTGAGAACGGCCCGGGACCGCAGGTGGGTTCCGTATGTTGCTTGGGCTCCGGCACCAACGTGCGCACGCGCTGCTCGGCGAGATAAAGCCATGGGTTGTCTTCACGCCGACGCCATACCACGATCGTGAGTTTTGCGCCGGGCGCGAGCGCGCGCCGCACATTGCGCAACGCCGCGACCGGATTGGCGAAGAACATCGTACCGAAGCGCGAGAAGGCTTGATCGTACGGCCCGCCGAGTGGGTCGCTCTGGACGTCTTTCACCATGAATTGCGCGTTTTGCGCGCCGGCCTCAGCGGCCTCATGTGCCGCCGCTTCGATGAAACGCGGCGCGGCGTCAACGCCAACCACTTGTCCTTGTCTACCGACGCGCTGTGCGATGGCAAGCGTGGTGTCGCCGAAACCGCAGCCGATGTCGAGCACCCGCATGCCTAGACGTGGCGGATGTCGTGCGAGTACCGCATCGCCGTGGATGCCAAGACCCTTGGTGACCAGATGGCGGAAACGGCAGAATTTGTCGAATAGGACCGTGTTCCACGCCTCGATTGCTTCGCTGTTGGCGCTGGTTTCCATTACCGTGGGAAAAGAGGTTAACTGGCAGTGACAGGTTTTTCCGGGTAGGAAGTCGACGCCGGTGTCAGTGCGAGGCTGGTGCGCAGCTGATCGAGCAAATCCCCCTGTTTTTTGATGGCGAGACGCTGCTGATCGAGTTGCCGCAAGCGCTCCTTGGCCGACGATAAATTATCCTTTAATGCGCGCAGGTTTTCGACGCGCTTCAGCATCAGATTTTGCCGCTCCATGATCTGGGCGTTGAGCGGACCGAGCGCGCCACGCAGCCAGCGGTCGGCATCGAGCCGCGTGAACTCAAATTGTTGCCGCGCCTCCTCGACCAGTCCGTCGTAGAATCTTTTGACCAGAAAATCTTTGTACGTCGCGACGTTAATAGGGTCGTGGCAGAACTCGTTGGTATTGGCCTCGAGCGTTTGCATTGCTTCGAGGTGCTTGTCGAGGTTTAATGGCGGCGCATCGAGTTTGGTAAGCGCAAAGTTTTCGTGAAAGTTTTGATAGATGCCGTTGACAGTATCGCGCAGCGTCACCGCGTAGTTGAGAATTTTCTGGACCTGGCTGGTAAAGTGAGCGAATAGTCCCTGCATGCTTTTCCACATGCCGGGCGTGGTCCACGCACCTTCGATGAACTTGCGGTCATGGCTCAGAAACTCGGCGATGCGATCGTCGTGCAGCGTCGACAGCAACTCCTGGCCGCGCGCCATCAGGTTCGCATAAGTGACATTGAAAGTCGCGACACTCTGCTGATAAGTCTTGCGCTCGGCTTCAAGCCGCGTCAATAGATCCAGCGCGACGTTCTGATTTTTGCCCGATGTCGCAGCGAGGTCCTGCATCTCCTTGACGGTCGAGATGAAGCGCGCAGCAACCGCCTGTCGCGCCGACTGTATCAGCGGGCCGATTTCCTTTACTACCGATGACATCAGCAGCGCCTGCCGCTCGGGAACTATTTGCTCCGCGCACAGTTTTTCAATGGCGCGCAAGCTGTCCACTACCGGATCGTCATCGCGGTGCTCGAGCCGCGCTTTGATTGCTGCTTGCAGCGGAATTGGGAACACCTGAGCCGGCGGAGCGTCGAGCGCACGCGCGAAGTTCTCGATGGTTGCACTGTCCGCGGCAGCATCGAGGACGATGAGTTTGCGCGCGCGCGAGGTGTGCGCGTACTGTTTCCACACCGCCTGTGCCATCGGCGTGAGTTCGCCGCCGGCTACCATCAGCAATCCTTGCGCGCTCGCGGTCATGCGTATCGCAACTTCAGGTTCAGTGGCCAGCAGTTGTGAGCTCGGCGTGTAGAAGGCGACCAGCCCGCTTTTCAGCGTGGGGTGCGGCAGGTTGATGAGTGCGTAACGCCATGCCGGGATGCGTACGTTCGCGCTCTCCGCCGACAGATTGAGCGCCTGCGCTTCCGCGGCACTGACCTCGTGCGTCTCGGCAAGAGTGGCGAGCGCGCTGGCGATCGCAGCCGGTGACTCCGGATCGAGACGTGTCGTCACCCATTCGATAGTGGTGCGGCGCAGCGCAGCGATGGTTTCCGTACGTTTGCGCGTTTCGATCGGCAGCATGCGCACGCACGGCGCTTCATTCGCATCATAAAAGATCTCGGTTGCGCACGTGGTTTCCGAGCTAAGTGCTGCCGGCAGCAGTCCGCCGGGCAGATCAGGAAACAGCAGCGCATTAATCAACCCGATTTTGTGGGCGGCCGATTCGCCGAGAAACGCGAGCCGGATGCGCGCATTGCGCAAGCCCTGAATTAAATCATAGATGCGCAGCGTTTGCTCGATATCAGCTTGCCCGTAGCGGTCCTGCCACGACTGGAACTCGTCAATATTTGTGACCAGCTGTTCTCGCCACTGCGTGAATTGAGCGATGCGTTGTTCGAGTTGGCTCGCCATCAGGGGGGCATGTTTCTCAAAATGGTTATAACGCCGGCACTAGGGTTTGCGATTTCGACGATCTTGCGCCGGCTGCTTGCGCCGCGCTTGATTGTTATGTTTGCCATCGGCAGATTAAACCACTGATGAAAAAAGTCAATCAGCGCAGCATTCGCCTTGCCGTCTGCGGCCGGCGCCGCAATCCTGATTTTCAGGGCATCGCCGTGGCGGCCGGCTACTGCTGACAATTTCGCATTGGGCTGCACATGCACGGTCAATATCAGCCGTTGCTGCTGCGGATCGAAACGGTACATAAGGGTGCCGGCTAAGACGGCATCAGCAGCCGGCCGATTGATATTTCGAGCGCCGTGACCGGCAATATCAGTAGTAACTGGCACGCAATCAGCGCAAACAGCGGTGACAAGTCCACGTTTGCGATCGGCGGAATCAACCGCCGGAACGGGCGTAGCAGAGGACGCGTGATAGCGTCGAGCAGCGGCGCGAGCGGACTGTAGGGGTTGATCCAGCTTAATACCGCCTGTACGATCAGCGCCGCCATCACAACGTAAATTGCCAGCCGTAGCAACGCCAGCAGCGCGAATGCCGTTAGCGCAGCGACGGCAATGGCGGTCAACCCGACGTGACGGCCGCTGAGTTGCAGCACGCACCAGATTTGCAGCAGTTCGGTAAGCCACGCGAGCAGCAGTGTCGCAAGATCGAGCCCCCACCATCCCGGCACGATGCGTCGCATCGGGCGCACGATCCAGTCAGTGAGCACAGCGAGGAATGCCGAGAGTTGGCTGCGCGCGCCGGTTCGCAACCACTGCAGCAGGAAGCGCAGCAGCAATGCGAGCGCGAACAGCTCGCCGAGTGTTGTGATCAGAAAGATTTCCGCCCGAATCAACATGTCACTGCTTGCAGAGTTCGTCGCCAAGTTCGTGCGCGCGTTCGTGCGCGACTTTGACTGCGCGAATGATCGCTTCTTTCACCCGATCGGTGGCCATGCTGTTGAGTGCGGCTTCGGTGGTGCCGCCTTTCGAGGTCACGCGTTCTCGCAGCGCGGCGAGGGGATCGGGACTTTCAGCCGCCAATTTTGAGGCGCCGATAAAAGTTTGCAGCACCAACTTGTGCGCAATGTCTTTAGGCAGCTTCAGTTCGGCCGCAGCCTGTTCGATTGCTTCCATAAACAGGAATACGTACGCGGGGCCGCTGCCGGAAATCGCGGTGACCGCGTTCATTTCATCTTCGTTATTTACCCAGACATATTTGCCAATCGCTCCGATAACGGTTTCGATCATTTCAATTTGATTTGGACTCAGCATCTTTTTCGGTAGGAAGCTATAAAGACCGGTGATGGCCTCACCAATCAGCGCCGGAGTGTTCGGCATGGCGCGCACCAAGGTGTAATTTTGTCCTCCTTCTTTCCCAAACATTCTTCGCATCAAGTCAGCAAGCCTGATACCCGCTGCGAGTGACAGCACAATTTGATTCGGCAGCGGTTGAAGGCGATCCGCTACCTCAAATACTTGCTGCGGTTTAACTGCGAGGACAATTACATCAGACTCTTCTATCGCTTTCGATCGGATTTCGCTAAAAACTATGACACCGAATTTTTGCTTTACTCGCTCAAGGGTATCTGTATTGATTTCTACCACTCGAATTTCTTTCTCGGATTGACCATTGGCAAGCAATCCCCCGATGATCGCTTGCGCCATGTTGCCGCCGCCGATGAAAGTGATGTTCATGCCAGCTCCTTTATTTTCGAGTCAGTGCGCGTGCCGAAAATCGCGGTGCCGACGCGCACCAGCGTTGCGCCCTCGGCGATCGCTACCTCGAAGTCGCCCGACATGCCGATCGACAAGGTGTCGAGCGGAATGCCGCCGGCCATGATATTTTCCTGCAGTTTTCTCAATTGCGCGAAGTAATGATGCCGCTGTGTGGTGTCATCGCTCGCGGGCGGGATCGCCATCAGTCCGCGCAACTTGAGGCCGGGCAGGTCGCACACCGCACGCGCCAGTGCCAATGCCTCCTTCGGCGCAACACCACCCTTGGTGGTTTCGCCGCCGAGATTGACCTCGATGCAGACTTGCAGCGGCGCGCGTCCGGCTGGCCGCGCTGCCGCCAGGCGTTCGGCGATTTTCAGCCGATCAATGCTGTGTACCCAATCGAAATGTTCGGCGATTAGCCGCGTTTTATTGCTCTGGATTGGCCCGATGAAGTGCCACTCCAACGATAAATCCGCCAGCGCGGCCATCTTTGCCAGTGCTTCCTGTACATAATTTTCGCCGAAGGCGCGTTGCCCGGCCGCATGGGCGGCGCGCACCGCCTCGGCGCCGAACGTCTTACTGACTGCGACCAGCTTGATATCGGCGGCAGCCCGCCCGCACCCCACCGCGGCGCGTGCGATCCGTGTCCTGACTGCTTGCAAGTTGGCGCCGATTGTGTCCATAATTTTGCGCAAGGTTACCTATATAATCACGGGGCTGTATCCCGCCATCGTTCGCCGCCCGCCGCGATAGGGAAATAATAAGGAAATTATAATGGACATCTCCGAACTGCTTGCATTTGTCGTCAAGAACAAGGCTTCCGACCTGCACCTGTCTTCCGGGCTGCCGCCGATGATCCGCGTACACGGCGATGTGCGCCGCATCAACCTGCCGGCGATGGAACATAAGGATGTCCACGGCATGATCTATGACATCATGAACGACGGGCAGCGCAAGTTCTACGAAGAAAACCTCGAGTGCGATTTCTCGTTTGCGATCCCGAATTTGGCGCGCTTTCGCGTCAACGCGTTTGTGCAGCAACGCGGCGCCGGCGCGGTGATGCGGACCATCCCGTCCAAAATTCTGTCGCTCGAAGAACTGAAAGCGCCGAAGATATTCGCCGAGATCTCCGACCAGCCGCGCGGCCTGGTGCTGGTGACCGGGCCGACCGGCTCCGGTAAATCAACCACACTGGCAGCGATGGTCAACCACAAAAACGAAAACGAGCAGGGGCACATCCTGACCGTCGAAGACCCAATCGAGTTCGTGCACGAATCGAAGAAATGTCTGATCAACCAGCGCGAGGTCGGGCCGCACACTCTGTCGTTCGCCAACGCGCTGCGTAGCGCGTTGCGCGAAGACCCGGACTGCATTCTGGTCGGCGAAATGCGTGATTTGGAAACCATCCGGCTCGCGATGACCGCGGCCGAAACCGGCCACTTGGTGTTTGGCACGCTGCACACCAGCTCCGCCGCCAAGACCATCGACCGCATCATTGACGTGTTCCCGGCTGAGGAAAAGGAAATGGTGCGCGCAATGTTGTCCGAATCGCTGCGCTCGGTGATTTCGCAAACGCTGCTCAAGACCAAGGACGGCACCGGGCGCGTCGCCGCGCACGAAATCATGATCGGCACGCCGGCGATCCGCAACCTGATCCGCGAGGCCAAGGTCGCGCAGATGTACTCGGCGATCCAGACTGGCCAGATATTCGGCATGCAGACGCTCGACCAGAATCTGCAGGAGTTGGTTAAGCGCAACATCGTTTCGGTCGACGAAGCACGTTCCAAGGCCGCCAACAAGGACAATTTCAAATAATCGGCGCGGACGATTAACCGCAAAAGGGAGTCAGCACTATGGCAACGATGGAGCGGGATCAGGCAGTCCAGTTCATGCACAACTTGCTGCGGGCGATGCTCGGTAAGAAAGCGTCCGATTTGTTCATTACCGCCGGCTTTCCGCCGGCGTTCAAGGTCGACGGCAAGATGACGCCGGTATCCAACCAGACGCTGACGCCGCAGATGACCGCCGACCTAGTGCGCGCGATGATGAACGACAAGCAGGCGCAAGAATTCGAGGCGACCAAGGAGTGCAATTTCGCGATCAGCCCGGCCAGCATCGGCCGCTTCCGCGTCAGTGCGTTCGTGCAGCAGGCGCGCGTCGGCATGGTGATGCGCACCATTACCACCGCGATCCCGAAGTTCGAGGATCTCGGGTTGCCGTCGACATTGAAGGACATCGTGATGAGTAAGCGCGGCCTGATGATCATGGTCGGCGGCACCGGTTCCGGCAAATCGACGTCGCTGGCGGCGATGATCGGCTACCGCAACGAAAACAGCTACGGCCACATCATTACTATCGAAGACCCGATCGAATACGTGCACGAACACAAGAATTGCCTGATCACGCAGCGCGAGGTCGGTGTCGATACTGAATCGTGGGCGGCGGCACTCAAGAACACGCTGCGCCAGGCACCGGACGTGATCCTGATCGGCGAAATTCGCGATCGCGAGACGATGGACCACGCGGTTGCGTTCGCCGAAACCGGCCACTTGTGCATGGGGACACTGCACGCGAACAGCGCCAACCAGGCGCTCGACCGTATCATCAATTTCTTCCCAGAGGAGCGCAAGGCACAGCTGCTGATGGACCTGTCGCTGAATATCCGTGCGATCGTGTCGCAGCGGCTGGTGCCGAAAAAGGACGGCAAAGGGCGCGTCGCCGCAGTTGAAATCTTGCTCAATTCACCGCTGATCTCCGACCTGATCTTCAAGGGCGAGGTGCACGAAATGAAGGCGATCATGGCGAAATCGCGCGAACTCGGCATGCAGACCTTCGACCAGCACCTGTTCGACCTGCACGAGGCCGGCGCCGTCAGCTACGAAGACGCGTTGCGCAACGCCGATTCGGTCAACGAACTGCGATTGAACATCAAGCTGAACAGCAAAGAGGCGAAGGACAAGGACATCATGTCCGGTATCGAGCACCTCAACGTGGTGTAAGCGAAAAAGTCTTCGCTCACCCTAACTTTGTCGCGCGGCGACTCGCAATGGGGATGTAAACTCCGGCGTTCTCACCATCGCGTTTCGCGTTATAGCTTCACTCGGGGCTTTTTCGAGCAGCACGAACAAGAGGGGGTTTCTCAAGCCCTAGCCCCGGCCTTCTTCACGTTCTGGTTCCTCAGCTTCTTTGCCTCCCTAGCTACCCTCGCAAGGTGTTTCTTGCCTTTTTGCTTCTTCCGCCTAGTCTGCAGCATCTTGGATTGACTCATTGTTACCCTCGATTGAACTGTTGAAGATTTGTCTGGACGCGTTTAATCATGCGAACATCCCTATGATATCCCTCAAATTGAGACCGTGCGAACGTCCATTCTTGGCCATTAACGGACATGTAAAAGTGTCCGCTTTCGACCCAAAGCGGACACTTTCGTATCAGGAATTCACATGCGTCCATAGTCTCTTTTATCATATCCACTGATACTGAAGAGTGCGTGCATCTTCATCTACTTTCCTGGTCGGTGCCCACACCGTTATAGATCGGCGGTTTCGTTTCGGAATAAATATGGTCGTCTTCATTGAAAGAGCCACGGACCTTCCAATCGTTGTCTTGACCGAACTGCAGGTTGTAGCGCTGGTCGGTGCGCCCAACCCCACCGCCGTCGGCGTTAAGGTAGGTCTTGCCACCGTCATTCACCGAGGTGTCGAAATGATTGATGAAAATTCCATTCGACATATCACGGTATTCGTCGAACTTATTCGAACCATCTGTGCTACTTTTGTTATTACCACTCGTATACATGCCACCGATCTCGATGCTGCCAGTCGTAGTTTTGGTCGGATCCGGCTCTTTCCACGGTACGCTGTAGAGTTGCCCGGTCGGCGTATGCGCTACCGGAACGCGGTACGGGCCCAAGCCGCTAGCATCCTGCGTCACTAAACCCAGTCCACTCGGATCCAAGGCATTGGCCTCAATTGTCGCGCCCCAGCCTTCGAGCAATGCCGAATCACCCATTGTCGGCGAGCCCCAAGACCCAGCCAGCGACTGTCCTGCCAACATGGCAAACCACATCATGCTGAACCGTAGGGTCACTTTCTTCAAACGAGGACAATGCTGCATTTTTATTTCTCCCCTCGGTTCTCTTTAAGTAATAGGCCCATCGCACCAACTAACTAATTGATCCAAGTGGATAGAGATTACTGCATAAGATTTAGCCGTTCAAACGACACTACTTCTCGCCATATCCACAAACCGCTTTTGGCCGTTAGCAGTCATTTTAATACGTCTGCTTTCGTCCCCAAGCGGACATTTCCGGCCACTTCATTATTTCTGTGCTTTATGTACGATACCGCACAGATTGAGTTGCAGGAAACTGGAGAGAATCCGCCAGTTGTAGTTTCATTCTATGACCGGCCAACCTCAAAAGTGCACTCACGAGGCCTGCAGCTGCAAGGTTACGGAAGGTCAGAAATGGTGCAGCACGTCCTGCACGAATGCCGAAGTAATAGGTCAAAATATACAATGTGAATGCGGACACTCGGAATGCATCATCAATCCAAGTGAAAACTATAGTGCTCAGTCGTGATGCGTTGTCGCAAACGGAGGTTTCTATGAAAAAATTACTGCTAGGAATAGCTATTGTCCTGTCGGGTTTAATTGTTGCCCCCGCGTCGCAAGCGGCGCGATATCCTGTGGCGAAATGTCGTGACGGCTCAGTCAGTTATCATCGCTTCCATCCATGCGCGCTCCATCACGGCGTAAGATTTTGGTATCGCCACCGCCGCTGAATGACGGCCGGCTTACCCAACAACCTCCAAATAGAGGCAACCCATGAGTTTTAGCTTTGGCCTACAACCCATTGTGGCGCTGATCGCCGGGATTTTAATCCTGATCATGCCCAGCATCCTCAACTATGTAATCGCCGTTTATCTGATCATTGTTGGAGTTGAAGGAATCATTCGAGCAAGCCGCCGCACTAGCACGTAACAGAGCAGAACACATTGTCGTAAATGTCCGCTTTCGACCTAAAGCGGACATTTACACGTAGCATATTTAATCGTATATGTACGTTACCGCATAGAGCGAGTCCGGACGACGCATGTAATAATTTCTGACCTAACATAATGAGGTAAATATCATGCACATTAATTTGGCTCTTGAGCCCATCGTGGCGTTGATAGCCGGGATTGTGATACTGGTGGTGCCGCGTATCCTTAATTACGTAATCGCACTCTATCTAATCATTATTGGAATCGTGGGTGTCTTCGGACTACCTCACATCAGCACATAGAGGGCGTTCGCCCCACCACCCAAAGGGCACGCATGCAACCTGTAGCTAGGGGCTATTGTTCGATCCTCGATACAAGCTTATGGAGAACCTTATGACTCGTGGACTAAAGACCGCACTTTCACTAGCTGTTGCTCTCATTTTGGCAGGAGGAAGGGTTATGGCTGAACCGACGAATGAGGAGCATAGGGGTGGAGTGCGGCCTGCGACGCCTTCGCCGCAACATACTTCTGCTAAGGCGCGACCAGCGATGCATCAGGCAGAACCACATCCCGGCCCTAAAGGATATCAGCGTCTTGCCGAACCGAAAGGCTGGAATGCCCGCCCTGCTGCGGTGGATCGTAGCGCCTATCAGCACAACTTCCAGGCAGCGCGAAGCTACAAGATCGGGCCTTACCACCGTCCCCCGGGGTGGCACGCACACCAATGGGCCTATGGCGAAAGGTTGCCACGCGCTTATTGGGCTTCGCAATATATTCTTGCAGACTATTGGTTGTTTTCCCTTGAAGTGCCCCCAGCGGGATATGAGTGGGTGCGAGACGGTAACGACGCGATACTGGTGAGCACTGACAATGGCGAGATACTACAAGTCGAATACGGCGTATTCGGCTAAGTTCAACAAGGGCTGTTATGCCTTTTCGATAAGTGTCCGCTTT
>Ga0074044_10001155_pt1 | contig 24249 bp, 18 predicted proteins | sample BogForMeECP23OM1_FD_94443 | JGI IMG/M metagenome (GOLD analysis project Ga0074044, IMG submission 94443) | Bog forest soil microbial communities from Calvert Island, British Columbia, Canada - Bog Forest MetaG ECP23OM1 | ecosystem: Environmental > Terrestrial > Soil > Wetlands ... | reverse complement strand
TCAACGTTCGGTTGCGTAATTTTTCGCCATCCATTGACGATAGCTGCCGCCGGTGACGTCGCGGACCCAGTCTTCGTGTTCAAGATACCAGCGGACGGTCTTGGCTATTCCACTTTCAAACGTCTCCAGCGGTTGCCAGTTCAATTCGCGCTCGATTTTGCGGGTGTCCATTGCGTAGCGGCGGTCGTGGCCGGGGCGGTCTTTGACGAACGTGACCAGTTTGCTGTGGGGGACGGCGGGATCGTTGGGGCGCAGTCCGTCCAATAGTCGGCAAACGGCGTCGATGATCTCCAGGTTCTTTTTTTCGCTGCGTCCGCCGATGTTGTAGGTTTCTCCGACACGGCCTTGGGAGAGCGCGGTGCGAATGGCGCGACAGTGATCCTCGACATAGAGCCAGTCGCGAACGTTTTGGCCGTCGCCATACACCGGGAGAGGCTTTCCGGCGCATGCGTTGAGGATCATAAGCGGGATCAGTTTTTCGGGAAACTGGTGCGGTCCGTAGTTATTGGAGCAGTTAGTGGTCAGGACGGGAAGGCCGTAGGTATGGTAGTAGGCGCGGACCAGATGATCGGAAGCCGCTTTGGACGCTGAGTACGGACTGTTGGGCGCGTAGGGAGTGGTCTCGCTGAAGGCCGGATCTTTGGGGCCGAGCGATCCGTAGACTTCGTCGGTGGAAACGTGCAGGAAGCGAAACGATGCACGATCGGGCTCGGCAAGCTCCGACCAGTAGGCTCGCGTTTCTTCGAGCAAGTTGAATGTGCCGTTGACGTTGGTGCGAACGAAATCACCGGGCCCGTGGATGGATCGATCGACGTGGCTCTCAGCAGCGAAGTGAACGATGGCGCGCGGCTGTTCGCGCCGCAACACGTCGCGCACAAAATCACGGTCGACGATGTCGCCCTGTTCGAAGCGGTAGCGCGGGTCGGCTTCGACGGCGCGCAGGTTGTTGAGATTGCCCGCGTAGGTCAGTTTGTCGAGATTCAGGATGCGGGCTTGTTCAGAGGCAATCCATTGGAGTACGAAGTTCGAGCCAATGAAGCCGGCGCCGCCGGTGACGAGGATGAGATCTTCCATGCTAGCTCAAAGTCTTCATTCCAAAGGAGTTAAAATTATATCGGCATTCGCCAGAAATCAATCATCAGAAAGAAACTCGGTTACCCCCCTCCCCCCCTGCATTTTTTCAAAGTATTCATTTTAAAAGAGTTAGACGTAAAGTATTCATAACAAAGGAATTGCTGGTTGATCTTCTCTTCGCGATGCCTTTAGAATCAAGGAGTTGAACCTACCAAGTCGAGCAAAGTATCAGATTTCAAATAACTTAGACCAAATGCGACTACGGCCACACTGGACTGTAGATTAGCCTCTATTATATCAAGTGATGTCAAGGGAGTTGTTGCGGTGGTGGCTTAATTTGTTCGGCCACTACCGTTGTTGCTCCGTGTGGGTTTAGTCAATGGCCGACGAAAACCCCCGCCCAAGAGGAGCTTTGACGGGGCACGCTGAAGCGTGGCGGCAGTTAGGCAGGGCCAGCCCCCTTGCTCATGTCATGCAGAGACGAGATGAGCAGTTCGCAACCGCAGTTCTTGCACTCGAACCTCAGCGCCAGAATGGCGGACGGTTCGATGAATTTCTTCGTTTGACTAGTGATCGCAAGTCCCTAGCTTGTTTTGTTCGCTGACCACGTTCCGTAATCGCCGTTTGTGCATCCACCGGACGGCGCGGAGTAACTCCCCGATGCCGAGGTGCCAGCCGAATTGACTGTGCCGGTGAAGTTCACGGGTTGATCACCTTCCTCAATTTGAAATGTGAGTGTCGTTCCTGAAATGCTCCCGGAGACTGTTTCTGCCGTAGCGCATGGTGTCCCGCTCAACGTCACTGTCCCGGTGACAGAAGTACCGTTCTGCTGAAGTGTCGCGCTTCCGGTGCCCGTGAAATCGAATAGAGTGGAATGTCCGGTGATCTGCCAATCGCCGCTGACGTCTATAGGCGTATTGCTACTGTTACTGCCGCCACTCCCGCAACCGATGAGACAAGATAGCAACATAATGCACAGAGCAGTTTTCATGTTCCCTCAGATTCGAGAAGCTCACTGCTGATTCGATTGCTGTATAGGGCCGAATTTCGCGCCTGCCGAAACCCGCTCCACTTCGGCCGTGATGTCTCCATGAAAAACCGACCACTTGGCCTCCTCTATTGCCTCTTCCTCGGACTCGGCCTCAACCACTACCCAATCCATCAGCTCAACCCTTACCGCGTACGCCTCCATTTTCCCTCGCTATCTTGACTTAACGGCACGAGTGAACTCGTGCCCTTCCCAAAACCGTCCGAATCAGAATTTTTCCGCAGGCTGTGAGGCCGTGCCCTTCCCAAACCATTTATGAACCCAGTCCTAATCTCCTTGGGAGACCATCGGTACGCGGGTGATCTGCTCCCTCGGCCTTTGCTCGCTCGCGCTCCAGCCCAGCACGTTGTAATAGGCTTTTTCGATGGAGCGGGCGATTGCGGGCCAGAGATACTCGCCCTGGATCCGTTCGCGTTCCCGGGCGGCGGATTGACGGCGAAGGTCGGGATTGTGGATGAGCAAGTCGAGCATGCGCTCAAGATCAGCTTGGTCGCCGCGACGGAAGGTGAAGCCGGCGCCCTCGACCACTTCAGTATTTTCCGGAATATCACTGGTCAGCACGCAGACACCGGCCGCCATGGCATCGAGAAGAGCCAGCGACAGGCCCTCAAGTTCCGACGGAAGCACGAACAGAGCGGCATTGGAGAGAAGCTCTTCGAGATTGCTTCCCGATACCCAGGGAAGGAAACGGATCTGATCTGATTCGTGGCGACGCAAGCTCTTTGCGTAGGAATCGGAGTGACTCGATCCTCCGGCGAGTACCAGTTTCATGTTGGGGTGGAGGTTTTCGAAGGCATTGATGAGGAGATGGCAGTTTTTTTCCGGCGAAAACCTGCCTAAGAAAAGGACGTAGTTGTCGGGGAGGAGATCCCACTCGATGAGTTGCCGCGGCAGGCGCCGGGGCGCCATTGCGGCTCCGTTGGGGACGTAGATGGTATCGCGCTTGTACTGCTGGCGGTAATGCCGCTGCAGGGTGCGCGATACCACCATGGTGGCATCGGGAGAGGAAACAGCGGCTGCTTCCCCCCAACGCAGTATCCGCGAAGCGATGCGACCCCACTTGCCGCGCTGCCAATCGAGGCCCTGCACAGTGACCACTGTCTTCTTACCGGCTAGCCGCGGAAGAAACGAAAACAACGCCGGTCCGAGGCAGTGGTAATGGATGACATCGTAGTCCGAGGTCATGGCATGCACGGTGCTCAGCAAAGTGTGGACGACTGTTTCCAGATGCTTGGAGCGAATGGTCGGCAACCGCCGCACGCGCATTCCATTGTGCGTGTTTATGGGAGGAGTGAAATAGCTGCGGCAATAAACGGTGACTTCGTGTCCCAGGCGGGCCAGTTCGTGGCCTGCTTGCTCGTAGTAGGATTCGATGCCGCTGTACTTGGAGACCACGCCACGGCCGCCGATGAATGCGACGCGGACGCTGCGGCGCGGACGAGCGGGTTCCGGCGCGGCAGGGAAAGACAGAAGCTTCTTGCTGGATGTCATCCGGGAATAGAGTTCGAGCAACTTCTCCATGTGCTGATTGGGGTCATGGTTGACTTTCACGCGACTGCGACCTGCGGCGCCCATTTTCTCGATCAGATCGGGACGGTCAAACAGAAATCCGATGGAATGAGCGAGTTGCTCGCGATCTCCGTCGGGATAAAGCAGGCCGGTGACGCCATGTTGGACGAGTTCCCGGCGCGAACCCAGATCGGAGGCGATGACGGGCCGTCCCCAGGCATAAGACTCCAAAATGGATTTCCCCAAGGTCTCGTAAGCATGGGACGGGAATAAGGAGAAGCTGCAGCCGGCGATGAGTTTCTCGAGCTTCTCGCCGTGAACCATACCCGCGAACCGGACCTGGTGCAGGTTCAATTCTTTGGCCAGCGCCTCGAGTCGCGGACGCTCCGGACCGTCTCCGGCGATGACGAGAGGAGTCTGGGGCAGTCGTACCATGGCTTGGAAGAGCTCATCGACGCCCTTCTCTGGAGACAGCCGTCCGAAGTAAAGCAAATATCCTTCATCGGTGGTGAGCTGTTCAGCGCCGGGCAGGGCCTGGAAGTGGGGCAGGACTTCGATGCGTTGCGCCGGGAAACCGCTGTCGATCAACTTATTGCGCACGAATTCACTGGGAGCCAGGAACATGTCTACGCAGCGTTCGTAAGTCCGCAACCATTTATGCAGGTAGGCTTCGGCGGCGAGAACCACTGCGCTGGAACGCGGCCCGGTGTAGCAACCCTTGGTGGCGGCGTGATGAAAAGCGCCATGACTGCAGAGTTCGCAGGCGCGGCCATGGGCGACAAAATTGTAAGTGGGGCACAAGATCTTGAAATCGTTCAGGTGGTAGAGCACGGGGATCCGCTGGCGCTTCAACTCCCAAAGGATCGAGGGCGACAAGTGGTGGTAGATGCTGCGAACGTGCGCCAGATTGGGCGAAAAATCAGCCAGACAACGGCGCATGGAGCGTCGAGCGGATGGCGAATAGAGGGCGTGCGCCGCCATCTTAACCTTTTTCAGGAAACCAGCGTTTGGATCCTTGAAGTCGATATGCGGAATGCGATAACTGCGGCCTGCGAAAGCGCGGGTGCGGCCGTGGTCCATGCTGAACAGTGCTGTTTCCTGGCCGCGCTGATCCATCTGGTGGATGAGGTCGAAGAGGTAGGCTTCGGTGCCGCTAAACGGATAGTCGTACTTGTTGCAATACAGGATGCGCATGGTCACCTTCGGTTTGAGGAATGCGGGCCAGGAATTGCTCGGCAAAGGCGCGTGAATTTCGCTGGCGATTATAGGAAGCGGCGATGCTGGCCGCGGCCGCTTGCTGGATTCCGGCCAGGGAAGCTTTGTTGGCTTGAATCCAACTGACGGCGCTGACGAAATCGGGTAAAGAGCCCGGTTGGTAAAGAAATCCAGTGCGCTGGTGCTCGACCAGTTCGGGAATCCCGGTGATGGCCGGAGCCAGCACCAGTTTTTCGTGAGCCATGGCCTCCATCAGGACCACCGGGATACCTTCGCTCTTGCTGGTCAAGACGACCAGGTCGGCGTAGCGGTAATAGCCGGGAAGATCGGTGCGAGGCACGTGACCAATCAGGTAAACGCGCCCCTCGAGCCCCAACGCCGTAATCTGGCTTTCGAGAGCCGGGCGATCCGGTCCCTCGCCGACGATCCAGCAGATGAAATCGAGGCCTTGATCGCGCAGCGCGGCGCAGGCCTGGATGAGGAAGCAATAGTCCTTGACTCGATGGAGGCGTCCGACGGAAAGGAGGCAGAACCGCCGATGTTCCGCTTCGACTTCCGCTTCGGCTGCGACTGCGGGTGTGGGCCAGGAAAGAACGCGATCGACGCCAAGGCGTTGCACGATGATCTTGTCCGAGGGTGTGGACTGGTAGTTGCGGAGAATGTATTGGCGATTGAAATCGGAGACGGTTACGCAAAATTGGCAAGCCCGCAGCTTGGCCGAGAGCAGGTCAGCGCGCTGCAGCAGATCGGAGCCGTGCAGGGTGAAGCTGAAGCCGATCCCGAGCAGACGGGCAGCGGTCAGAGCCATCCATGAGGCGAAGTATCCGTGATGAGCGTGAATGTGTTCTACCCCGAATGGCGCCATCTGTTCCGCGAGAGCGGCACCCATCACGGTGTGACCTAACGCACGAATGCGGCGGGTCGGGGAAGCTCCGCTCTCCCAAAGCAAGGGCCGCAACAGATGCCAGAGGTGGTGACGATCAGAGGCGAGCCGGCGCGCCGCCCGCAAGAGCTCAGCGTCGGTGAGCGGTTGGAAGAAGCGCGTCTCTTCCCAGAAAGAGCGTTCCGCCGAGCTGAGATCCTCGGGCGAGACGCGCTTGCCGCTGCAGCAGATGACTTGTGCGCCGCAACGGCGCAGCTCGGTGATTTCATCGATCACATACGGTTCCAGAGGCGAAGGAAACTCGTTGGCGATGTAAGCGATGGTGGTCACGCGATGGACTCCTCGGACGCGCAGAGCATCCCGGCTACGGTGAACACGAGTCCAATGACGAACTGGTACGCCATATCAACGAAGAAGGCGTTGAACAGATAAACACCGAGCAACACGGGCCACATCTTTCGCAGGGAGGCGACCGAACCGGATTCGCCGGGGGGACGGCGCCAGGCGAGACGAAAGAGGTTGAAGAAAAGAATGGCGTACAGCGCCAACCCCGGCACACCGAACTCGACCAGCAAGGCGAGATAAGTGTTGTGCACGTAGAAGGTGCGGAGGTGGTAGCCCTCCATGCGGCGGGCAAGCTCGGCGTACATGCCTCCAGCAGTCCAACCGGTGAGTGGCCGCTCCTTGAACATTGCCCAGCCGGCATCGTATACAGCGAGGCGAGCCTCGACCGGACCGCGTTCACCGGTGCGGTCCCACAGAGCAGTCTTCAGCGAATGGTTGCTGAAGCCGATTGCCAAGCCAATCACCATGCCGGCAACCGCCAACAAGGCGCACGTCGCTTGCAGACGGTGTTCGACGAGGCGGAACCCGAGAACGACGGTGGAGACGGCGAACGAGATCCAAACGGCGCGGGTCATGGTGGCGAGCACGGCCAGGGGCAGAGCCAGCCACAGCAAAGTGACGACGATTTTGCGCCGTTGCGGCAGCGCAATGACAAGAATTCCCAGGATGTTCAACGAAACGCCGTTGGCCACGGCCTGGAGAAATGGGCCGCGAGCGCGGTCCGGGTGAAAGCCAAGGCTTTCGTCAAGAATGAAGCGCGGAAAGATGAGGGAGCGGGCGTCGGCGAGGAAAGCAATGGCAATGAACACGAGGTAAACGAGAGCGAGAATGACGAAAACTTCGAAGTGTTTTCGTTGCGACGTGCCTCGGAAAATCACCACAGCGAGGTGAAACAGCGCAAAGGGGACAATGTATTTGCTGGCGATGATGCTCCAGATTTGTGGGTCGAACGGCTCTCGAAGCGCGCGGAACACGGCAAGTGCCGTGAGACTAATCATGGGCAAACTGATTCCGGCGAAGAATGGGATCTTGTCGCGGAGCGCCATAGAGCGCAGTGCAACGAAGAAGACCAGGATGCCGAACGCTATTCGGTCGGCATAAAACGAAAAAAGGTCTGGTGGTCGAAACAGAAAAACGCCCATCGCCGCCACATAAAGAATGGAGGGAAAAGCCAGTCCCAGGTGAAGAGGGCGCAGGAGCAGAGCCGCCGCTCGCCAAAGCGGATTGTCGTCACTGTCCCGGGTCAGGGCCAGGGCATGGCTGGTCGTGGCTAGTGTGCCCATGGTGAGGTCATGCTCCTTCCGGCGCGAAGAGCACGCGAACCGTGCTGGCGAGGATGCGCAAGTCCAGGCGCAGACTCCAGTTCTCGATATAGGTGAGATCAAGGTGCATGTTGAGTTCGAACGATGGACAGCCGCGCGCCGTTATCTGCCAGAGACCGGTGATCCCGGGTTTCACGTCGAGCCGCCGGAACTGCTGAAGTTCGTAGTGGTTGACTTCGTCGATCGGATGAGGCCGCGGTCCAACCAGGCTCATCTCTCCGCACAGCACGTTCCAGAGTTGAGGCAGTTCGTCGAGGCTGTAGCGGCGGATAATACGGCCGATGCGGGTGACTCTGGGGTCGTCGTCGATTTTGAATATTGGGCCTTGTCTCTGGTTGCGGACGCGTAATTCTTCCTTCAGGTGTGCGGCATCGGTCACCATGGAGCGAAACTTGTAGCAGCGGAAACGGCGGCCTTTGGCACCCGTGCGTTCCGCGGAGTAGAAGACCGGGCCGGGCGAGTCCAGCCGGATCAGCAAGGCCACGATCGCCATGAGCGGACTGGCCAAAACCAGGCTGAACGCCGCACCGATGAGATCGAGCAAGCGTTTCAAAAATATGGCGGCGCTAGGTGACGGTTCGCGATGAAGGGTGACGACCGGCACTTCTCCGATGTAATCGATACCGGAGTCGGGCCACGGACCTGGAGGCAGATCAGGCACGGCACGAATGTCGAGGTGGTTGCGGAACGCGGCCTCGGCGGCTTCTCGTGTTTTGGCGGGCTGACCGGGGAGCGCGAGGATAACCTCGTCGATGAATTCGGCGCGAGCCAGCCAGTCCAGGTCCGCGATTCGCCCCAATACCGCTGGCGATAGAGGTTGGTCGTCGTCCACGAAGCCGCAGACGGTGGCGCGCTGGAGCGGATCATTACGCAGTGCGCGGGCGACGGATCGAGCGACTGGACCCCCTCCAATAATGAGGATCTTGCGCGATTCCGTTTCGCGGCGCCGCCGCTTCCACACAACCTGCCTCAACCAGCGCAACGACGCGAGGCCAGCCAGGCTGCTGGCAAATATTCTGGTGGCGGCGAGAGGACTCATTCCGCCCCACTCAGCGATGAAGACCAGCCCGATCGCGAACAGGGTCGACCTCGCCAGCGCGGAGACGATTCCGACAGGAGACGGATCTCCGGCGCGTTTGTAGAGCCCCTCAGAGAAGCCGAAGAGTATTACCAGAACCGCAAAAATCGGCAGATACGCCCATCGCAGGCCCCAAGCGGGAGAGAACAGGGATAGCGCGCCGCACACGACCAGGAGAATGATCAAATCGGCTGTTACCAACTCCCAAACCGTGAATCGATCAGCGGTAGTTTGCGGCGGGAGTTGTTGATTAGGGGTTCGCGCCCGAGCGCTCCTGGTGGTGGTTTCTTCAAATCTGTCGGCTGGACGTATGGGTGTGACGTCGGGCGTGGCCGCGAACCTCGGATCTATAGCGGAAGTCCCAAGAATCATGCGGGCAAACTGCGAGGCGCAATCTTTGGGTGCGGTGTTCCATAGTCGATTTGTGGTCAATTGGCTCATAGGATTCACAAACTCCGGTATAGGCCCGGCGGCACGGGAAAACGACGTTCCGCGAGAACGGTTCCGAGCAGAGGAACTTGCGCCTTGCTCAGCTGGTCCTTGATTTGAGCGGCCACGAGGCGTCTGGTTCGGTTGGCGGTCAGCACCAGCACCAGGCCGTCACAGGTCCGGCCAATGCTTGCCGTAAGCCAGGAGACGGGCGCACACCAGAGAATGGAAAAGTCGAACTCCGCGGTGAATTCACGGAGCTGCGACAGGTTCTGGTCGGTGATCCGCTCTCCGCTGGCGTCCGGCAGCCAGCTCTGGCGAGGAACCATCCAGAGCCGTGGGGCGATCGGCCAGGTGGCTTCCGAGCGGTGAGGGGATGGAATCTGCAGTTGAGTTTGCAGAGGGGCCGAGTCCGGATGGGCGTCGATCAGCCCGACGTCGTACCTGTCTTGCCCAGCCAGAGCTCGGGCGACATGGAGGCACAGTGTCGCGGTCTCAGTCGATGCGTCGATCGTGGCAAATCCGACGTGCCGTACTGGCTTCGATTCGTTCCGGAAGAAAAGTTGCTGAACCAGCGCGCGAATTTGCTCATCGTGAATCTGGTCCGCTGCGTAAACCGGTTTGCGCTGGACTTGCTCGCGAATTGGAGTCACGCGCGGCTGTTTGGGGGCTGGTGTTTCGACCAGAAGCTCGCGGAAGCTGTTCACTCGACCACCACCTTGTGCCGTCCGATCCGGAAAATGGAAGGACGCAGAACGGATTGCTCAGGCGCAGGCAACCAAGCCAACACCGGTGCTTCCAGCAGCCCGTACGCTTCGTCGGGCGTGCGAATCGTCGGGTCAAAGTACTCCGCCGTAAAGGCGATGCCGACGCTGAAGGCCACGGCAAGCCCGAAAGCGAGCATGAAATAAAGAAGGAGGGAGTGGACCGGCAGAGCGGCGGCGACGGGCGATTCCACGATGGCCACATTGAGGATGCGACGCTCGTCAAGCGCGTCGCCGATGCGCGCTTCCTCGCGTTTGCGGAGGTAAAGCAGATAGTTGTCTTCCTCGGCCTTGGCGGTGCGCAGCAAATCCTGTTGATCGACGGAGTCAGATTGCAGCTGCTGCGCAAAAGTGCGCAGAGATGCGGCCTGGGTGGAAGCATCGGATTGCCGGGCCCGCAGACCATCGCGCTGCACCTGGGCTTTCTCCATTTCCATGCGAGCCCACTCATAGTTGGGATCCTTGTCGGTGGTTTCGTCGCGTACCGGGGTGAGCGCTTCGGCGGCAATTTCCGCGCGAGTTTCCGCGATTTCCTGTTCAACTTCTTGCACCAGCCGGTAGGAGGGTTCAAAACGGCTGAGAAGCTCGGTGTGCTTGAGTTGGAGCTCGAGCAGGTGCGTTTTCATTTTTTCGAGAACCTCCGGATTGTCAGCCCAACGCTTGAGGGTGACCGAGCGGGAGGGGAAAGACTTGAGTTGCTCGCCCAGCGACGCAATTCGGTGTTCGGTCTCGACACGATCCTGGTCAATCTGGCGGTACGCCGCGTCCGCTTCGCCTAACTTCTGCAGCGCAATATCGCGTTCCAGCGCGGCCGACGCCACACCACGAACGCGCGTGAAGTGCACGAGATCGGCTTCGGATTGATGCAGTCTCTTTTCGTATTCCGCGGTTCGCTGGTTGAAAAATTCGATCTCACCCGGGGGCCGCTGAAGATTCGTGTGCCTGCGCACGTAGAGGGTCGAGAGCGCTGAGAGTATGCGTGCGGCTCGTTCCGGACTGGTGTCTTTGTAGCTGACTTGGATAAGGTTCGACTTCTTCAGAGCTTCAACATCCAAGCGACGCGACAACTTGCGAACGGCATGTTCGATTTCAGCCGGGCGCTCGATATCCGGTGTGTCCACGGGAACAAGTCCTGCCATTTTGACAACTTGCTTCAGGAGATCTTCGTCGCTGAGGAGTTCGACTTCGGAATTGAGTTCTTCCTCGGTAATGTCGGGACGGGTGAAATCCATGGGGCTGGCGGGTTGGGAAGAGACGACGGGGTCATAGCGGCCACGCCGCAGCAGTACCTTGAAGTGCGATTCATACCGTGCGGAGAAGACCACAATGAGGATCGTCGCCAGTAATACGAACCCAAAAGAAGTGGCAACGAGTCGCGGACGCCGGAACAGCGTGGCCGCAAGTTCACGAGGCGTTGGGGCAAGAAGGGTGCGCGAGCTTCCGTGCAATTCCGCGGACATGGATCGTACAGCAAAGCCGATCACACCCGGCGGGCTTTATGGGGACTCGCCAGATTTTGAAGACGCAATCAGTAAATGCTGAGACTCCTTCCTGTTAAAACTGCGCTGGGTTCACGTACCAACTCAAAGCGTTAGTCGGAACATATTTTCGGATCTTCGAAATCCGGCTCTGGGGCACAAAGATGAAGTCGCCGGGCTGAAGGTGGAGATCCTCGTGAAGATCGTGAGAATTCAGCATCTTCTTAACGTCAATCACGTGGGATTCAGCTACGTACGCAGAAATCCGGCGGAAGACGACCACCTGCGAATGCCGGGCCTGCTGCGTGAAGCCCCCGGCAATGGCCACAGCTTCACTTACCGTAAGATCCCCGCGCAACTCATACTTCCCGGGTCGCGCCACCTCGCCCGAAGCGAGGAAGTAAGGTTTGTCAAAGTCTTTGAGGGTCACGGTGACCTCGGGCTGGCGCAGAAAGCCGCGATAGGCATAGGCAACCGCCTGCTGCATCTGAGGGACCGTGAGTCCCTCCGCTAACAGCGTGCCCGCACCTTTCAGGGCCACAAAGCCATCGGGCAGCACGGTCAAGGTCTGGTTAAAGTCGGGCGAAAAAGTGAAATTTATGTCCACAGTGTCCGATTTCGAGAGCCGATAAAGCGGATGGCGTTCCCCTCCGAATGCAGGATCTCCCATGCCACCCGCTCTTCCGGGTTGTGTGATCGCTCCGTGGGTGGAACCGCCCGTGCCGGACCGGTCCTGGTTCTGCGAGCTCTCCGCCGCCGCAATCTTGCCGGTCGGCGGAGCAGAGGATACAGGCGCCGAAACAGCCAGCGGTACAGTTTCCTGAGCGGAGGTGACCACGGCTAGCTGCAGGATGAGCATACCCACAGCTTCCAGAACGACGTGTTTAGCAAATACATTCATCTCCGGACTCTCACCGTTGCTCTGAACGGCGAACTAAGCAGCTCGGATGTTTGAGCTGTTGGCATGAACGTACAGTTGTGGCGCGATCACAACAAGACTTGCAAAGTACTGTCTACCGCGGTACGGGGCACGTTCCAGCCGTCGGAAAGGTGATGAAATCAGCAGTGGGGCCGCCAGGACTGGGTTTCCAGCCTGGGGCGGACGCCGGGTGGGAAGGTTCCGTTGCAAAAGGTGTACACAAGAGTAGCCCCGCAAAAGTAGGCATGAGGCGCGGAATTCATCACCAACATGGTGTGATGGGGCCTACATCCGGTCCCGGTGCTTTTGGGCATGATGGTAGAGTGAAAAACATCTGTTCCGCGAAACCGCCCACCGAAACCACGCCAGTCGCAACCGAAACCGTGCAGGTTCTGGTTGCCGATTCAGGTCCTATCCAGTCGCAACTCTTAACGCGCGCCCTGAAAAGCAGGCGCGACTTTCAGGTGTCCGCGGTCGCGTTGGATACGTCTGCCATCCACACCTTCATGCAATCGAATCACGCTGACGTGGTTTTGATTGCAGGGAACCACTTGCCAGATTTGAGCTTGCTGCGCTGGCTGCGAGTTTCGTATCCGAAGATCGCTCCCGTGCTGCTGGCCGAGAGCGATGACCGTGAACTGGTGGTGAATGCCTTTCGCGCGGGCGCGAAGGGTATTTTTCTTTTTACCCACACCCCCTTTTCCATGCTCTGCAAGTGCATCCACCGCGTTTTCGAGGGAGAAGTTTGGCTGAACAGCCAGCACATGAATTACGTGCTCGATGCTTTATCGGAGGTGCGCACGCTGCGTGTGGTCAACTCCAATGGCAGGTTCTTGTTGACGCCCCGCGAGGAGCAGGTGGTTGCGCTCGTAGCCGACGGCTTGACCAATCGGGGAGTCGCCGTCGAATTGGGGCTCAGCGAACATACCATCAAGAAATATCTGCTGCGTATCTTTGATAAGGTGGGAATTTCGAGCCGGGTGGAACTGGTCCTCTACGCGATGTCGCACGGCGAACATCGCCCGGCGGAGTGGATGCCCACCAACAACGCCTGAGCGCAGACGGAAAGGCCGACGTACAATGGCTCAATGCTCATGGGCGATGAGATCGCTGGGGTGACGGGGGCCGGGTCTCAGTCCCAGTCCGAACCCGAATCCAAGTCCAATTCCAATTCCACGTCGAAAGTGGCGCGCCGATGGACGGTGATCGCCTCTGGGCTGCTGCTGCTGGCGCTCGCGTTGGTCGTGATCTTTACCGGGCCGAACGCTTTTTACAGTCCCGTCGCTTTGGTCGTGGTGGCCGCGATCGGACTGGCCGCGGTATTGCTCCAGGTGCGGTTTCGCCGGGACCTGCCGAGCATTCGTTCTCCCCTCTGGCTTAATGTCCTCGGCATTCTCTGTGCCATGCTGACGCTGTTCGCGGAGTACCTGCGGATGACGCGAGGAATGCTGGATTTGGTGGCGTTTGCCGCCGTGGTCTGCTTCGGTATCAGCGGATCGCTCATCCTGCACGCCCTGCGACGGCGATCACGAACATCTGCGGAAAATGCCCTGTAGAGACCGGGCTTACGCCGTCTAGACTCACCCCAGAACTGTGTTCGAGCATGAACGGGAAGGGCACGGCTTTTAGCCGTGCCGCTCAGAGCCAATAAGGATGCGGGCTTTAGCCTCTGAGGGCTTCGGCCTTACAATGCCGCTATGCGCGTCACGTTGTTCGGAGCATCCGGACTGCTTGGTCAGGAACTAGTACGGGAACTCGATCGCGATCAGTTGACTGCATTGTCGTCCAAAGATGCCGACCTGCGAGACCACGCCCGCATTCGCGGCGTGATTCGTGATTCCCGTCCCGACTGGGTTGTTTTGTCCGCTGCCTTCACCGATGTGGATGGCTGCGAGTCAAACCGCGACCTGGCTCTCGCCGTGAATTGCGAAGGCGCGGTCAATGTGGCCGAAGCTGCCCGCGAAGCCGGATCGCGATTGATGTTCCTGAGCACGGACTACGTTTTCGATGGCATCAAACGATCGCCTTACGAGATCAGTGACGCCAGAAATCCGACAAGCGTCTATGGCGAGAGTAAAGCCCGGGCGGAAGAACGGCTTCTCAAGATTCTGCCCGAGGTGTGCATCGCGCGGACTTCGTGGCTGTTCGGCCACGGAGGCAAGTGTTTTCCCGCAACGATTCTGAAGCTGACATCAACCCGTCCTGAGATTTCCGTGGTGAACGATCAGCGCGGCAGTCCGACATTCACCCGTGATCTGGCATCCGCTCTCGTCGAACTCTGCCGAGCGGATGCCCACGGAATCGTCCACATCACCAATTCCGGCAACTGCACGTGGTACGAGTTTGCCACTGAAATCGTGCGCACGTCAGGGATGTCGACCAAAGTCAAACCCGTAACCACAGCCGAATTTCCGCGTCCGGCGCGACGACCCGCCTACTCGGTTCTCTCGCCTGACAGCCTGCACGCGTACAACGTCCACATGCCGGATTGGCAGGATGCGTTGCGGCGTTATCTTGGCAGCCCACTGGCTGCGCTTCCCGTTGTCCGATAGAGCGCCGTATTCGCCGCCACCTTCATCGACGGTGCTGTCCAACCTTCGCTGGCGTGGGTTATCCTTACGTTTCTTCGAGGACAACTGTGAACAAACGCTTCTTCTGGACTCTGCTCGCCTCGCTCTATGTTTTGCTTTTCCCTTTCGCGCTTTCCGCCCAGCAGTATGACCCGGCGATGTATCAGGATCTTCACTGGCGCATGATTGGCCCGTTTCGTGGCGGACGCACCGTGGCGATCTCCGGTGTTCCCGGCCAGCCGAATGTCTTCTACATGGCGCCAAACAACGGCGGAGTCTGGAAGACGACAGACTTCGGCCGCACCTGGAATCCCGTCTTCGATGACCAGCCGACAGGTTCGATCGGAGCGCTGGCCGTCGCGCCGTCGAATCCGAACACGATCTACGTCGGCAGCGGGGAAGGTCTGCGCCGTCCCGATCTTTCCGTAGGCGACGGTATCTATAAGTCGACGGACGCGGGCCGCACATGGCAACATTTTGGTCAGGATGGATCAGGATTACGCGATGCGCAGCAGATCGCATCCATCATCGTCGATCCCAAGGACCCCAATCGCCTCTTTGTGGCGGCTCAAGGGCATCCTTACGGGCCAAATCCCGAACGGGGCGTCTACCGGTCGCTCGACGGCGGTCAGACCTTCCAGAAAGTTCTCTATAAAGACGAAAACGTCGGAGGCATGGACCTGGTCTTCGATCCACGCAACTCGCAGGTAATCTTCGCCAGCATGTGGGCCTCGCGCCGACCGCCGTGGACTACGGGCCTTGGCTTGACCGGACCGGGAAGCGGTCTCTACAAATCGACTGATGGCGGCGATCACTGGCGGCAACTCACTAAGGGATTGCCTGGTGAAGCCGAAGGCGTCAGGCGCATCGGGCCCACGGTTTCTTCCAGCGATCCCGACCGCATGTATGCCTGGGTCAACGCCAAGAAGGGAAGCGGCATTTATCGCTCTGACGACGCTGGCGAAAGCTGGCAGTTGGTCAACGATGAGGAACGCGTCTGGGGACGCGGCGACGACTTCGGCTGCGTGCGCGTTGATCCACGTAATAAGGATGTGATTTACGTCGCCAACACTTCAACTTACCGCTCCACCGATGCGGGCAAGAACTTCACCGCCATCAAGGGAGCGCCCGGCGGCGACGACTACCATACCATCTGGATCAATCCCGAAAACCCCGACATCATCGCTCTAGCGCTCGACCAGGGTGCGACCATCAGCGTGAATGGCGGCCAGACCTGGAGTTCCTGGTACAACCAGCCCACGGCGCAGTTCTATCACGTGATTACCGACAACGAGTTTCCTTACTGGGTTTATGGAGGCCAGCAGGAAAGCGGCTCGGTCGGAACCGCCAGCCGCAGCGACTTTGGTGAAATCACGTTTCGCGACTGGACAACCGTTGGGGTTGAAGAATACGGCTACGTTGCGCCCGATCCGCTGCATCCCAACCTGATTTATGGCGGCAAAGTTACGGTGTTCGACCGCAATACCGGACAAACGCGGGATGTTTCGCCGGTAGTGCTTCGCACCGGACAGTATCGCTTCAATCGGACCGCGCCGCTGATCTTCTCGGCAGCCGATCCGCGCGTGCTGTATCTGGGGTCGAACGTGCTGTTTGCCACGCACGACGGCGGCAATAGTTGGCGGATCATCAGCCCCGATCTGACTCGTGACGATCCGGGCGTTCCCGCGACTCTGGGGCCGTTTGTCGCGGACGATCCGGCGAAGGGCAAGCATCGCGGCGTGATCTATTCGATTGCTCCGTCTCCGAAAGACGCCAACCTGATCTGGGCTGGTACCGATGATGGCCTGATTCACGTGACTCGCGACGGCGGCAAGAGCTGGCAGAATGTGACGCCCCCTGAACTGACGCCTTGGAGCAAGCTGGCGCAGATGGACGCGTCACATTTCGATACCTCAACCGCCTACGCTGCGGTGAATCGCTTGCGGCTCGATGACCTGCATCCTTATATCTATCGCACGCACGACGGCGGGAAGTCTTGGCAGAAGATCGTCGGCGGCTTGCCTGATAACGAGCCCGTGAACACCGTGCGCGAAGATCCCGAGCGCAAGGGTTTGCTCTTTGCCGGCACCGAACGCAGCGTGTATGTGTCGTGGGACGATGGCGATCATTGGCAATCGCTCAAAATGAATTTGCCGCCAACTTCGATTCGCGATCTGGTCGTGCATCACGACGATGTGGTTGTCGGAACTCACGGCCGGTCGTTTTGGATCTTGGATAACATCACGCCGCTGCGGCAGTTCAGTCCGGAGGTTCGGAGCGCGGCTGCGCATCTGTTCGCTCCGCAGTTGACGTATCGCATGCGCCGCAACAACAACACCGACACGCCTTTAGCGCCCGAAGAACCCGGTGGACAAAATCCACCTGATGGCGCGATGATCGACTACTGGCTCAAGGACGCGCCTTCCGCGCCAGTCGTGGTCGAAATTACCGATGAAAATGGAAATCTAGTCCGTCGTTTCTCCAGCGCCGACAAACCGGCGGCGGTCAACGAAAAAGATTTCAATGTCCCGATGTACTGGGTGCGTCCGACGCGAACGCTGTCAGCGGCGGCGGGGATGCACCGCTTCGTTTGGGATCTGACCTACCCGGCCCCTGACGTGTTGACACGCGACTATCCGATTTCTGCGATCTATCACGACACGCCACTGTATCCGTTGGGCGCGACTGTGTTGCCGGGGAAATACACGGTCAGCTTCTCGAACAGCGGCGGCAAGATTGTGGTGAAGGCGCCGCTCGAAATCCGCATGGATCCGCGGGTGAAGACCTCGCCCGAAAATCTGCGTCTCCATTTCGAACTTGACCGGAAAATTGCCGACTCGCTTCACCATGACTACGAAGCCCTACAGCAGGTGCGCAAGTTGCGATCGCAGTTGAAAGGGCCGATGCTCGCCGGCGGAATCGACCTAGTGACCTCGAAGCCCAAAGCGATAAAGAAAACAGCGATGGAACTCGACGCAAAAGCCGCGGCTATCGAGGGCGAAGAGGGCGGAAACGGCGCGCGCTACCTGAGCACTCCCGAAGGCCGCAGCCTGTGTCGGCTGAATAGCGGATTCAGCGCCGTCCTCAGCGCTCTCGATACCGCCGAAGCCGCGCCGACGACGCAGCAGGTCGCGATGGTTGGAGAACTGGACACGGCGCTCGAAGAGCAGTTGTCGGCTTGGGCGCAGCTCAAGGCGAAAGATATTCCGGCGCTGAACGAGCAACTGAAGAAAGCGGGATTGCCGGTGATCGATCTGCAAAAGGCGGTTGCGGGTGCGGCTGATGCGGCGCAGACCACTTCGCAGGACCGGGATCAGAACGAGGAATAGCCAACCCAGCGAACCGACACCGGAGCCAGTCTTCCTGGCGTCGGAATTTCGCGGGCGAGGGCGCCCGCGCTACACAAACCAAGACACAAGACGCGGTCTGGTTCTTTATGGCAGCAGACCCAACACGCCGACGCCGTTCATCGTCCCGACGTAAACCTTGCCGTTCGCAATCGTCGGTGTGATGAACTTGTTGCCGTTCCCAAATTGATCGCGCCCGCGCGCGGCTTGATTCGAGTTGTATAACTCCACGGCCAGATTCTTGGCGCTGTAGGCGTGCAGCACGGCCGGCGAAGTGTTTTCCGTGGCCCACAAAATCAAGTTGGCCAAACTCCCGGAGATGCTCGGCGTAGCGCCAGGGTATGCAAACTGTGTGGCCGTCTCCGATGCTGGAGTAGCGTTCAGCAAGCCGCTGGCGTTGAACGAGAAAGCCTTGATGCTGTCACCCACCGCGCCGTAGTAAACGCTGCGGTCGGCAAATGCCGGCGCTGAAAACACCTGGCCCGCCAGCACACCGGTCAATTCCTGGTAAATCTGATTATTGTTATTGGGATTAAACTTTCCCATGTTCGTTCGATCGGCCAGATAGATGTTCGCGTCTTTTCCGGCTCCCACCACCAGTTCGTGCAGAACACCGCTGGCATCTTTGAAATTCGGTATCACCGTCGCGCCGCCGGATCCCAGATCCTCGTCCTGATTCGACTCGCTCACCGTGTTGTACATGTTGAAGTAGTCGGACACTGCCAGTTGTCCCTTCTTGGTGGAGAGCTTCATGATCGCATTCCCATAATCACCATCTACCGGGAAGCCGCTACCATTCAGGGTCGTGTCGAATGTCCCATTGGCGTCGAGAAAGTAAATATTGCCGCTCGAGTCCGCCGCCAGTCCCGCCCCAGCCGCCCAGATCGCGCCTTCGCTGCCGTTCGGTGTTACGTTGAGCACCGACTTCTGGGCCAGGGTCGTCTCGTTGTAGCTGATAATCCATCCGGTATACGGCCGGTCGTCGCAATGAGAAGCCCATGACGTATACACAATATGATTCAGCAGTAACAACCCAGCCCGTTCTTTGTATTGCTTCGGGTCAAAGATGACGTACCCTCCCTGACTGTTATCGCCCGTCCCCGGATACTGGGCCGCTACATCCACCGGACCCCCGAACTCTTCTGCGCCAGTCGTAATGTCGAGCGCATGAAGGCGTTGATGGTAATTAGAACTGGAGTCAATACTCATGGCGACCAGATAGATTGTCCCGTGGGGTCCCGCTGTAAGATCAATTACCGGAGTAGAAGTAACTCCAATCTCCGGCCTAACCTGTCCGCATCCGCGGTCGTCCGAAGCAGTCTCGCCCGCCTGGAGCGTGGTCACCTGCCAAAGATTTGCCCCGTTGTCCGCGTCAAACCCATACATGGTGTCATTTTCACTGGCCACAAACAGCACGTTGTGCGTGCCATTTCCTGGAATACCCACATTGGGGACATATAAGGGCTGCGCATCCACCAGTCCGTCTGTCGGGATGACGAACAACTTTCCAAACGTATTAGAGTTTACGTTCTTGAGGGTGAGCGAAGTTTCGTGCGGATTCCGTCCCGTCCGCATGTTGTCGTTGTGATAGGTAAGAACACCCTCAAACCCGGACGCAGCCCCAACTAACATGTTGGGACGGGAAACCAGCGCCGCAACCAGGGAGAGCAGCACAACTGTTGCCGAGATCAGAACTATTCGGGCACGGAGAGCTCGCTTCATAACACACCTCGGGGATCGAGACAAAAGTTCGAAGCGGCTGTTGCCAGAGTTCAAAAACGAAGCAGCGAGCCCAACGATTTTATCCAATTTCTGGTCGCGGATTGTCACAGAAAAACTCGGAAGTGCCGACCGTCAGGCTGATCGATAACGAGATGATCAGAGCGTTCGATTCGGGCTAAAACAGCCGGAAACTCGAACAATCTAGTCGGTTGGCAACGACTGCAGCTAATTACCGCAGTACGACCTTTCGTGATGATGATTCTGCCGAGAAGGCCGATGACTCCTTAAGGCGAAAAGCCTCGCGCCGAATAGTGGTGTCCGAAAAACGCCGACGAGATCGCTGCCGCAGCATCCATCGAAGTCGACGCCGATTACTGTTGGCATGAAAGGGACTGAAGGATGAACTACAAGCAGACGGCAATCCTGCTGTTACTCGTTGCCAGCCTGAGTCACGCTCAGGACGCCGCTCCGTTGGAACCAGATCGGTCGGAACGAGATCCGTCTGAACGCGAGATGATCCAACAACTCGTGCAGCAGGTGAAAGCGCTGCAGGAGAAGGTTGCGGCGCTTGAGTCCCAGGTGCGAGCCAATCCCCCCTCCAATGCCGACGCAACTTCTCCGTCCGTGAGCACGCCCCTTCCGCAAGCTGTGGACAACAATTTGCCACCTCCTTCGCTCTTAGAAGAACTCCATGAACCTCGCGGCTTTCAATGGCAAGGGTTCGGAGAAGTCGACTACAAGGCGCTGAATCAGAGAATCCCAGAACTCGGAACCTACGGTTTTGTGCCCGGCTCAACCGCGAACTTCTACACTGGCGACCTCGATCTATTGCTCACCTCCCGAATTGACGACAAAGCCAGTGTGCTGGCGGAGATTGTGATTGGAGAAGGGGACGCCCAGTCCTATAGCATCGACCTGGAGCGCGTGCTGTTTAACTACGATTACAACGACCACCTGAGAATGTCTTTTGGTCGTTATCAGACCGCGGTTGGCTACTACAACACAGCTTTCCATGGCGGTAACTGGTTCCAAACCGCCGCGGATCGTCCGCTGGTCATGGAGTTCTCGGATAATGGGGGCGTGTTGCCCACGCAAGCGGTGGGATTATTTTCCACTGGCTCCATTCCGTCCGGGAAATTGGGTCTGAACTACATTGCCGAATACGGATCGAGCGATACGATTCGTCCCGAGTTGAACGGCCAAGGGGTCACCGACGAGAACAACGGAAACCACATCAATATCGGCTTGTTTGCGCGCCCGGAATCGATCCCGGGTTTGCAGATTGGCGGGTCGATTTATCACGATCGGATCAGTGACTTCGCGAAGGGACCAGACGTCCGGCTGGGCCAGATGATCGTCAACGGGCATGTTGTCTACATCCGGCACGGCATCGAGTTCCTGAGCGAAGGTTTTCTGATCCGGCATGCCTACGAGCACAGTTCGACGGTGTACGACACGCCCGCCTTCTACGCGCAGATCTCGAAGCAGTTTCACCGTACGCGGCCGTACTTCCGCTACCAGTACATAAACGCGGATCAGGGTGGCATCCTGGACGATGTTGATCTTCGTTACGGCCCTTCATTTGGCGTGCGCTACGATTTCACGGACTCCATCGCTTTCAAGACCCAACTGGATCACACCGTAAGGAAAGGTGAGCCTGACCTCGACGGCCTGCATATGCAGTTGGTGTTCAAGTTCTGAACGGGATTTTATGCAAACCAGACTGATCTTCGTCCGAGTTGGCGCCTGGGTAGCGATCGCGCTCGCCGGAGTGGCAGGCGCTTCCTCCGCGGTTGCGCAGACCAACGCCACGGCGATGGTGGTCGCGGTCGTAGTGAACGACAAGAACCCGGTCACCAACTTAACGACCGCGCAGCTTCGCAAACTCTTTGCCGGAGAAAAGCATGCCTGGCCGGGCGGCCTGCCCGTCAAGTTATTCGTACGCGCGCCGGGCGCATACGAGCGAGTCGTGCTGCTGAGATTGCTGGATATGTCGGAAAGCGAATACAAACGATATTGGACGGCTCAAGTGTTTCGGGGAGATGCCCAGGCCGAACCGGTCGCGCTGTTCTCCAATGGAATGCAAAAAGAGGCTCTGATAGCCTTTCCCGGCGCTGTCGCTTTAATCAATTTCCAGGATGTCAAGGGCGGTATGAAGGTGGTCAGAGTCGACGGACGTTTGCCGGGAGAAGCGGCGTACCCGCTCAACTGAAGAGTTCACTCCTCGACATGCAAAAAGTCCTCCATCGCTTCTATTCCATGCGCTGATCTGGGGCACTTCGGCTGTCCTTTGCCCTGACAAGAAAGCAGGTCCTTCGCTTCGCTCAGCATGACAAAATTTGGAATGGTTCGTGTAGCGCGGGCGCCCTCGCCCGCGAAAAGACGGAAGCCGAGAAGATAGGTTCCCGTTCTTTGTTCGGTGGGTTGGGTGTGGTGTTTTTTCCCCCCCCCCCCCCCCCCCCCCCGATTCCCGCTAAAGTATTATAATTAAATGACTTAGTTGTAAGCATCCGAGAAATAAGGACTTAGCTGCATTTTTCCAAATCTCGATTTCAAAGAACTGGAAACAGGCCCCGGCGGATTCGCTGGCCGTCTCTGGAGACGGGCACAGCTTTCCTATTCTAATCAGAGGACATTGTGACACTGTACGGGGATGGTGCCTGTGATGACGTGCACAGGCTGGATGCGATGAAAAAGATGAGATCATTTCAATTGCAGACGCCATTAATACACATAATTGCAGACGCTACTAATGTATAGCCTCGCAATCACGCGCATTTCACTAGGCAACTATTTGCTTGCATATATAGCACTTGGTGTTTAAACTAGTGTCAACCCCAAGGTCCTAGTGGACACGTCCGAGTTCACAAGGAGGAGACCAACGTGGTGCAAAATAGCGAAGCGTCAGCCGTCGATATTTCCCCGAAAGAACAAAGGGAGATTGTCGATATTTACGCCAAGCTTCGCGAGGCGGAGGCGAAGCTCATCGGCCCCGACGGTAAGACTGAAATTCTCCCCAACAACCTCTACTCGTTTCTACTCCGGCTACTTGCTGACTTGCGCGCTGGTCATTCCGTAACCATTCTGCAAAGTCGGCATGAGCTAACAACCGTTGAAGCTAGCAAGATTTTAGGCGTATCCAGGCAGTTCCTCATTCAATTGCTGGAGAAAGGAGGAATCCCCTTCCACATGGTAGGGACCCACCGCCGCATGTACGTGCGAGACGTGATTGCCTATAAGGCAAAGCGTGATGTTGCACGACGAAAGACTTTGGATGACCTAGCCAAGCAGGAATTTGCAAACGGGGATTACGACAAAATCCCAGATGATTTTCACACAGGAAAATGAATATTCGGCAGTGCTGGATGCATGTGTTTTAGTGCCTATGTCGCTATGTGATTTTTTGCTGCGATTGGCCGAAGAACCTGCGATGTATCGCCCGCTATGGAGCGAACAGATCTTGGCGGAGATGGCCAAAACCATGAGAACGAAACTTCACCGAACTCCGACCCAGGTAGCTTGGCGAAGACAACAAATGAGCCAAGCGTTCCCGGAGGCAATGGTCCCGGTTCCATCTGAACTTTTGCGGGCGGTCGAATGCATTCCAGACGAGGAGGATAGGCATGTGCTAGCCGCTGCTGTTATGGCTCACGCTAACACGATTGTCACGCAGAACACGAAACATTTTCCCAAGAGCTGTCTCGAAAAGTACGGTGTAATTTGCCAGACGGCAGACGAGTTCCTTATCCATCAATACCATCTTTCTCCACAGCTTATCCTGGACAAACTGGACGATCAGGGAGCGGGAATTGGTCAGGATCGCAAGTACGTCGTGGCTAGCCTTAGGGCGTCGGCTGGGGAATTCTGCAAACTTTTGGAGGCGCACGCGCTGTAGGCGCAGGAAACGATCCAGATTAGCGAATCCCACGTCAAGAAAAGCGCGAGACGTGGGGTACTCGGCACGCGACGATATGTTCGAGCCGTACTGAAAAACTCTCACATACCCCTTCGACATCGTTGGTTCGCTCATTTGAGGCGGAGTCTAACATTCTTGGCATGAATTTGGCGTTCGGCAAATGATGCCCGAATAGGTGATCGTTTTCTCCATAGCGCCCGCAGTTACACCGGAAACTCGCGCCACACATATTCCATCGCAGCTTCACGCGAGTCTAGCCGTCCTTCCAGTTGCGCATCCTCGACCGCTGTCAGCATCTCTTTGAAGCGCGGACCGGGCTCATAACCTGCTTCAATCAAGTCGCGGCCAGTAATTAGCGGAGTCGGACGGATCGCTTCGGGCGGGATCGAATGCAACTGCTCGCGCGAAAAGTCATACGCGTCGAGATTGCCGTGGCTGGACAGACAGTCGAGGCGATGCAGTTCCAGATGCTCGTCGAAGGCGCGCTGGCGAAGAAATTTTTTCAGCGTGGATTGCTTCATGCGGTGCACATCGGCGAACCGCATGTGATTGTCGACCAGCGCCAGGATCTGATCGGTGTCGTCGTTTGAGAAGCGCAAGCGGCGGCAGATTTCGGCGGCCATCTTCACT
>Ga0074044_10001154_pt1 | contig 24261 bp, 22 predicted proteins | sample BogForMeECP23OM1_FD_94443 | JGI IMG/M metagenome (GOLD analysis project Ga0074044, IMG submission 94443) | Bog forest soil microbial communities from Calvert Island, British Columbia, Canada - Bog Forest MetaG ECP23OM1 | ecosystem: Environmental > Terrestrial > Soil > Wetlands ... | reverse complement strand
GGCGTTGCTCGATGCCCGCCTGTTTCCGGACATGTTCACCTTCACCCGGCAGGTTCAACTCGCCTGCGATTTTGGCTGCGCCACCGGCGCGCGCCTCGCCGGGAAGGAGCCTCCGGCATTCGATGATGCCGCGAAGAGCTTCGCCAACCTCGCCGCGCGGGTCGATGCGGCGATCGCCTATCTTCGCACGCTCGCTCCCGGCGAAATCGACGGCTCGGAGGGGCGCGAGATTGTCCGGCCGATCCGCGGGCAGCCGAAGACCTTCACCGGCGTCAATTACCTGCTGCAGTTCACGCTGCCCAACTTCTACTTTCACCTAACCACGGCCTACGCGATTCTCCGCCACAATGGCGTCGAAATCGGCAAAGCCGACTTCATCGGACCGCTGGATTGACCGTGCGCGGTGCTTCGTGCACCGCGTCCTCCTCGTCGACGCGAAATGGGCGCGGCTCCTCAATGCCGAAGCCCTGCGCATAGTCGATACCGATGTCGCGCAGCCTGTTCAGGGTCGCGTCATTCTCGACAAATTCCGCGATGGTCTTCTTGTCCATGACGTGACCGATGTGATTGATTGACTCGACCATCGCGCCATCGATCGGGTCTAGCAGCATGTCGGTCACGAAGCTGCCGTCGATCTTGAGAAAATCCACCGGCAGATGTTTGAGATAGCCGAACGACGACATGCCCGCGCCAAAATCGTCCAGCGAGAATCGACAGCCGGTTGCCCGCAGTTCGGCGATGAAGTGGGCGGCCCGTGCCAGATTGGCGATCGCGGCGGTTTCGGTGATCTCGAAGCAGATGCTGTCGGCTGGCACGCCGCTGCGGGCGCATTGCTCGCGGATGAAGTCGAGGAACCGTTCGTCGCCGATCGACGCGCCGGAAAGGTTGATCATATAGGTCGCGTCGGCGCGGTCGGCCGCCCGGGTCCTGGCGATCATCGGTAGCGCGGTGCGGATGACCCAGCGATCGATCGCCGGCATGAGGTTGTAGCGCTCGGCGGCAGGGATGAACGCCATCGGCGGCACGACCATCCCCTGCTCGTCAACCATCCGCAGCAAGAGCTCGAACATCGTTGCCGGTCGGCGTGGCGCGCCGACGGCGATGATTCGCTGCGAGTACAGGCAGAAGCGGTCGGCATCGAGCGCGGCGTGCAGGCGGGCGACCCACTCCATCTCGCCGTGGCGAACCGCGAGTTCGCTGTCCTTGCGATGGTAGAGCTGGACGCGATTGCGCCCCTTCTCCTTGGCCATGTAACAAGCCGCATCGCCCGCGCTCAGGACGTCGGCGAGAGTGAGCGGGCCCTCGGCGATGAGTACGAGGCCTATGCTGACGCCGATGGCGAAGGAGCGGTCGTGCCAGACAAAATGGAAATCGGTGACGGTCTGCCGCAGCTCGTCGGCGATCCGTTCGGCGTGCTCGGGAGAGCAATTCTCGAGGATGACGCCGAACTCGTCGCCGCCGATGCGCGCAAGGGTGTCGCCTTCGCGCAGGCGCCCCTGCAGCAGCATGCTGACCTGGCGCATCAGTTCGTCGCCCGCGGCATGGCCGCAAGTGTCGTTGACGATCTTGAACTGATCGAGGTCCAGGTAGAGCATCGCGTGCGTGCGGCCGAGCTCGCGCGCGCTCGCCAAGGCGAGGCTGAGCCGGTGCTCGAATTCGCGCCGGTTGATGAGCCCCGTCAGCGCATCATGGCTCGCCTGGTAGGAAAGCTGGCTCGCGTATTCGCGCTCGCGTCTGACGTCGTGCAGCACCAGGACCACCCCGGCCACATCGCCGTTGCGATTCCGGATCGGCGCCGTGGACTCGTTGATCGCGATCTCGCTGCCGTCACGCCGCAGGAGCAGCACGTTCGTGGCCGCCTTCGCCGTGCGGCCCTCGCGTCCCACCCGTTCCAGCGGGTCCGCCAGCGCCTGGCGCGTCGTCTCGTCAAGCATTCGGCAAACTTTGGCGAGCGGCATGCCCTCGGCCTCGTGCGCCTTCCATCCGGTCAGGGTCTCGGCAACCGGATTGAAATACTCGACTCGCCCGCGCAGATCGGTCGTGATCACTGCGTCGCCGATCGACTTGAGGGTGACCAGCGCACGTTCCTTTTCGCCGAAGAGCTGCGCCTCGGCGAGCTTGCTGTCATTGATGTCGCTCACCGAGCCCGCCATGCGCACCGCCCAGTCGTCGGCGTTGCGCACCGAGCGGCCGCGCGCCCGAAACCAGCGATACTCGCCGCTCTTGCAGAGCAGGCGAAACTCCACATCGTAGGGGCAATCGTCCCGGATATGCGCCTTCAGCGCCGCCAGCGCCGGCTCCAGGTCGTCGGCGTGCATCAGGGCGAAGAAGGCTTCGGGAGTATTCTCAATCTCGTGGTCCGCGTACCCGGCGAGCTCCTTGCTGCGGGGCGAGAAATAGATGTCGCCGGTCAACACGTCCCAATCCCACAGGCCGTCGTTGCTGCCTATGACCGCAAGATTGAAGCGCTCCTCGCTGAACTTGAGCGCGCTCTCGAATTCTTCGCTCTCGCGCAGCATTCGTCGTGACAGGATGACGCCGAGGACCACCAGAAACGTCGCGACCATCAGCGCGGCGGCCGTCAGCCCCAGTTGCATCCGCCGCGACGCCTCGCCGAGAGTGAACGAGAACCTGTCTTCCAGCGGCGTCAGGTCGCCGTTGATGCGGCGGATCTCCTCGAGCAGCGGTCGGAGGCTCTCCTCGTCGGTATGTCCGGCAGCGACGGTGTGGTGCATTTGCTCGGCTGCCCCGGTCAGCTCGGTGATGTGCCGATCCGCCTCGGTCCAGATCGCGATCGCCTGGTCCACATAGCTCACCTTGCGGAAGTGGCGGAATAGCCAGATCAAGCCGCTGATGTCGTCGGGATGGTTGCGGCCGTCCAGGAAGCCCTGGCGAGCGCGCTCCAGGTTCGGGCTCGCTTGCTCCAGTTCCTCGCGCGCTACGCGGTCGCCAAGCGGAACCTTGATGGCCTCGAGGTAGCGTTCGTAGTCGATCTCGGAGTGCGTTGCGGCGTAGCGGTTGAGGTAGAAGACCGCGTCCTTCTGGGCCTTCGACCACAAGCTCTCGCCGCCGACGTAGGCGCGCGCCGCCGACAGGATGTCCATGCTGATGCTCCATAGGAAGAGCAGCAGGACGACGATGGCCAGGAACGGCCAGACGATGCGCAGAACGCGTCTGCCCTTCGGAACGAGATTGGCGAAAGCGGGCAGATGCGCCATTTTGCTCAAGCAACGGCGGTCATGGGCTCGGCGCGCAGCGACGCCCGCTGGCAAAGGTGCGGCCTTCGACCCGCGCCCGCGTGCTCAGGCGCCGGCCCGGTCCGATCGGGTGGCCGCTCGAACTGACGCGTCGGGCCGCCTGTCGCGGCGGCTGGGAGGGTCGCGGCGCAGCCTCCGCGACCGATGGCGGCGGCGGTCGTTGGTCTCATTGGCTTGGCAGCATTGGCGAGCCATTGTACCGCCCCAGGCGCAAATTCCCGCTTCGCTAGCCGGATCGGTCCCTAATCTGGGTGCACAGCCTTCGCGGCAGATCGAGCACAGCCTGCGGCGCGGGCACTGCGCGGTCTGCTCGGGCGACGATCTGGTCGATCAGGCGGGAGACGGCTCCTTCCACGGGCAGCGAGACGCCGTAGTGGAGCAGCGACTCGCCGCGGTAGATCGCCAGGGTAGGAAAGTTCTCGATGTCGATGTCGCCGCAGATCTCGCTGTCGTCTTCGATGTCGAGCCAGACGAAAACCAGGTCCGGGCGCGCCTGCGCGATTCGTTCCAGCGTCGCGCGGAATTCGGTGCAGGTGTCGCACCAGGCCGCGCACAGGGAGACGACGGCCGGCGCGGCGCGTTCCGTCCAGCGCCGTACCTGCGCTGCGGAATCGTCACTCTTCGGCGTTATGACGGCCATGGTCGAACGGCGACATGCGACAGCGAACTTATGATAGTCGATCAGCGTCGAGAAGGCGCCCGCGCCACCGGCTCGCTGCTCCGCCTGCGCTTGCGAGGGCGGCGCGCACGGCCTCCGGGCGTGTCGCGCCGACAACGGCCCCCGACCGCCCGCTGCTACGCCAGGTTCGGCGCGAGGTCGCGGCGCAGCGTCGCCTCGTCTCGCTGCGCCCGGGCGGCGAGGTCGCGCAGCTGGTCTTCGCCGATCTTGCCGACGGCGAAGTAAACCGCGTCGGGGTGTGCGAGATAGAAGCCGGACACGCTCGCGGCGGGCAGCATCGCGGAAGTCTCGGTCAGCCTCATGCCAATGCGGTCGGCCTGCAGCAGCTCGAACAAGGGTGCCTTGACCGAGTGATCGGGACAGGCCGGATATCCGGGTGCGGGACGAATGCCGCGGTATTCCTCGCGCAGCATCGCTGCCTTGTCGAGGCTCTCGTCCTTCGCGTAGCCCCAGTATTCGCGCCGCACGCGCAGATGCAGCCACTCGGCAAACGCCTCCGCCAGCCGGTCGGCGAGCGCTTTCAGCATGATCGCGCTGTAATCGTCCTTCGCCGCCTCGAATTCGGAGAGCTTGTCCTCAATGCCCAGGCCAGCGGTCACCGCGAAGGCGCCCACGTGGTCCTTTACGCCCGAAGCCTTCGGCGCGACGAAATCGGCCAGGCAGTAGTTCGGCTTTCCTTGCGGCCGCTCGTTCTGCTGGCGCAGGTTGCGCCAGGTCAGCGCGATGCTCGTGCGCGCCTGGTCGCTGTAGAGTTCGATGTCGTCGCCGACCGAATTGGCCGGCAGGAGGGTGATCACCCCGTTGGCGGTGAGCCAACGCCCTTCGACGATGCGCTTCAGCATCGCTTTGCCGTCGGCATAGACGCCGCGCGCGGCTTCGCCGACGAGCGGGTCGTCAAGAATCGCCGGAAAGGGGCCGGAGAGCTCCCAGGTCTGGAAGAAGGGCCCCCAATCGAGGTATTGGGCGAGTTCGTTCAAGTCCGCGTGCTTGACTTCCCGCCGCCCGTGGAACGCCGGGGGTGAAGGCTGGTAGCTGTCCCAATCGGCCTTGAAGGCATTGGCGCGCGCGGCGGCGAGCGAGATAAGCGCCACCCCCTTCTTTGCCGCGTGCTGCGAGCGGATCCGCGCGTAGTCCGCGGCGACTTCGGCAACGAAGGCATCCTTGTGCGCGCTCGACAGCAGGTTGCCTGCCACGCCGACTGCGCGCGACGCGTCGGGCACATACACCGTAATGCCGCCATAGTTTGGCGCGATCTTGACCGCGGTATGCGTGCGCGAGGTCGTCGCCCCCCCGATCAACAGCGGCTGCTGCATGCCGAGGCGCTGCATTTCGTGCGCGACGTGCGCCATCTCCTCCAGCGACGGCGTGATCAGCCCGGACAGTCCGACGATGTCGGCTGCCTTGTCGCGTGCGGTGTCGAGAATCTTCTGCGCCGGCACCATGACGCCAAGGTCGATCACCTCGAAGTTGTTGCATTGCAGGACGACTCCGACAATGTTCTTGCCGATGTCGTGCACGTCGCCCTTCACCGTCGCCATGACAATGATGCCCTTCGCCTTGCCGGCGTCGCCCGCCAGCGCTTTCTCGGCCTCGATGAAGGGTATGAGGTGCGCCACCGCCTGTTTCATCACCCGCGCGCTCTTCACGACCTGCGGCAAGAACATCTTGCCCGCGCCGAACAAATCGCCGACGACGTTCATCCCCGCCATCAGCGGGCCTTCGATCACCTGGATCGGCCGCGCGTACTTGTGGCGCGCTTCCTCGGTATCGGCAACGACATGCGTGCCGATGCCCTTTACCAGCGCATGCGACAACCGCTCCTCCACCGTGCCCTGGCGCCAGGCGCTGTCCTCGTCGGGCTTGCGTCCCTGAGCCTTGTAGGTTTCGGCAAACGCGACCAGCCTCTCCGTGCCGTCGGCACGACGGTTGAGCACGACGTCCTCGACGTGCTCGCGCAATACCGGATCGAGCTCATCGTAGACGCCGAGCTGGCCGGCGTTGACGATTCCCATCGTCAGGCCCGCGCGGATGGCGTGGTAGAGAAAGACGGTGTGGATGGCCTCGCGCACCGGGTCGTTGCCACGGAAGCTGAAGCTGACGTTGGAGATGCCTCCGGATACCTTCGCATGCGGAAGGTGCTGCTTGATCCACGCCGTGGCGCGAATGAAATCGACGGCATAGTTTGCGTGCTCGTCGATGCCGGTCGCGATCGCAAACACGTTTGGATCGATGATGATGTCCTCGGCCGGGAAGTCGGCCCGGTCGACAAGCAGGTCGTAGGCGCGGCGGGCGACGTCGATCCGGCGCTCATAGCTGTCGGCCTGTCCCTTCTCGTCGAAGCACATCACGACTGCCGCGGCGCCGTAGCGCTTGACGAGCTTGGCCTGGCGCAGGAATTCTGTTTCGCCCTCCTTCATCGATATCGAGTTGACAACCGGCTTCCCCTGGATGCACTTCAGTCCCGCCTCGATGATCTCCCATTTGGACGAATCGACCATCACCGGCACGCGCGCGATGTCGGGCTCGCCGGCGATCAGGTGCAGGAACTTCACCATCGCCGCCTTGGAGTCGAGCATGGCCTCGTCCATGTTGACGTCGATGATCTGGGCGCCGTTTTGCACCTGCTGCCGGGCGACTTCGACCGCACCGGCAAAGTCTCCGGAAAGAACCAGCTTGGCAAACGCGCGCGAGCCGGTGACGTTGGTGCGCTCGCCCACGTTGACGAACAGCGAGTCTTCGTCGATGGTCAGCGGCTCGAGGCCGGCGAGCCTCATGGGGCGTGACACGTCGGGTCCAGGTCGGATTGCCAGCATCTCCCCTGTCCAGCCCAGGGGGACGGCTGGCGGCAGCTTCAGCCGCCCATGCCGTCGCCAGGGTGTGATGGGAATCTCCGCGGTGGCAGTTGCTGCACCGCCGTTGCGATGGCGCGGATATGGGCCGGGGTGGTGCCGCAACAGCCGCCGACGATGTTGACGAAGCCGTTCTCGGCGAAGTCCCTGATCAGCCGCGCCGTCGTCTCGGGCGTTTCGTCGTACCCGGTTTCGCTCATCGGGTTCGGCAACCCCGCATTGGGATAGCACGAGACAAATGTGTCTGCCACCCGTGCGATCTCCTCGATATACGGTCGCATCAGCGCCGCGCCGAGTGCGCAATTCAGACCGACGGCGAGTGGCCGTGCATGGCGCACCGAGTTCCAGAAGGCCTCGGTCGTCTGGCCGGACAAGGTTCGGCCGGACGCGTCGGTGATCGTGCCGGACACGATGAGTGGAAGGCGGACGCCGTGCATGTCGAAATAACTATCGATCGCGAACAGCGCGGCTTTGGCATTGAGCGTGTCGAACACCGTCTCGACGAGCAGCAGGTCGACCCCGCCCTCGATCAGTGCCGCAACGGCTTCGCCGTATGCGGCCACCAGCTCGTCGTAGCTCACGTTGCGAAAACCCGGGTCGTTGACGTCGGGCGAAAGCGTTGCCGTGCGATTGGTAGGTCCCAGCGCGCCGGCGACGAAGCGCGGCTTGGCCGGCGTCCTGGCGGTCCAGGCATCCGCCCGCTCGCGGGCAATGCGAGCTGCCGCGAGGTTGATATCACGAACCCTGTCCTCAAGCTTGTAGTCCGCCTGGGCGATGCGCGTCGCATTGAAGGTGTTGGTCTCGATGATGTCCGCGCCTGCGGCCAGGAATTCGTCGTGAAGCGCGGCCACGACCTCGGGACGGGTCAGGACCAGCAGATCGTTATCGCCCCTGAGGTCATGGGGGTGGTCGAGCAGGCCGCAGCCGGCCGGGCCGCGATAGTCGGACTCCGAGAGCCTCCGGGACTGGATCATGGTGCCCATTGCCCCGTCGAGGATCAGGATGCGCTCGCGCAGCAGCCGCGTGAGCTGCGCCGTCTTGTCGTTGGTGGCGGTCATTTTGCTCTGGCCCTATCGATCCAAAAAACAAAACCCGTTCAGCTTGCCGCCGAGCGGGTTCCGGTCGAAAACCGCTTTAGCGGAATTTGGATGCGCCCCGCAAGCTGCCGGGAGGTGGTGCCCGCCCGGATCAAATCGGCGCTACGTGCCAAGTTAAGGGTTACCACCCGCGTTGTCAACTCCGGGGCCGCCAATCCGGTACCATCGCTTGCCACCCGGCGCGAAATCCCGATGCTCGATCCAGATATCCGTCGTCTCCTCGACACCGTCTTCCGCGTGTCCCCGCCAGCGGGCGCACCCGACGTCGCGCAGCTGCGTGTGGCGGCCGAGGTGACCCCGCGCCTGCTCGGCGGCGACCCGGAACCGGTGGCATCGATCGGTGATCTGCGCCTGCCCGGCCCCTCCGGGCCGTTAGCGGTGCGGGTATACCGGCCGGGGTCTGGCGCACTGCCGCTCGTGCTCTACGCGCATGGCGGAGGTTGGGTCGTGGGATCGCTCGATTCGCACGACAAGCTCTGTCGGATACTCGCCAATCGCCTCGAGGCAGTCGTGGTCGCTGTCGATTACCGTCTTGCGCCCGAGCATGTTTATCCGGCTGCGCTCGACGATGTCGAAGCGGCGTGGCAGTGGGTACGCGGCGAAGCGCGGGCGCTCGGCGCCGACGGTCTTCGCTTCGCGCTCGCCGGAGACAGCTCCGGCGGCAATCTCGTTGCCGCGTTGACGCTGCGCCTCGCGCGTATCGGGAGCGCGCGCCCCGATGCGCAATTGCTACTCTACCCCGCGCTCGATGCGACCTGCACGCGCGCCTCGTATCGCGAATTTGCGTCCGGCTACAACCTGAGCGCCGAGCAGATGGCGTGGTATTGGGGCGCCTATCGCGGCGCCGCGGCGGTCGAGGTGCCCGAGCTCTCGCCGCTGGCGGCATCGGGCCTCTCGGGGCTGCCGCCGGCGGTGGTTGCGCTTGCCGAAGCCGATGTGCTGCGCGGCGACGGCATCGATTACGCCCGGCGTCTACAGGCCGCCGGCGTCCCGGTGCGCGTGGTCGATTGCGCGGGGACGATACACGGTTTCCTGCGCTGGACCGGCGAGGTCCCAGCCGCGCATTTCTGGCTCGACGCCATCGCCGCGGCGGCGCGCGAGCTCCTCGGTTGGCGGCGGGGCTGAACAGCCACTGCACCCATGTCGGCCTATGGCACCCTCGGCACGCTGTTCTATGACGCGGACCGGCCGCGAGCGAGTGACGCCGAAGTCGCGTGGTACGCGGCACGACTGCCGCGGGACACAGGTCCAGTGCTCGAGGCCATGGCTGGCTCGGGAAGACTGCTTGTCGCGCTACTCGAAGAGGGCCTCCAGGTGCATGGCGTCGACAGCTCGCAGGCGATGCTTGACAGCTGCGAGAGGCGGCTCGCCTCCGTCGGCCGCACAACCCGGCTCTACCGTCAGAACGTAGTCACCCTCAACCTGCCGTCACGCTATGCGGCGGCGTACATTGCCGCCGGCGCGTTCCAGCTGCTGGCCGATCCGATCGCCGCTCTCGACGCGTTGCTGCGCATCCGCGCCCACCTGATCGATCCGGGCTTGCTGTTGCTCGACCTGTTCGTGCCCACGCAGGCGGAGCACCCGCCCGGCGCGCCAATCGTCGAGGTGCGCACCGTATCGCCGGGCCAGGGTGTGCAAATCGGCCTGCGATCCGAGACCTTTCTCGACCTGGACAGGCGCCGCATCGACGTGAAAACGCGCTATGAGCGTCGCGATCGGGCGGCAATCACCGCGCGCGAGGACGAGGCGCGGGCGCTGACCTGGTATTCCGAGGACCAGGCTGTGAGGCTGGTCGGGGATGCGGGGTACCGCGATGTTGCGACCGAGCCGCTTGCATGGTCCGTCGACGGCGGCCGCCACTTTGCGCTTCGGGCCAGGGCGTAGCTACCAGCTGCCCGAGCTGCCGCCTCCGCCCGAGCTGCCGCCTCCGCCCGAGAAGTCTCCTCCGCCGGAGGAGAAGCCCGACGAGCTGCCGCCGCTGCTGAAGGTAAAGCCGCCAATGCTCGCCGTGCCTTTGCTCTTGAGGTTCTGCGCGGCTTTCTGGTACCAGGCGCTGCGCGCGAGCAGGAGTTTCGCGATCGGGTAGCCGACGACGTAGATGCCAAGCAGCGTCAGCGCCCCGCGGGTCCCGACGATGACGATCGGAAACATCGCCCAGAAAGGGATCAGGAAGACGTACAGGAACCAGCCCATGCCCGGGGTCAGGATGCCGATGACCGTGAAGAGCCCGATGATGCCGAAGATGAACGCGCCGAACAGGATGCGCTCCGGCCAGGGCAGGTCCGGTTGATTGATGTGCAGCGCGCCGCTGCTCGGCGCGGACCCGGCGTCGGGTCCATCTGCGGCGCCGACCGGCCTGCCTTCGAGCACGGCGATGATCGCCGTGACGCCGTCGGTTACGCCGCGGTCGAAATCGCCGGACTTGAATTGCGGCGTCATCACGTTGCGGATGATGCGGCTCGTAGCCACATCGGTCAGCACGCCCTCCAGTCCGTACCCGACTTCGATCCGCATCACGTGATCCTGGGGTACGACGATCACCAGCACGCCGTTGTCCTTGCCCTTCTGTCCCAACTTCCAGTTCTCGAACACCCGCACGGCGTATTCCTCGACCGACTCGCCCTCGAGCGTCGGCAGGGTCAGGATCGCGATCTGATCGCCGCCGCTGGCCTGCTCATGCGCCTTGAGTATCGCGGTGACGTTGTCGCGCGTCGCCGGTTTGAGAATCTCCGCGTTGTCGACGATGCGCCCGGTGAGAAAGGGCACATCCACGGCCAGCGCCCGCCCCAGGAGAGCGAGCGCGCAGCAGGCCAGCGCGAGCCGCAAACGCGATGCGCCGCTCATGCCGGCCCCTGTTCTTCGATCGGCGCATCGGAGAGCTCGTGATCCGCGCCGGTGGCGGCGGCGAACCCCTTGCCGGCGAGCATCGCACCGAGCGCGTCGAGGCCTGCCTCCAGCGCGGCGGCGCTGCGGCCATGGCGCAGATGCGGTGTCATGGCGGCGATCGTCCCGTCCCAGTCCGCAGCGGCGATCCGCGGCTGCAGGCCGACGTCGGCAAGGATTTCGATCTTGCGCTCGAATCTGCAGACCAGGATCAGGATGCCGTTCCGCCCGCGTGTCTTGAACAGCTCGCGGCGGAGAAATAGCGATTGCGCGTAGTGGCGGACCTCGAGATCGCGCAGCGCCGGGCGCAAAACAGGCGGGCATAGGCGGGAATGAACACGGCCGCCAGCGCGCTCGCGCCGCCGATGGCGAGAATCGTTGCCGTGTGCAGCAGCGCAATCTGCGCGCTCACCCAGTCCGGGCGCAGGGCGTCGGCGACGACCGCCGCCAGCGCCGAGAGCGACACACCCAGCGCGAACGCCATCCAGGGCAACTCGGGGTAGGCATCCGCCTTGCCGACCACGGCGGTGACGACCGGAATGTCGGTGCGGGCCTCGACCCTGGCGATGCTGGCTTCGATTGCAGCGGCCTCAGCCGCGGACAGGAACATGCAGCACCACCCGATGGTAGGCGGCCGGTTCAGCGCGGCCGCTGGGCATCAGAGGCTACGCGCCATGTACACGACTCCGGCGAGCGGGTTGCTATAGTACGGGGCGCAGTCGCGAAAACCCAGCTCGGAATACAGGGCCCGCGCGCTGGTCATCCAGTCGAAGGTGTCGAGCATGAGCTCGCGATAGCCGATGCTTCGCGCCTCATCGAGCAGCGCGCTCGCCAGGCGCCGCCCCCAGCCCTGGCCTCGGTGGGTGGCCTGCACGTAGAGGCGTTTGACTTCTGCGACGCCGCCTGCCGCCTGCCGCGCGGGCATGCTCCCGCAGCCATCCGCACGCACATCGAGCGGACGCAGGGCGATGCAGCCGAAGGCCGCGTCCGGCAGCCCTGCCAGCAACAGCCGGCCGCGCGGCGGCGCGTACGCTCCCGGTAGCGTCGCGAGCTCCTCCTCGAAACCCTGAAAACAAAGGTCGACCTGAAGCCAGCGTGCGTATTCGGCGAACAGCGCACGCGCCAGAGCAACGTCGCGCGGCGCGTGCGCGCAGCGAATCGTTTCCATCCGCGTCACGCACTGTTCCGTCGTCAGGCTGCCTTGTCGCAGCTGCCGACCTTGATGTCGGTACCTGGATACGCGGCCTGCAGCTCCTTCAAGCGCGTCACAGCAGGTGCCGGAGGATCGCGCACGACGAGCGCCGTCTGCACCACGGCCTGCGCGCGCGGGCCGACCTTGGCGGTCTTAACGCCCTGCGTCACCAGCGCGTCCAGATATGCCTGCGCCGCCGCTTCGGTCTGGAAGGCGCCTAGCGAGATCGCCAAGCGCTGCGGCCCGGCGTCGACCAGCAGCAAGTCCTTCACGCCGAGTCCTTTGAGCTCGGCCATCCGCCGATCGGCTGCCGGCCGATTGGCCGCCGGCGGGATGAACACCCAATAGTTGGTGACGACCTCCACCTTCTTCTGGCTGATCAGTCGACTGAGGTCGAGTGGCTCGAGCGAGGCCAGGGCGCGGGTCTTGTCGTTATCCGAAAGCGGGCCCCACTCGACGCAGACATTGGCCAGCGTCGCAACCTTGGCCGGTCCGAGCGCGGCCACCTGTTGGGGCGTCAGGAGGGTGATCTTGTCCGGCTGCACCTGCTGCTGCAGCCGAACGCCTTCGCCGCTGCCAAGGCTGTCGAGTTTGGTATAGAGAAACAGCGTGAGATTGGCGAGCAACAGCAACAGGACCAGCGTTTTCATTCCTTGGCCGGGTATTCTGCGAGCGCCAGCACGCCCTCGAGCACCAGATTATCCACGATCTCCACCGGGGCGGTAAGGTGCGGTGCGATGTCGGACGCGGCACCGCCGGACAGGAACGCCTTGGACGTCGACCCGCCTTCGGCCAGGCGCTCCCGCATCTGCTCGATTGCGCCGCAAACCGCCTGCAGGACGCCCGACGCGAGCGCGTCGGCGGTGTTGATCGGGAAATCATGGTAGCGCCCCGGCGGGGTTCGCAGCGCCGCCGTGTTCGAAGCGAGCGCCTGCAGCATCAGCCTGAGTCCGGGAAGGATGATGCCGCCGCGGAACACGCCCGTGCCATCGAGCGCATCGACGGTGACGGCGGTGCCGGCGTTGACCACCACGCAGGGCGAGGGGAAGAGCTCGTCGGCGACGCGGCGTCGCGCCGCGATCAATGACGCCCAGCGATCCGGGCCGAGCTGAGACGGGCGCGCGTACCGGTTGTACACGCCGCAGGCTTCCTCGTGCGCGATCAACCACTCCGGTGTCGTGCGCCAGCGCACGAGCTGCGCCTCGACCCGCACGCGCGTGGCCTCGCCGGCGACGTTGACCCCGACCACGCGCGCCGGCCGCGGCAGGTTCTGCCAGTCGCGCAGGGCGAGGGTTCCGATATCCTGATTGGCGATGTTGCCCTGCGAGACCCAGCCGTGCGGGCCGGCGAGCCCCCACTTGAGCCTGCTGTTACCGCAATCGAGCACCAGGATCACGGGCGACGCAGCGAGACTTCGCCGCTGACGAAGCGCAGCCGGCGACCGCCGCTGTCGAGCACCAGGGCGCCCGCGGCGTCGACGCCAGCCACGACGCCGCGCACCTTGCCGCCATCAGGCAGCAAGACCTGCACCGGCTTTGCCTGATAGGCGTGGCGTCGTTGCCAGGCGGCGCGCAGCGGCGCGAAGCCCGCTTCGGCGTAACCGTCGAGCACCGCTGCCAATTCGGCGATAAAACCGGCCAGGAGCAGGTTGCGGTCGAGCGCGGCGCCGCCGCCGACGGTCAGCAGATCGGTCACCGGTCTTCCGATACCGCGCCTGAGCGAGGCCGGCAGCCGGACATTGATGCCCACGCCGACAATGGCCAGAGAAGGACCCAGGGCGTCACCGGAGAGCTCGACGAGGATGCCCCCCAGCTTGGCCTCGCCGTGGATCAAGTCGTTGGGCCACTTGAGCTCGATGCCGGCAAAGCCGGCGGCCTCGAGCGCCCGCGCCAGGGCGACCCCCGCCGCCAGGGGCAGCGCGGAGAGCTCGCCCGCGCCGCGCGGGAAGCGCCAGCCGAGGGAAAAGGTGAGGCTGCCGCCGAGGACGGCAGCCCAACCGCGCCCGCGCCGGCCGCGCCCGGCGGTTTGCCATTCGGCCACCAGCAGGTGGCGATGAATGTCGTCGCCGCGCGCGGCGCGACGCGCGAGTTCGCTGCTCGTCGAATCGATGGTGTCGGCGACCTCGATGCGCAGCGCGCCGGCCCGGCCCGAGAGCGCCGCGAGTATTGCGCCGCGTTCTATGAACGGCAGCGCGTCGTGCAGCCGGTAGCCGCGACCGGGCTTGCGCTCCAGCCGCAGGCCAGCGGCGTCGGCCTCCTTGAGCAACTGGGACACCCGGGCGCGGGATATGCCGCTGCCGGCGGCAAGGGCCTCGCCGGAATGGATCTCGCCGTCGGACAGACAGCGCAGCAAGGCGAACCCCAGCGGCGAGAGCACGTGGTTTCCGCTCAAGCGATGCAGCGCGCCATCGCCGCGCTAGCCTTGCAGCACGCCGCGCCGGATTTGATCAAGCTCGATCGACTCGAACAGGGCCTGGAAGTTGCCTTCGCCGAAACCCTCGTTGCCCTTGCGCTGGATGATCTCGAAGAAGATCGGCCCTATGACCGGCGTGGTGAAGATCTGCAGCAGCATCTCGTTCTTGGCCGGAGCACCATCGAGGAGAATCCGATTCTTCCTGAGCCGCGCCGTGTCCTCGCCATGGCCGGGCAGCCTGCTGGCAAGCAGGTCGTAGTAGGTGTCCGGCGTATCCTGGAAGGCGACCTCGCGCGCGCGCATCGTCTCGACGGTCGCGAAGATATCGGCCGTGCCGAGGGCGACGTGCTGGATGCCCTCGCCGTGATAGGCGAGCAGATACTCCTGGATCTGCGATTTGTCGTCGGCACTCTCGTTGATCGGAATGCGGATCTTGCCGCAGGGGCTCGTCATCGCCTTGCTCTTCAGTCCGGTGAGCTTTCCTTCGATGTCGAAATAGCGCAGCTCGCGGAAATTGAACAGCCGTTCGTAGAAGCTCGCCCATTCTTCCATCCGGCCCCGGTGCACGTTGTGCGTGAGGTGGTCGATGTAGGTGAGTCCCGCACCGCGCGGATGCTGGTCCACACCCGGCAGCGGCACGAAGTCGACGTCGTAGATCGACATTCCGGCTCCGTCCGCGCTGTAGCGATCGACGAGATAGATCAGCGAGTCGCCGATGCCCTTTATCGCCGGAATGTTGAGCTCCATCGGGCCGGGGTGCGCTTCCACGCCCCACGCACCCTGCGCGGTCGCCGTCCGGTACGCCGCAGCCGCGTCCTTCACCCGAAAGGCAATGGCGCAGATCGACGGCCCGTGCACGCGCGCGAATGCCTGGGCAAAACTACCCGGCTCGGCATTGACGATGAAGTTGATCCCGCCCTGCCGGTAAAGAAGCACGTTCTTGGAGCGGTGTCGGGCAATCGCCACGAAGCCGAGCTGTCCGAACAGGCGGCCGAGCGCCGCCGGATCCGGCGCCGCATATTCGACGAACTCGAAGCCGTCGGTGCCGAGAGGGTTGTCCCACAGCATTGGTTGGGTACTGCTCACAGGCGTTGTTCGCACAAGCACCCTGCAATAGGCTCAAGCATAACGCCTCGGCATCAGCGGCGCATCCGGTCCGAAAGCGCGCGCCACGAGCATGGTTTCTGGCTAGTGTGCGCTCGCTAGCGGGGAACGATGTCGACGCCGGAGAGCCTTTCCTGCGCCTCGAGCAGCGACGCGACGTACTTGTCGCCGAAACCGAGCAGGTTGGCGGTAACGAGGCTTTGATGCACGGCCTCGCCGACAATCGCCGGCACCGGCAGCGATTCGGCGAAGTGCGTGTAATAGCGCAGGTCCTTCATCGCGTTGACCAGCGTGAACTTCAGGCCGCTGAGGTCGCCCCCCTCGAGCATCTTGCCCACCATCATCTGGAAGATGCCGGAATTGATCGCGCCCGCAGAGATGATCTCGTGCAGCTTCTTGATCGACACGCCCGATTTCGCGCATGCCGCGCAGGCCTCGGCGGTCGCCGTCGCGATCGCCATGGCGATGAAGTTGTTCATGAGCTTCAGCATATGGCCGTGGCCGGGCGGCCCGACGTGGATCACGTTTTCACAATAGGCGGACAGTACCGGTTGCAGGCGGGCGAAAGTCGCATCGTCGGCGCCTACCATGGTGTTGAGCCGTCCTTCCTCGGCCTCCCTCGGCGTGCGGGCAAGCGGCGCGTCGACGTAGAGCGCTTCCCTGCGCCCGAGGTCGCCGCGGATCTTCGCCGTCGATAAGGGTTCGGCGGTCGAGGTGTCGACGACGATGAGGCCCTTTCGGGCGGCGCCGAGGATGCCGTTGTCGCCGTAAATGATCTCTTCGATCTGCGGCGAACCCGTGACGCACAGGATGACGATGTCGGACGCCTGGACAAGCTCGGCGTGGGTTCTTGCCTCGCGCGCGCCGGCGGCGAGCAAATCCTCTGCCGGCTGGCGGTTGCGGTGCACGCGCACGGTCAAGGGGAATCCCTTGCGCAGCAGATTCTTCGCCATGCCGTGACCCATCAGGCCAAGGCCGATGAATCCGACCCGTGGTTTGTCGGTGCCCATGGTGGATCTCCCCGAAGCCAGGAAAAGGCGCCCGCCGGTCATCCGCACGGGCATGCAGCGGATCGATTCTACCGCAGCGCCCGCCGCATCGAGCCGTCAGTCGACGGCGGCCGGTTCGTACTGAGGCAGGCTCGCCCGCCAGCGCTCGTACCAGGTGAGCACCACGCCGCTGGCCGCAATCACGATGATGCCGGTGAGCGTCCAGCCGTCCGGAAATGTCCCGAACAGCAGCCAGCCGGCCAGCGTCGACCACACCAGTTGCATGTAAGTGAAGGGCGCGATCGCCGACGCTGACGCGCGCTGGAACGCGCGCACGAACAGCAAATGGCCCACCGTGCCCGCGATGCCGATACCAAGGAATGCCAGGAGATCCGCGATTGGATGGTCGCCGGGGTCGGGAGCGAAGGGGGCCGCGAGCGACAGTCCCACTGCCCCGACCAGGCTCGGGTACACGAGCAGCACCATGAGATTCTCGCCGGCCAGCTTGCGCGTCAGGATCTGGAAGATGGCGTAGAAGCCGGCTGCGCCGAGGGCAAAGAGCGATGTCGGCGTGAGCATTTGGCTTCCCGGTCGGATGATAAGCAGCATGCCCAGAAAGCCGGCGGCGATGAATCCCCACCGCGGACGCGTCAGTCGCTCGTGCAACAGCCAACTGGCCATCAGCGTCACCAGCATGGGCGAGGTGTAGTTGAGGGCTGTTGCCTCGGCGAGCGGCAGATAGCGCAGGGCCGAGAAGAAGCACAGCGAGGACATGATGAGCACCGCGCCGCGCGCGAGGTGCAGCGGCAGCTGAGCGGTGCGCACCAGGCCCAGGCGCATCGTCGGCGCCAGCAACGCAACGAGCAGCAGCGCTTGCATGCTCCAGCGTCCCCACACCAGGGTCGGCACAGGATAGCGTTGGCTGAGGTGCTTGACCGTGACGTCGACCGTCGAAAAACATGCGCTCGCTGCCACGATCAGCAGGATCGCGGAGAGCGGCACCTGCGCCGCGCCGCGTTTCACGCCCGGCGCTCGCCTCGCGGATTGATCGGTGGCGCAGGCAAGCCCCCGGCATCAATTGTGCGGGCACGGGGCACTGGGCATGAGTAGAGTATGTTCATCGCGGATCCGCCCCGCCTGTGCCGTCTGCGAGTGAATCGCCACCAAGGGGCGAGCGATACGGGCGGCATCCTGCGTTTGTCCTGACGCGGCCGGCAAATCGACTCGACGGCTGCGGCAGTATCGTGGATAAAATGCGAGGATTCAACCTTGCGCAAGCATTCGGGCCGCGAACCGCTGGCTCTTTGGGGCGGTCGATGCGCGAGGACAGCCGAAGGAGATGGCATGAACGGAGGCAAATTGTATCGAGGTCTGGTCGTGGCGATGGCGATCGCTCTCTTCGCTCCCGCTGCGGCAGCGCAGACCGAGCAGGTCGCCGCGCGCAGCAAGGTGGTCATTCAGGTGAGCGACGCGGAGACGGCGAAATGGAATCTGGCGCTGAACAACGCGCACAACGTGCAGAGCGAACTCGGCGCCGCCAACGTCGATATCGAAATCGTGGCTTATGGGCCGGGGATCGGCATGCTCAAGCTCGATTCGCCCGTCGCCAACGGCGTGGGTGAGGCAACGGCCGCCGGCATGAAGCTCGTCGCCTGCGAGCACACGATGCACGGCCAGCACCTCTCGCACCGCGACATGCTGGACGGAATCGGCTATGTAAGCGCGGGGGTGGTCGAGATCATGAAGCGCCAGCAGCAAGGCTGGGCGTACGTCCGGCCCTAGTCCCGGGCCGCGGAACTCGCCGGCACTCGGGCCAGGTCCACATCGTCGATCTGCCCCGGGGCAAGGAACTTGCGGGCGTAGTCGAGCCAGACGCGCTCGCGCAGGAAGACGTCGAACAGATCCGGGTCGACATGGCCCGACTCTTTCATCTGGCCGAGAATCGCCAGCGACTCGGCGACGGTCTTGGCGCGCTTGTAGGGGCGGTCGCCGGCGGTGAGCGCCTCAAACACGTCGGCGATGGCGATCATGCGCGCCGGCAGCGACATCTGCTCGCGCGTCAGCCCGCGCGGATACCCCCTACCATCGACGCGCTCGTGATGGCCGCCTGCGTATTCGGGCACGCGCGCGAGGTGCCGTGGCCAGGGCAGCGATTCGAGCATCCTGATTGTCGTGGTGACGTGGTTGTTGATAATCGCCCGCTCCGCCGCGTTGAGCGTGCCGTAGCGAATGGTCAGATTGGCGACCTCGTCATCGGTTAGCAGGGGCTGGGGCACGCCGTCGGCTCCCCGGACGCGCCGCGCCGCAATCGCCCGAACCCGTTCAACTTCGGCGTCGCTCATCCGTTCGCTACCGTGGTTGGCCTCGCGCAAGAAGTGCCGGTCGGCATCGAGCGCGGCGAGCTCGCCCCGATAGCGTTCCGCGGCGGCAGCCTGCGCTTCCCCTGCGGCAACCGCCTCCAGATAGGCAATCCGCGCGTCACGCTCAGCGAGGTCGAAGCGCGCCTCGACCAGCGCCAGGCGGTCGAAGATTCCGGAAAGCTTGGTCGCCTTGTCGACGACGTGCACGGGCGTCGTGATCTTGCCGCAGTCGTGCAGCATCGCTGCCAGCCAGAGTTCGCGCCGGTCGCTTGCGATCATGCGAAACTCTCGCAGCGGGCCGGTTTCGGTGCGGTGTGCGGCATCGGCCAGCATCATCGCCAGCTCGGGCACGCGTCGGCAGTGGCCTCCCGTGTAGGGGCTCTTTTCGTCGATGGCATCGTTGATCAGGCGCACCAGGCTTTCAAACAATGCCTGCAGCCGCTCGATGAGGCCCTGCTTGTCGAGCGCGATCGCGGCCAGCCCCGTTAGCGCCTCGACGAAAGCCTGGTCGTCGGCCGAGAAGCTACCTGCCGTTCCCTCGGGCGAGCGCGCGTTGACCAGTTGCAGCACACCCGCGACCTCACCGGAATGGTCGATCATCGGCACGGCAAGAAAGGAACGCGAGCGATAGCCGTGCGCCTGGTCGAAAGCGCGCGCTGCAGCAAAGTCGAAGCCCGCTGCGGCGTAGGCGTCGTCGAGGCGAACCGACTCGCGGGCCAGCGCACAATGAGTGACCACCGCGCGGTGGTTAGGCGCGCCGCTGCGATCGTAAAGGGCGGGCGCCTCCATGCCGATCGGCATGCCCGATGCGCCACCCAGGTGCAGCCCTAGCGTGTCATTGACGACCAGCGCAAAGGACAGCGTGCAACGATCGTCCTCGACCAGGTAGACCGACCCGCCGTCGGCGCGCGTCGCGTCCTTGGCGGTCATCAGGATGCGCTCGACCAGACGGGCGGTATCCGGCTCGCGGGCGATCAGGCGCGCGATGTCGACAAGCTGGACCAGGCGATCGCCGGTGCCCGCGACAGACATTGGATCAGGCGCCCGGCCGCGCGCGCGGCGCGCCACCGCGGCCACCGCCGCGCGCTGGAGCGGGTGAAGGGAATCGAACCCTCGTCACCTGGTTGGGAACCAGGAACTCTGCCATTGAGCTACACCCGCACGGTTCTTCGAAGAAAACGTGGCCCGCGCCCGCGTGGCGAGTTGTAAACGCCACAGCGGGGCGATACCTTCGCCGGGCCATTGTAGCAAAGGCGTACGCCGGCGCCGGACACGGCCGTCGTCGCCCGCGGTTTGCGCGCCGCGCAAGCACTGGTAGCGTTCCCTCGCCCGGGCGGTTCGCGGCCGCGCAGCGCCGCTCCATCGCCTCGTCTCGCGCGGCCTTTCGGCGCTGCGCGGCGAGCCGCGCGCCGGCTTGCCCCCGTCGGCGGAATGGCGTAATTTCCTTGGTTAACGCTAGGGGTCCTGTCGCGAATCACCGCGATGGGTGAGATAAGACCCTTGGTACCTGTGCGGATAATGCCGGCGCAGGGAAGCGTGTTTCTTCCGGCCCGCTCCCCGCCCCGACCTCCCGCAGTTGTAGAGGAGCGCAATGAACGCCAACGACCGATTCCTGGCCCGCGACGCGCATGTCGACGATGCGGCGGTCCAGCCGTTCCCGAATTCACGCAAGATTTTCGTCGAAGGCTCGCGCCCCGACCTGAAGGTGCCGATGCGCGAGATCGCGCAGTCGGATACACCGGCGTCCTTCGGTGTGGAGAGCAATCCGCCGATCGTCGTCTACGACACTTCGGGGCCCTATACCGATCCCGCAGCGAGCATCGACATCCGTGCCGGTCTGCCGCCGCTGCGTGCGGGCTGGATCGAGGAGCGGGCCGACAACGTCGTGCTCGCCGAGCCTTCCTCGGCGTATGGACGCGAGCGGGTTGCCACCGCCGAGTCGGCGGCGCACTTCGGCGCGAAGCGCAAGCCGCGCCGCGGGCGCGATTCCGCCAACGTGACGCAGATGCATTACGCGCGGAGGGGCATCGTCACGCCGGAGATGGAATTTGTCGCCATTCGCGAAAATCTGCAGCGGGAGAAGACGCTGCGCACGAGCCCCGAGCTCATCACCCGCCAGCACCGGGGACAGGACTTCGGCGCAGCCATTCCGGAATACGTGACGCCCGAGTTCGTGCGCAGCGAAGTCGCGCGCGGCCGCGCGATCATTCCGGCCAACATCAATCATCCCGAGATTGAGCCGATGATCATCGGCCGCAATTTCCTCACCAAGATCAACGCCAACATCGGCAACTCGGCGGTGTCCTCGTCGATCCAGGAGGAAGTCGAGAAGATGACCTGGGCGACGCGCTGGGGCGCCGACACGGTCATGGACCTTTCGACTGGACGCAACATCCACGAGACGCGCGAGTGGATCATCCGCAACTCGCCGGTGCCGATCGGCACGGTGCCGATCTACCAGGCGCTCGAAAAAGTCGACGGCAAGGCCGAGGACCTGACCTGGGAGATCTACCGCGACACGCTCATCGAACAGGCCGAGCAGGGCGTGGACTATTTCACGATTCACGCCGGCGTGCTGCTGCGCTATGTCCCGCTTACCGCCAAGCGCATGACCGGCATCGTCAGCCGCGGCGGCTCCATCATGGCCAAGTGGTGCCTGGCCCATCACCAGGAATCGTTCCTATACACCCACTTCGAGTCGATCTGCGAGATCATGAAGGCATATGACGTCTCGTTCAGCCTCGGCGACGGGCTGCGCCCCGGGTCGGCCTACGATGCCAATGACGAGGCGCAGATGGCCGAGCTGGCGACACTGGGCGAGCTTACCGCGATCGCGTGGAAGCACGACGTCCAGACGATGATCGAAGGCCCGGGTCACGTCCCGATGCACCTGATCAAGCACAACATGGACGAGCAGCTGCGGTTGTGCGGCGAAGCGCCTTTCTACACGCTGGGGCCGCTGACGACCGATATCGCCCCCGGGTACGACCACATCACCTCCGCCATCGGTGCGGCGTTGATCGGCTGGTATGGCACGGCGATGCTCTGCTACGTGACGCCGAAGGAGCACTTGGGGCTGCCCAACAAGGTCGATGTCAAGGATGGCATCATGGCCTACAAGATAGCCGCGCACGCTGCCGACCTGGCGAAGGGCCATCCGGGCGCGCAGATCCGCGACAACGCGCTGTCCAAGGCTCGCTTTGAATTCCGCTGGCAGGACCAGTTCAATCTCGGGCTCGATCCCGACAAGGCGCGTGAATTCCACGATGAGACGTTGCCGCAGGAAGGCGCGAAGCTGGCGCACTTCTGCTCGATGTGCGGGCCGCATTTCTGCTCCATGAAGATCACCCAGGACGTGCGCGACTATGCGGCGCGACTTGGAGTCGACCCTGCCGCCGCGGTGGCGAAGGGCCTGGAAGCAAAGGCGGTTGAATTCGTCGGCAAAGGGGGGGAGATCTACAGCAAGGCGTAGCCGCCAGGCCGCGCCGGGCGAGCGCGGCCCCTCAGGCGGCGATGCGCACCGGCACGCGCCTGCGGCCCCACGGGCGGCCCAGCGCGTCGTAGCGCCCGGGCAATCGCGCATCGCAATGCCGGCAATGGCCCTCGAGCGTCACCTCGTAGGCCAGGATCTCGTACCAGTCGCGCACGATCACCGCTTGGCCGCAACCAGGACAGAACGTCGTGCCGCCCTCGCGGTCGTGGACATTGCCGGTGTAGACGAAATGCAGCCCCTCTGCCAGCGCGATGTTGCGGGCGCGGGCCAGGGTGGCGGCAGGCGTCGGGGGGAGGTCTGTCATCTTGTAGTCGGGGTGGAACGCGGTGAAGTGGAGCGGCACGTCCGGCCCCAGCTCGCGGCGGATCCACTTTGACTCGGCCTCAACCTCTGCGTCGGAGTCGTTCTTGCCCGGGATCAGCAAGGTCGTGATCTCGACCCAAACCTCGGTCTCGTGCTTGAGGTATACGAGCGTGTCGAGCACCGGCTGCAGGCGTGCACCGCAGAGCTTGAAATAGAACTCGTCGGTGAAGCCCTTGAGGTCGACGTTGGCGGCGTCCATCTTGGCGTAGAACTCGCGCCGCGCCGTGCTGCCGATGTAGCCTGCCGTCACCGCGATGGTCTGGATCTTGAGCTCGTGACAGGCGTCGGCGGTGTCCATCGCGTATTCAGCGAAAATCACCGGGTCGTTGTAGGTGAAGGCGATGCTCTTGCAGCCCTTCGCCCGGGCGATGCGCGCAATCGCCTCCGGCGAGGCCTGGTCCATCAGCGTATCCATCTCGCGCGACTTGGATATGTCCCAGTTCTGGCAGAACTTGCATGCCAGGTTGCAGCCGGCCGTGCCGAACGACAACGCGCTCGAGCCCGGGAAGAACTGGTTCAGCGGCTTCTTCTCGACCGGATCAATGCAGAAACCCGACGATCGGCCATAGGTCGTGAGCACCATCGCCTCGCCTTTGCGCTGGCGCACGAAGCACGCTCCGCGCTGGCCGTCGTGCAGACGGCAGTCGCGAGGACAGAGGTCACACTGGATGCGCCCGTCGTCCAGCGCGTGCCAGTAACGGCCCGGATAATCGCTCATGGTAACTGCCACAGCCTGTCGTCGCTAGACGGCAGGTTCTCTTCCCGGTCAGCGCGCCGGCCCCGGCCATCGTTCCGCGGTTGCGACCCGTCCATCATCTGCGCGCTCCTTCGCTGCCGTTTTCGCGCTCCTTCCACTTGGTCACCCGATACAGAGCAACGTTCAGTCGCGGGCTCCAGAAGTCGAGCGGGAACCCGGCCTTGTGCTTGAGCGCAGCCAGGAAGTCCGCCGGTTCGGGCAGCGTTTCCCAGACCTGCGGCAGGAACGTGGCGCGGCGATCGTCGAGCTCGAGGGTCACCCCGTCGATGCCCGGGCGAAGGCGCATCCGCAGCTCGCTCTCGGTCTCGAAGCGAACCTTCTCGGCCGCCGAGAGCAGCGATACTTCTACCCAGGTCGCCTGGAATTCAGCCACCGTCAGCGGTGCGAAGCGCGGATCGCGGAATGCTGCGGCCAGTGCATTCTCGCGCACGTCGCAGCCAAGCTCGCGCGTTGCCTTGAGGCTGCCGATGCAGCCACGCAGCTCGCCGCGGTGAAACAGGGTCACGAACGTCGCGCCCGGTCGCAGCAGGTCGGGATGCGCCGGGGGCGCCTCGGCGACCAACGCCAGCTCCATGGCAATCGCCTGCCTCGCGTTGCCGATCAGCGCCCGACCGAGTTCGTCACCCGCCATCGCCGGTCCCGATCGACGTTCCGGCGGTGAGAGCCGGCGCGGCCCGATCCCGATTCGTGAATGCGAACGCCGCATAACCGACGACGCGCGACTTGTCTCCGGCGGTATCGCCGGAATTGCGCAGGTCGATCAGCTCCGGCTGCAGATCGAGGCGCCGAGCGCACAATGCCAGGCCGTTGATTGGCGTCGCGCCGC
>Ga0074044_10001153_pt1 | contig 24281 bp, 33 predicted proteins | sample BogForMeECP23OM1_FD_94443 | JGI IMG/M metagenome (GOLD analysis project Ga0074044, IMG submission 94443) | Bog forest soil microbial communities from Calvert Island, British Columbia, Canada - Bog Forest MetaG ECP23OM1 | ecosystem: Environmental > Terrestrial > Soil > Wetlands ... | reverse complement strand
GCGGTTCGGACCACGCCGCGTCGCTGGAACCGAATGGAATCACGCGCTTGGTTCGAGACATCCGCTTGATCGAAAAATCGATGGGTGACGGCGTCAAGCGAGTGCTGGAACGCGAGCACCCGATCATCAAAAAGTTGCGGCGCGTGGGAGCAGCAGCGGGAGCCGTTTAGTGCCGAAGATCATGTCGAAGATCAAGGCCATCGCCATGGATGTCGATGGAGTCCTCACCGACGGCGGGGTGTGGTGGGGGCCAAACGGCGAAGAATGGAAGCGCTTTCACTTTGCCGACATCATGGGCCTGTCGCTGGCGCGAAAATCGGGCATGGTGATTGCTCTGATGTCGGGCGAGAACAGTCCGCTCGTCGACCGGCTTGCCAGTAAGCTCGGCATCGGAGACGTTCACAAGGACTGCAAGGACAAAGCCAACGCGCTGCGCACGTTCTCGGAAAGGCACGGGTTGAGGCTGCAGGAGATTTGCTTCATTGGCGACGATGTGAACGATTTACCCGCGCTTAGCATCGTCGGTCTCAGCGCCTGTCCCGCGGATGCGCGTCCTTCGATCCGAGAGCGTTGCCAGGTGGTCACCAAACTCGCCGGCGGTAACGGCGCCGTGCGCGAGGTCGTGGACATGTTGCTCGGGTCCGCCAAAATGGCGGCAAAATCGGTTCGCTAGGAAAGCATGAGACTCGCTGACTATGTCATGAGCTTCGTTGCCCAGCAGGGCGTGAAGCATGTTTTCCTTCTTACAGGTGGCGGGGCCATGCACTTGAACGATGCTCTAGCCCGGTGCAGGGATTTGACCTTCGTCTGCAACCACCACGAACAGGCGAGCGCGATCGCCGCGGAAAACTATTCGAAGGCTACCGACAATTTGGGCGTTGCCCTGGTAACGACCGGCCCGGGCGGCACCAATGCGATCACTGGCGTGGTCGGCGCATGGGTTGATTCGACTCCCATGCTCGTCATCTCGGGGCAGGTGAAACGCGCCGACCGAATGTACCGCCCCGATGGCACTCCTCTCGGAGTGCGCCAGCGTGGCAGTCAGGAGGTCGATATTGTCTCCCTGGTCAGGCCGATTACGAAGTACGCGCTGACCATCGAGGATCCGCAAAGCATTCGCTACCATCTCGAAAAGGCGGCACACCTGGCTCGCACCGGAAGACCCGGTCCGGTTTGGATCGATATTCCGATCGACGTTCAGGCTGCGCCGGTTGAGCCGGACTCCATGCGCGGCTTTGATCCTGCCGAGTCGTCGCGGCGCTCTTCAGACGACTTAGTCACCCAGGTGCGCGATGCGATCGATCGGCTAAGCCGGGCCGAGCGGCCATTCATCTTCGCGGGGAACGGGGTTCGAGTTTCCGGCGCGGCTGCGGCATTCGAGAAACTTGTGCGTCTTTTGAATATCCCTGTCGGTCTGACTTGGATGGCCATGGATTTGTTGGACGACAACGATCCACTATTCGTCGGCCGACCCGGTACGATTGCATCTCGTGGCGCAAACTTCGCCCTGCAAAATGCCGATTTCGTCCTCGTGATCGGAACTCGTCTTGACCCGCCTCTGATGGGTTGGGATCCTCATCAGTTCGCGCGCGGAGCCTACAAAACTGTCGTCGATATCGATCCGGCGGAGTTGCGAAAGCTGGAAGGGGCTATCGACAATCCGATCTGCGCCGACGCTCGGACCTTTATTGACCACATGCTGCAGCAGGGCCGTTCTGTTCCTAACAAAGATCGCACCGCGTGGCTCCAGCGTTGCCAGGACTGGAAGGCCCGTTATCCCCTCGTTTTGCCCGAGCACCGTGCTCCGGGACTCGTCAGTGTGTACCATTTAGCGGAGATCATCGGGCAGGAAGCCGGACCTAACGACCGCGTCGTCTCCGGAAGCTCGGGAAGCGCCATTGAAGTGTTCCTGTTGGCCTACCGGGCGCGAAAAGGGCGCCGGGTGTTTCACACGGCGGGACTGGGGGCGATGGGATACGGTATCCCCGCAAGTATCGGCGTGTGTCTCGGCAGCGGTAAAAGGAAGACGATCTGCGTTGCCGGCGACGGCGGCTTTCAGCTCAACATCCAGGAGTTGGCCACCATCGCGCACCTGCAACTGCCAATCAAGTTTTTCGTTCTCAACAACCAGGGATACGCATCGATTCGGGCCACTCAGAAGAACTATTTCGGGGGAGCCAATATCGGATGCGATTCGAACACTGGTGTGTCGATCCCCGATTATCGTAAGGTCGCTCGCGCCTATGGCTTGAAGACAGCGGTCATTGAAGGTCAATCGGAAGGTCAATCGGACTTGCGCGCCGCGGTCCGTCGAGTTCTGCGCAGCCGCGGACCGGTGGTTTGCGACGTCCACGTAATTCCCGACGAGATCAAGGCTCCGCGCGTTACCTCGATTCAGCGTGCCGATGGATCCTTTGTTTCCAAGCCTTTGGAGGATCTGTGGCCTTTCCTGGATCGCGACGAATTTGCCCAGAATATGATCGTGGAGCCGGTAGCTAATGACGGGGGAAAGACCTAGCTCGCGATACCAGTTGGTGGTGGGTACCCCTCCCCCCACAAGTGTGAAAGATACGGAGTTCGCAAACGTCTTGGGACTTGATGGCTCGCTCATCGAGCTTCTGGGACTTCCGACTTGAGGTGAAGTGCATGAGTAGCCGCCCCAAAGTCACCATCGGCCTCCCGACACGAAATCGGCGCGCCTACCTGATGGAGACCCTCTCCTCCGCTTTGGCGCAAACCTTCAAAGACATTGAAGTCGTAGTCTCCGACGATGATTCCTCCGACGATACATGGGAATACCTGTCCTCATTGAAGGATCCCCGTATCCGCGCAATCCGCCAAAGCCCCCATGCCGGGATGGTCGGCAACTTCAATGCCGTCCTGAATGCCGCGACGGGCGACTTGTTCGTGCTTCTAAACGATGACGACGTGCTCGATCCGACAGCGATTGAAAAGCTCTCATTACCCTTTCGCCAACCAACTCGGGGTCAGGATCCCTCGACGATCGGCCTGAGTTGGTGCGGTTGCATCGACATCGACGCAGAAGGCCGCGAGCTCTGGCGGACGCGCTCAGGGCCGCCGATGGAGTCGGCCGTCGATTTGATCGAGGGGCTCTTTAGCGGCACGCGCGGCCCTCATTTCTCCGGAGTTCTCATTCGGACGTCAGACGCCAAGTCCGTCGGCGGTTACAGCGATGAGTTCTACGACATCGCCGACTGCGCCAACTGGGGCCAAGTGGCCTTGCACTATGACCATGTCGTGTGTGTCCCGGAGCCCTTGCTGCGCTATCGAATACATACCAGCAGCATGACTGGGACTGCTGGCTGCCGGCAGTGGCATGCGTGGGGGCGCGCTATGCACGAAGCCTTCCTGTCGGTCTTACGCGAGCGCGGCGATCAAGAAGGCATACGCCGTCTCCTCCGCCTCCGCAACAATCTTCTCGCCCAGCTTACCGTGGAGGTCCTGATGCGCTACCTCGGCAAACCCGGCTGGAAGCGACTTTTCGCTCGCGAGATTTGGGCGGCCCGGAGCTTCATGTTCACTCCGTTTGTCGCAAAGAGGCTGGCGAAAGATGGGTGGAAATTGCTGCGCCTGAAATAGGCTGAAGATGCCGGAAGTGCTATTGGATCGATTAACTCGGGGCCGCAGCGTCAGGGGATTCTCCAAACGTTTTGCTTGGCTCCCTGCACTTCAGGTACTCTGCGTGGTCATGCAAACGAAGTTTTCTTTCCGGACGCCTGCATAATGCGCATACTGATCACCGGCGGTTCTGGGTTCATCGGACGAAATCTGAAGGAGCAACTTGCCGACACGTATGAGGTGTCGGCGCCCTCCTCGGCCGAACTGGATCTGCTAAACGAGCAGGCGGTGCGCGAATACCTGAGCATGCACCGTTTCGACGTGATCGTGCATGCGGCCACCACGCGGTCGAATCGGCGACTGGCTGCCCCCCCGGACCTGCTCGACCGCAATTGCCGCATGTTTTTCAATCTCGTCCGTAACCAGGAACGATTCGGAAAAATGATTCACTTCGGCTCCGGCGCGGAGTACGACCGTTTTCAAGTGCCGTCACGGGTACGGGAAGACTATTTCGATACCCGCGTGCCCAGGGACTCGTACGGGTTTTCCAAGTACATTTGCGCCAAATATATCGAGCGCTCTGACCGAATCGTCAATCTGCGCTTGTTCCTAGTTTTCGGCGCCTACGAGGACTACACCGTTCGTTTCATTTCGAACGCATGTTGCCGGGTGCTGAAAGGATTGCCGATTGGGCTCCGGCAGGATACCGTGTTTGACTGCCTGTACATCAAAGACCTGGTCAAGCTCACGATGTGGTTCATCGAGAACAACGCCCACCACAAGGCATACAACGTCTGCACGGGAAGGCCCGTGGCGCTAACCGAATTGGCCCGAATCGTCGCCCAGGTCTCGGGGCGTAATCCCAATGTGTCAGTCATGACCGAAGGCATGGGGCCCGAGTACTCGGCCGACAACTCGCGTATGCTGGTGGAAATGGGCGGATATCAGTTTTGGGATTTAGAGGCCTCGATCAGGGACCTTTATGCCTGGTATGAGCGATACGAAGTGTTCGACGTCGAATCGCTAAGGTTCGACGAGAAAGCTGCAACCCATGCCTAAGACCCTGACCGTCCTCACGCCCTGTTATAACGAAGAGCCCAACGTGCGCGAGCTGTACCTCCGAGTGCGTGCCGCCATCGTCGCCGCGGGCGACTACAAGTACGAACACCTCTTTATCGACAACGCGTCAACCGACAATACCCTTAACGAACTGAAGGCGATCGCTGCCAAGGACACGAACGTAAAGGTAATCAGGAATACGCGCAACTTCGGCCACATAAGATCACCCCACCATGCGTTGTATCAAGCTAGCGGCGACGCTGTCATAGGGATTGTGGCCGACCTGCAGGATCCTCCCGAGATGATTGCTGACATGATCCGAAAGTGGGAGGAGGGTTACCCGGTCGTCATCTGCGTCAAGGCGGCAAGCGACGAAAGCGGTCTGATGTTCTGGATCCGCAAGCAATACTACAGGCTGGTGAACCGTCTGTCCGGCGTGGAAACCTACGAGAACTATACCGGGTTTGGCCTGTATGACCGCAAGGTCGTGGAAGTCATAAAGAGCTTCGATGATCCGTATCCGTACTTCCGGGGCATGATCGCGGAGGCGGGGTTCCCGCATTTCGAAATTCCCTATCATCAGCCAGTGCGCAAACACGGAATCACCAAGAACAATTTCTATTCGCTCTACGACATGGCGATGCTGGGTATTACGAATCTGTCGAAAGTGCCGTTACGATTGGTGACCTTTTCCGGTTTTGCGGGCGCCCTGCTTTCGGTTCTGGTGTCGCTGGCGTACTTCGTCTATAAACTTATCTTCTGGAGCAACTTTTCCTTAGGAATTGCGCCTCTGGTCATCGGCGTGTTCTTTTTCATGTCGGTCCAAATGCTTTTTATGGGCATCGTTGGGGAATACATCGGCACGATTCATACGCTGGTGCAAAAGCGGCCTCTCGTCATCGAGCAGGAACGGATTAACTTCGAGTACGGTCCGGGTAAGCCCCTCCATGATCACGAGAGCCCACAGAATGCCGGGGTCCGCGGCTAAGCGACCGCACAGTAGTCTGGGCTGTCGCACGCCGAACGAGTTGGCCGAGAGGCTGAGATCCTCAGTTTGGCAAAATGCTTATCGACGGTTTACGGTTCTTCTCGGAGAATCGAAGGAATGCGACTGGGTGTATAGTGACAGGAACCCGGTTCCGAAGTGATGATGCCCATATTGGACGATTGGCCGCCGTGGACCTGGACTAATCGAGAGGGGACCGCTTCTCACGTCTCCTCGTGAGGAAGGCCGGGTTCGAAACCATTTGGAGCATAACTTGGCCGCTAGATCCATTGGGATTCCGCGGGCAGCGAATCTGCCCGCCCTCATTGCCGAGATCGGAAACAATCACCTGGGAGACGTCGGGCGTGCCCGGGAAATGGTCGCAGAAACCCTAAAAGCGGGCGTCAGTTCAGTCACTTTTCAGGTGCGGGAGCCGCGGTTCTACGAAGCTCCCGAAACTTCTCACCTGAGGCTTCCACGTGAATTCTTTAGCGAAGCCGCTGATACTGTTCACCAGGCCGGGCGCCGGTTCGGAATCGCCATTTGTGACAAGTCCATGGTCGATCCTCTCGACGCCATCGGTGTCGATTTCTGGAAAACGCTCAGTTGGGATTTTCGGAATGAGGAACTGCGGGCCACTCTGCAGGCGACCGGCAAACCGGTCTTCTATTCCACCGGAGTCTCGGGCATGCAACAAGTCCTGGAAGGCAGCAAGGGTCTGCGGAACGCCATCTTGATTCATACTCAACTCTCTCAAAACATCGGCGATGTCAACCTGAGGGCGATCCATACCATGGAACGCGAAACGGGCCTGCCGGTGGCCTTCGGTCTCCACTGCCACAATCTTGAGGTTCTCAAGCTTGCACTGGCCTTCGAGCCGCATTCGATCTTCTTCTACGTCAAGGTGAGTGGGATTGCGGCGGGCGATGACGAACACGCGGTTCCCGTCGAGCAACTGGCTGAGACGGTGAGCAGCCTCAAAGAACTGATGGCGGCGGTGGGAACGGGGATCAAGACCGGGATGGAGACACCAGCGTGGGTGAGGGTGAGCAGGTAATCCGCATTGGCTTTATCGGCGCGGGCGGCATTGCCCGGCAGCGCCACCTGCCGGCGCTGCAGGCGATCAAGAGCGTGAAGCTCGCGGTCGTCTGCAATCGCCGTTTGGAGTCAGCCGCCGCGGTCTCCGTGTCTTTCGGCATTCCGGAGGTGGCCGCCCATTGGGAGGATGTCGTAACCCGATCCGACATCGATGTGGTGTGGATTGGGACTACGCCGCACCTCCACGCGCCCATTACGATCGCGGCCTTGGAGGCGGGGAAGCATGTCTTTTGCCAGGCCAGAATGGCAATGAATCTCGCCGAAGCCAGGGCGATGCTTACCGCGGCCGAGTCACACCCGCGCCGCTCGGTGACCATGCTCTGTCCGCCGCCAAACGGCATGAAGCACGGGCTGTATTTCGAGAAGCTTCTCCGCGACCGAGCCATCGGCAGACTTTACCACTTTTACTTCCGCGCGCTCACCGCGCAGTGGGCCGATGCATCCGCCACGGCCCACTGGAGACAGAGACGCGAACTCAGTGGCAATAACATCCTGAGCATAGGCATCTACGGGGAGGTGCTGGGACGCTTTCTTGGAGACCCGGTCTCGCTGTGCGCGAATGGACGGGTCTTTATCGAGAACCGGCAGGACTACACCGTGAGAATACCGGATTGTGTGCACGTCATCGGCGAGTGGCCGGAGAATGTCGCCGGCGTCCTCCAATGGAGCGGCGTCGCGCCGCACGGTGGAAGCGAGCTACTGGAAATTTACGGGGCGGAAGGGAAGCTGGCTTACGATTTTAGCAGCGACCAGATCCTTCTCGGCCGTCGCGACCAGGAAAGGCCCGTTGTGCTCCCGGTGCCGCCGGAGTTCGCGAGAGAGTGGACGGTGGAACGGGACTTCATCTGCGCTGTTCGCGAACATGGATACCCAGAGCCCAGCTTCCGGACCGGGGTGCGATATATGAAGTTCGTCGAGGCGATCCAACGCAGCATGGCGGAGGGAGCCTGGGTCAAGCTATCCGACCTTTAACAGCGGCCCTTGGGGGATCCGCCCAAGCTGTCCGCCAAAATTTCGGCAATTGATCATTTTGTCGGACCCCGGCATTGGCCTTTTCCGGTTTTGTGGGCGCGCTAGTTTCGGTTCTGGTGTTGCTAGCATACCTCCTGTACAAACTAATCTTTTGGAGCAACTTCTCCGTTGGCGTCGCCCCATTGGTCATCGGCGTATTTTTCTTCATGTCGATCCAAATGCTGTTTATGGGTATCATTGGGGAATACATCGGCACCATCCACACCCTTGTGCAGAAGCGGCCGCTGGTGGTCGAGCAGGAGAGTATCAATTTCGAATATGGCCCGGGTGAACCATTGCGGGACAATGAGGCCCAACCCAGTGCGACTTCGTGAACGCCAGCGCTGGGCCGGAGATGTCCTATGAACGCGGATGCTGCGCAGTCTCTGGCGGTCGCCAGAATTCGCGACTGCGCGTCGTTGATGCAGAGTCTGCTGGAGTCTTCAGGGTACTTGAGCTCAGTGGTCAAGGTAGCGGACGCAATGACGAAGTGTCTCCGCTCCGGAAACAAGATCCTGTTCTTCGGAAACGGCGGCAGTGCCGCGGACGCCCAGCACCTCGCCGCGGAACTGAGCGGACGGTTCCTGAGGGAACGCGCAAGCCTCTCGGGCTGGGCGCTGACCACAAATTCTTCCGTCCTAACCGCCATCGGCAACGATTATTCCTTTGACGACGTATTCGCGCGCCAGGTCCACGGCATTGGCAGTCCCGACGATGTCGCCTTCGCCATCAGCACTAGTGGAAATTCCCCCAACGTACTGCGAGCCGTGAACGTGGCCCAAGAGAGGAGACTAGTCACAGTGGGTCTGGCCGGAAGAACTGGCGGGAAGTTGCGCAGCGCCGTCGATCACTGCATCTGCATCCCCAGCGACCAGACACCTCGTATCCAGGAAGCACACATCTTAACTGGACACATTCTTTGCGAACTGATCGAGGAAACGCTGTTTGATCAGAAATGAGTATGGATACTAACGGTGAGGGCTGCCGAGATGCTTCCATTGCTCGGTCCTCTTAAGCGCCGAGTGGTCGTGCTTCGTCAGGATCTGCTGTTCGCTTCACCGTTGAAAAATGCTGGTTTGATGTTACTCTTGTAAATCGTGTCGTTGCATCGAATGTCTTGTGGTTAATGCGATCTTCAGACTCACACTTCCACGCATGGCGGTCGGCTTCCTGTGGGTGACAAATAAGGTGAATCTCACGTACGCGGCAGAGCAGGTCCTCGCGGCAGGGCAGGCGATCAATGGACGGTGGTGATGGACGCGAATTTTATTATGGTGTTAGCAGTATTGCTTCCAAGTGGGTGAGGATCTGCAGATGGCGTCGCTCCGTGAAAGAATCTTCTCAAAATTGTTAAGAATTCATAGCAGAATCAATCCTGTCAGAAAACTCAATTTGTCGAAATTTCCGCAATCTACATCGGTGTTGAATCTGGGCTGCGGAACCGATATACACCCTGGGTGGATCAACATAGATGCGGGAGTTAGACCTTCCTCTTCCAAGGCAGGAACTGTCGTTATCAATTACGACCTGCGCAGGGGCCTCCCCTTCGATGAGGGGTGTATCGACGTTGTCTATTCCAGCCATTTCTTCGAGCACCTGAACACGATGGATGGCTTTGCACTCATGAAGCATTGCTTGCGTGTATTGAAAAAGGGCGGCGTGTTCCGGGCAGCGATGCCGGACGCCCGACTCCCAATCCGCGCTTACGTAGCCGGCGATTCCGCCTATTTTGCCAAGGCCTCCAGCTTGGTGGATACCGACCTGCCGATCCCCGAACTCCGCTCCCCGATCGATCATATCGATCTCGCCGCCAGAGCCTGGGACCATCAAGCGCTCTACGACCCGGACAAGATGATCCGGATGCTGAGCCGCGCCGGCTTTACCGATGTGAAGGTGGTGGACTTCGATCCGACCTTCGATCTCCCGGACGAGCTTCGCCGGTTCTTTTCCTTCTACGTCGAGGCCAGGAACCCTGATGTCTGAGGGACCGCAGGTTCAGATTGGGCGTATCAGTCAAGCGCATGGGCGGGTGGCTCGGCTATCCGCCAGTATGCTCCACAGGACCGGCGCATTTTCAATAGGTTTTGAGGAGATTTTGCCGACCGCCGCGGCTGCCCTGGGAGCTGCCGAGATGCTTCTATCGCTCGGTCCTCTTAAGCGCAGAGTGGTCGTGCTTCGTCATGATCTGCTATTCGCCTCACCAGTCTTTTCCAATCCAAGGATGAGCCTGGGGTAGAATCTGACCGGTGGCGGAGGAAAGCTCCTTTTTGGGTTGGATTCCGAAAGACTCTAGCAGCCGCCGGGGCGGTGGGAATGTGGAAAGCGCGCCTTTGTTTTTTGCGCTTTCCAAGGAACAGGGGAATCCCCGTTCTTGTTGGGGATTTTCCTGTTCCGTCATTTCCACGGCCCGTTCGCCGGGAGTCGCAACTGCTCGAAGAGTTTGCGCTTAACCTGCTGCATGCGCTGGGCGGCTTCGGTGTCGCTGCGGGTTGCCGCGATGCATTGTAAGACGGCGACGGTGAGTCCTTCGCGCAGGTATTTTTCGGGTTGGCGCAGGGCGAGCAGCGTTTCCAGCGGTGTCTGATAGCGGCGGTAAAAGCATCGTTGGCGGCCTTTCCTGTCGACTTCGATCTCGGCTTGCGCGCACGGACGCGGAAAGCGATGGCGCCGGTAAGCAACGCGCTGAAGCGCGCCGCTTTCCAGATAGCGACCGATCAGCCGCGTCACCTGCGCCCGGCTCACGCCCGTCATCTTCGCCAGGTAGCGCCGCAGCAATCCTCGTGCTGCACGGCTCTGCTTGGAGTACTGCTGCCGGGACAGGACCTGCTCGATCCAGTGATAAATCTGCCCTTGGGTTTCGCCTTCGAACCGGATTCCTTGGCTGGCGTTTAGAAGAGCCTCGATCTGCTCCAAGCTCAGTTTCTCTGCTTCGTGCACGCTGGTTGTCAATCCTCAGCATGCCACTTTCTCCAGGCTCATCTTGTGTTGGAATCCCACTTCCCCTTCAGGCTCATCTTGTATTGGACAAGACTTCACCGTTGAAAATGCTGGTTTGATGTTATTCTTGTGGATCATGTCGTTGCATTGAGTGTCTCGTGGTTAAACGGCTCATCCCGAAACGGCCGACATCCCCACTCCTTTGCGGTTTGGGATAACATATTTCACGAAACGCTGAGAAAAGGCGATTGCGTGGTGTGTCAAGTCGTAAGGACTGAAAGGGCAGACGTGAGCATGACTCAACCAATTTATGTCACCAAACCCTATCTACCTCCACTGGAAGAATTTATTCCATATTTGGAGAAAATTTGGGACAGCAAAATACTGACCAATGGGGGGGCGTTCCACGGCCAACTGGAAGAAGCCCTATGCGGATATCTCGGGGTGAACCATATTGCGTTGTTCACCAATGGAACCATAGGATTGGTTACGGCACTGCAATCATTGCGCATAACGGGAGAGGTCATCACAACGCCGTATTCCTTTGTGGCAACCTCACATTCTTTGTTGTGGAACGGTATCAAACCGGTGTTTGTGGATGTAGATCCGCATACTCTCAATCTGGACCCGTCGAGGATCGAAGCTGCCATCACTCAACAGACCACTGCAATCATGCCCGTGCACTGCTATGGGCATCCTTGCGATGTTGAAGCTATCCAAGAGATTGCTGACACTTACAATCTCAAAGTCATCTACGACGCAGCTCATGCATTCGGGGTGCAAGATGATGGCGGTAGCATAGTAAGACATGGCGATCTTTCAGTGCTAAGCTTTCATGCCACCAAGGTGTTCACCACCTTTGAAGGTGGTGCAATAGTTTGTCCTGACGCCAAGACAAAGGTCCGCATCGATCATTTGAAGAACTTTGGCCACGCGGGCGAAGTCAACGTGGTCGCGCCCGGTATCAATGGAAAAATGAGCGAATTTAATGCGGCATTGGGGCTGCTGCAACTGAAATACATAGATCAGGCGCTGGCACGACGTAGGGAAATCGATGCCGCATACAGGAATTGCCTGAAGGGAACGAAAGGGATTCGCTGCTTCGGAGATGCTGGAGAGAAGGTCGCCAACTACGCCTATTTCCCGATTTTGGTGGAGGCTGACTACCCTCTCAGCCGAGACAACCTTTACCTTAAACTCAAAGGCAACGGAATCCATCCTCGTCGCTACTTCTATCCGCTAATTTCGGACTTCCCAATGTACCGGGGGCTTCCGTCAGCGCGTCGAGACAACCTGCCGGTGGCGACTGATGCCGCGCATAAAATATTGTGTCTGCCAATTTATCCGGCACTGGAACAATCGCAAGTCGAAACTATTGCCAAACAGATCGCGGACCTTTGAATGGTATTTAGATAGATTGACAAGGACCGGGGACAGCATGAGAACGGCGATAATGCAGCCATATTTCTTCCCTTACATTGCCTACTTTCAGCTTATCGACTCGGTCGATCTTTTCATTGTGTATGACAACATCAAGTACACCAAAAAGGGCTGGATAAACCGTAATCGCGTGTTGTTGAATGGCAAAACTGTGACGCTCTCCTTACCATTGAAAAGCGACTCGGACTTTTTGGATATACGAGAGCGGGAGTTGGCCGTGGATTTCAACCCGGACAAACTGGCGAATCGGCTTAGCGGCGCATACCGGCGGGCGCCATATTTCAGGCAGGCGTTTCCGGTGATTGAACAGATCCTGCGACAGCAGGAGGCTAACCTGTTTAAATTTCTATACCAATCGATCGTCAGGCTCTGTGAAGTAATCGGGATCACGACGAAGCTCAGGATCTCCTCGGATATTGCCATTGATCATAATTTGAAGAATCAGGACAAAGTGCTTGCCTTATGTGAGGCGGTCGATACGGACATCTATGTTAACGCGATCGGTGGTATTGAGCTTTATTCCAAGGGCGATTTCCAATTGCACGGTATCGAGTTAAAGTTCATCCGATCTAAGCCTTTTGTGTATCCCCAGTTTGACAATGAGTTTGTCCCCTGGCTTTCAATTCTCGACGTGCTGATGTTCAATTCTCTCGATACTATACGGGAATGTATCCACTCGAACTATGAACTGATCTAACTGCAGAGATAGGCTGCAATCATGTTTGCATGGAGAAAATTGGGTAAGGTCTTTACGCCACAAGAAGTCGAAGGTCGTTGTTGGCTAAAGGAATTCGCACAGGCACCGGCAACACTGGTATTCAACGACTTCGTGCGCGTTTATTTTTCTTGCCGACCGTCTGCGGACGAAAACGGACAGTATGTTAGTTATTCCGCCTTTGTTGATCTGGATCGCGCAGATTTATACAAAGTGCGGAGTGTCGCTGAACGGCCAATCCTGAACCTTGGAGGCTTGGGCGAGTTTGACGAGTTTGGCACCTATCCAGTGTCGGTTATCCGCGATGGCGACGAAGTGCGTGCTTATTATGGCGGCTGGACGCGGTGCGAATCCGTACCGTTCAATGTTGCAATCGGTTGCGCGACCAGCCAGGATGGAGGCATGACATTTGCCAAACTCGGCAATGGACCGATCCTGAGTTATTCGCCGAACGAACCGTATGTGCTTAGCGGCCCGAAGATTCGGCGATTCAATAAGGTTTGGTATCTGTGGTACATCGCCGGCCGCAAATGGAAGGTAGTGGCGGGTAGGGCCGAGCCAGTATACAAGATCCGCATGGCGACTTCGCCCGATGGCATTCAGTGGACCAAGATCAACAGGGACCTGATTGAGAGCCGTGTGGAAGCGGACGAGGCACAGGCGAGCCCGGACGTATTCGAAGCCAACGGAAAGTATCACATGTTTTTCTGCTATCGCTATAGCGCCGACTATCGTGGCCGGGCCAATGGCTATCGCATCGGTTATGCTTCCAGCATTAATTTGATCGAGTGGGTAAGGGACGACAGCAAGGCCGGTATTGAAGTCTCGGAGGAAGGCTGGGATGCCGAGATGATCAGCTATCCTCACGTGTTCGAACTCGATAGCAAAACCTATCTAGCCTATCTCGGAGACCAGGTCGGGAGATACGGTTTCGGCTTGGCGATACTGGAAGGAAAGTTGGACTAGGGACGCGATGAAGTGGCAAAAGGCGGGAAAGATATTTGACCCCACGGACCACGCTCTGGCGAACAACTGCAAAGAATTTGCGCAGTCGCCCCAGGCACTGGTGTTTGGCGATTTTGTACGCATTTATTTCTCCACGCGTGCGCTCGACAAGAGCAATGGCAAATACCTTAGTCACATTGCTTTCGTCGATATGCAGAAGAACCTGCGCGATATTATTCGCGTGTCCAACAAAACGGTCATCCCGCTCGGTGCATTGGGGTGCTTCGACGAACACGGCATCTTCCCGATGAACGTCGTGCGCCATCGCGACGCTGTTTTCGGCTATACCTGCGGCTGGAACAGGCGTATCTCGGTGCCCGTTGATACCGCCATTGGTCTCGCGATCAGTCACGACGACGGACTGACGTTCCAGCGCATCGATGCGGGCCCGGTACTTGCGGCATCACTGCGCGAACCTTACCTAATTGGGGATGGCTTCGTGAAGATTATCGGCGACACGTTCCACATGTGGTATATCTTCGGCACAGGCTGGAAGAGATACGCTTCCGATGTGCAGCCTGAGCGCACTTACAAGATCGGGCACGCGGTTTCAAAAGACGGCGTCAACTGGATCAAAGAAGAGGCGCGGCAGATTATCAGCGATCGTTTAGGCGAGGAGGAGAGTCAAGCACTTCCCAGTGTAATAGCCATAGGCGGCTTCTACCATATGTTTTTCTGTTATCGTCAATCGGTCGATTTCAGAGCGAACAAGAGTCGTGGCTATCGTATCGGGCACGCTTATACGGACGATTTGAGCCACTGGATCCGCGATGACGAGGATTTGCAACTCGAAGGGGGCTCGACAGGATGGGATGCCGATATGCAGTGCTACCCCCATGCTTTCGAGTGCGACGGCCATATCTATCTACTATATAACGGAAACGAGTTCGGTCGCTTTGGCTTTGGTTTGGCAGCGTTGAACTTATGAATTGGAAGGCTGAATTCTGTCGCAATCAGGCAACGGAGGGGGAAATCGCGAATCATCTTTCGCTATGTGACGCTAATTTTGTACCTCCGTTGAGCAGTCGGGTTGAGATCAACGAGTACGCGCACAAGATATTTGTCAAGGCAATACGATTCGAAGCCTGGGCACAGGGTTCGCTGGTTGGATTGGTAGCTACCTATTGCAATGACACTAGTCATAGCTGTGCCTACATCACTAGCGTCAGCGTTCTACAGGGGTCGCAGGGAAGCCGCATCGCCTCACATTTAATGGAGCGATGTATCAGGTATTTAAGAGAGTTCGGTTTCGAATACGTAGAACTGGAAGTGGACAGAGAGAACGGGAAAGCTATCCATATGTACGAGAGGCATGGTTTCATCGCTAGCAAGGGCAGTGGTCGTACTGTGGTCATGCGGCTGAATCTGGGAAGGAAGCCATAGATGAGCAATCGACGCGATTACGACTGCGAAATGAAAGACGTGGCTGGCCATCAATACGTCTACGGTTTCGATTTCAACGTGATGCATCCCTACATGATCAGATCGTTCGAGCCGTTTTTCAACAAAGGAAGCCTGCTTGAATTGGGAAGTTTCAAGGGTGATTTCACCAGGCGATTACTATCTCACTTCGATGACGTGACTTGTGTAGAGGCCTCCGCTGTGGCAATTGAGGAGGCCAGGCAAAGGCTTGGCGACAAGGTCCATTTCGTCCATTCGACCTTCGAAACAGCGACCCTGACCAGGCGATATGACAACATCGTCTTAATCCACGTCCTGGAGCACCTTGATGATCCAGTGCAGGTGCTGAAACGAATCAATGACGAATGGCTCGCCGAAGGAGGGAGATGTTTTTTGGTGTGCCCCAATGCAAATGCGCCGTCCCGGCAGATCGCCGTCAAGATGGGATTGATCTCGCACAATGCAGCGGTCACACCAGCCGAGGCCGACCATGGACATCGACGCACCTATTCATTGGACACGCTCGAACGGGAGGCGATTGCAGCAGGGCTGACAGTGATCCATCGATCCGGAATATTCTTTAAGGCGCTGGCAAATTTTCAGTGGGATCGCCTTGTGCAAACAGACATCATTTCCAAAGAGTATCTGGATGGGTGCTACAAGCTCGGTCAGCATTACCCGGATTTGTGCTCAAGTATCTTTCTGATGTGTGAGCAGGGTGACGGAGCAACAGGGGGGCCACTTCTAGGTGCCCCTTCAAGGTGATATTCTCGCCAACGGCGTCCGCCAAATTGGCGCGGAGGCATATGGCCTCGTTGGTTTTTATGCCATGCTGCACTACCATCCAAATTGGCTGAGGACCGCAAGTCTTGTTAGAAAGCAATGTGGTGCGTTTGGAATGTTTTCACGCTCACTCTCCAAGAGAGTCCCAGAACACAAGCGACATCTGCCTGAGTTGGGAAAAACGATTTCTCTCCGCCTCGGGGCGAGATCACTCAATTCTGTGCCCCGTACGCACTTGCGAGCGCAGCCACAAACCCGTGGCAATCAGCAGAAAGTTTCGGACTTGACTCTCCTTAAGCGCAATATTATCGCCAGCTATACCGGTCAGATCTATGTCACGCTGATCGGTATCGCATTGGTGCCCAGGTATGTGGAAATATTATGACAAGAAAACCTAAGGTCTCGGTATGTGTGTTGACGTATAACCACGACAGATATGTCCGGCCATGTCTGCAAAGCATTGTTGATCAGGTAACGGATTTCGCATTCGAAGTGATTGTTGCGGATGACTGCTCGACGGATGGTACGCGGGCGATCGTGAAAGAATATGGAGAACGCTACCCGGGAGTGGTGAAGCCGATCTTGCGTCCAGTCAACATTGGGGGAACACGAAATTTTATTGAGATGCACAATGCGGCAGACGCTCCCTATGTCGCTCATATAGATGGCGACGATCTTATGCTCCCCGGTAAGTTACAAAAGCAGGTTGAGTTTCTCGATGCAAGTCCGGATTTCGCGGTCGTATGGCATAGGGTGAATCTGTTCGACGATAATGGCGGCTTTGTTCCTGGGGAGAACTATGACCTGTCCTTTTTTCCGGATGGAGTTGTAACGCTTGAACATGCGTTACGCTTGGGAACGGTAGGCGCACATAGCTCGGTCATGTATCGTAGAAGCGCACGGAAAACCAGGCAAGCCGATTTTGAAGTGCTTGATTTGTTTTACGCGTGGGAATTTCTTTCGTGGGGAAAAGGGAAGATATTGGATGATGTATTGGGTAGCTACAGGGTGTCAGCGCAGAACTCCATCCAGATCAAAAACCTTGCTAATATCCAGAAGATGATTGCCCACCACGCGCGCTATTACCTGAACTTGATGCCGCAACAAAGACGCAATATCTTCGTACTTGCGCTGATCAATTTCATGGTAGATGCAAAAAACCTCCGAACAACTGCGTGGAGTTTTGCCAAATTAGCTATTGAATCTGCCGGGCTCGTTTCGCCATTGTTGATCCTTAGGACGATATCTGAGATGCGGCGGATACCCCCCTGTTCCCCCGTGGGAAGTGTCCACATCGCGCGGTCGCGCAGGGACTAGTGGCCTGTCGCAAAGTAACCATTACTAGACTGTTAGCATCCACCAAGTCGATTTGGAACTTCCTTTTGTGGAGTTCGCACGTCGGGAGCATCACTGCTCCAAACAGTCTAGGGTGAACCTCAAGCGACACAGTGTGACCTGCGTCCCATAGGCGCTTATTCTGAGTGAAGTGGCCTGCTGCTCGGCACATTTGGTCCTCGGGGCCAGTTGCGTCTTGGCAGCTGTCCGCACCCGCGACCGCCTTACCGCTAAAGTTTCCGGAAGATCTCCTCTGCCTGTTCGGGGAGTTCTCCCACAAGCGGAGTGGGATGCATTGCCCATCGCCAAATTCGCCAGATGCTTGCCGGGATCACGATCAGCAAGACGGTCGTGGTTGTGCCCCATAGTATTCCCGCAACCCCAAAATAGGGAGCCAACGCAAACTTCAACGCAAACGCCAGTAATGTGGCCACCGAGAACACGGCGATCTGATAGCGAAGTACTGACAGTCCGTTCAGCAGCAGGCTAGGTACCCGAAATAGAGCCTGAGCGAGCACCCATGCTGAAATTGCCCATAGCAGACCCCTGCCGATCCCCAGGTCAGTATGCAACCACCATCGTAACAGCCGCTCACCATAGACCAGTAACAGAAATGATCCGGCAACGGTAAGTCCAACCAGCAGGGCCGAGCCGCGGACGAGAGCCTTGCGAATCCATTTCCGATCACCTCTCTCGGCAGCCTCCGCGAACGCCGGCCAGAGGGGTTGCGACATGACTACGAGAGCGCCGATTGCCGTGACACAGATCCGCATTGCAATCGTCATGCGAGCCGAGGCCTCGGGTCCGAGAAGCCCGAGGGCCAAGACATTGTCGAGCATGAAGGAAAGGCCGCCAGTCAAAGCCAGGATGAAGTACAGCACCCCATGACCAGCCACCTCTCTCATGGCTGCCCAAGACACCGATAGCCCCTCCGGCCGGATTTCCGGATGACGCCAGAAAAGATGAACCAGACTACCGCCATTCGCCAATACGAGACCCATGTAAACCACGGCCACGTACACCCGCAAATCTTTGGTTAGCGCGGCAGCGCCAATCAGCCCAGCAGTAGTCAGCAGCGTCTGCACCAATTCCCAGAAGCCCGAGACATAGCCTTTCTGAAGGGCCATCCAGACGTTGTTACCGGCATTCAGCGGCATGTTTACGCCTAGACCGATAACGGCGATAAGGTACGGGGCCGCCCTGCCGTGTGCCCCCCCACTGATCGAGGCCACCAAGGCTGCCAAAAACGTCAAGCCCGCCAACCAGCTCCCGATGCCCAGCGCACCTGCTATGTGACGCCGCGCTTGCTCTGCGCGGTCGAGCGCACTTGAACGCGCTACAAGGGTTACCAAGGCAGTGCCTGTTCCAATATCGACCAGTCCACTTAACCAGGCTAACGAAGCAGCCGCCCCCCAAACTCCGAACTTCGCTGGACCAAGCACCCGCAGCAAAAGAGGCATGAGTACCAATGTGCTGCCAACCTGCACTAGCCGCTGAAATATGCCGACGCCCGCCGAAACGACCACCCTGCGGTTGCGTTTATGATGCAGCGCCGCCTTGACTGCTTGGCCGAATCGAGTGGGAGCCGATATTTGGTCGGTTACCTTTGTAGACATTCGAAAACTTCTAATCGAAATCGAAGTACAAGGTTGCAATTCCGTCGGGTTTGGACCTGCTGTTCTGTTACTGCTTCCAAACTACCTGGAAGATTCCGAAGGGCGTTGTTTGAAGAAATCTCTTCATGACCTCGGCCTTTACCTCCGGCCTCATCACAGCCCCGGAAAATACGGCGAGTCATGGCTGATCACCAGGTTCAGATTGTCATACTGTACCACCTTCAGAATTTCCTCCCGTGGCACGTCCCCGTCGTCGTGCTTAACATTCTATTTGTGGGGCCGTTGCATCGCGTGTACTGATTCACTTCGACTCCGGCGCGGAGTACGACCGCGTTCAGTGCCGGCGCGGGTACGGGAAGACTTTCGATACCCGCTCGTGGCCTTAGCGGCGATGCACTGTGGCGTGGCATGCCGTGCACAGCGTGATCAAGTTTTCCTCGGAATCGGCTCCCGAATGGCTGCGGAATTCCCTGTGGTGGACCTCAAGATTGGTTGCGGCACCACGACAGCGCCGCTTCTACGTCAGCGAATTCCAACAGCACGGCGATGTATTGCCGTACTTTGCGAAGCAGCGTTGCCTCGGCTTTGGAATGAAATTGTGCCTGGCGGCCCGCCCAGTCCAAGCTCTTGAACTGTTCGACTAAGGATAGCACCTTCCACCTTATCGACTTTGACGGGCAGCGCGAAGCGATATGGTTTGCCCTTGCTCGTCAGGGGGCAAACTTCCGCTAGGCCTACGGACGAGAATCGCGAGCAGCCCAGGAACTTTGCGGTTCAAGAACGCAGCATAGTTCCAAATGCTTTCCAATAACGGCCACACCGCGGTGTCGATGATAGTCAATCGCGCGAATTGCGACCGATCATTCGCACGACGGCCGGGAGACTCTCGAATCGAACCGTGAGGCCCGCGTATTGCCGACTGAACTGGCGATCCACATCGTGAGCAACAACTATATTCCCGCCCTCAGGGTATTGCCGGCGGAATGCCTGCAGATTGGTGGCATCGAAGTCAGAAGCCGACCACTTGCATTCGAGTGCGATTGGCTTATTTCGCCGCCCTGTCAGAAAAAGTCCACTTCATGACCACGCTTGTCCCGCGAATACGAGACTTCGCGGGACTGTTGCCTCGCCATGTCACATAGTGTCACTAAATACAATCATAAATGTGTTTAGTACATACCCGTGGATGGAGTAGTTCGCTTGTGTCTGCCTAGGAATACGCCCAGTTCGCCGGGTGGAGTTCTGAGTGGAGCTGCGTCAGGGACCGTGATTCCGTAGCGGCACCACGACAGCGCCGCTTCTACCTCAGCGAGTTCCAAGCAGCACGGCTCCTATTGCCGCACTTTCCGGAGCAGCGTTGCCTCGGCTTTGGAATGAAATTGTGCCTGGAGAGCCACCCAGTCCAAGCTTTTGAGCTGGTGAATTAGGATAGCACCTTCCCACCTTATCGACTTTTACCGCTGAGTTGACAAGAGCGCCATTTGTCGCTACTATATACGACATAATGGTAAACGAACTGCGAGCTGTAGTGGAGGAGTTAGGGGGCGAGCGAACCCTTGGTCGCGCTCTTTCTAGCGATCGTGACATGCGCGAGGCGATCCGGGAGGGCTTTCCTCCTGCGGTCGTGGAGGAGCTGATGCGAGCCTCTGGTTTGACTCTGAAAGAGCTCGCCAGCGCACTTGACCTTTCGACTCGGAGCTTGCAGCGCCGCCGTCGCAGTGGAAGGCTGGCACGTTATGAATCCGACCGGCTTTACCGATTGGCTCGCATTGTAGCGATTGCTAATGAGTATCTTGGTGACCATGAGCGTGCCATGCGCTGGCTCAAGCGTCCCAACCGTGCCCTCGGCGGCGTCGCACCCGTCGCTGCCATTGACACAGAGCTGGGAGCGCGCCAAGTGGAGAGCGTCTTGGGCCGCATCGCTTACGGCGGAATTAGTTGAGCCGACTTTATCGAGTCTTGCGCAAGACGTATGCCCGCACTCCCTTTGACGGTGAGGGAGCATACCGCTACGGTGGACGTTGGTCGAGCCCCGGGACTCGCCTCAGCTATTCCTCGGAACATCAATCTCTCGCGATGCTGGAGTATTTCGTTCATCTTGATGTGGACGATCCTCCCGGTGATCTGGTCTTAGCTGTTGCGGAAGTCCCGGACGATCTAGCCCAAGAGCGAGTTGAAACCGGCAAACTGCCGGAAAACTGGCGTGAATCGGCGGCTCCTCCCGCACTCGCTCGGCTGGGGGATGAATTCGCGCAACGAGGAGAAAATTGTTTTCTAGTGGTGCCCTCCGTACTCGCGCCTAACGAAAACAACTGGCTGATCAATCCCGCGCATACCGACTACAAGCGGATCGTCGTGCTCGAAGTGGAGCCGCTCAGCTATGATCCGCGTATGTTCCGGAAACAGCGCAGCCACCGCCGGCGCTAATTATCGGCTGCGAGTAGCTATTGAGTTGGCAGAGCAGGGCATTTCGGTCCTTCTCTGCCCATTCGGCGAGTTGCTGGGCGAAGTTCTCAACCTGTTCCCTGCTGGCATCTCTGAGAGTTTTCGTGCCGCAGAAGTCGACGGCGTAGGCCTTTACGAGTTCGGGATCGAGCTTGTGCTGGCGGATGATCTGGCAGAGACGCTCGCGGACCTTCGGGCCAGCGCCTTTCCCGTTCCCATTCGCTTTTTGTGGAGGAAGCTTTTCAACCGGGTCGGATTCGTCCCGATCTTCTCGATCGAACAGATGCCGATCCCGTAGTTTGGTGGGAAGTATTATTGACATCGATTCGACTCGAACTGTACAGTTTAATCAGTCGAAATGGAGAGTTTATGAATGATGGGATTGTCGTCACTGCCCTAAACGCGCGGGCCAATTTCGGTAAGCTGCTTCGTCGTGTCGAGGATGAGGGCAGATCGCTTGTCATAGAGAAGCGGGGTAGCCCGCGGGCGGTGCTTCTCAGCATCAGGGATTACGTGCGCCTTGCGGTCCCTGAGCCCGAGGTCCTTCGAATCATCGGACTGGAATCCAAGCAAAAGGGGACAAATCGGTTAGGTGCCAAGCAAATCGACCAGATCGTCAGAGCCGCGCGCAAATCTAAGAACCGATGATTCCGCTTCGGCTTGTCATCGACACAAATCTAGTCGTATCCGCGGCGCTCAAGCCGGAAGGGTTACAGCGGACGGTAGTATTGCTCGCAATGACCAAGCCTGCTCGCTGGTATGTTTCCGAGGCTATTTTGGCGGAATACGCCCTGGTGCTAACCCGTCCTGAACTCAAGATTCGCAGGAGTTTACGCCAGCAATTGCTGCAATTGATCAAGAATCATGCTCACGTCGTCGTGCCATCGCGCATTGCCCAAATCACCTCTGACCCCGCTGACAACATCTTCCTTGAATGTGCTGACGCCGCTCGTGCCGACTACCTGTTGACTGGCAACCAACGCCATTTCCCCAGGTTCTGGAAAAGCACCAAGATCATCAGCTCAAGGGAATTTCTGAGTGTCATAGCTCCACACCTCGTCGGCTAGAAACTATTGCTCCTACTGGCCCGGTGGCCTATCGTGCGACATGCGGCTTTCCAATCAATAACCGATAGAGGAGATCTCAGTTTGGTGAAGTTTTTCCTGTACGAAGGTTCTTTGCCGGCAGGAGGTCGTCAATGTGCGCACTCCAGTGATCTCCGCAATCCAAGGAGGGATAGCTTTAGTCTGGTTGAAGTCTTCGAGTTCATCGTCTGTCCACCCTCTAAACCTCTTTAGGTCATTGAAGCCTTTGGCCCTTAGAAGAAAGACGTCCGTCAGGACCCTCGCCGCCTGTACCCGCGCTCCCGGAGAGGCGGCAGTGTCCCGAGCGACATCAACTAGGACCATAATGATGTCGTTGCGGTCGATCGTGATCTCCCGTCTCACCTTGTCTACGGGCCACGCCCGGGTCAGCGCAACTTGTTGCGCCCGGGTTTTCGTCTCTCAAGCGTTGCTCTCGCATCACTGCCGGCAGGAGATCGTCACTAGTGCTCGCTTCACTGATGGCGGCAAGCCGAGCGGGGACAATTCCACGGCTGAATTCGTGGAGTTCATCCTTCGTCCACTCTATAAACCTCTTTACGTCATCGGTGCCTCGGGGTCTGAGAAAGAAGAAGTCGACCAGTTCAGTCGCCGCCTTTACTCTTGCCCCCGCGGGCTTCGTACCATCCAGAGCGATGTCCGCCAGGATCATGATGATTTCGTTGCGGTCGATGTCGGTTGTCCGTCATAACTGGCTGGTCAATCCGGCGCACACCGACCTTGGCGCAGGTAACCTGGGTAACATGCGCCGAGTGGGACGGAACGTTACTATGGGCTGATCTGGAGCGAAGCGACCGCCTCTAGACACTATCCCCATGGACGAGACACAAGGGCATCTGGAACCTGGCGCATCGGAATTGCTGGCCAAGTATCTGCGGCGGCCGAGCGTCCTGCTGCCTTTGCTTGGGCTGGTCACTTGTGTGGTTTACAGCGGCTCGCTGTCTTTTGATTTTGTATGGGATGACTGGCCGCAGATTGTGAACAGTCCCATCATCCGGACATGGAGCAACCTGCCGCGGGCGTTCGGCAGTGACCTGTGGTATCACGTGGCGCGACACCAGGTGTATTACCGGCCGCTGTTCGTGGCGTGGTCGATGCTGAATTACACATTGTTCGGACTGCGGCCGTGGGGATGGCACCTGGGAGCGGTTCTATTGCACGTGGGCGCGGTAACAGCAGTGTTTTGGCTGGCGCGACGGCTGTGGTTGGAATACTGGACGGCGGCGCTGGCGGCGCTGATTTTTGCGCTGCATCCGATTCACATTGAGACGGTCACATGGGTTTCCGCAGCTTCGGACACGATGGTAACGATCTTTGCCGCACTGGCGTTTGCGGCGTTTCTTAACGGGCGCACTTCCGAGCGCAATCCCAGGCGCAATTCCGAGCGAAAGAAAAGAACGGCGTGGTGGATTGCGTCGCTGGCACTGCTCGCGTGCGCGCTACTGACGAAGGAAATGGCGGTAGTGTTTTCGGCGCTGGTGGGAATTTACGCGTGGCTGCATCCAGCGCAAAAGAGGGCATCGCAGGAGCAAAGAGTTCTTGGGGCGGTGATGGAGGCGGTTCCGTATGCGGTGGTGACGCTGGCTTACGCACTGCTGCGAAAGCACGCGCTGCTGCACGCCACTGGGCAGTTAGATCCGAGTCATGGGATGCTGGACGTGGCGCGGACTTTGCCACTGGTGCTGTCGATTTATCTGCGACAGTTGCTCGTTCCGGTGGGCATCACGGGGCTCTATTACACACCCTATGTTACGAGCGCAATCCTCAGT